>MKWU01001569.1_pt1 | contig 38743 bp, 28 predicted proteins | sample 809101 | NCBI WGS metagenome assembly MKWU01 (sample SAMN05860141, study PRJNA318959) | sponge metagenome | host: Aplysina aerophoba | place: Slovenia: Piran, Adriatic Sea, Gulf of Piran | collected 2013-05-07
AGCTTCGGCGTGTACCTCCGTCTCGCCATGACAACCTCCTTCCGGTCTGCCAGGTCTACCCTGCGCAGCACCCTTCCAGAGGTCAACTTCACAAACGTCGCTTGTCCAGGATTCGGGGGTCATATCCGAGTCCAGAAGCGCCTTCGGATGAATCTTCTCCTGGATGTAGAGAGGCGGCGCCTGAGCGACCAGTGGTTCCTCGTCCTGCTTGTCCTTTCCGCGCCACACCAGTTGAGGGTCGAGGTCCCGGTTCCGACGCTCGTAGGCTACTTGAACGGGGTGCCGCTCATCGTGCTTCATCGCGGCCTGGTACTCGGAGGTCGGGATGTTCTTGCGCCGGTCCGGGTGCGTGATCGTCTTGATTGCCTTGGGCTTCTTGCGTCGTGCCATTTGCGCGATCTTCCTTTGCTGCCGTCGCTGCCGATTGATCTATTCTTTGCCGGAGTCGCGGCCAATCCACACGGAAGGACTGACGGCGATCATCCCCGATGACGTTTTCTCGGGCCCGCCTCGGCGGTGGGATCGGAGCCGCCCCTCCGAATCAGGCTCCCGGCCGCCAAGGCTGCCGGATTCCTGTTGCTGCATTGGATCGCGTGGTCAACTTGTATCGCGATCTGTTGATCCAGATCGTCCGTCAGTTCCAGCACGTCACGAAACTCGGCGAAGGCCCAGCGACCGAATGTGCCCAGGTTGTTGACGGCCGGCACCCATCGGCTCTCCATCGTCAGTCTCTTGTCCTTCGCATCCTCGCCCCGGTAACCCTTGATTTCAACCACCAGGTTGAGCGGGTCGTCCGGGCCGCGTCCGTCATCGACCACCACGATGAAGTCCGGCACGTAGGTGCGGGTCTCGGAACCCTGAGTGTAGGGGACGGTGAAGCCCAGGCGGTGGTTCTTCACGTAGCGCAGCGCCCTCGGATGCCGCTCGACGACCTGGCAGAACCTCCCCTCCCAACCACTGTCTAGGATGGCCCAGTTGATATGGCAGTGACGGGGGTCGGTGCGGTGGCGCAGCTTCTTGGAGGTATGAAAATCCACGTCCGCGGTCGTGCCGATGGGGTCGTACGGGTTAAGCATCGCTCGCACCGTGTCCGAGTCGGCCTGCGTCTTGACGATTGCGGTGGCGATCCGGTCGCACGCCCAGTCCAGCAACTGAACATAGAGAAGCTGGCCCGGGAACGTTCCATCCCTGCACCGAAGGTAGGTGTCGAGCCACCGGCGCGCGATGCGCTTGAGCTGTCCAAAGAGGTGGAGGCGCGGCAGGTCGCCCGGATCGCGCCACCTCTCTACCAGCCTTTGGGTCAGCTGATAGAGCAACTGGTTCGGCCGCACCGCCGCGAGGTGTTCCACGCCCAGCACCTCCGCCTCGCCCACAATCCCCGAGTTGAGCACCTCGGTCGCGCCCACCAGCTCGGGCGTCAGTTCCAACGCGTGGTCTGGCGTAAACACGGCCTCAAGGCGGTCGTTCGGGAACTCCACCCGGTAGCCAGCCAATCTGGGAAACCGCATCTCGAGTGCATCCCGGTCAGGGCGGACGGCCTGTACGCGAACCGTCTCAAGGGGCCGCGTTGGCGGAGCGACCACGGGCTCGGCGGTGAAGTCGAAGGGGATGCCCAGCACGTCCGCGTACTCGACGTCAAAGAGGCCCTGGTCGTTGAGCTCGTACGATACCCGGCGGAGTGCCCGTCCGACCGCCTGCTCGCAGAGCAGCTGGCTGCCGAACGCCCGAACGCCGAGCACATGGGTGACGGTGTTGGCGTCCCAACCCTCCGTCAGCATGGCCACCGAGACGACGCACCGGATCGACTCCCCAAGGGTGCCCGGCTTGCCCACGGTGTTCATCACTTCGCGGAGCAGGTCGTGGTCGGTGATGTCGTCGCCGTCGCCGAGATTGCCGGTGCGCTGGATGCGCTCCTGCCGGAAGCGCTCGATCTCCTTGGCCGCCATCTTGCGAAACGACGGGGCCAGGGCGTCGCCCGACTCCAGCTGGCGGCTGTCGATGAGGAGCGTGCGTGGGCGACCAAGCCGATTGCCATCGTCGTCGAAGTTGCGGAAGAGCTTCAGGCGCCCGTTGTGGATGGATGGCTGGCCGTTCGCGGGGGCGCGCTCGAACCCCGAGACGTACTCGTAGACGAGCTTGGAGGAAGCTGTGTTGTTGCACACGATGATGAAGCAGGGCGGTGCTGGAATGCCTTCCTTTTCCCATAGATGGAAGGTCTTCTCATAGTGTCCGTACAGTGCCTGAAGCGCCGTCTGGAGTGGAGCGGGCAGCTTGAGCGGGTCCAGCTTGGCGGCTCCACGCGGCCCCTTGGGCATGTCCGTCCGGATATGGTCCCATAACTTCCGGTACATGGGCATGTCGCTTCCGCGGATGTTGTCCGCCACCGGGATGCGCGGCAGCTTCACGATGCCGCACTCGATGGCGTCCATGAGCGAGAAGTCGCTCATCGTCCAGGGGAAGAGTGTCCCCTCGGCGTAGCCCGAGCCGCGCAGGAAGAAGGGCGTGGCGGAAAGGTCGATCACACGGTTGACCTCGAGTCGGTCGCCCGCCGCCTCAAGGCCCGAAATCCAGAGCCTCGCCGCCTCGGTGTTCTGCTTGGCCTCCTTCCTCTCGTATCCCTTCAGCTTCTCCGCGTTGCGCGATGCGGGCTTTTCGCGGTAGCAGTGGTGCGCCTCGTCGTTGAAGACGATGATGCGCTTCAGCCGCAGGAGTTCGGGCATGACGCGCTGGAGCATCTGCCCCTCGCTCTCCAGCGTCTCCGGCATCGCTGGCCCTCGGCCGGTAAGCAGCGCGCGGCTCCCCTTGGGCAGGGAAATGCGCTCGCGCCGCTTGAACGCGTGATAGTTGGTAATGACGATCCGGGCCTCGTTGAGGTCGCGCAGCATGTCGTGAGGGATGAGCTCGCGCTTCGCGTAATACGCGTCGGGATCGTTGGGCTGAAGGACGCGCAGCCGGTCGCGGATCGTGATGCCCGGGGTCACGACGAGGAACCCGCGGGTGAACTTGGGGCTGGCGGGGTGCCGGACGGCGTTGACCGCCTGCCACGCGATTAGCATGGCCATGACGGTGGTCTTGCCGGATCCCGTGGCCATCTTCAGCGCCAGGCGGGAAAGCCTCGGATTGGCACTTTCGTTCGCCTGCCGAAGACGGCGGAGGATGTTGCGCACGGCCTTGGCGCGCAGCTGCGGTGCCACCTCGGTGAGCCATATCGCGGTCTCAGCCGCTTCGACCTGGCAGTAGAAGGGCCGAATGCCGGTGAACTCGTGGGAGCGCCAGTGCCGCAACAGCCGAGCTGTCGTCGGCGTAACGCGCCAGCTGTCCGGGTTGGGGGTGTCTCGCCAGCGGTCCACGTGGCCACGCACTTCACCGATGACGGCCTTCAAGTCCTCCATGGCGAGGAGGGACTGGCTCTCCAGGCTTCCCTCTCCAACGCCGAGCACTTCCTGCGCGGGGGAGGCGCCTCCTTGCTGCGCGGCCGCCGGAAACGGAGTGACGAAGTTCGCGGGGCGCCGACCCTCGACGATCCGATGAGTCGGCTGTCCCTGGTCGTCGAGCTCCCAGTGACGTGCCGGGTACTCGTAGGGATTGTTCAGGATGGGCTGCTTGAAGAACCGCTGGATCGTCGATTTCTCCGGGGAATCCCCTTTAGCGCCCTTGGTCATGATGGCTGATGCCCCTCTCAGGTGACAGACAACAGGCGTTACGAGCCGAAGCTAGCCTCCCATGCTAACAGGAGTGATTCTTGGGGGCCAACACACGCAGGAAGGGACCGTCACGCTACGCGCGAAGACTTCGCCGGCATGCAGGAACGTGTTGCCGCCATCTAGATCACCGCCGCGACCGCGTACACAACAGCCACCCCCCTTTCCCGGTGCCGCCCAGGACGTTCCCACCATCGACGACCACACCCAGAGCAGGACCCTCATGGAGGGCTTCTTCAAACGGGGCGAGTGGGATGTGGTTGTGGGTGGGGTGCGGAGAGGTGTTCGGTACTCGGTTGTTAGCGAGGCCGACACGCGTCTATAGGAGAAGCCTCGGGCGGGTAGGATTGTCGTCTGCGAAGTGCGTCAGAAATAGGTGATGGAGGTTGTCTCTGAATTGCCCCGCCTTGTTACTCATTTCCTGAAACACCTTGCTGTTCCGGTCCTCCCTCTCAAGGGCCCTGCGAGTGCTAGGCGTGTTCATTGCCTCCAGAAACTCCGCATATAGATTTAGTATTGGTGTCGTCTCTTCTCCTGCGATAGACAGGATGCGGTTGATCGGATACTTTCCGAAGAGCGCACTTAAGCTCTGAATCTTGTCCTCGTAGCAGAGGCCGTGTCCGTGTCCGATCGTCAGCACGCCAGATACGTAAAGCAGCATCCTGGAGAAACGGAGCTTGATAACACGGATCGCTCGGGCTTTGCCTTGGACGCGGATCTTATGCTCGAGATCCGTGCACATCGTTCGCCAGTAACGGATAATATCATTCAACAAGAATAGGCAAATTTTATCTTCTTGTGGCTCGTCGTAGAGGTACTGTTCCAGCAACTCTCTTCTGACATGGTCGAAGCCTGATGGGTTGAACAACCACTCGCCTTCGAGTAGAAGCAACATTCTTCGCGTTAGCGTTACGTTGCTGTCGTATTGGCCGCCAATCTGGTAAATCTCTTTTACCGGAAGAGGTTTGTCGAAAACCCCCCCACATGCGGGAAGTCGAAGACCGAGGTCTTCTTTTATCACATTCCGAAACGTAGCTTGCTTTTTCTCCAGAGAAGGAATGTCGATGTTGATCGCCAAGAAGCAGCAGTCTATGTCCGAGCCCCTTGTAGCCTCTCGTCGTGCATAGCTGCCGTTGACACCGATGACGAACTCCGTTGCGTTACCGAAGAGCTGCCGAGCGGCCCCACGCGCTCTTTCGATGTCGTCCTCGGATCGGGTCTTGCAGTCAGCGAAAATTGTTGTTGTGGAATCGGATAGCGGCACTTTGTTGAATCTCCCGATAGAAGCAGGCTACCGACCGGTACCCTGCGGAACGTTTTTTCTTGGCTATAACGGCATCGGAGATCCGTCACCGTCTTTGGCTTGAAGGATGCCTTGGGGACGAATCTTCGAGTCGGTACGACGACTTCATAGCTGAGGATGGAATCAGGAAGCACCTTTCGCAGTTTACCGAGAGATTCTCTAGCACGGTCAAGCAACGTGAAGAGTCTCTGCTTAGTACGCCGCAACTGCCTTTCGTCTTTTAGAAAATCGCTCGGCTCGAAATCGTCGATATCCTGAGTCACTACAGCTTGCGCAAGACCATCGTAGACAAGCCTTGCGGGATTGTGAATGAGCGAGTCGTACATCTGGTCCTTGAGCCACCAAAAAAAGTCGAGTGTCCGTATGGGCAGCGCGTCAGTCTCGGCGATTTCCCGTACGATCCGTGTAGCCGACATGGCTTTCGGCGCCCTTTTCTCGAAGAATGAGAAGCATCTAGTGACACCCTCGATCGTGTCGAGGTTGATGGGACTGGAGAAGAGGAAGGCATGCCGACCATTGTGGGTGCCTCCGATCATGGCGTTCACCTCGTCGGGATCGAGTCCGTGGCATGCCAATACCTCGGGGATCTCTCGTCCCAAGGCGGACTCGCCACGAATGATCTGGACCCCAGCCTTGTGATGTGAGATGCCGAACCGCTCTTGGAAGATCGGCTCCAGTGTGTGCGAGAGCGGGCCGTGACCAACATCGTGAAGGAGTCCGGCTGCTGCGAGAACTCGGGTATCATGCTGGGAGAGGTTTCGGCTCTTGGCGTAAAGAAGCGCCAACCGTGCTACGCCTAAGCTGTGGTCGTAGCGGTTGTGCCGGAAACGGGATTTGATGCGGTCGATCGCTCCCAAGAAGCCGATCCGCCTGAGCCGCTGGACGGGACGGGATCTTATCAGTTGCCGTAGGACCGTATCCTCGAACAGAGAAGGCGTGGCCCCCGACCGTTCCAATAGGCGAGGGATTTCCGCATCTAGAGGCAGCGGCAAGGCAACACCCCGGCCATTGCCAGCCAATGATCGCCGGGCAACTGTCATGCGATGACTCATGCGACGGGCAAGCTCGTCACCCCTAAGGCCATGTTCGCGCCACCTCCCATCTGCTGGGAATTCTACCCTCCTCGCTAGCGATCCGATCCTTTGATGTGGGCGCGGAAGATAGCAGTTGCCACAAGCCACGTAAACGGACCACGTTGCCACGGTCCACAGCATCCGCGCCGGTCTCGCCGTGTTCCGATCTCGAAGCCGCCATGCAAGTCCGGCTGCCAGCAAGGGGCACCCCTACTCGAACCGCATCCCCGCTTGCGTCCCTCCCGCACGTCGTTCAGTCTCACCGTATCCGTGTTGAGCCATCGCTGGTGGTCACGTGCCTACGGCTTGGCTTCACCCGCGCCGAAGCTGCAAGCGCCTAAAAAAAGAACTCCCGTACCCCCCCTCCCCCCCCCAGGGACCCCCCCCCGACAACCCCCCAAACCCCCCCGCACACCCCGCCGCCCCGCCCCCCCCCCCCCCCCCCCCCCCCTCGCCATCGCCGCCGCGACCGCGTTTGCCACGGCGGCCTTGACCACCCCCACCCCCGCAACCGCCCAGGACCTCCCCACCATCGAAGCCCACACCGAGGGCACGACCGCCATGGAGGGCTTCTTCAACCTCTACTGGGATGACGACAGCGGCTCCCTCTTCTGGGAGATCCCCCAGCTGGACACCGAGTTTCTCTACCAGATCTCGATGGGATCCGGCCTCGGCAGCAATCCCGTGGGCATCGACCGGGGGCAGCTGCGCGGGACGCACGTCTTCGAGGCGCGGCGCATCGGGCCGCGGGTGCTGCTCGTCGAGCCCAACTACGAGTTCCGGGCGATCACCGACAACACCGCCGAGGCGCGGGCCGTGCGCGATGCCTTCGCGCCGTCGGTGCACTGGGGGTTCGACATCGTGGCGCGCACCGGGGATCGCGTGCTGGTGGACGCCACCGAGTTCTTCATGCGCGACGCGCGCGGGGTCGTGAACCAGATCGCGCAGCGGGGGCAGGGGCAGTTCGAGCTGGACGCGTCCCGCAGCGCCATCTATCTGCCCAACACCAAGTCCTTCCCGGAGAACACCGAGGTCGAGGCGATGCTCACGTTTACAAGCGACCGTCCCGGCAACCTGGTCAGCGGGGTCGCGGCCACGGGGAGCACCTTCACGGTCCGGCAGCACCATTCCTTCATCCAGTTGCCCGGCCCCGGTTACGAACCGCGGGTCGCCGATCCGCGCATCGGGGTGAACGGGCCGACCGTGCGCGACTACGCGAGTCCCATCGACGAGGACATGCGCATCCGCTGGGTGGCCCGCCATCGCTTGCAGAAGGCCGACCCGGACGCGGAGCGCTCCGAGGCCGTCGAGCCTATCGTCTACTACGTGGATCCGGGGACGCCCGAGCCGGTGCGGAGCGCGCTCATCGAGGGGGCCGAGTGGTGGGCCGACGCCTTCGAGGAGGCCGGCTTCATCGACGCCTACCGGGTCGAGGTGCTGCCCGAGGGGGTCGACGCGCAGGACATCCGCTACAACATGATCCACTGGACCCACCGGCGGACGCGCGGCTACTCGTACGGCAACTCGGTGATCGATCCGCGCACCGGCGAGATCGTGCGCGGGGTGGTGAACCTGGGGAGCCTGCGGCTGCGCCAGGACTACCTGCACGGGCAGGGGATGGTGCCGCCGTTCACGGGCGGGATCACCTCCGACGACGGGGGCGGCTACTTCGACATCCCCATGAGCGCCGAGGAGCGCGCCTACTGGGAAGCGTGCATGCTCGCGGGGGCGCCGGACTTCGAGTACCTGGCCCAGGTCGCCGGCAACTCCGACGCCGTCGAGATGGCGCTCGCGCGCGTCCGGCAGCTGTCCGCGCACGAGGTCGGGCACACGCTCGGCTTCCCGCACAACTATCTCGCCAGCACCTACGGCCGCGAGAGCGTCATGGACTATCCCGCGCCCCTGGCCACCATCGACGACGACGGCAACATCGACCTCTCCGACGCCTACGTGCCGCGCATCGGCGAATACGACAAGCTCTCCGTCAACTGGCTCTACCGGGAGTTCCCCGACGGCGCCGACGAGGCGGCCGCCCTTAACAGTATCGTCATGCAGGGCATCGACGACGGGCTCATCTTCATGGCGCACACCAACAACAACTTCATCGGGGCCGCGCATCCGGGGGCGAGCGTATGGGACAACGGGGCGAACCTGGTCGACCATCTGAAGCTCGAAATCGACGTGCGCGAGATCGGGCTCGAGAAGTTCGGCACCGACGTGATCCGCACCGGCGAGCCGCTCTCGGACCTCGAATACGTCCTGCTGCCGCTCTACATGCACCATCGCTTCCAGCTGCGCTCCGCGGCGCAGACCCTCGGCGGCGCCGACTATCGCTACGCGCTCAAGGGAGATGGGCAGACGCCGTTCGCCATCATCCCGGCGGAGGAGCAGCGTGACGCGCTGGAGACGATTCTCTCGACGCTGACGGTCGACTTCCTGACGCTTCCCGAGGACGTCGTGTCGATGCTCCCGCCCCCGGCCTACCGCCACGACGAGGGCGAGGCCTTCCCCGGCTACACCGGGCTGATCTTCGATCCGGTGGGCGCGGCGGAGGCGGCGGCCGACTTCGCGGTGGGCGAGATCCTGCACCCCAACCGCATGGCCCGCCTGCTGGTGTTCGGCAGCATGGGCGACTACCCGGGCCTGGAGGAGGTCGCGGACCGGCTGATCGAGCACACCTGGGGCGCGGACGCGGCGGCGGACGGCTACCGGCAGCGCGTGCTGCACGCCATCCAGCGCTCGGTCGCCGACCGCATGATGCAGCAGGCCGCGCGTGACGGAAACGCGGCCGAAGTGCGCGCCGTGCTCGCCGACCGCCTGCAGGGTCTGGCCACGGACCTGGAGGCGATGGCGGACCCGTCGCCCCACCAGCGCCTCGTGGCCGCGGACATCCGCCGCTGGCAGCAGCGCATCGAGAACACGGTCCCCGGCGGCGCGCTGGTGATGCCGCAGGGCGATCCGATCGGCGGCAGCAGCCGGGGAGGCGGGCCGCCGCGGTGACCCGCGATCTCTCCCTCCGCGGCATCCTCTCCGAATGGTTGCGGGAGGTGGTCGGAATCGAAGGCCGCCTCCCGCGCACGCTGGGGAAGCTGTTCGCGCATCCGGGCTTTCTGACCCGGGCGACGCTGGAGGGAGAGCGTGACGCCTACCTGTCGGCGCTCAAGCTGTTTCTGGTGGCGAACCTGGTCATCTTCCTGGTGGGTCCGTACATCGGTGCCGTCGCTTTCGGTCTCGACGGGTATCTGGATGAGCGTACCGCCGGCTCTGTGTTCCTTCGCGCGTTCGTGGAGCGGGAGCTGCTCGACCTGGGGATGAGCGCGGAGATGTATGGGCTGCGCTTCGATTTCACGATCGCGCAACATGCACCCACCTTCTTCTTCCTGATGATCCCGGCTATCGCCAGCCTTACCAAGGCGTTGCTTCCCAGTCGGCTATTCGGAGAACACCTTGTCTACGCAACGGATTTTGTTGCGTGGGTCATTGTCATGATCCTCTTCGGCAACATCTTCATGCGCGTGATGGGGATCCCTCTGGACCCGCTCCTCGAGGACCCGATCGTGTCCCAGGTAGCCACGTTGGCGGTTGTGGCCGCGCTCATCGGGCTGACCGCATGGCACCTGAACCGGTCGCTACGAACCGTTTTCGGGCTCCGCGGCGCGGGGCTCTGGACGCGAACGGTGTTGATCGCCGCGAGCCTGGTCGGCTGGCTGTATGCCTACTCGTTCTTCCTGTTCTGGAGCACGGCTGTCGCGGTGCGTCTGAGCTGATACCGCGGGGGGGCTGGCACTACGACGGTCGTGCGGGGTCCAAGGCGGGCTTGCACGGCCCGAATAGGAGGAAGGCAGACCTGTGGAAAGCGACCTGCGGAAACTGATCGACGATCGCCTGTTCCGGAATTATCATCGAGAGTTCCCGAAGCCAAGGGAGTTCAACACGTTCGATGTTCTCCGGTACGCGGACTACGAGATACGCCACAGCAACGTGCTGGCTGACTGCTCCGGCCTGCCGACACCCACGGTCTCGGTGGACGGTTCCTGGAATGGTTCGTAGGCCACGTCCAAGAGCGGCTCGCCGCAGCGGATGGAGGGCCTCATTGCGCGACCGATTTCGAGGCGGCGAATGTCGTTGTCAGGAGAGAGTTGGACTACGTCGACGTCACGATCTTCTTCAAGAGGGAGAAGTGTGTGATCGCGATCGAGAACAAGCCGGGACCGGCGTCTCCTCAACACTTTGATCAGATCAGGAGGTACGTTACGGAGCTACGCGACAAGTACAAGGACCACACCGTAGGGGGCGTCCTGCTGACCACCTCGCCGGACGGAAGCGTGGAAGTCCCGGACATTGCCCATGTCAGTTGGCAGTCCGTTCACGAAGCCATCGGTTCATTCCAGGAGAACGGCGAGTTCCACGCAGGTGGCGTGGAGGCGTTCGTCTCCCAGTACCTCACCCTGGTTGACAGGTGGTTTGGTCCCACGGGAAGCGAGGGCTTCGGGACGCTTCTCAACGCCCATCGCCCCATCCTGACGAAGTTGCGTGAGACCTTGGGGGAAGAGGGCGATGACGGCACAATCCCAAGTTGACACACTACTGGTTGACCTGGACCGATCAGAATCTGGCTGAAACATCGCAGAGGCTCTGCGGCAGGGATGACCTCCTGAATTTGGGCTTGACACTCACATATCATGGAGTATGGGTGCATTTCTCGACGGCTGTTCCGCGTCCTTCCGAACCGGCTATCTGCGAAGTGTACCGCCTTCCGCCCCGAATACCCCGGGCTAGCGCAAGGACTCCGCGGCGGCCCTCAGGGCGCGGTCGAATGTCTGGATGCGGGTGACGCCGCGGCGCTGACAGCTGGCGAGGTGGCACAGGTCGCGGGCGCCGAGCGCCGGGTGCCTGCCTGCGAGCTCGATGCCGAGCATCACGTCGTCGCGCTCCAGGGGCCACACCTCGGTCCGGGTCCGGTCGATGAGCAGCAGCGCAGCGGCGAGGGCCTGCGTCCGCTCAACGGGCAGATACGCGTGGGCCAGCTCCTGGAGCACTTCCGACGATGTCGCGAGCGGTTGCTGCTCCGTCGTTGCGGCGGCGAAGAAGCGCCGGGCGGCCGGACGTAGCGGGTGCTCTCTCCCCACCGCGTACATGAGGACGCTTGTGTCGACGAACACCATGGCTCGGAGGGTCAGGTCCCGGCTGCGCCCCGGCTCCGGGACGCGCGTATGACGTCGAGGTGCTGCTCCCAGTCGGGCTCGGGGCCGCAATCCATCTCCGCGTCGCGGTCCGCGAAGAACCGCCGCACGTCATCCTCCGTGCGAAACGATTCAGCGCCTGCGTGGTCGGCTAGGCGGTCGGCGGCGGCGGCGCGAAGCCACGCGCTCAACGAGAGGCCTTCGCGGCGGGCAGCCGCGGCGTAGCGGGTGCGGTCCGGCTCCGAAACGACCAGGTGGATGCGCGACATCGACTTTCGGGAATGGGTAACTGGCATGTGTAGACACATGCACAATACACACGACGGGTGCGTCCTGCAATATGGGCGACCGTGCCCAACCGCCTGGAGCTCGTCAGGTCTGACGCTTCTCCTCGGAAATCTGGATCAGGTTGCCGCAGGAATCGTCGAAGACCGCGCAGATGACGCTCCCGAGGTCTGTTGGCGGCTGAACGAATCGCACGCCCTTTGCCACGAGACGCTCGTGCTCGGCTTCGATGTCATCGACCGCGAAGCTGGCACTGGGGATCCCGTCCTCAACAAGCGCAGTCAGGAATGGACGGACTGCGGGGTGGCCGTCAGGCTCGAGCAGCAGCTCCGTCCCCTCCGGATCTTCCTCGGATACGACGGTGATCCAGGCGTGTTCTCCCAGAGGGATGTTGTGCTTTACCCGAAAGCCGAGCGTTTCCGTGTAGAAGCGAAGTGCCTTCTGCTGGTCGTCGACGAAGACGCCGGTCAGGTGGATTCTCATTTCTCGATGCCCTCATCCGTTGAGTGTGAGGTGTCCTCGTCCGCTGGGATCGGCCATCGCTCCCCGATCGCCTTCAGCGGGGCGCCATCGAACCAGTGGAGCTTGGACCGCCCCTCGCGCCTCGTGCGAATGAGCCCGGCGGCTTCCAGGACGTCCAGGTGTTGCGAGATCGCCTGCCGCGAGGAGTGGATGCCGTGTTTCATGATGAGGCGCGCACAGAGTTCGAAGAGCGATTGCCCCGACCGATCGACGAGTTCGTCCAGGATGGTCCGCCTGGTTCGGTCAGCGATCGCGCGATAGATGTCCACATGCAGTCTTAGGCAAGTGTTCGCTTGCATGTCAAGGCCTGATGATACGCAAGCGTGAGCTTGCATGGCAACCGCACGCATCCCGGATGCGCCCTGGGGTCGTCTGGGTGCGGCTACTCGGCGTGCCTTGGAACGATGCTGAACGTTTGCTGATTGCGAGGTGTTAGACTGGGCAGATCGAAAAGATGAGGCGGAGGGTCCCCCGACGGCGGCACGGGCATGCGTTAGCGGGGGATCCGCCGTAGTCATATGTTGCCACCTGTGGATGGGTGGGGCCATTTCCGGGACTTGGCAGGCCTATCGTCATCTTTCGGCTGCGAGTCTGCGAAATCGTACTCACGCCCCCGATACTCCTTGGCGTCGGGTGTACGACAGTCAGGGCATACTTGGGACGGTTATTCCGCCTGAGCTGATCCGCGAGCATTTCGTCATGAAGCGGAAGCAGTTCCTTGGGTGGTAAAGCCCCTGATTCGGGCCCGCGTCGACTACGTAATCACGCGTTCGCCGCTGCGACCCTACGCCCTCCTCCAGAACGGCGCGATGAAGTGCCCCTTGCGCCCGGCCTTCACCAGGAACCAGACCCCGGTCCCCATCCCCAGCACCAGCGCGAAGATCGACGCCTCCACGCCGAACTCCCCGCCCGAAAGCAGCGTGGGGCCGCTCAGCTGCGACTCCAGCAGGCCGTCCACCGTGATCCCCGACATGCGCACGCCGAAGATGCCGCCCTGGGTGAAGTTCCAGGCGAAGTGGATGCCGACCGCGAGCCAGAGCCGCCGGGTGAGGACGTAGGCGGCGCCCAGCAGCACACCGGCCTCCATGGCGATCGCGAACGAGCTGAACAGCGTCGCGTTGGGGTTCATTATGTGCGCGAACCCGAACAGCAGCGAGGTGAGCGCCAGGGCGATCCAGGTGCCCAGGCTCTCCTCGACGATCCGGAACAGCACCCCGCGGAAGAGGACCTCCTCGACGTACCCGGAGATGATGGCCATGGCGAACGCCGGCATAATCACGCTCACGGGGTTCGACCCGGTGACCTCGTAGTATCCCAGCACCGCGATGATGGTGATGCTCACAACCAGCAGGCCCGCACCGACCGCAATCCCGGCACCCGTCTCGCGCACCGCCCCCTTCCCGGCCAGCTCACTGGCCCGCCGCCGCTCCACCAGGCGCACGTAGCCGATGTATGCGAAGTGAACCGCAATCACCAGCGGGATGACGTACAGGAGGGTGTCCCTGCGCAGCGGGCCGGCGCGCAGACCGCCCAGCACGCCCCCGAGGACCGCCTGAACCACGACCGTGGCGGCCAGGATGGCCAGCGTTGCCAGAACGATCCGGGTGAGCCCGAACTGGAGGATGCGGTGACCCAGCGACCGCGGTTGCGGCGCGGGAGTCTCCCCTACCGCTGGACTGCCTGCCCTTTCGGAATCATCCATCTGCCGCTCCCGCTTCGAATTGTGTTGTCAGCTTTTCAGTGGATCAGCAAACGAGAAAGCACGTTCTTCACGCGCTGCCCATCTCGCGGATGCATCGCGCCGATCCTTCGGATGATCAGCGCATGGTCGAGAGTGAAGAGCTTGAAGCGGACCTTGCATGGGACGACCAGCCCCGCATGGTGCCATTCCTCGATCACCACGTCGCTCGGCCACGTGAGCCGGGACGTGGTGATCATCGCCAGGACGGACTGTTGATGGAGCTCGTTGAAGTTGGCCGATGAAATGACGAGAGCTGGTCGGCGCTTGACGGTTGGCTGGTCCGTGAAGGGAAAGGGAACAACGACTACGTCGAGAGCTTCATAGGTCACGCCAGGCCTCCTCGTCCTCCGGCGATACCCATTCGCTCATCACTTCGGCAAGGCCCTCCAGATAATCATCCTGCCCCGGCTCCACCTTGCGCAGCCGCAGATGATCACCCGCGATTTCGAAGGCGACTACATCACCGGCACGCAGGTTGGCAGCTTCACGGATTCGCTTGGGAATCGTCGTCTGGCCGCGCGATGTGATCTTGGACATTTCCATCTTTGGATCCCCGCAGAAGTTCTTACGATCAGAAATTCTGATTTTTCAGAATAACGAAAAGCTGAACTGAACGCTATCGCGCTTCAGATGCGCGACGCGTTCAGCCCAGCTTCTCTACTTTCCGGGATCCGGGCTGGCGATCCCCTACGGCAGACTCACCGCCATCAGCATGTTCGGCGCCTGGATCACCACCCGCTGCTTGCCTTCGTGCATGTAGGTCATCATGCCGTAGCGCGGGTTGCCGGGGAGCTCGACCTCGCCCAGCCGCTCGCCCGTCGCCTTGTCCACGGCGTACAGCTTCGGCGTGCCGTCGCTCGCGTTGCCCGTGTACATGAGCATGTCCGGGGTCACGATCTGCGCGGCCTGCCGCCCGGTCCCCGTGTTGGGGAGGTCGATGCCTTCGAGCGCGGGATGGTTGAGCACGTTGTTGGGCGTGTCGCCCACCGGGATCCACCACAGGTGCTCGCCGGTGTTCATGTCGATCGCGGTGATCTTGCTGTACGGGGGCTTGTACATCGGCAGCCCCTGTACGCGCCCGATGCGCGCGCCGCCGCCCACCGCATAGTCGTTGATGGTCGTGCCGGTCGGCAGCTCGGTCCGCTCGTCGACCTCCTTCCCGGGCACCAGCAGCCGCGCCGAGCAGCCCTTCTGCGATGTCACGAAGATGACGCCGCTCTCGGGATCCACCGCGGGTGTGCCGTCGATGTTGGTGCCGCCCACGTCGCCCGGGCACCAGATCGCGCCCAGCTTGCCCTCGTCGTTGTCGCGGTGCAGCGGCGGCTGGAAGAACGGACCCCAGTCGTAGGGCTCGAGGAGGTCCAGGGCCGCCTGGCGCAGCTCCGGCGTGAAGTCGATCAGGTCGTCCACGCTCAGGCCCTGCATGTCGTAGGGCGCGGGCTTGGTGGGATGCGGCTGCGTCTCCGCCAGCTTCTCGCCCGGCACCTTCGACTTCGGCACCGGCTTCTCCTCGATGGGCCAGAGCGGCTCGCCGGTCGCGCGGTTGAAGGCGTAGGCGAAGGACTGCTTGGTGATCTGCACCACCGCGGGGATGTCCTCCCCGTCCACGGTCACGTCCACGAGGATGGGCGCGGTGGAGGTGTCGTAGTTCCAGATGTCGTGATGGACCAGCTGGTAGTGCCACGCCCGTTCCCCGGTCTGCACGTCCAGCGCGATCAGGCTGGTGCTGAACAGGTTGTCGCCGGGCCGGAAGCCGCCGTAGAAGTCCTGGGTGGCGCCGTTGGTGGGAATGTAGACGAGCCCCAGCTCCGGATCCGCCGAGAGCGGCGCCCACGACGAGATGTCGCCGGTCCACTCCCAGGCGTCGTTCTCCCATGTCTCGTGCCCGAACTCGCCGGGGCCGGGCAGCACGTCGAACTTCCACAGGAACTCGCCGGTGCGCGCGTCATAGGCGAGGATGTCGCCCGGGATGTTCTCCTGGCGCGACTGGTTGTAGCCCTGCTCGGCGGAGTTGCCGACGATGATCACACCGTTCACCACGATCGCCGGGGACGAGCTGGTGATGTAGCCCTTCTCGAGCGGGACGCCCATGTAGTCGTCGTGCTCGTGGCCCAGGTCGTCGAGCAGGTCCACGGTCCCGGTCTTCGGGAAGCCTTCGATGTCCACCGAGCCTCCGAAGCCCTCGATGGGCTCGCCGGTCTCGGCGTCGAGCGCGTGCAGGAAGAACGCGGGCGTGACCACGTAGACGATGTCGCGGCCGTCGACGTTGGCGTAGGCGACGCCCTTGCCGTGGTTCTTCCGCATCGAGTACTCCCAGCGGAAGGTCTCGGGCTCGACCCAGTCCCAGAGCACTTCGCCGGTGGCGGGATCGGTGGCGATCACGTGGCGCTTCTCTCCGGCGACGCTGATCAGCTTGCCGTTGACGTAGATCGGCGTCGCGCGCGCGTTAACAACCGGATACGCGGAGCCGTCCCAGATCCAGTCCACCTCGAGCTGGTCGAAGTTGCCGGGGTTGATCTGCGTGAGTTCGGTGTAGCGCTGGCTGCCGGCGTCTCCGCCGATGTAGGCCCAGTCGCCCTCTGTGACGACGCTCCCGGCCGGTCCCGCATCCGAGATCTGAGCGCACGCGCCCACACCGAGCGAAACCAGGGCCAGCAAGCACCAGGAAACCTGGCGGGGGATGCCCCGTTGCTCGTTTCGCGTAGCCGATGTCCATGATCGACGGTTCTGTCCAGTCATCTTCCGCGTCCCCCTTCCAGCAGATGTGTATCGCCTCGCACAACAAAGCGAGCATCGCAAGATGAAGATGTGCGGGGAGGTGGGCAAGCTGTGAGCGGGTCGCTAGTCGAAGAGAGCGTGCTGCTCTTCGGTGCTTTCCACAGGATACTGTCGACGGATGAAGTCGCCCAGGAGAGGGACTGCGAAAGAGTACTTGCCGTGCCGGTTCTTGAAGATGATCCCCGAGTTGATGAGCGCGGCCAGGATCTGACTGGCGTGGCTGGAACTGAACGGCTTCACCGGCAGTTGTCTTGACAGTTCCACGATTTCCTGGACACTGAACTCGGATTCGGGGTCCAGCCTCGATGCGACATGGAGGAGATCGCGCTGCCGGTCGGTCACCCTGGACCAGCGCCCCGCAAAGAAATCGCTGTCCAGCTTTGCTGTGATCTCCGCGATGGGGACGCTCGGGTCGTTCGATCCAGTGGTGATCTGCGACACGAAGACGTCGAATGCCTCATGGCAGATGAACTGGATGAAGTACGGGTATCCGCCCGAGTGCTTCTCAATCTGGCGGATGGACTCCTCGGTGAAGGTGATCGGGCAGCCATCCTCCGCGATCGGCTTCACGATCGCTTCCCGTACGTCCGGGGGATCCAGGCGATTGAGGAAGACCACGCGGAACATCCGTTCCGAGTAGGTTCTTGCCTTGACCAGCTTGGGAAAGAGCGTGGGAAGTCCAGTCAGAGCCAGGAGAAAAGGAGCGCCTTGTCTCTGGATGGATTGGAACACATCAAGCATCACCGACAGCGGGTACTCGTCCTTCTTGGCATGGTCCGCCATGTTCTGCGCTTCATCGTAGGCGAAGACGATTCCCCGAGGCGGTTTTGCCGATGCGCGCAGAGCCAACCAGACGAACGTCAACGCGGCCTTCAGCCGATCAGAGACCAGGCCGTCCGTCCGCTCGTACACCGCGCGAAGCGTGGGATAGTTGAGGGTGGCGTCGTACGGATCCGACCGGTGGCCGAAACCGGGACGACGAATCTCTTGCTTGTCGTAGACGAAGTTGGACGTTGCCAAGGCCACATCAGTGAGGATCCTTGTGGCCAGGCGCTCCTCGTCGACCGTCGTGCTCTCGGAAAGGTCGGCGCCCACCCAGAGCCAGTCCTTCTGCACCGCCAGAGGCTTGAAGGTGTCGAGAAGAACCGTTTTGCCCACACCGCGGAGCCCGGTAAGAATTAGGTTTGAGAGAATCACGTCCTGGTTCAGGAGCTTGAGAAACTCCCTCCGCTCTTCCTTTCTTCCCGCGAGATACGGCGGCGTGTGGCCAGCCCCGGGACGGAATGGGTTCCGAAACACAGTTGCAGCTTCCATCGGGTCCACCTGATCGTTAGGGGTTGTTAGGGTAATCCCTAAAATTAGCTGTCCACCTAAATTTAGGTCAACACCTCACTCATCCTAAACCTGCATCAGGCGTCAGGCACGGAGTGCGCACTCGATTGAGCATCCGCCTCGCGTGGGAGAACTCCCGCGTTGAAAGAGGGATGACTGGAGTTCTGCGGAGCCAGGGCCGTGACCCCGCTGCCCGGTTCTGGCGGCCAACGCAACCGGCGCCTACCCTTCCGGTTAGTATGAGGGGTCGCCTATCATTCCGCGCCGGGCAGCGCTGCGAATTGACGCCGTTGCCCGTTTCGCTTCCACGCAACGACATACGGAGAACTGACGGGTGGCCATGGAACTGAGCGGGTTCGCACGGTCGCTGACGGCGGAAGCCGCCTTTACCGTGCTTGCGGTCGCCAAGCGGCTTCAGTCCGAGGGGAAGGACGTCGTCGAGCTCGAGATCGGCGACAGCCCCTTTTCGACCACGAGCGCGGCGGCCCAGGCGGGCAGGGAAGCCATCGCCGCGGGGCAGACGCGCTACTGCGCCTCGCTGGGGCTGCCGGAGCTTCGCGACGCGGCCGCGCGCTACATGCAGCGCGAGTTCGGCGTGCCCGCGAGCCGCGAAAACGTCGTCATCGCCACCGGCACCAAGGTCTTCGAGCAGTATTTCTGCGAGGCCTTCGTGGATCCGGGGGACGGGGTTCTGGTCTTCAGCCCCTACTTCCCGACCTACGTGCCCAACATCCTCAGGCGCGGGGGGCGTCCGGTGTTCACGCCGCTTCGCCAGGAGGATGCCTTCCGTCCGAGTCTGGCCGCGGTCGAGCGGTTCCTCGCCGAGGATCCCCGGCCCAGGGCCATCTTCCTGAACTCGCCCCACAATCCCACCGGGGGCGTGGCCACGGAAGATGATTTTCGCGGCATCGCGGAGCTGGTTCGGGGCACGCGCGTCGCCGTCTTCAGCGACGAGCCCTACTGCCACATGGTGTGGAAGGGGAAGCACGTGTCGCCGCTGGCGCAGCCGGGGATGATGGAGCGCTCGGTGGCCGCCTACACCTTCAGCAAGTCGTACAGCATGGGCGGCTGGCGGCTGGGGTTCGCGGTGTCGGCGCCCGAGACCGTCGAGGCCATCGGCAAGATGATCAACACGAGCGTCTCGTGCGCGCCGCCCTTCATTCAACTGGCGGGGGTGGCCGCGCTCGAGCGGGACGACGGGGAGCGCGATGCGGCCATGCGCCGCTTCCGCCGCAAGGTGGAGCTGCTCACCGAGGGGCTCAACCGGATCGAGGGGTTCTCGTCGCTGGACCCGCACGCGACGTTCTACGTCTTCCCGAAGGTGGCCTCGGTGTGCAACCGGCTCGGCATCACCAGCCACGGCCTGGCGATGTACCTGCTCGAGGGGGCCGACGACGACTTCGGGGTCGCCTGCCTGGGCGGCGAGTGCTTCGGCGACGCCGGCGCCGGGTTCCTGCGCTTCAGCTGCGCGGCTTCCGACGAGCGCCTGCAGGAGGCGCTGGACTTCATCGCCCAAGCGGTGACCCGGGAGAGCCGGGTGGCCGCCTTCCTCGACGCGCGGCCGGAGTACCGGCTGGAGTCGCCCTATCCGGGCGCGGGGGTGGACCGCGAGCCGGTGGCGGCGGCGGTCTAGCCGGGCGACGAGGATGGCGGGTCGGGGCGGCGTGATGGTGGATGGGGACGGCCAGGGCGCCCTGATGGATGGGGACGGCCGCGGTGCCGCGACGGTGGATGGGGACGGCGCGGGCGGCGTGATGGTGGATGGGAACGGAGGAGCCACGGCGACGGCGGTCCGGTTCCGGGTGCGGGACATGGACTGCTCGCACTGCGTGACCCGCATCGAGGACGGGCTGCGCAAGGTCGACGGGGTGATGGGGGTGGGGGCCAACCTGGTGGGCCGCACCGTGACCGTCGAGATCGACGCCGGCCAGCTCGAGACCGACGAGGTCCGGCGGGCGATCGGGCGCCTCGGGCACCTGGCCGAGCCGGACACCGGAGCCCGGCGGGAGCGCGCCACCGCGACCTGGGCGACCCCCGACGCCCGGATCACGTACGCGTCGGCAGCGCTGTTCGCGGTCGGGCTCGCGCTCCAGCTGGCCGGGGTGGGGCCGCTGCTGTTCACGCTGCCGCTGAACGAGGTGCGGGTTCCGTCGCTCCTGTTTGTCGCCTCGGCCCTGGTGGGCGGATGGAGGTTCATGCCCGACGGGCTGCGCGCCGCGCGCGAGCTCTCGCTGGACATGAACTTCCTGATGACGGTGGCGATCCTGGGGGCGGTTGCGATCGGGGAGTACCTGGAGGCGGCCGCCATCGCCTTCCTGTTCTCGACCGCCGAGCTGCTGGAGAGCTACGCGGTCGACCGCGCGCGGGCGTCGATGGAGTCGCTGATGGACCTCGCCCCCAAGACGGCCGTGGTGCTGCGCGACGGGGTCGAGGAGACGGTGCGGGCCTCCGAGGTCGCGGTCGGCGACGTGGTGGTGGTGCGCCCCGGCGAACGGATCCCGGTCGACGGCAGCGTGGTGGAGGGGGGCTCGGCGGTGGACGAGTCGCCCCTCACCGGGGAGTCGCTCCCTGTGGAGAAGGACCCCGGCGACCCAGTCTTCGCCGGCACGATCACCCGCGACGGCTTCATGCACGTGCGCACGGAGAAGCCCGCCGACTCGAGCTCGCTCGCGCGCATCGTGGAGCTGGTGGAGCGGGCGGGGGCCGAGAAGGCGAAGACGGAGCGGGTGGTGACCCGCTTCGCGCGCTGGTACACGCCGGCGATCACCGTCGCGGCCGTGCTGGTGGTGGCGGTGCCGACGCTCGCGGGCGCGGACTTCATCACCTGGCTGGTGCGGGGGCTCACCCTGCTGGTGATCGCGTGTCCGTGCGCGCTGGTGATCTCCACGCCGGTCGCGGTGGTGAGCGGCATCACGGCCGCCGCGCGCCGGGGGGTGCTCATCAAGGGTGGGGTCTACCTGGAGGCCATGAGCGGCGTGCGCGCGATGGCGATGGACAAGACCGGCACGCTCACGGTCGGGCACCTGGAGGTGCGCGACGTGCGCTCGACCCGGGGGGCGCCGCCCACCACGGTGCTGGCGCGCGCGTCGGCCGTGGAGGCCCGATCGGAGCACCCGATCGCGCGCGCGATCCACGAGGAGGCGGTGAGGCGCGAGATCTACTCCCACTACGCCGTTCGCGACTTCTCCACCCGCCGGGGCGAGGGGGTCACGGCCCGCCTGGACGGCGTGCGCCACTTCGTCGGCAAGCCGGCGACCCTCGGGCTCGGCGAACCACCCGCGGGCATGGCCGGCGACGGCCGCACGGTGGTGGCCGTCGCGGACGATGACGGGCCGCTGGGGTGGATCTCGCTGGAGGACCGGGCCCGCAAGCAGGCGCGGGTGGCGGTGGGGCGGCTGCACGCCATGGGCATCCGTCCCGTCGTGATGCTGACCGGCGACAACGCCGCCACCGGCCGCCGGATCGCAGGGGAGACCGGGGTGGACGAAGTGAAGGCGCGGCTGCTCCCGCACGAGAAGGTGGACGCGCTCAGGGAGCTGGAGCGGGAGCACGGCCGGGTGGCGATGGTGGGCGACGGCGTGAACGACGCGCCCTCGCTCGCGGCCGCCTCGGTCGGCATCGCCATGGGAGCGGCCGGAAGCGACGCCGCCATCGACAGCGCGGACGTGGCGCTCATGGGCGACGACCTCACCCGCCTGCCCTATCTGTTCCGGCTGTCGCGCAAGTCGCGGGCGGTCATCCGCCAGAACATCGCCACCGCCCTGCTGGTGAAGCTCGTCCTGGTGGTGGGCGTGCCGCTCGGGATGGTCTCGCTGATCGCCGCGGTCCTGGTGGGTGACGTGGGCGTCTCGCTGCTGGTGACCGCCAACGCGCTCCGCCTCGCGCGCGTGGATGTCTGACGCGAGAGAGCGGCAGCGGGCCGCCCGCGTCCTCGCGACGGCGGCGATCCTGGGCGCTCTTGCGCCCGTTCCGGCCATCGGCCAGCAAGGCGTGGGCGACTTCCCGGTGCCGCAGAGCCTCGTGGAGGAAGTGCTGCCGGGCGCGATCTCCTTCGATGTGCGCGACGGCGACCCGCGTGTGATCGTCGGCTACGCCGCCGAAGCCCCGGACGAGGAGGCCGTGGTCGGATACGCCTTCCTGACGTCGGACGTCCCTCCGGAGGAACTCGGCTACAACGGCCCCATCGAGGTGCTGGTGGGGATGGACCGGGAGGGCGTGCTGACCGGGGTTCGGGTCACCCATTACGTCGAATCCTACATCCGCACCCGCGGCGATTTCCTGCGCACTCCGGGCTACGAGGCCCAGTTCACGGGCAAGTCCATCTCCGACCCCTTCCGCGCCAAGCGCGATGTCCGGGTGGTTTCGCGGGCCACGATCTCCGTCTCGGCCATGTCGCGCGGCATCCGCGCCTCCGCGCGCCGGGTGTACGCCAACTATCTGGCCACCCGGCCGTCCGCCGAATCCGGGGGCTCGCTCCTGACCATCGGCATCAATGAGCTGGATGAGCTGTCCTGGTCGGACATGGTCGCGGGCGAGCTGGTGCCGCAGATCCATGTGCTCGAGAACGACGTCACCCGCATCGTGCTCTCCTTCGCGCACATCCGCAGCGATTCCGTCGGCGAGATGCTGGTCGGCCGAAGCAGATTCGGGGAAGTGGCGGAACAGTTCGGGGAACGGACGCAGGAAGACCACCTGATGCTCGTGGGGGTCGATGGCGCGCTGGCGCTCCTCTTCTATCCGCGCACGCTCTCGCTGGTGCAGGGCGCCGACACTCTCGACATGGACGACCCGGACGTCTTCATGCTGGGGGAGCCGCGCAGCGGGATGGTTTCGGGACAGTTCCGCAACGTCGGGGTGATGGCGGTGCCGGGCTCCCTCGATGTCGAGCGGCACTTCGACATCTACTTCGATCTCCGTCCCGGGATGGATCTCTATTCGACGGAGTACCCGCCTCCGCAGGTCCCGGAGAGGGTGGTGGCGGAGGCGCCTCCCGTGGAAGACCCGGAGCCCGCCAACCCGGTGGATGAGGCGGCCGCGGCCGCAGCCGGTGCGGAGACCGTCGCAGCCGCGACGGATATTGTCGTAACCGAGCCCGAAAGCGTCTCGGGCGATCCCTCGTCCGTCGCGTCCGGGCCGCCCGCGGATCCGGCTGCGGCCGGTGGGGCAGCGGGCGACGCGCCCAGTGGCGCCGCGGCGACTTCCGCAGGAGCAGATGCCGTCGAGGCTGCTCCGGAGGGCGATCCGGGCATGCCGGTCGACGCCGTCCCCACCGAAGCGGATGCCGCGGCCCGTCCCCCATCCCCCGTCGATGCCGCGGCCGAGGCCGCGGAGATGGCCGGGACGGAGGCAGTCGGAGCGTCCGCGGACCAGCCCGCGCCATCCGCGAATCCGTCGGAGGCATCCGCGAACCCGTCCGAGCCAACCGGGAACCCGTCCGAAGTCGCAGCCGGGGAGAATCCATCCGCGACCACCCGGCCGTCCGTCCCGCCCGACCTCGATTTTTCCCTCGCCGAGGAGCAGACCGTCCTTGAGCGCACGCTGGCGCGCACCTCGCCCGCGGAAGTCGCCTGGATGCTGGGGCTGCTGGCGCTGGTCACGGTGGCGTTCTTCCTGAAGCGCGACCCGCTGCGCTGGGTGGCCCTGGTCGCGACCTTCCTTTACCTGGGGTGGTTCGACGGCGGCTTCCTCTCGGTGTCGCACATCACCGCGGCCATCTCCGTGGGGCCGGCGGTGTTCCTGGAGGACATCCCGCTGCTGCTGTTCGTGGTGTTCACCGTGGTTACCACGCTGCTGGTGGGGCGCGTCTTCTGCGGCTTCCTGTGCCCCTTCGGGGTCCTGCAGGACATCCTGGAGAAGGTGGTTCCCAGGAAGTTCAAGCGGGAGTTGCCACGCGCCCTGCACGAGCGCCTGTGGCTGGTCAAGTACGTTGTCCTGGCGGCCGTCCTGCTCCCGGCGCTGGCGGGCAGCCGGGCCAGCATCTTTCCCTTCTTCGAGCCCTTCGGGACCGTCTTCTTCCTGAGCTCGTCCATCGTGCTCTGGGGCATCGCCGGGGCGGTCCTGGCGGCCTCGGCGATCGTGCCCCGCTTCTACTGCCGCTACGCCTGCCCGCTGGGCGCGGCGCTCGCGGTCGCCTCCACCGTGTCGCCCTTCCGCATCCGCCGGGTGGAGCACTGCGACCACTGCAAGGTGTGCGAGCAGGCCTGTCCCACCGGGGCCATCGAGGGACCGCGCATCAACTTCCGCGAGTGCGTGCGCTGCAACATCTGCGAGGCGAAGCTGATCGAGCAGGCGGGCGTCTGCCGCCACGACATCCACGACGTGCGCCGCCGGCTGGTTCAACTGAAGGTGGCGCCCGACGCCCGGGTCGAGACCGGCGCTCGGGTCGAGACCGGTGCCTGAACCGGGACGGAGTCTCTCACGCCGCCGGGCGCTCCGGATCGGCGGGGCGGCGGGCCTGCTGCTGGCGATGGGCGGCGGACTCACGGCGGCGGTCCTTCGTCGGGCCGGGCTGCACGGCGCGAGCGAAACCCGAACCCGCATGGGCACGCTGGTGCAGGTCAGGGTGGTGCATCCGGAGGCCGCCCGCGCGCGTGAGCTGGCCGCCGCCGCTTTCGACGAGATCGATCGCCTGGAGGCGGTTTTCAGCGGCTACCGGCCCGACACGGCGGTGTCCCGCCTCAACCGGGACGGGGTTCTGAGTGATCCGCCCCCCGAACTGGTGGCGGTGGTGCGCCGCGCCCTTCACTTCGCCGAGTTGACCGGCGGCGCCTTCGACCCCACCGTGGCCCCGCTGATGGAACTCTACCGGAGCAGCTTCGCCGAAAATGACGCACCGCCTGCGGAAAATGACGTAATGCATGCCAGGTCGCTGGTCGGGTACCGGCGCGTCCGGCTTGATGCGGCGGGCATCGCGTTCGCGCGTCCGGGCATGTCGGTCTCGCTCGACGGCATCGCCAAGGGGTACATCCTCGACCGGGTCGTCGCGCAGGTCACGGCGGCGGGCGCGGCGGGCGTGCTGGCCGACGGGGGTGGGGACGTCTCGGCCGGCGAGGGAGAGGTGGCCGGGACGGGATGGCCGGTCGGGGTGGAGCACCCGCGCGAGCCGGGGACGATGCTGGGGACGATCGAGGTGCGCCACCAGGGGGTGGCCACCTCGGGCGACTACATGCGGGCGTACACCGACGACCTCCGGCATCACCACATCGTCGACCCGCGCACGGGCGCCTCGCCGGGCCACACCAGTGCGGCCACCGTGGTGGCCCCGTCCGCCATGGACGCCGACGCCCTCGCCACCGCGGCGATGGTGCTGGGCCCCGTTCACGGCATCGAACTGCTGGAACGGGTCGATGGCGCCGAAGGGGTCATCGTCACCAGGGAGCTCGACCTGGTGCGCAGTTCCGGGTTCGGAGCCTGAGGCGCTCGACATCCATGTCCGAGCCACCGAAGACGGCACGCGAGCCGATGATGTCAGCGCCCGCGCGGCCCGCTTCCGCATCCGGGCCCGCTGCCCCCGTGCGCGCGTCCCTCTTCGTAACCTGCCTGGGCGACCACTTCTACGCAGACGCCGCCGCCTCGGCCGTGCGGCTCCTGAGGAAGCTGGGGGTCGAGGTCGACTTTCCCGAGGCGCAGACCTGCTGCGGGCAGCCCGCATTCAACGCGGGCCGGGACGCCGAGGCGCGGCGCATGGCCAGGCACACCCTCGAGGTCTTTCGCGAAAGCGAGTACGTGGTGCTTCCCTCGGGGAGCTGCGCCTCCATGCTCCGGCGTTTCTACGCCCACCTCTTCGATGAGGACGCCGGCCTGTCCGGGCAGGTGGCCGACCTCGCCGGGCGCACCTTCGAGCTGGCGGAGTTCCTGGTGCGGGTGCTTGAGGTCACGGAGCTGGGGCAGGGCCTGGAGGGACGCCGGATCGCGTACCATCACGGATGCCACGCCCTGCGCGAGCTGGGGATCCGCGAGGAGCCGCTCGCGCTGATGGCCAACGCCGGGGCCGAAGTGGTCCCGTGGGAAGCGGCGGAGGAATGCTGCGGGTTCGGAGGCCTGTTCTCGGTGAGCTTCCCCCAGGTCTCCGCGGGGATGGCCGACCGCAAGCTGGACACGCTCGCCGAGGCGGGCCGGGTCGACCTCCTGACCTCCGCCGACTGCGGCTGCCTGCTCCAGCTCTCGGGCCGCATGCGAAGGCGGGGGCAGAACCTCGCCGTGCGCCATCTTGCCGACGTTCTCTGGGAGGCGGCCGGTGGAGATTCGTAGCCGGGAGTACCCGGAACGCTCGCGCCGGGGCGGGGATGTGCGCGCGTCCGTGACCGGGGCGACCCTGACCTTCGACGCACACCGCCGGGCCGCGTACGCGGGGGTGGCCGCGGAGGAATGGCGACACTGGGCCGAAGGGGTCAAGACGCACCTGCTGACCCATCTGGACCGATACCTGGAGGAGGCCGAGGCGCGTCTGGAGGCCAACGGCGCCCAGGTTCACTGGGCCGGGTCGCAGGAGGATGTCCACCGGATCCTCTCCGGCATCGTCGAGCGCCGGGGAGCGCGGCGCGCGGTCAAGGGCAAGAGCATGCTCTCCGAGGAGCTCGAGGTGAACGAGCTGCTGGAGAAGCGGGGCGTCGACGTGCTCGAGACGGATCTCGGGGAGTACATCCTGCAGCTGCTCGAACAGCCCCCCAGCCACATCGTGGGCCCCGCCATCCACCTGAGCCTGGACGAGATCCGCCGGCTGTACCACGAAACCCACGGGACGGAGCCGGATGCCACGCCGGACGAACTGGCCGCGGTCTCGCGCGTGATCCTGCGCGAGGCTTTTCTCGCGGCCGACATGGGCATTACCGGCGGCAACTTCCTGGTGGCGGAGACCGGGACCGTGGCGCTCATCGAGAACGAGGGCAACATCCGGCTCACCACCTCGGCACCACCCGTCCACGTTGCGCTGGTGGGCATCGAGAAACTGCTGCCGCGCTGGAGCGACCTGGCCGTGTTCCTGCAGCTCACGGCCCGGGCGGCCACAGGGCAGCCGGTGGGAAACTACGTTTCCATGATCCACGGTCCCCGGACCGCGGAGGACCCCGACGGCCCGGAGGAGGTGCACGTGGTGCTGGTCGACAACGGCCGCTCCGACGTGCTCGCCGACCCCGAGGCGTGGGAGGCGCTCCGTTGCGTGCGCTGCGGCGCGTGCCTGAACGCCTGCCCCGTCTACCGCCAGACGGGCGGGCACGCGTACGGGGCCGTCTACTCGGGCCCCATCGGGTCGGTGCTGAACCCCGGGCTGGCCGGGCTGCACGCGGCCATGCCGCTGCCCTTCGCCTCCAGCCTGTGCGGCGCCTGCGAGGAGGCGTGCCCGGTGCGCATCCCCATCCCCGAGCTGCTCCTGAGCTGGCGCCGGCGGGCGGTGGAGGCGGGGATGGATTCCCGCGCCAAGGCGGCCCTGCTGAAGGCGTGGACGGCGGTCGCGACCCGGCCCGGCGCGTACAGGGCCGCGGGAGGCGTGCTGCACGCCCTACCCGACCCGGTGCGCCGCGTCCCCCTGCCCGTGGTGGGCGGCTGGCGCGAGGTGCGCGCGGATCCGGAGCCGTCGCGCACCTCCTTCCGCGCGCTCTGGCGGGAGGGCATCGAATGAGGGAGCAGGTGCTCCGGCGGGTGCGTCAGGCGCTCCAGGGACGGCCCCGGGCGCCTCATCCGGGCACACTGGATACGGGGGTCCCGGATGCCCCGGCGCCGGTGGAGCACTTCGCGGACTGCTTTCGGGCGGCGGGGGGCGAAGTGCACCGTTTCGCCGGCGCGGACGCGGCGCGCCGGTGGCTGCATGGGTTCGCCGCGCGGTTCGCGAGCGTCAGCCACGGGGCGGGCGTTCCCGCGAGCCTCGCGTTGCCGGCGCCCGAAGCCCCGCCCCGGCGGGCCGAACTCGGCGTGTCGGTGGCGCGCGCGGCGGCCGCCCAGTCCGGGTCGCTGGTGCTGAGCAGCCGGGACGGGCGGCGCACCCAGTTGCTCCCGCCGGTCCACGTCGTGCTGGTGGACGCCGCAACCGTCACCGCCACCCTCGGCGAGGCGCTGGACGCGTGCCGCGGCGACGGCGGTTCCGCGCTGGCGCTGCACTCCGGTCCCAGCAAGTCGGCCGACATCGGCCAGGTCATGGTGACCGGCGTCCACGGGCCCGGCCGTGTGATCGCCGTCCTCCTCGACGACTGGCCCGGACCTTGACCAGGCGTCCGCAATGACGAATCAGAACGGCCCCGAGGCACAGGTCGAATTCCCGATCCGGCTTGCGTGCGTCGACACGGGATCGAACGCGATCCGGTTCATGGCCGTGGAGTTCACCACGCCGGAAAAATACACCGCGCTTCACTCGGAACGGGTGCCGATTCGGCTTGGTCACCAGGTCTTCCTCACCGGACGGCTGGCTCCCGAGACCATGGATGCGACCGTCGAGGCCTTCCAGCGCTTTCGGAAGTACCTGAAGCAATTCGACATCGAGCACTATCGGGCGGTCGCGACCAGTGCCGTGCGCGAGGCGCGCAACGGGCCACTCCTCGTCGAGCGCATCGAGCGCGAGACCGGGATTCGGCTGAAGGCCATTACCGGATCCGAGGAGGCGAGGCTGGTGCACCTTGCGGTGGCGGGGCGCATCGGCCTGGAAGGCGGCCGCTGGCTGCTCGTGGATCTGGGCGGCGGCAGCGTCGAGCTCTCCCTGGTGGACGACTCGGGCATGCTGTGGAGCGAAACCCACTCCATGGGTTCGGTGCGTCTGCTGGAACGGCTGGCGGAGCCCGGGGACGAGCCCGGAGCATTTCAGAGACTCCTCTCCGAGTATGTGGCGGTATTGAACATTCCGGCGCCGGCGCAATACTGGCAGCCGACCGGGTTCATCGGCTGCGGAGGCAACATCGAAGCCCTGGCCGCGCTGGCCGCCCCCGGCAAGCGCAAGGACGGCGTCAGCAGGCTGCCCGTCTCGGGCCTCGATTCCGCCATCGGGCTGCTCGCGCGACTGTCGTACTCGGAGCGCATCGAACAACTGGGGCTGAGGCACGACCGCGCCGACGTCATATTGCCGGCCGCCGTAGTCTTCAGGCGACTGGCGGAGCTCACCGGCACCCGCGAGATCCTGGTGCCCCATATCGGAGTCAAGGAAGGCGTCACGCTCGACCTGATGGCCGACCTGAATTCCAGGGCCACCAACTACACCCGGCAGGAGAAGCAGCTCACCCAGGCGGCGGTGTCGTTCGGGCGCCGCTACATGTTCGACGAGGCCCACGGCCGTCATGTCGCCAGGCTGGCGGTCAGCGTCTTCGACCAGCTCCGGTCCCTGCACGGTCAGGGGCCCCATGCGCGGCATCTCCTGAAAGTCGCGGCGATCCTCCACGATATCGGCGTGTTCGTCGCGATGAAGAAGCACCACAAGCACACGCTCTATATTCTCGGCAACTCGGAAATACCGGGTCTTTCACCGCGCGAGATGGCGATTGTGGGCAACGTCGCGCGCTACCATCGCAAGAGCCATCCCAGGTCGCATCACCGGCGCTACACGTCGCTCTCCCCCAGGGACCGCGTGCTGGTCGACCACCTGGGCGCGATTCTGCGCCTGGTGGACGGACTGGACCGGCAGCGTCGCCAGCTGATCCGCTCGGTCACGGCCACGCCGGAGGGGCGCAGCCTTCGATTGAGCGCCGAATGCGATGGCGACGTGCTGCTGGAGCGCTGGACCGTGGCACAGAAGAAAGACCTTTTCGAGGAGACCTTCGGACTCGCCGTCGTCATTGATTTCTGAATCCGGGGACACTGGGACGCCGTTCGTCGCGGAATCATATTCCTGTCAGCACTGAGGGATATTGCGCATCACTTTGCCACACCTTATCGTTTGCGCTGGCAACCGATTCCTGGCTGTTCAAATCGTCACATCATGGGGAGAGTTGATCGATGGTCGCGACAGACGCTGAAGTTATGGGTTGGGTTGAGGAGCAACTGCAGGACAATCCGGAAGTTACGGTGGATGAGCTGTTCGAGGGCGCGAAGATCCTTCAGCCCGATGTAGCCGAACTGAACAAGCGCCAGTTCCATGCGCGATATCCGCTTCAGGTGAAGCGGCGGGCCAGCAGGGCTGCTGCAGCGGCCGCCGCGGCGGAAGCGGCCGCCGAGGCCGCGGAGGCTACCGCCGAAGCCGCCGCGGACGCCGCCCCCGAAGCCGCCGAAGCCGCCGAAGCCGCACCCGCGGAGGCTCCGGCCCCGGCCCCGGCCCCGGCGCCGGCCAAGAGCAAGACGACGACGGACGCCGAGGTCATGAGCTGGGTCGAGGGACAGCTGAAGGACAATCCCGACGTTTCGGTGGACGAATTGCGCGCCGGCGCGGTCAAGTTGAACGCGGGAATCGCCGACTTGACCAAGCGCCAGTTCCACGCGCGCTATCCGCTTCAGGTGAAGCGGGCCGCTCGTCGGGCGGCGGATGCGGCGGCCGGCATCAAGGCCCCGCCCCCCCCGCCCCCCCCCCCGCCCCCCCCGCCCCCGGCCGCCGGGGCGCCCCCCGCCGGCCTCGACCGCGGAGCCGTTCGCAAAATGCTGTTCGACTTTGCGGCCGACATCACCGCGGCGGAAGGCACGTCGGCGGTCGTGAAGGTGCTCGCGGCCATGGACGACTACATCGACCGCATCGCATAGGGGCAGTCCCCGGGCGAATCCGCGCTCGACCGCCGGGAGAAGTTCGTCCGCGGGCTGACTGCGTGAGGAATCCGGGCTAGGGTTCGCCCTCGTCCGCGCCTTCCCCGGTGCGCTCCGAGAGCACCATGATGGCGCGCACCGCCACGGCCAGGCCGGACAGGGTGAGGGTGGTCTCGGCGCGTAACTCGGTGAGCAGCTCGCCGAAGTAGGCCACCTCCCGGCTGCGCAACGCGGTCAGGACATGCGCCACGCCGCCGGCCTGGGCGTCCCGCCCGGCCGCCGCAGCCGCCGAGAAGTTGGCGATCCGGTGGTGCGCGCGCGTCAGGTCGTCGTTGAGCGCCCGCGCGGCGCGCTGCTCCCAGCGCTCGTCCCGCGCGCACTCGTCGATCGCCTGGCGGAGCCAGGGGATCTCCAGCAGTTCCGACACCGCGTAATAGGCCCGCGCCGCGTACACCGGCGCGGTCCCGGTGTCGCGGGCCACGCGCAGGATGTCCATGAGCTGGTCCAGGAAGCGCAGTGTGGCCAGCGCGGGCGCGATGTCCGCCCCCGGCCCGACCTCCTGAATCGCCGACACCAGGCGCTCGAAGGTCAGCCGGTCCTCCCCGCTCACCACGTCGGGGAAGATGCGCTGCAGCTCGCGCAGGGTACCGAAGTTCCCGCCGACCAGGCTATCGATTTCCTCGCGCCCGGCATTGCCCAGCACCCATCGGGTCGTGCGGTCCAGCACCCGGCCGAGCCCGACGTACCAGCGGTGCGCGACCATCGTCCCGGCCTCGCGCTCCTGCTCCCGCAGGTCCGCGAGGAGCTGCCGGTGTCCCGAGAGCCGGGAAGCCACCAGCCAGGCCCGCGCCACCTCGTCCGCGGAAGCGCCCGAGTCCCGCATCATGCGATGCACGAATCCGGCGCCCATCAGGTCCACCAGATCATTGGTGAGCTGGCTGGCGACGATTTCGCGCCCCAGCCGGTGGGCAGCCAACCCGGATTTCCCCGCGGCGTTCAGGGCCGCCCGCGGGAAGTAGCGCGCCAGGTAGCCGCTCGCGACCGGGTCGTCGATGAGCGTCCCCTTGAGCAGGCGGCGCATCAGGTGGAGCTTGGCGTGGGCGAGCAGGACGCACAGCTCCGGCCGGGTCAGGCGGGAGCCGGTCCCGTCGCGTTCGAGCAGCTGCTCCCAGGTGGGCAGATCCTCGCGGGAACGGTCGAAGAAGCCGTCCCTCTCCAGCTCCGAGATGAGCTGGCGAAAGTCGTCGACCCCCTCGCGGGCCCGCTCCAGGTCGAGCGACACCGCCAGGCTTTGCGAGGCATTGTCGAGAAGCACCAGCTCGGAGACGGTATCCGCCAGGTCGCGCAGCATGCGGTTGCGCTCCACCACGGTCATGCGCCCCTCCTCCACCACCGCGTTGAGCAGGATCTTGAGGTTGACCTCGCGGTCGGACAGCGAAACGCCCCCCGAATTGTCGAGCGCGTCCACGTTCAGCCGTCCGCCGGCCAGCGCGAACTCGATGCGCGCCCTCTGCGTGAGCCCGAGATTGCCGCCCTCGCCCACGACCTTGAAGCGAAGCTCGCTCGCGTCCACCCGCACCGGGATGTTGGAGGGGTCGGCGACGTCCGCGTGCGTCTCGTCCGACCCCTTCACGTAGGTGCCGATTCCCCCGTTCCAGAACAGCTCGGCCTCGGCCTGGAGCACGAGCCGGACCAGCTCCTCGCCGCTCACCTTTCCGGGATCTCCCGAAATGCCCAGGGCCCTGCGCGCCTCCGGAGAGAGTTCGACCTCCTTCGAACCGCGCCGCACGACGATGCCGCCGGGGCTCATCACGCCGGCGTCGTAATCCGCCCACGAGGAGCCGGGCTTGTGGAACAGCCTCTCCCTCTCCTCGAAGGATGTGCGCGGATCGGGATCGGGATCGATGAAGATGTGGCGGTGGTCGAAGGCCGCGATCAGCCTGATGGATGGCGACAGCAGCATGCCGTTGCCGAACACGTCGCCGCTCATGTCGCCGATGCCGACGACGGTGAACGGCTCCGACTGAATGTCCTTGCCCATCTCGCGGAAGTGGCGCTTGACGCACTCCCACGCGCCGCGCGCGGTAATCGCCAGCTCCTTGTGGTCGTATCCGTTCGAGCCCCCGGAGGCGAAGGCGTCGCCCAGCCAGAAGCCGTAGTCGTCCGCCACCGCGTTCGCGACATCGGAGAAGCTCGCGGTGCCCTTGTCGGCGGCCACCACCAGGTATGGGTCGGGGTCGTCGTAGCTGACCACGCCGTCGGGCGGGACCGGTTCGCCCTGGCCGAGGTTGTCGGTCAGGTCGAGGAGCCCCCGCATCAGCGTGCGGTACTGCCGTTTCACCTCGCTGTGGATCGCGACGGAAAGCGACGGCTGGTCGAGGATGACGAAGCCGCCCTTGGAGCCGGCGGGGACGATCACCGAGTTCTTGACGATCTGCGTTTCCGCGAGCCCCAGCACCTCGGTGCGGAAGTCGTCCGGGCGGTCGCTGTAGCGGATGCCGCCCCGGGCGACACGCGCCCCTCTCAGATGCACCCCCTCCATCCGGGCCGAGCGCACCCACGCCTCGCAGAGCAGGGAGGTCCGGGTCAGCGACGTCATCGCGCGCGCCATCACCTTGAACGACATGTACGGGACACCGCCCGACCGCCGCGTCGGCGTGCTGCCCCCGGTCGCGTAGTAGTTGGTGCGCACCGTGGCGTCGATCAGCGTCAACAGGTGGCGCAGGGCACGGTCGTCGCTCAGCAGATATACGTCGTCCAGGGCGGCGAGCAGCTTCGCGCGCATCGCTTCCATGTCGGCCTCCCGGCGCGCGCGCGCCCGTTCCGCGGGCTGGAAGCGGGTCGCGAAGAAGGCGAAGAGCAGCCGGGCGATGCGGGGATAGTTGAGCAGGGCGTCGACGATGGAATCCCTGCTCGGCACCGCGCCGAGCTGGAAGGCGTAGCTGGAGTAGGCGCGCAGCACTTCGACTTCCCGCCAGGCCAGGCCGGCGGCCGGCACCAGGGCGTTGAGCCGGTCGTTGGTGGCGTCGCCGGCGCTCACCGCCAGGATGGCGTCCACCAGGGGAGGGCCGGCCTCCCCGAGGTCGAGCGGCGACTTCCCGGCGGTCTGGACGGCGAAGGTGTGGACCGCTCCTTCGGGCACGCCGGATCCCCTGAGCTGGGCCGGTTTCTCCGCGATCACCCGCAGTCCCGCGTTCTCGAGCGTGGGCATGAAGTGCGACAGAACCAGGCGGGGGCCGAGCCGGTAGAGTCGCAGCTCGGTCACGCGGTCACCCGGCGCCACGGCGCTTTGCTCCGGGTTGGAAAGGGCGATGGACAGGTTGCGCCCGTCGGCAACCATCGTCTCGAGCTGAAGGATGTCGCGGGCGGCTGCGTCGGGGTCCGCGACGGCCCGGTAGTCCGCGCCGAAGCCGGTGGCGTAGCGGCGGGCGAGGCGACGCGCCTCGTTGCGCGGCCTGACCTGCCCCAGCTCGTCGGCCACCCGATCGGTCCAGTCGCGCGTGAGCTCCTGCACGAGCCGCTTGAGCTCCACATCGGTGACGACGTCCAGCAGCTCGGGACGCACCCTCAGGTAGAAGTGGAGCCGGGCCTGCTCTCCGCCGCCCATCGCCAGGTGATAGTTGAGGACCTCGCCGTCGAGGACGTCGACGAACGCGGACTCGATCGCCTTGCGCGCCTTGGCGGAGAACTTCTCGCGCGGGATGATGACCATGAACGAGGCTCCCCGGCGGAGCGGATCCTCCCGGCGGGTCACCTGAACCCCGGTGGTGTGGTACGAGGTCAGCGCCGTTCTGATGTCCTTGGCGATTTCCCGTTCCGAACCGAGGAAGAGCTCCTCCTTCGGCATCGAGTTGAAGATCGTGTTGATCTCCTTGTAGTCGTGCGCCCCCTCCTGGGCGCCGGCGTCCTCCAGAATGCGACGCAGCTTCTGGCGCAGGATTGGGATCCGGTCCGCGTGGTCGCCGTACGCCTTCGAGGTGAAGAGCCCCAGAAAGCGCTCCTCTCCCACCTGCCGCCCCTCGGGATCCAGCTTCTTGACGCCGATGTAGTCCATGTGCGCCAGCCGGTGCACGGTGGAACAGGCGTTGGTCTTGCCGATAAGCAGCAGGGGACCGTCGGCGAGCAGCTGCCGCAGGGTGTCGGGCATGGAAGCCAGGGGGACCGGGTTCACGTAGCCCGAACGCTCTTCCCCGCGCAGGATGCCGAGTCCGGAACCGCGCTCCACCATCACGAAGGGCTCGCCGGTGCCGGGGTCGTCGGCGATGTCGTAGCGCCGGTGCCCCAGGAAGACGAAGCCGTCGTCGCGCAGCCACGCGAGAAAGGCCCGGATCTCGTCGAGCCGGTCCCCGAGCAGGGGCAGCTCGCGGGATCGCGTCTCGAGGCGCCGCATCGTGTCGTCCAGCGCACCCAGCATGGGCCGGAAGTCGTCTGTGGCGCGCACCACGTCCTCGAGGCGGTGCTCCAGTTCCTCCTGAAGCGACTCGATGACGGCGGGATCGGTCACGCGCGAGATTTCGCAGTGGATGAGGGATTCCCGCTCCTCCGCGTCGCCGGGCGGTACGATGCGCAGGATGCGGTCGTCGTGACGCACGATGCCCAGCAGCGGGTAGATGAAGTGCTCGATGGTCAGATCGCGCGAGTGCAGATACTCGCGGATCGAGTCCACGATGAAGGGGCGCTCGCCCACGTTGGTGCGGATCACGGTCACGGGAGCCCGCCGCCCTTCCGGCTCCGTGGCGGGGTTGAAGACGCGCACGTCCACCCGGTCCGGGCGGCTCTCCCGGAGGAACGCGAAGGCGTCCGCGGTCGCCCGCGCGAGCTCCACCGGGCTCCGCTCGCGGAGATAGTGGGCGGGCGCCCGGGCGAGGAAGAGCGCCGCGAAATCCGCCGCGAGGTCGGCGTCCCCGTGGGGGAGGACGCGCTTCAGGCGGCTGCGGACATCGTCGATGACGGCGGATGTGTTCCGCGCGCGCGACATGACTTCGGTATCGGTGTGGTTCATCTGTATCGTCTCACGGACATCAGTCTCTCGCGGGCGAGAGTGTAGAACATCTTGCCGCCGGCCTTGAGGGAACCGCTCAGCGTGCCGCTGATCTTGGAAACACCCCCTGTCCGGCGAGTGTACGGGACGTCGATCTCGACGATGCGCTGGCGGAGGCGGCCGGCGCGGATCTGCATCTGCAGGGTCCAGCCCCAGTCGCGGTCATCCATGTGCAGCTCGCACAGGCGATCGTAGCGGATGGCGCGGAAGGGGGGCATGTCGCGGAAGCGAAGGCCGAAGAGGAGGCGCGCGCACGTGAGCACGACCCGGTTGCCCATGCGCGCGTGCAGCGGCACGCCGGGCGGGTCGCCGGTGCGCACCCCCAGCACCATGTCGGCGGCGCCCGAGCGGATGGGTTCGATCAGCCGGGCCAGCCCGGTGGGATCGTCGCTCCCGTCCGCGTCGAGGAACACCACGATGGCCGGCGGCCGCCGGGCCAGGTGCCGCATGCCGGCCAGGCACGCGGAACCGTATCCCAGGCGCGGCTCGGCCACCACGACCGCCCCCAGATCGCGCGCGATCCGGGGGGTGGCGTCCCGCGAGCCATTGTCCGCGACCACGATTTCGTCCACCAGGCCGGCCGGCAGCGCGCCGATTACGGACCCGATGGTCGGTGCCTCGTCGAGGGCGGGGATGAGCACCGCCACGGCGCCGGTGACGGAGGGTGCCCGGGGTTGTGGTGAAGGAGTCATGGCCGGCGGGCGCTCAGGAGGGCGGGAACGGTGAGCTGGTTCCACGGCGCCCGCGCGCGCCCGCTGATCGTCCTCGGCCTCCTGGAACTTCTTTTTCTTGCGGCTTCGGGCTGGTGGCCCGAAGCCGGGGTTCCGTTTCCACGCCTCGCGCTCCTTGCAGGTGCGTTCGCCGTCTACTGGTGGGCAGCTCGCGCCGCGTTCGGCGGGCGCGCCGAAACCCGCCTCATCTGGGGCTTCGCCATCCTCTTCCGGGTGGTACTACTCCCCTGCGTTCCGTTTCTGTCCGACGACATCTACCGCTACCTCTGGGACGGGCACGTGCAGGTGGCGGGCATCAACCCCTACCTGTACCCCCCGGATGCGCCCGAGCTGGAATCCATTCGCACCGCCTGGCACGCGCGCATCAACAATCCCTCCATCTCCACCATCTACCCGCCCTTCGCCCAGGTGGTCTTCGCGGCGGGCGCGCTCGCCGGCGGGTCGGTGCTCGCACTCAAGGCACTGTGGACGCTCGCCGACCTGGCGGCCTGTCTGCTGCTGGCGAAGGTGGCCCGCCGGACCGGCCGCTCCGTAGCCGGTACCCTCGTCCTGTTTGCGTGGTCGCCGCTGCTGGTGGTCGAGACGGCCTGGAGCGGACACTTCGAGTCACTCGGGATCCTTCTCCTCGTGCTCCTGGTCTTCCTCGCCCTGCCCGCCCGCGGGACCGGGTCCGCCGCCGACGCCCCGGACGCGCCCGACACCGTTCGCGTTTCCGGCGACGCCGATCCCGGCTCCTCCGGCGCGGGTTTCGCATTGAGGTCCTGGGTGCCCTGGGCGATGGGGGCCGTGCTGGCCCTCGCGACCCTGACCAAGTTTGCGCCGATCGCCGTGCTGCCGGCGCTCATCCGCCGCCACGGGCTCCGCCTGCTCGCGGCGTGCGTGGCGGTGCTGGTCCTCTTCCACCTTCCCTATGCCGAGGCGGGGTCCGCGCTCTGGGCCGGCCTCGCCACCTATGCGCAACACTGGCGCGCGTACGAGGGGGCGTTCGCCGTCATCGAAGCCGTTCTGCCGGGGCCGATGGCGCCGCGCTACCTGTCCGGGGCGCTCGTGCTCGCGGTCGTGGCCTGGGCGATGCTGCGCAACTTCGACGCCGAGCGGGCCCTCTTCTGGATTCTCGGGGCGGGGCTGCTGCTCTCGCCGACCTTCCATCCATGGTACGCGCTCTGGATCCTGCCCTTCGCGGCCCTGCGCCGGAACCGCGCCTGGATCCTGCTAAGCGGCCTCGCATTCGTCACGTACCGGGGTTTGGGGCCGTACCTGGAGATCGGGGAGTGGCCGAGGCCCCTGTGGACGGTTCTCCTCCTCTGGCTTCCCTTCTATGCCCTGCTGGTGTGGGACGCGCGCCTTCCCTCCCGAAAGCTTCAGGCCGCCGACCCCCAGGCTCCAGTAGCCCAGGGCGAAGAGCAGCAGGAACGGGACGGAAGCGTATAGTCGAGCCTGGATCGCGGCACCCACGAAGAAGCTCATCACCAGCGCCATCATCAGCTTGAACAGGGTGTCCGGGGTCTTGCTTCCCGGACGTTCGCGAAACGACCCGCCGCTGCCCTTCTTGGGCGTTCGGGCGAAACCGTCCCGGCGTCCGGCCAGACCGCGCAGCACAGCCCGCGTCGCCGGCGCTGTCAGCCCGACGCCCGTCGCCAGGGTCACGGCCACCGCGGGCAGCAGGTCACCCCAGGGGCGGTTCCGCTTTCGGCCCGCGGCCGCGTAGTAGATGACGAAGGGGATGGTTGCCACGAAGAAGATGACCAGGTCGATGAAGAGGAACTCCTCCCCGCTGAGCGCGCGCCGGGCCAGCGCGGACGGATAGATCAGGAGCCCGAGGAGCAGCGTGAGCGGGTAGGCGACGTGCCCGCAAAGATGGATCACCGCCTCCTTCTTCACGGAGAGCCGCCAGGGGCCTCGCAGCAGTTCCGGCAGGAGCTTGCGCGCCGTCTGAATCCCTCCCTGGGACCACCGCCGCTGCTGGATTTCGAAGGCGCCGGTGTGGTCCGGCAACTCCGCGGGAACCCCGACGTCCTCGAGGAAGACGAAGCGCCATCCGTGCATCTGTGCCCGGTAGCTGACGTCGAGGTCCTCGGTGAGGGTGTCCGCCTGCCATCCGCCCGCGTCCTCGAGGCATTCGCGGCGCCACATGCCGGCGGTGCCGTTGAAGTTGAAGAAGAGGCCGCCCCGGTAGCGTCCTCCGTGCTCGAAGAAGAAGTGCCCGTCGAGGAGGAGGCTCTGGGCGCGGGTGAGCCAGTTGGCGTCTTCGTTGAGATGATCCCAGCGGGCCTGCACCATCCCGACGCGGGGCTCCTGGAAGGGCGGCAGCAGCTTCCTGACCAGATCCGGCTCGGGCACGAAGTCCGAGTCCAGCACCAGCAGGAACTCGCCCTGCGCACGGCGCACGCCCGCGGCCAGGGCGCCCG
>MKWU01001571.1_pt1 | contig 38689 bp, 38 predicted proteins | sample 809101 | NCBI WGS metagenome assembly MKWU01 (sample SAMN05860141, study PRJNA318959) | sponge metagenome | host: Aplysina aerophoba | place: Slovenia: Piran, Adriatic Sea, Gulf of Piran | collected 2013-05-07
GCCGCGCCCTGGGCATCACCGATGTCATCTGCGCCCGAAAGCGGCCACCAGGCCAAGCCAACCACACCAAACTATCCACACCCCTCGGGATGCGCTGGACCGTCGAGCGTACCAACTCATGGCTCTCGAACTACGGGCAACTACGCCGCAACACCGACCGACACACCCACCACCGACACGCCCAACTCCAGCTAGCCATCACCCTCATCATCACCAGCAAACTCATCGACTGGAGAAACCGCTGGAGCCCCAACTCAGTCCCTATCCGCTAATGCTCTAAGCAAACGGCTTGTTCCTGGGAAACGACAAAGCGAATCCTGGCTCAGGCAACCCGGAAGTGGGCATCGACCTCGAAGCGAACGCCCGTGGTGCCTGGCCTGAAGGCGCCAGTTTGACGACGCCGAACTGTGCTTGTTGCTTGGCTCACAAGTTCGACTTCTCGGCCTGAGAGTACGGCACATCCGAGGAGACCCTGCACGACATTGTGTTCCGACAAGCCTTTGCCTGCCATGCGGATGACAACGTGCCCGTCTGGCTTGAGGATGTAGCCGGCCATTCGCCAGAAGTCGGCAACCATCTTCCAGTAGGAACTCGCGTTTGTGTGTCGATCGTCGTTGGAGACGCGGCCGCTGGTGGGGTGGGGAGGGCCTCCGAGGAACCACAGCCGCAGCCACTGGTCCTCCTCGAAGTTGGTCACGTCAAGGTATGGAGGCGACGTGACGATGCACGAGACCGACTTCTCAGTCACGGTCGGCAGCCTTGGTAGGTCACGGAAGTCTGACAGCATCACGTCGGCTCGCCTGTCTGGAGGCCGAGATACATACCTAAAAGCAGCCTGCCGACGTAGGAGTGCGAACACGTCGCGGCTTGGCGGATGAAGATCGCGCTCTTCCCAGAAGCGAATCGAGTATGCAGGCTTGGTACTAATGGTGCGAGGCATCTGAGCGCTGAGATAAGACGGGGACGTTTCGGTGTCGCCGTGCAGCGCACCAAGCACCAAGGCCGCGACCATCGCGTCCGTCCGTGTCCGAGACCAAGCGAGCGACTCCCGCAGGTACAAGAGTTGTGCGAGAGTCCCCGTCGAATAGGCGCGCTGGAAGAATACGGGCTGTGCGCTCGATCGAGGAGTCCAACGACGAGCGCTGTAACCGTCCTCCAAGTGTGTGAGTCGTCGCTTAAGGGTTGATAGCACTGGTGCTCGAGTCTTGGCGGTTGTTATACAAAAGGCGACTGGATTGATATCGGCAGCGAGAGCACGGCGTCCCATGAGTATCGCTTGAAATGGTGTTGTTCCGCGTCCGCAGAACGGATCGAATACCAGGTCCCCCTCGTCGGTAAGCTTGTCGATCCACTGCTCAGCGAACTGTTCGGGGAACATAGCGAAGTATGGGCAGATAGCGTGAAACCTGTGTCTCATGCCAGTACGTTGGTGTCAAGTGCTGCTGTCACCCAGCGCTCACAGCGAGTGGCTACCCGCTCAGGTACTTTGGGCGAGTGGTACGCGATTCTGCATCGCTCGAAGAGCACGCCGCCAAGTATCGACCGTGTCTGCCACTCTTCTTCGGTCAGGCGATGCGGAACAAACAACATCCTTATGGGTGGAACCGCCGGTGGATCAAGCATCCAGGCTTGGCACCAAGACCCTCCGTCAGGTAGTCCCGTGATTCTTGTTCTCCAGTTCTTTCCAGCGGAACATTGACCGAACGCGATCATCTGACCGGGTCTGCGGTCGGCGAAGCCGTGCCAGACCACGAGATCCAAGTGGGCGTCCTTCTGATCCCGGGCTGGCCGAACCGACTTTGCCCCGCCCCCCTCGCCGAGCAGTTCCGATAGCCTGTCTACTGCCTCGGGGAAGGACCTCTCGTCGGTTCGGCGGGGAAACGCGAACAGGTAGGACCCATCGTGAGGGTTGCGGCCTAGATAGCTCCGAGCCGCGTCAAGGCTTATATCTTCGAAATCGCGCTCTGGTCGAACCCGTGACCTAGTGCCGGCCCCGACGCCAAAGCTGCTCAATAACAGTTGAAAGATGTAAGTCGACGCCGTGATATCCGCCGGTGAGGCAAGCTCAATGTGCTGTGTCCCGACATCGAAGGGGTACCCAGCACCAGCGGCGACGACCCTATCTTCGATCTCAGAGAAGGCATCACTCGCCAGACGCTCAGTCAACTCTCCACCTCGATCAACGAGGCCTTCCGAGTCTTCCTGGACCGCATCGGTTGACCCGCCCCGGCGTAGCTCCGCTACGAGGTCTTGCAGACTTGCGTTGTTGTCGGAACTCGAAAGGGCTTTCAACTCGATCCAATCGGCCAGTTGGGTGATACCACTGCTTGCAGTGGGCGAAGTGAGCAACCCCATCAACGAGCCCCTCGGCGCCTCCTACGGCGCCGGGATCTCCCTTCCCTCCGGGAGTCCTCCATCTCCGTCACTAACCGGTCGGCAAGATCGAATACCTCGTTTGCGATCTGTAGCGTGTCGAGGTCGCCGGCGTCCCCGGTCAACTGCTTGCCACGTGCTTGCTGGAGTTCGTGTCGCGCTGCAATCAGCGCCTCCTTGAAGAGAACCTCGTCCCCGGCGGCTATTTCGAGGACTACTTCCAGGGGCAAGCCTCGCCGAAGCGCGACGACACCCCTTGAGCTACCGAGCGCTGAGTCGAGGTTGCGCAGATCAGGATTCTGGGATCGGACAACCGGCTGCGTCGAGGTCGATTTTCTCCCATACAGCCACAGACACAGGTCACCGAGATCTCTCACATGGTCGTTGGGAACTGGATCAGGGCGGAAGCTGTGTTCGTCGTCGATCCCGAGAAAGGCTTGAATGTTTGAATAGCCCAGCCCGGTGTACAAGTGAGAGAACGAAAAGTGCTTCTTCCACCGGTCCTCGCGGTCGAAGACACCACTGTGCTCAGCTTGAAGGAGTGCCATCAGCCCGCGGTAGAGTCGGCGGACCGTCGCGTGCCGGTCACCGATCCTCCGAGCAATATCTGGCAGCGGAACACCGAGATCGTTGTGTACCCAAGCGACATATTGCGCCTTCGCGTAGGACTGCCAAGCCTGAGGCCCATTAACGTGTTTGAAACCGACGAACTGCCAAACCTCCCCACGCTCACACTCGATGACCGGCAGAAACTCCAGTTCTTGCTTGCGTTCAAGAGAAATCTGGGGCAGATCGGTTGCCCCTATCGCCTCGCGGAGGTCTGGGTCGACGAGCAAGCGGACGGCTGCCAGTCGCCGGTTGCCTTCGACAACTACTCGGCGGCCCTCTTCCAGGGTGGCGAACAGGGGCTCATGACCAAAGAAACCGTTGTGGCCGATCGAGAGTGCTACCTCATCAACAGCAAAATCCCGCCACAGCAGCCGGATGAGGTCGGAGTCGGATAGGTCTTCCTTGAGATCCTCCTCCAAGAAGAGCCTCGGGTTCCGGCGATCGAAGTGCAACTCTGCCGTGGGTACCTGGACCAAGCCCTCGGAGGTTGAACCGCCTGCATTCGTAGGTGCCATGCCATAACGATAATCGTTCGACCAGTTAGGTCACGACCCCACGCTCCAGTTAGGTCACGACCCCACGCTCTAGCCTAACCCCAGATTGCTGTTGAGCCGCTCCAGGCTCTTTTGAACTAGGTTCGTTCCATCGCTCGAGCCGACGGCGACCCCCGGTCTGGCATTAGAGGTCCAGCCAAGATTCGATACTCGAACTGATAACCCACTTCCCTGAACGCACTGTGACCTGACCAGGGGATATAGTACATATTTGAGTGGAGGTGCGGGGAGCGGCACCTCGAGGACCACACCCAGTTCGGAGCCGGTCTCGGTCGCCGACTTGCCCATCGCTTGGTCCAGGATGCGGGGGTTATGCCAATGTCGGGCGGCTTCCCGTCACTGTAGGGTGTGTCCCTGTCTCGTTGTCAGGCCGCGTTGGGCATGTTGTGGGGTTGGAATGGGGGTTTGGGTCTTGAGCATGGCCAGGATGATGTTGCATCGTCGGCGGGCAACGCAGATGAGGCCGCTCGGGTGGCGTAGCGTCGACGGGCCCGGTCCTGCCGGGTGTTGTTGGTCGACGAGACATCGATCCGTCGCAGGCACCGGTACGTGACCGTGGTGGCCTGTGGTGAGAACGGCAAGGTGTTGGGCGATGATCGGGGGACGTACGAAAGGGTCTCTGGCCAGGTTCTTTAGGGATCAGGAGCTCGGGTGGTGCCAGCAGGCTGAGATCGTCGTATCCGACGGGCCCTCCTTCATCGAAACCGCTGACCAATTCAGCTAGCGTGAGCCTAAGCGACCGTCTCGGCAAAATGCCCCTCTCAGCTAGTGCTACCGATAGTGATACCGGACGAAGTAGTCTAATGACGAACACCCTCCTGACCTGGGATGTCAGTAGGCCTACCGCCGTTTCTGGCTCTTACCGCCCGAAACGTCGAGCTCGGGACGCCATTGCTGAGATCCACTTCCTGGCGTCGGGTATCGGGAACTACGAGTGGGTGTTCGAAGGTGGACATCGAAGCGTGCTTCGATACGATCGACCACAACGCCCTCATGAACCGGGTGCGGAACCGAATCGGGGGACAAACGGGTTCTACGTCTGGTGAAGGCCTTCCTCAAGGCTGGTGTCGTCTGTGAGGACGGCAGCCGACATCGGACAATCACCGGCACACCCCAGGGTGGAATCTTGTCGCCTCTGCTAGCCAACATTGCCCTGTCTGTGTTGGACGAGTACTTCACCCAGAAATAGGTGAGCGCTCGGACCGGCCTGGACACGTGCCAAGCGTCGCCGTGCCGGGGAACCGGTCATGCGGCTCGTCCGCTACCCAGCACGACTTCGTGATCATGGTTCACGGCAGCCGAACAGACGCTGAAGCACTCCGGGACGAGGTCGCTGCGATACTCGCACCGATGGGTCTACGCCTATCGACAGACAAACACGGGTCTGCCACATAGACAAGGGGTTCGAGCTTGTTGGGTTGGCGTATTCAACGCCGGACCTGGCGGAGCCGAGCCAACAAGCTGGCTGTCCACACATCTACCCGTCCAAGAAGTCTCTGGCTTCTGTGATAGCCAAGGTGCGACGGCTCGCACGCAACAGACAGCATCGAACGCTCCCTGGACCTGCTACGCCGACTCAACCCGCCGCTGGCGGGGCTGGTGCAACAACTGGTTCCGTTACGGAGTCTCGAAACGAACCTTCGGCTACCTCGACCACTACACCCACTGCGCGAGTAGTCGGATGGTTGAAGAAACGACACCTCGGACTGAACATGCACACCCTGGCCCGTCGCTACCTCCCCCGATGGGATATCCACGACGGCGGGATCGAGATGTTCCGACCCCGGCAGTTCGCAGTAGTGCGTTACCGCTACCGGGGCACCAAGATTCCTACACCATGGGAGAGCACAACCAAACCAGCGGCATGAACACACCGACAGCCGGATGCACCCGAAGTTGCACGTCCGCATCACGAGGGCGGGCCGGGGAAACCCACCAGCTGAAAAGCAGAAAGGGCGCCCCGGTCCGACCCCTACAGCTACATCCGAACCCGCCAAGGGTTCCTCTACCTAGCCTTCGTCCTAGATGCTGGCGTCGCGCCGCGTGGTCGGGATCTCAATGGCGCCACACCTCAAAGCATCAATCGCCACCGACGCGCTCCGCGAAGCGATCGCAACCCGAGGCGGCCAGATACGGGACGTGATCTTCCACACTGACCGCGGTTCCCAATACACGTCTGGGGCTACTGCCCAACTGTGTCGCGCATATGGCATCCGCCAGTCGGTAGGACGGACCGGGGTGTGCTGGGATAACGCCGCCGCCGAGTCGTTCCTCGGCACCGTCGGGAAGGAACTCGTCAACCGGGCCGACTACCAGAACCGGCACCAGGCCCGCCTGTCAAATCCGTTGGTGGATCGAAGCCTGGTACAACCCCCGCCGGCTTCACTCCACCATCGGACAACAGCCACCAAACGAATGGGAGGACAACTACTACCATCACACGGCCGCATAAACCGAGTGTCCAGCTCACGGGGGGAACTCCACTGGCGGATCGGGGCCGCGTAGCAACGCGCACCTACCTAGCGATGTTGGGTGGGGAACTCCTTGGCTGGTTGAGGTCGCCCGTCGAGAGGCCACGGTGAATGCTGGGGCGAAGCCGTAGCGATGTTGCAGGGGCATAGCTGGACGCCGACCCTGTCGAACGGTTGGAATGTGAACGTGGGAACCATCCCCGCGGTTCCCTCATCGGCCAACAATGAGTTGGCCGGCGGGAAGGTCCGTTGCCGGCTGATGCCGGTGGGGTGGGGCGGAGGACCCGTAGTAGTCCGAGACCGGGAAAGCCGGTCACACGGCGAAGGGTTCCAGTGTGTTCGCAGCAGAAGTGTTGATCACGGAGGTCGCTAGTGAATACCGGCGCACCGTGGCCCGGCCTGGTTGAGGCTGAGCGGCGGGTACGTGTGACGCAGACGAAGCTGCACCGATGGCCGACTACACCAAAGGCATGAACACATGGAGAGCCGGATGCAGTGGAAGTCGCACGTCCGGTACGACCGTACACCTACGTTCCGACCTGGTCGGGTTTCGCCTATGCAGCATTCGTTGTCGACGCCTATTCGAGGTTCATCGTCGGCTGGCGAGTATCGAACAACCTACGAACCGACCTGGCTCTCGACGCCCTCGAGCAAGCACTCTGGGCTCGGCGACCAGACACAGCCTCCCCCGACCGGAGGCTTGTGCATCACTCGGATGCCGGCAGCCAAACCAGGTTCATCCGCTACACCAACCGCTTGACGGAGGTCGGTATCGAACCATCAGTCGGATCAGTGGGCGACTCGTACAATTTCCATAATTTCGGGCCAGAGGGACGGAACCGAGTTCCCCCCTGAACCCTCCGAGTTTCGGGCAGGGGAGTGTTCTGATCCCGGCCAGTTCAGTGATCGACATCAGATTAGTCCTCTGTGAGCCGCTCGGAGTTCAAGGCCCAGATGCGGCGAGCTGGGCTCCTCGTAGGCCTGCCTAGGCTTATTGCGAGCAGCAGCATCGAACGTGCGTCGCCGTTCGGTGCTTTTTGGCGCTGCTCGGATCTGGAGGACGGTAAGGCCGCCATCGCTGGGTAGCATGGGACAATCTACATCTCCCTCACGCTCGTATGACTCCGTTCGGATCGTTAGACAATGTAAGCCGCGCCGGTGAGATACTGCGCCGAGCGCAACTCACACAGGAACATACACCCGACCAGGGTCAAGTCCGCCGAGCTCGGGCAGTTGTCGAAGGCTACCGATCTGCCCACGCTGCGCCTCTACAAGCCGCCAACATGGGGTTGCGGTCATGCCTTGCGACAGAGGGCTTCGAGACTCGTCCCTCACAGCGGCTGAAGAGAATGCCAGCTATCGAGGCCAAACTTCAGCGGCTCACCTGGCTGGACCTCTCGATAATGCAAGACATCGGAGGCTGCCGGGCTGTTCTCGCTACCCAAGAACAGGTCTACCAAGTTGAGAAGCGATTCCGTAGGAACAGCTACAGACGTAACGGGCAGCACGACACCATCAGAAACTACGTGGACGAGCCTAGGTCCTCCGGTTACCGGGCCATCCACATCCACACGGAGTACCACGACCGACGAATCGAGGTGCAGCTCCGCACCAGGGACCAGGACCTTTGGGCCAAGTTCGTGGAGGGCTTGACCAGCACGACCGGTGTCGACTTCAAGAACGGCGCTGGTCCAAACGAAATCCATACCCAGCTCAGAGAGATGGCGGTGATGCTGTCGTCGGCAGAGTCTTACCACCTGTACCCGGACGACATCGTGGATGTTCTCACCAAACTGGTTACGATAGCAGTGGCCGACCCTACTATACGGTCTCGCTACCGAATGATTCGGGAAGGAACCTGATGGCACGACGCAAAACCATAGACTTCCTCATCACATACGACCATGACACAAGGAAGCAGATCAGCCTCGAAGAGTTCCGCGACACCTCCCAAGCGCTCACGGCGTACAGCGAACGCGAAGAAGAGTACCGAGATAACCCCCGAGTAGAAGTCGTACTGCTAGGTGCCGAGTCGGAAGAAGCCATCAGAATCACTCACTCCAATTACTTCGAGGACACAACCAACTCCGTCGGCAAACTGATCGCCGACGTCCTCCAACACGACCTCCAGAGAGCCAGATCACACTTCCACGGCCTCGAGTCAAACATCCACCGGCTGCTAAACCCCACCACTCCAACCAGTGAAACGCCTATGCTCGTGAACAAAACTCAAGTGGCAGCCGACAGAATACGGACAGCGCTCACTGGAGTCGATTCTGCCATACAGATACTCTTCACCCGCCACGAAGCCGGCTCTGTCCTCCGACCATCAGCAGCGCGGCCGTTCAGTAGCCACGAGGAGACACCTGATGCGCTTCCCAAGGATCCCGACACGCGGCCACAACTACCGGAAAGCCCAGCCCATAAATCCAACCCAGACACCTACGAGGAAAGAACGAGAACAATGAGACCGCTAGGTGACCTATCCCACATAGCCCTCAAACGTGTCAAAACCGCTGCTGACAGAGAAGGAGAACTGTTCCTAGCAGCCCTCCCGTCAATCTGGCACCACACAACTCAACACGGCGAGGCACTAGAAGCTATCGCAAAAGTCATCGAGACTTCGGTCAACGATCTGCGTCTGATACTGGAACTAGTAGACTACGAACGGACAGAGGATTGCCAGACGGACGTATGTATGAGGAGCGGGAACACCGCTAGAAAGCTATCAGTAGCACGGGGTTGGACGGACGACGCTATACGACAAGCCGACAAAGCAGGAACCCGACCAGAGGCCCTACTCGCCATCCTCGGCTGGGACCTAGAGGAACTCATGGAAGTCATCAACAGCCAAGAATAACCAAGGAATCCCGATTCTCAGTCCACGCCGGATCCGCACTGTCACCGGGTGGATTACGTACACTCGTCAGTGTAAGGCCATACGTGTTAATCACACGCTGCGCACCCCGGACATCTGGTCATCGAGCAAGTAGCCCACAGCACTCCACGCACGTCCTGCCTGACAACCAGTTCTGCCACCAGGCTCACTATCGGATCTGATCCCCCGGTCGTCAACGGTGTGCCGGGAACCCGGCAAGGCTCTACGCGGCTAACGGGGGTTTGCGGCCTCGTATTCGTTTGGTAGGGGCAGTATACCAGGTTACTCCACAGTGGAGTAGGAGTCTTAGCCGGTAGTTGTCCCAGTTACGGAAACCGTGTCCTAGACGACGGGTCTTTTCGATGATCAGGTTGACTGCTTCGGTTGGTCCGTTGGTAGCACCGGTACGGTGATAGTTGAGGGTCTCTTCCTCCCAGGTGCGCAGCGTCCGGGACAGGCGATCGACCTCGGGCACGTCAACTGTCTCGGCCCAGCCGTGGAACGCTTCGAGCCGCTTCCGGGCGGCTTCGAGGTTCTCGGCGGCGTAGACCTGACGGAGGAGTTCTTTGGCTACCCAAGCGGAAGCGACCTCGTCGTAGCGGTCACCGTCCCGATGTGCCAGGGCGGCGTCGATGCGACGGCGGGCGGAAGGGCTGAGGCGTTCTTCGCCGACGAGTAGTAGCCGGCGGATGTCGTAGAGCGGATCTCCCTTGCGACCTCGATGTCCCATCACGTCTTGTTGGGTGCGTTGGCGGACTTCGGTGACGACCTGGTTGGCAAGGCGTATCATGTGGAACCGGTCCACGGTCACGGTCGCTTCGGGCAGCAGCTCCCGTGCTGGGGTCAGATACCCACGCCACGGATCGAGGGCTACGACTCCCACCCCTGCCCGCACTTCGGCGGTCTCCGAAGCTAGGAAACCCCTGGCAGCAGCCCCGGAACGGCCCTGAACGACTTCCAGCAGCCGACCCGACTCGAGATCCACGAATCCCGTCGCCCACCGATCAGGACGCGACCGCCACCGATGCTCATCCATCCCCAGCGACCGCACCCCAGCTAGCGAACCCAGCTGCTCGGCGACGAGCGGTTCCCCGAACTCCCGCACCGCGTCCATCACCGTGGACCAGCCCACACCGAGGCCACGAGCCACAGCTGCGACCGACACACCATCCTCGCCGACCCGCCGAGCTGCTTCGCTCCGGGCCCGCTCCGACAGCACCGCCCTCGGCCGAATATGGGGACTGGTCTCCGACCAAGACCCGACATCGCAGGCTGCTTCGGGGCAGCGCCACATTCGCTTGGACCACACCAACACCGTCGGCCGGCCTCCCACCGGCAGATCCCGCACCTTTGTCCGGCGGCGTCCCTTCGACCGTGCCCGGGTGCCGCAACCCGAACAACCCACCACCGACGCCGTGGTCTCTACCAGCATCAACAACTCACCGTCGTCCTCAGTCGCAGCCCGTAGACGGAACCCGTCCCGAACCCAGAACCGCGACGTCCCAAGAGCTATCCTCACCAACCATCTGTGGCCTCCTTCCCTAGCAGGCGTTTCAACCCGCTAAGTGTCGTGAGGCCACAGACCAAAACCAAGCATTACCAGCACCCCCCAACAACAGCTAGTCCCTACTCCAACGCGAAGAGCCGGCAAAGTGGATCCCGATGACGCGCTCGCGAGGAGCAACTCTAAGGTGATGGGTCTCGCCGCAAGATACCCGACGCCGCGGGTCGTGACTTGGTCAACAAACACCGAACCGTCGAGTCGGCGGTGCTTGGCGGCCGCTTCGACATCGGCCCGTGTGAGCGGTGCCAACCGGTTCGTCTGTATTCCATCCGACCAGAGTGCCCCGAGGGATTCAACCAGCGTGGACAGACGCGCTACGACCGGTCGAGAAGCGAGACGCAGAGACAACCTCGACCGGTCCTTGGTGCCTAACCAGTTCGGCACGAGATCGGCGAGGCGTCGTATTTCCAGGCCTGCCTCGTCGAGGCCGTCGAGCACAAGCACGACCTGGTCCTCCCCGAGGTGTGCCATGGCCTGGTCAGTGTTCGCAGTCAGTTTGTGTTCGAGGGTCGGCCAGTCCGTGTAGCCGCCTAGCTCGACATGGACGAAGGCTTTGTTCTCGGCCCGGAGCCGGGAGACTTCACGTTTGAGTTCAGTGGTTTTTCCCATCCCCGGCTCTCCGAGGAGCAGCAGGCAGGCTACATTCTGGAGGTCAGGCAGTGTGGTTGCTGAAGGGTTCCGGTGTTTTCCGGCTATGCCGTCTGGGTCATGAAGCATGCCCCACACATCCAATTCAGGAACATGACTCTCTGGTATCCACCAGCGCTTCCAGTCATATCCAGGCGCATCCCGATCAGCGCCAGACTGTGGATTTCGGGTGTTCACGGATACGGATTCCTCTCATAGGGGGAGTTCTCGGCCTGCTGCCTGTAGGGCCTTGCGGCGGTCGGGGGCGTCGGGCATGGCCTTGGTTACTGTGGTCCAGAAGTCTTGGGAGTGGTTAGGGTGAATCAGGTGGGCCAGTTCGTGGACCACTACGTACTCGATCAGGGCGGGCTTGAGCATCATGGTTCGCCAGTTGAAGCGGAGGGTTCCGTCGGGAGCGCAGCTGGCCCATCGGGTTTTCTGATCACGTACCAGCACGCGGCAGGTACCGGTCAAACCAAGTTGGGGCCGCCATTGGTCAACCACCTTGGGCAGGCGGTCGGCGGCCCTGGTCCGATACCAACCGACGACGGGTTTGCGGATGGCGTCGTAACGTTCCTCGCCGCTCAAGCCGGCTGGCGCGGTGATCCTGAACCGCCAATGGTCGAAGCGCACTTGCGGTGAGCGCACCCTCCCCGACTCCACGATGATGCCCACGTTGCGCCCCAGGTAGGGCAACGTCTCGCCGCTGACGAAGCGTTTGGGCGGCGCCTCCAACGCTGCGGAGGAGGCCTTGCGCATGATCCACGGCGCCCGTTTCCGCACGATCGCCTGTAGTTCCTCCTCCGATGTCTCGACCGGGGCGGCGATATGAACCCCGGCGCCGTCCACCGTTATCTGGACGGTCTTTCGGCGTCGCTCGCTGCGGCGTACGTCGTATTCGATGGCCGTGGTTCCGAAGTGGACGCTGCTCCGCTCGGTCATCGCCAGCTCCGGGCCTCCAGCAGCCCGACCATCTGGACGGCCTTCTCGTCGACCTGCTGTTCCGTGTAGTCACAGGCAGGCCGGATGAGCCGCTTTATGTCCCGACGCATCACCCGTTTGACCTCGTCGTTGACCTGCCAATCAACCACGAGAGTGGCGGGTCGCGTGGTCTCCTCGATCTTGCGCGATAGGCATTTCGCTACATCGTCGTCAACGTTGTCGAGCAGCCCGTAGATGGCGAACGAGACCTCTGACAGGCCGTGCCGGGCCGCGATGTCTCCCTCGGTCCGTTCCGTGCGGCGCAGCTCGGCCATGCGGCGGCAGGCCTCCGCCGAGTCGATCAACCGGTTGCGCAGGTCCTCGATGATGCGTTCCAGCTGCTGCGAGAGCTTCCGGTAGAAGGCGGGGTTGGCTCGCACCCGCTCATGTATCCGCGCCCGGATGGCGTGTTCCATGACGCTGGCCCGAGCCTCGTCGCTGGGGAGACCCGCGATCTTCTGGTCGAAGTCTTCGTCGAGGATCGACACAGGCCGCATCAGCTCGCGTACCTCGGCGCTGATCCGTTCGTCCACCAACTTCTTCACCTTCGCGCCGATCTCGGTCCAATCAATGCCGGCGTCCTCCCTGAGGAACTGGGCCCGCACGCAAGCGCGGATGGCGGTCAACCGGGCCAGCCGCTCGGTGTAGTCCAAGGCCCTCGGGTCGGGCAGGTAGCGGTCGAGGAGCCGGGAGAACTGCCGGTAGTCGGCATTGAACGCCTCGAACAGGTCGGCCTTGAAGTTGCCTTCGGTCTGATCATCGGCTTCGAACCGGGCAACGCACGCCCACAGGTCGCCCAAGTCCAAGCCCTTGAAATGCGCCTCGGCCCTGACGGCCGCCGCCTCGATGACAGACCCGGGGTCTTCGTCCAACGCTCGCATCGCCTCTTGGGCGTCGGTCCTGTCGAAGGTTTGGAGCGCAGCCTCCAGGTTCGTCGAAACACCGCAGTAATCGACGACCAAACCGTAGGTCTTCTCGGTGACAACGCCGTTCCAACGGTGCGAGAATCGCCGGTTGACACGGGCGATGGCCTGGAGGAGGCCATGGTCCCGCAGGGACCTGTCAAGATAGAGCACCTGTTCCACGGGAGCGTTGAATCCGGTCAGCAGCATGTCGACCACCACCAGGGCCTCGGGTTCGCCCTCCGGATCGACGAATGCCGACTCGATCTGGTCCCGGTCGAGTTCCCGCGCCACCGCGAACTCCGGACCGTCCCTGGCGTCGGTGGTGATTATCGGGTAGGCGCTGACGCCGAAGCTGTTGATCCACTCGGCATAACGGATGGCTGCCGCACGGTTGGGGGCCACCACCTGGGCCTTGAAGCCGTTCGGCCGGACATGGGCCTTGAAGTGTCCGGCGATATCCAGGGCAATCATCTCGATGCGCCGCTTCGCTCCGGCCACGGTCTCCTTGTTGGCGTAGCGCCGCCGGAGCCGCTCCTGGACCTCGGGCGGCTCGTGGCCGAACATGGCCTCGAACAGCTTGTCCAGGGTCGCCGGCCCATCGACGGCCAACTCCGGCAGCCGGGCCTGGTAATGGATGGGCACAGTCGCGCCATCCGCCACCGACTGGGGAATGGTATAGGAGTCGATAAGCGAGCCGAAGCGTCCAACGGTGCTGTGCATGCGGCCCTTGTAGCGTTTCTCGATCGGTGTTCCGGTGAAGCCGATCAGAGCGGCATTCGGCAGCGCCTTGGACATGCGCCCTCCCAGGATCCCGTACTGGGTGCGATGAGCCTCGTCCACCATGACAAGGACTTCCGGGGAAGCGTTGAGCAGGTCGAGTTCGCCTTCGGGCGCGGTCAGAGCGTCCTCGAACTTCTGGATGGTGGTCATGACGGTGCGACCGACGCCGGTGGTGAGGAGATCCCGGAGGTGGCGACCCGAACGAGCTTGATCGGGCTCTGGGAAACCGCACCGCTTGAAGGTGCCGGCGATCTGGCGGTCGAGACTGGTCCGGTCGGTCGCCACCACGATGGTTGAGTTGTTGAGGCGGGGCTCCCGGCGCAGCTTGGTGGCCAGCCATAACATGGTGAGTGATTTGCCGGATCCCTGGGTGTGCCATACCACGCCACCCCGATCGAGGGGGTTGCGGCCTGACAGCATCCGTTTCATAGCGGCGGTCACCGTGCGGTATTGCTGGTATCGGGGAACCTTCTTGACAATCCGACCGTGATCGGGCTCGTACACCACGTAGTCCCGCAGGATGTCGAGAAGCGTCACCGGAGCGAGCAGGCCGACGATCAGTTGCGCTTGGCCCTTGGCTGCCGTGCCGAAGCGCTGCTGTACTTCTTGCTCCGAGAACGGCAGGACCGATTTCCAGGGGACGTAGGCCCGCTCCGGCGCCCCCAGCGTGCCGAAGGCGGCACTGGCCCCGCAGTGGGCCACGCACAGCAGGTTGTAATGGAACAGCTCGGCTCTGGTCTTCTGATAGCGATGGAGTTGCTGCACCGCTTCGGTCTTCCAACCGAGCAGGGTTGGAGCTTTCGCCTCCATCACCACCAGCGGGAAGCCGTTGACGAACAGCACTAGGTCAGGGATCACGGTCCGATCACCGTCCTGGCCGGCGGTAGGTCCGGTCCCTCGCCGAACCCGGAACTGGGTGGTGACGACGAACTCGTTGAGGCCGCGCGCCGGATAATCGAAGTCGAAGAACCGGACGATCCGAGTCTCACGCCCACGATAACCGTCGACTTGGAGAGGCATCCCGTATGTCAGGTACTCATGAACCCGCTGATTTCGAGCCATGCCGAAGCTATCAAGGTTCTCTATATCGAAGATGACCCGATCAGCCTGTTCCTCGGTCATCCACTCGTTGAGTCGCAGGAGAGCAGCCCGGAGCCGCGCCTTCAGCAACACCTCCCGCTCCGAGCCCCGCTCAGCCGCCAGCACGTCCCGGGGCACGTAGGACCACCCGAGGTCCTCCAACAACCGCCGCGCCGGCTCCTCCGCCTGGCTGAGTTCATCGAGGTTGGCGGGCGTCATCTCGTGTGCATCACGTACGCATCGGAACGCGTACCCGGCCCGTCAGCAGTGCGTCCGAGATCGATTCCTTGAATGCTGCCAGCGCGGCCTTCTCTCGGTCCATCCGCTCCACGGCGTTGTCCACGCCAGCAAGCACCTCGGCGACCTGTGCCTGCTCTCTGATGTCTGGTACGGCAATCTTGACTCCGCGCAGAAAGGACCATGAGGTGCGTGGCATCCTTGTTCCTGCACAACTGCGGACTGCCAGGCGATGAATCCTCTCGCTGCTCATCAGGCCAAGCAAGTATCGTCCGTTAACTCGTTGAGACGGGAATAGAGCAAGGATGTCCGTCGAGCACACTCCGTCGAATCCAGGGCGAGCTACCTTACGGAGGTTCGGGCGCAGTTTCCCGAACAGTGTGTCTCCGGTCTTGAACACTGTCTTGGCGCTTTGAGTATTGCCCGCGCGGCCATACCCAAGTAGCGACCCGCCGGAGCGGATGTGCTCGAGTCCCACGTAAGGGGTTTCATTGTGGGCCTCAGGCTTGACCTGCTGTTTCCGGATGCTGGCAATCTGTCCCAGGCCCACTATCCGCCATTCAGCGGGGATGGTGCCGAGGTTGGGGTGTTCCTGCCATTCGGTGTGCCAGCCCGGGAGCCCTTTTGTCAGTAGTTCGTGTAGCAGAGAATCGTGCAGCCGTTCGGTGGCGGCAATCAACCGATCCGTGTACTCGATGGCGTCGTCTATGGAGTCGAGTACTTCAGCAATGGCCTTCTGTTCATGTAAGGGTGGGACCAGGAGGGTCATGGACTTGGTAGCGACCAACGTCAGGCCGAACCGGGTTACGCCGTTAGCGATCCGACTGAGTTGTCGTGAGACACTCGTTGAAAGGAAAGATCTCGCCAAGTAGCTACCGTCGATTGTTCCAGGCTTTGGCCGTGCCCTCCCGAGGTGATAGCCACACAGGATGTTCGGCATGTCTTCTGTGACGAACGCTGGTACACCGATCTCAGTACGAGTCTCTGAGTCTTTGGTGAAGAGAACGTCACCGTACTTCAAGCTCCAGCGCCTGGATTCGAGTGGTCGAGCAGTGGCTACCATAAACTCAATACCTGAGTGGATACGGCGGTTATAGAACACGTCTGTATAGTTACAGAGCCCGACTGGCTCTTCTCCTTCAATGCTCTTCTTATCTACGCTGCTGAATTGGATGTTCGCTATATCGCCAAGGCGCATGGTTCGCCAGCCTTCGGGGATATCAGGGCTTTCAATCGCCTTGGTCATCAATTATGCGGTTCCTAACGTGCGGAACAAGACTGGTCAACAGTTGGTCCATCCTCGCACCCTTTGTTTTCGGTTAGATCTCATGTGTCCAGTTGCTTTACTATACTGTGGACGTTCTTGGAACCTGTGTTACTGGCAGCAGATGGCCGTACTCGCGCTGAATCCCATCAGGTGACGAATCGACGTCCATCAACTCTACGATCGCCGGTGGCTCAGGAACAGTCTCTCCCAATTTCTCGTAATAATCCAAGAGATTTTCGCCATGTAAGTCTAGAGCTTCTTGGATCGAGGTCCGTGGCTCAGGGATGGATTCACCATGTTGCAGTAATAGGTCGATATGGAAGGTAATGGCTTCCTTGATGTTCGTTCTTATTTCTTCCAAAGAAGCTCCTACAGTTACACAGCCAGGCAAGTCGGGTACATATGCCGAGAGATTGTTCGGACCGTTCTCATAGATCACTGCGTACGTTCGCCTCACCGTGCCTCCTTCGATATTCCAGCCTGTTTCAGGATGGTATTCCAAGTCTTTGGGTGCAGCACTTGCTTCAAGCTGCCGGGTATGGTGACAGTTCCTGGTCTTGTCGGGTGGTGAAACTGTCGATGGCTGCCGCGGGTACGCACCAGGACCCACCCGTCCTTTCGGATAATGCTGATAGCCTCCCTGACGTTAACCCTCTTTGGCATACCCTAGTTCCATAAGCAAGGCATCCATCCTGGCGGCTGCCTCGTCGCGGGCCTGCTCCGCCTCCCGCAGCCGGCGCAGGGCCTCCTCTACGCTCATCACGTCAATGGGTTCGGTGGTGTCTACGTATCGGCTGATGTTGAGGTTGAAGTCGTTGTCCTCAATCTCCTCCAGTTCCGCTATGTGGGCGAACCTGTCCACCTCCTCGAAGGTGTGGTAGGCGTCGGCGATCTTGGCGATGTGTTCGGGGTCCAAGAAGTTGCGCGCTTTGCCCGACCTGAAGTAGCCGTCTTGGTTGGCGTCGATGAACAGGACCCGGCCTCGCCGTTCAGCGGGCTTCGCCTTGTTGAGGACGCAGATCGCTACAGGGATGCTGGCACCGGAGAACAGGTTGGGGGCCAGGCCGATCACCGCGTCGAACAGGTCTGCCTCCACTATGCCCCGGCGGATCTTTCCCTCGGCGCCGCCGCGGAAAAGGACGCCGTGGGGCATCACCACTCCGACCATGCCCCGAGTGTTGGTAACGGCCAGCATGTGGAGCAGGAAGGCGAGGTCGCCGCGGGTGCGGGGTGGGATGGCGCCGTAGCGGTCGAAGCGGTGGTGGGGGTCGTTGGGGGCGAAGTCGTGGCCCCAGTTCTTGAGGCTGAAGGGCGGATTGGCGATCACCCGGTCGTAGGAGAGCAGGCGGCCGGAGCGATCCTTCAGGTGGGGTTCGGCGATAACGTCCCCGGGTTCGAGCCGTCCGGAGCGCAAGCCGTGGAGTAGCAGGTTGAGCTTGCCGATGGCCAGGGTGCCGAGGTTGCGTTCCTGGCCGTGGAGTGCCAGGTTTCTTCGGTTGCCGCCGTGTTGGTGGACGTACTGGGCGGCGTAGATGAGCATGCCTCCGGATCCGGCGGTGGGATCGCAGATACGCATTCCCTCCTCGGGCTTGAGCAGCTTGATGATGAGGCGCACCACCGGGCGCGGGGTGTAGAATTCGCCGCCCTTCTTGCCGGCGTCGTCCGCGAACTTGTCGATCAGGTACTCGTAGGCGTCCCCGAGCACGTTGCCCCCGCCGGCGGCGTCCACCCGCAGGTTCGAGTCGCTCAGGTCCAGGTCGCCGAAGTGGTTGAGCAGGCTGCGGATGATCCGCTCCCGGTTGGCCGGGCTCCCCAGCTTGGACTCGTCGTTCCAGTTGGTCGCGGCCAGCACGCCGTCCAGCCGCGGGGTGTTGGCCTCCTCGACGGCATGGCAGGCCACGTTGAGCGTCTCGCCCAGGTTCATGGACGCGCCTATGATCGATGACCATCGGGCGTCCTCGGGGACGAAGAACTCGTGCTCGTCCCGGTCGGTCAGGGCCACCCGGCGGGAGACGCCGGATGCCACTGCCTGTTCCACTTCCTCGTCGAACCGATCCGAGAGCCGTTTGAGGAACAGGATGGAGAATATGTAGTTCTTGTAGTCGGCCGCGTCGATCTGCCCTCGCAGGATGTCAGCTGCCTTCCAGAGTTTCGCTTCCAGTTCCTGGGTTGTTAGTGGCATGTCGGTTCTCCTTCAGGCGTCCGATGATGCTCGGCTTATGACGTCGGCGACCAGAGCGTCGCGCAGAGCCTCTCTACGAATCCGGGCCGCATGCACGGCGGCGGTGTGAGCGGCTTCGGATCCCTCGACGATTCTGGCGAGAGCGTCGAGTTCGTGAGTCGGCGGAACCGGTACGTCCACCTCCCCGAGACTCCTGGCGGAGAGGAAGGTAATCGCTGTGCCGGTTGTCAGCCTCCTGGCCAGCTGTGCCTTGCCGTGCGATGAGGTGAGGAAGTACCAGAGCCAGTGACCCATCCCGGTCTCCGGATGCGGGGAGCGGGCAACCAGCAATGTCGCGCCGGCCACCGTACGAGACACACCGGGAGGTACGAGGGCGACCCTGACCGATCCGGCCCGGCTGGTGACCAGCACGTCGAAGGGACGGAGTAGGTACCGCTCGGTGCGAGAACTCCGGACGAAGCCCATCTCGCGGAGGCCAGCGGTCTCCAACCACCCGTCGACCGGCAGGTCCCCGCTCTCAACAACCCGAAGCTCCCAATCCCCACGCCGCGCCCCGGCTCCCCGCCCAGCCAGAGCAATACCCTGGTAGACCGACGCAAGTTGGCTCATACGCATGGATCTATAGTATACACGTTCCCGTATCACGTTGTAACTCAAGTAGCACCCGTGTAGAATAGGTCTGTGCGCTCTCCAGAGAACACGGCCGCGGCGAAGGAGGATCGTCTAGATGTTGGGTCCGTTGATCGTCACCTTCGATCATGCGACACGGGAAGGTGTGGTGGAAGGCAGTATCGCTCTGTCTGGCTTGGACGGTGCCGAAGCAAAGGTGGGCCACCCGATTCGGGTGATGGACAGTGGTGCCGGTCGCTACGAGGCGGAGGTGATCGAGGTGGACGGCGACCGGATCCGAGTACGCGCGCCTGCCCTCGGCGCGCCCCGTTCCAGGCCCGGCCTCGCCGACGCGGAGGATATAGAGAGATGGGCAGGTCCCCACAAGGCTAGGTCGGAACTACCGAGCCTCGTGAGGCGGCTGCTGGCGGATACACCGGGTGTGACCGATCTCTCCATGCGGGCCGGAAGAGGCGTTGACTATTCCGGGTGGGACGGACGGGTGGACGGAGGACTCGGCACGGGCTGGGTGCCCGCCGGGTTGTCTTGCTGGGAAATGAGCACCTCGCAGGTTCCCGAAGCGCAGGCTCAAGAGAACTACCGGAAGCGAACCAACAACCCGGAGGGAACAGACCCAGCCACGACAGTTTTCGTGTTTGTAACCCCTCGCCGATGGAGCAGCAAGGAAAAGTGGGAGCAGGCCAGACGTGCCGAGGGCATATGGCGTCACGTGAGGGCGCTGGACGCCGACGATCTCGCCGGGTGGTTGGAGTCGCGGTACAGCGTTCACGTCTGGTTCTCCGAACATCTCGGTCTCCGGCCCTGCGACGTGGAAACGCTGGGTCGTTGGTGGTCACGCTGGTCGGCCGCAACCGATCCTCCCTTGCCCGAAGGCCTAGTGCTGGCACGGAGGAGCGAGGAAGCTAAGACGCTCCGCTCGGAACTGGCTGGAAACCCTTCAGTCACCGGCATCAAGGCTGGATCGCGGGACGAAGCCACGGCCTTCGTGGCCGCGGTTCTCCACAGAGCGGAGGACGCCGACGACTTGGCTAGGTCGTTCGTCGTGGCTTCGGCGATGGCATGGGACCACAGCGTGTCCACGCCCGGTCGTTTGGTTCTGATACCAACCTTCGAAGGCGCCGATGTGGACGCCGCCGTAAGCGCCGGACACCATGTGGTGGTTCCGATGGGGATGGACGATCCGGGCCAAGCCATCGAACTTCCCCGACTCGGCCGCACAGAGGCCCAGGCGGCCTTCGAGAACATCGGAATCGAGTCGGACAAGGCGGGCCGCCTCGCGGTTCGGGCCCGGCGCAGCCTGACCTCGCTCCGGCGGGCTCTATCCGTGAATCCACGCGTCGCGCCTCCCGGATGGGCACAAGGTCCGGACGGCGACATGCTGGCTGTGCTTGTTCTCGTGGGAGCGTGGTCCGAAAACCGCGAGGCTGATCAGAAACTGGTTGCCGAGATCGCGAACCGTGACTACGAGTCGGTCGAGCGCCTACTGCGGAGATGGGAGAACACCGGGGATCCTCCGTTCCGCAGGTCAGGGAACTCTTGGCGGCTGTCCAATCCTGAAGATGCGTGGACCCTACTGAACGACCGTATCCCCCGAGATGCGTTGGAGCGTTGGCGCAACGCGGTGCTCCAGGTGTTGGGAACTGGTGACCCGGTCCTCGATCTGGAGCCAGAACAGCGCTTCGTGACGCCCCTCCTAGGAATTCAACAGAGATGGTCGAGTGATCTACGGCAGGGTCTGGCTCAGGGGATCGCGCTCTTGGCGGTGTTGGAATTGCCTGCGAGCGTAGGAGGCCAGAACGGGAAAGGTCACGCTCGATCTCTGGTCAACGACCTGTTGGGACGGGCGGGGAACGATCCCACGGGCAAGCTCTGGCAACAGCTCACAGACGTGCTTCCTCCGTTGGCTGAGGCTACTCCCAAAGTGTTCATGGAGGCCGTTCGTCGGGATGCCAGAGGCGACGCACCGCTGCTCGCAAAGATGTTCACTGACACAGACGTATTCTCGACGTCCCCGCATGTCGGCCTCCTTAATGCGCTGGAGCGGCTGTGCTGGGCGCCCAAGCACCTTCCGGCAGCGATGGACCTCTTGCTGAGACTCGCGGAGATAGACCCCGATCCGGACGGACAATTCAGGGCCCGTCCCATGGAGAGCGCTCGGCTGGCCCTCTGGCCGCTGGCTCCTCAAACAAAGGCCTCTCTTGACCGTCGGATGGAAACGCTTGACGGTCTCGTGGGACGATTCCCCAACACCGGTGGGAGGCTCTTGACGGAACTCGTTCCGAGGTCCGATAGCTATTCGGCCCATAACGACAGGCCACAATTTCGAGACTGGCTACCAATGGAGAGACCCTCCAGGCGGTCGAAGCCGTGAAATCGAGAGTTGCCCGGATGGAGACCCATAACGAGCACGATACGGACGCTGTCTCGTTGAGACTGGAGGAACTGGTCGAAAGCCACGCCGATCTGTTCGGATGGTCCCCTGTTGAGGAAGCTGAACGGGAGGAGATTGTCGAGCGACGCAGCCAGGTAGTTCAGGAAGTATTCGACCTCGACGGGACGGGCGCAGTGCCGCGGTTCACTCGACGGGTTGCCCGCCCGGAGCTGGTGGGCGAGGTCGCGGCAACTCGTCTTGGTGACAAGCTAACCGAGCACTTGCTCCAGCTGTTGACCAATGAGGGCACCGATCGGCAACTGGTTCTCGGCTGGATGAAGAGAATGGCAGATCTGCATGGGACGACTTGGGCTGGTCGCATCCTCGGGGAAACTCCCGGTTTGGGTCACGAGGACCGAGTGGACATCCTGCTGAACCTCCCAGCAAACAGGGAGACATGGGATCTGCTCGCCAGGGATCACGACGCGGTTCGGGAGTCATACTGGCGCCGGATCGGACAACTCAGAGTAGCTGCGGAGGACTTCGACACGTATCTGGACCAGATCTTGGGACACGATCGGGTTCGTCACGCCATCCAGATCTCTTGGGTTCGGTCCAAGGAAACACCTACCCAGTTGATCGAGGAAGGGACGATCGAGCGCGTACTCGGTGCTGTGTCGAAGTCCTCTCCTAGCCGGTTCCGCGACGTCGACATCTACTACATCCAGCAACTGATGGACCTCCTAGGCCCGGACGCCGACACGGTGGTGTTCCTGGAAGGTCATCTCTGCCTGCCGCTCCAGATGGCCGGTCGAACGCCTACGGCACTGTATCGCCGGCTACGGAACGATCCGGCCCTCTTCGTCGGTCTCGTATGTCAAGTTGCCGAGCGTGGTGGGGAACGAGCGCAGTCCGATGCGAGTCGAGCACCTCTACCGCAGAGTTCGGCTTGGACGATCTTGCAAGGATGGAGGATCCCCCCGGGGTATGACAGCGCGAGCGGCGACTTCGACCCCGATACCCTCCGGGACTGGGTCTTCGAAGCCCGCCGCGAGCTGACGGAGAGAGGTCTATCCGATCTCGGAGATGCTTTCGTCGGAGAGTTGCTGTCGGGCAGTCCGACCGGCCACGACGGTGTGTGGCCTGCCGAGCCGGTTCGGGACCTGCTCGAGGACATCGAAAGCCAGCCCATGGAAGATGGTCTCATGTCCGGAGCGATGAACAGTCGCGGCAGGACCACCCACGGCATTCTGGAGGGCGGCGGACAGGAAAAAGGACTGGCAGGTCTGTATCGGGAGAGGGCCGAAAAGATAGACACACGATGGTTACGAGCCGCTTATGTGCTCCGACGCATAGCCGATCATTACGACGAGGAAGCTCGCCACCGAGACGAGATTACGGAACGACGAGCCGACTCTTATTGATCGCCGATAGGTTCAGGATATCATCACAGAGGGCTCGGCCCGGCGCGGGGCCCGGTGTGGTAGCCGGAAGGAGTTCGGCGGACTATGAGGTTGCTGGTTCGAGCCACTTGTGGTCTAGGCGGCAGACGGCGACCAGGAAATCTCAGTGATCACGACCGGGCGGGATACCAACGATCGTCAACCGTGTGATCCGCCTTAAGTGGGTGTCCGGACTCCACGTAACAGCCCCTGGCCTTCGCGACCGCAGAGAACCCGGCTGGTCCTCCTGCAACTGGGCGCCTGCCGGGCCGCAATCCCGATCCCCCGCCCGCTGGGGCCTGGAGTCTCCGGCTACGGGTCGACTGAGATGGCCTCTTGGTAGAGCTAGACAGGACTTTGCGTAATCAAAGAGGGCGCGGGCACGGCAGAATATGACTGTCGGCCATGAACAGAGCCGCACCGGAACACACTACCCGACCCGGGAACCCGCGGTGGTACCCCGCCGCTGTACCGGGCGACAGGCGGGTACCTCTTATTCTCACTATCGGTCCGGCCGGCGGGCCTCGCCGTTGTCGAGATCCGAAGCCTACGCGTAGTTCGGCAGCGACCTTCGCACAGGCTCTCCCACCCTATCTGACAGATACAATATAAACCGATGTAGTAGATGAAAAAAGCATCCAACACGCTATGTAGTTCCGCACCGGCCGCTTCTGAAGCCCGGTCAGGTGATTATCGTCCGAGCGTTCGTCCAGTCCCCCGTTCGAAACAGGAGCAGTCGTCCGGGAATCCGGCAGCCCGCCAGCCTAAACGCCCATGAGTTTGACCAGCCCAACCAGGCTCCTCAACGCATAGGTGCTGCTGCTCAACCGAATCGGGGTGTCGTCGCTGCTACCGGACACCGACTACCTACCGAACGCCGGCAACGGTTCGACCCGACCGGCCATAGTGCATAGTCAAACACCGAAGTACAGTACAAGTGATAACCAAAAGCACTAACTAGCTATCTACCAGGCGAAACATAAAACTCTGGGCGGAGGGAGTGGGATTCGAACCCACGAGGCGCGGTATGCGCCAACACGCTTTCCAGGCGTGCGCACTAGGCCAGACTATGCGATCCCTCCCGGAAAACCGGAGTCTAGGAGGGTGCTGAGCAAACATCTAGCGGGGTTTCCCTGTCCGGCAAACTACATGCAAGCTCTGGCAGGGCACGGCGGGAACCCCCTCGTACGTGTTGAAGCAACCTCCGAGTGGGAGTCGGCGGAACCCGAGCAGTCATGGACCCGAATCGGGATGCTCGGGAGCGGGTTAGACTCTCCGGGCAGCCGTGCTACGCGGGGCGCTAGGGGTGTCCTGTAACCCGAAACCCTCTATACGCGGGGCGGAATGCCTGCTGAAGGGTGCTGAGTTCCCGTGGTATGCGGTCGGCACGTGGTGATGACGGCCGGGTCCTACGCAGCGGGACCTTCGTGAACCGGGTCAGGTCCGGGAGGAAGCAGCCCTAAGCGACGGGTTCCGGGTGCCGTGGGAGTGCCGGGCCCGAGCCGGCGACCGGCTAGCGCCATGAGAGTCGCATTCGACGGCGGGCTGCACGGCTGCCTAAGACTGTTCTGACCGGTGATTGGACCATGCTCTGGAACGTATGGATGGCGGCCGCCCTGAACGAGGCGGTGAAAGCCCCGGAGCACGGGGACGTGCCCGTGGGCGCAGTGCTCGTGGACCCCGGCGGAAGATTGGTAGCCGCCGACCACAACCGCCGCGAGGCGACGCAGGACCCCACCGCCCATGCCGAGATACTCGTCTTGTCGAAAGCCGCTCGCGGGGCCGGCTCATGGCGCCTCGACGGCCATAGCCTCGTCGTCACGCTGGAGCCATGCGCGATGTGTGCCGGCGCCACGGTTGCGGCGCGCTTGGAGCGGATCATCTACGGGGCGCCCGATCTGAAAGCCGGTGCGGCTTGGAGCCTGTACAACATCCCCCAGGATCGGCGGCTCAACCACCGGCTCGATCTCGTCGCCGGAGTGCTGGAGGAGGAGTGCGCCGCCCTCCTCTCGGAATTCTTCGCGGATCTGAGGGAGACCCCGAAGGCTTGAGACGCCTGGTGACCGGGTAACGCCGCCGGATGATCGACCCGAGGTCCACGGACCGCGCGGAGCGCAGAGCGCTGTACAATCCGGTGCCCTTGGAGGGGTCGCATAGTCTGGCCTAGTGCGCGGCACTCGAAATGCCGTAGGGAGTTTCCTCCCTCGTGGGTTCGAATCCCACCCCCTCCGCCTTCAAGCTACCATTTCACCTGGTAGAGGGTTAATATCTTTTCTAGTTATCACTTCTACTGTACTTCGGCGTTTCGCGTATCCACATGTGGCCGGTCGGGTCGAACCGTTGCGGCGTTCGGTAAGTGGTCAGATTCGGTAACAACGACGACACACCGATTGGGTTGAGCAGTAGCACCAATGCCTGGGGACTGGCTGCGCTGGTCGAACTCGTAGGCGGATGCGGGCCGGCTTGCGATCCCAGACGAGTGCTCCTGTTTCAACCTGAATCCACCGAGGGTTTCCCCCTCGAGTGGGGTCCGCGGGTCGGGTTGGGGTGGTTCGGGGGGTGTGGGCTGGTTGGTTGTCGTGGATTTCGGGGTGTTAGTGGGTGTGGTCCGGCAGGGTGAGAGGTGGTGGTGGTTGTTTGAGGTGTGTGGGGTTAGGGTGGGGCTGATTGTCCGGTATTAGCGGGGCTGTTGGGGGTGGGTCAGCAGAGTTGGGGGAGGCCGCGCAGCTCCGGAGCAGGATGCCGACGATGATCAGCAGCAAGAACGAGTTGGCCACCCGTATTTGGGCGGTCCACCGTTCGTACCGTTCCACCGCCTCGAGGTGGCGGCGGGTGCTCTCCACGATCTCCTCGTTGGTCCGTGGGTCGGTCATGGCCCCACCTCGACGCGGTTCCGGTCGTCGTTCCCATCCACCGGGATGACGTGATCGACGTGGATCGTCTGCGGCCGGCCCGGCCGGAGCGGTCGGGAGCAATAATCCGCACAAGAGTTCGTAGGGTTCACCGTCGGCGGCGTTGCCGCTTGATGATGCGCGTACGGAGGGGCGAATGGTAGCCCTCGTTGCCGGGTCACGGAGCCGCTCCGGAGGTCGGTCTGCCACGGAGTAACACCCTCCGCACCGCGGTTGTCTACCAGGTGCCGCGCCCCGTGGCGGTCGGGATGTTCTCCGCCGCGAGTTCGGCCGCTATCGCCGCGTAGGTGAGGCCCTCGTCCCGGAGGTCGTGGATGAGGTCGGCCACTTCGTCGGCGAGCAGGACGGGCCGCCCGACCCGCTCCCGCGGGCCTGTTTGGCGCGGAGGGCCTCGGATATGCGCTCCCCGATTCGGCGGCGCTCGAATCGTGAGATAGCCACGAGCACGGTCAACATGAGTTCCCCGACTGGAGTAGTGGCATCCACGTCGAGGACGAGGAGCACGAGGTGCCATCCCTCGCCGGTGGCCGATTCCACGAGGTCGAGCAGGTCGCGAGTGTCTCGGGAGGCCCGATCGAGTTTCGACACTACGAGAGCGTTAGCCGAATCGGTCCGGTCGGCCAGCCTCCGGAGAGCCTCGGAGAGGGCGGGCCGGTCGAGTGGTGCTACCGATCCGCTTGCGGCCTCATCGGTCACCAGGTCGAGGGCCGCGCCCCGGTATTCGGCCCACCGCTCTAGAGCGTCGGTCTGCGCATCAAGGGCCGTGGCCCTCGTCGGCCTGGTCTCGGGTGCTCACCCTCCGGTAGCCGATGGCGTGTAGTGCCTCCCCGGTCCGGGTGGTCATCGGTTAGCAGTAGCCGGTGGTGCTCATACCGGGGAGAATTGCACATAGACACGTAGCCGAAGCCGCTACTAGAGCGCCCGGCAGGGCGTGAGGGTGGGGCGCAGCTCAGGGGACTGCGCGGTAACATTCCCCTGCAACGCCAAAACCCCCCGTTGGCAGGGGGGTTAGGCAACTTCGCTACAAGTAGAGGAACTCCTAATGGAGCAGGATACCACGCACGAAGGCTGCGAGTTTTTGCACACCACCGAATACCTGTTCCGTCCGCGGACCGGCCAGATTTGGCTGACATCGTCCTGCCCGATGCTACTGCAGCCGGTCTGGCTGGCACCCGTCGTTTTCTGGACGGATGGGACGCCTTGGCTGGCAGTCGGGAACCCGGTGCCCTGGGCCTATTTCAGGGCGCCACCAGCTCAGCCCAGGTCAGCCGTTTCCCTTCCGCTCCTCTGACAATCGTCCGCGACCACCCGAGGCGCCACGGTTTGCCCGATGTTCCGTGGACGCATCCGAACGAGGCGGCGGTAGCGGAGGCCACCGATCGGGGATGGTTCGTAGGGTTCGACGATGGAACGTTCCGGCCGGATGATCCTCTCACCGAGGAGCACGCCGCGATCGTGTTCGCCGCGTTCGGGCACCGACGGCCCGAGTCGTTACCACGCCGAGCACGGGCCACCAGCACTCACGGCCACCGATCAGGACCACGGGCTGTTTGTCCCGATGGAGGGGTAGGCTGCGAGACGGCAGCCCAGCTGGTTCCCTGGGCATCCAACATCCACCGGCCAGCGGGCTGCCACTCGTAAGAAGGTCCCTGTTCTCATAATCGAGGAAGGCCTTTCTGGAAGTCTACCCCCCCTTAGGGTGTCAGGCCAACCCCCAACCAGGTATTTCACTCCAATTGTTGGAGGACCACGGCCACCGATCAGGACGTCGGCGCGCATCGAGGACCCACCAGCACGGGGCCAGGACGGGCACCAGCACCGAGCACGGGCACCGACGGCCACCAAGTCCGGACGCCGAGCACCCAGGGCCAGGAACGCCGGCGCCCATCGAGGATCGAGCACCAGGGGAGCACCAGGACCACCGGGATCATCACCCACGCAGGCGAAGACACCTACCCGCCGGGATAGCCAGCCGGCAGCCCACAAGCAGATCCGCCAGCAGCTGGACGGCACTGACTTCTCGGCGGCCGTGTACGACGTGTTCGTGGCACGGGCGAACCGGCAGGCAGCGAATGCATCCACGGGCGGTCCAGGGATGGGCATAGACCTCTAACGAGGGACACACCGTGGGACCAGGACGCCCGCCTGCAGCGAACGGCCAGGTCACAGCGCCTGCAGCAACGGACGGCCACACCGCTTTAGGGCTCTAGAACGGGGTGAACTGCCTACGTCGGGATCCCGCCAGGGACCCACCATCCAAAATCTAAACACGCATGGTCGGTGGGGTCGGTTAACGGGCAACGAAGCGGGGCCGGGCTATGCGCCCGGCCCCGCTGTTTGCTGATCGGGAGGAGGATCAGCCTGTTCCACGGTTGCCGGCGCTGGAACCGTCGGTTTCTTTGAACATCTCTCCTATTGCTGCCACTGCTCCCAGCACGCCGGAGGTGTCGAGAGGCAGGAAGATCTTGGTGGCCTGACCGTTGGCGATGCCTTGGAGGGCATCCAGGTAGCGGATGGCGATCAGGTCGTCGGTCGGATTCCCGTTGTGGATCGCTAGGAAGACCCGTTCGATGGCTTGGCCTTCGCCTTCGGCCACGGTGAGCTTCTGGTACTTGTCGGCGTCGGCCACCCGCATGATGGCCTCCGCCTCACCTTCGGCACGCAGGATGGCGGATTGCTTTACCCCCTCCGCTTGGAGGATGGCGGATCGCTTCTCGCCCTCGGCTTCGGTCACCGCCGCCCGGCGGCCCCGCTCCGCCTTCATCTGGCGGTGCATAGCGTCGGTCACGTCCGGCGGCGGCTCGATACGCTGGATCTCGACCCGTACCACCCGGGTACCCCACTTATCGGTGGCGTCGTCGAGTATCTGTCGTAGCTTGCTGTTGATGACCTCGCGGGACACCAGCGCCTCGTCCAGTTGAAGGTCGCCGACCACGTTCCTCAGGTTGGTCTGCGCGAGCTTGGTCACCGCCAGGATGAAGTTTCCCACCGCGTATTTGAGTTTCACAGGATCGGTCGGCTCGTAGTAGATCACCGCATCAACGGTCACCGCGACGTTGTCCTTGGTGATGACCTCCTGAGGGGGAACGTCCACCACCTGCTCGCGCATGTCCACCTTCAGCAGCTTCTGCACGAAGGGCACGACGAACCGCAGACCCGGCGAAATGGTCCTCTTATACTTGCCCAGGAACTCGACCAGCCCCTGTTCGTAAGGCCGGACGACTCGGAACCCGCCCGCTGCTATCAGCAGCACTGCGATGGCCACAACGCCCAGCAGGATTACAGCTGCAAACTCCATCAGTCTCTTCCTCTCTTTTTGTCGATCGTCATTCGACTTCCGTCACCACCAACCGGGCACCCCGGACTTTCGACCACCTCGACCGTGCCCGCTGGCGTCCCGGCCAAGCGCAGACCAACTGCCGTGTACGCGAGATGGCTCTACGCCACCTGGCCCGCCCGATACCTGACCCTCGACACAGAGATCGCCCAACTCGATGTCGAGATCCGTCGCTTCTTCGCCGAGGCGAACCCGGCACTGTTGGCCGCCGAAGGTGTGGGCCCTGACACCGCTGCCGCCCTGCTGGGTCCCCGAACGGATGAGGTCGGAACGGTCTTTCGCGGCGCTGTGCGGTGCCAGCCCCGTCCAGGCATAATCGGGACAAACAGTTCGGCATCGGCTGTACCGGGGAGGTAACCGGAAAGCCAACAACCCGCTATGGCGGATTGCTACCACCCGTATTAGCCACTGGACGCTATTTGCAGAGCGTACCGGTTGTTCAACGTCACCGAAGCGGAAAGCGGTTTGTCGACACCGAACACATGAGACGACCCGGCCGCCACCGTGATGTCCTCTATCGGATGTTCATAACTGGCCGAATCGGTATCGCCAGTCCAAGACAGTTCGTACCCGTCGAGGCTGATCGCGAACGATCCAAGATTCGTGACCGTCACAGTCCGAGCAGACAGGTCGACATCCACCGTCAGGTTCTTCTGAACCACACCGGTGCTGCCGGCCGCCAGGAAGTTCGCGACCTCAGCACGGGTAGCCCCATCCGGATAGAGACGTGCTACCACGATCGCGATCTGTTCCGTGGTGATCACTTCGTCGGGTCGTAACGTACCGTCCTCGTAACCGGCGAACCAGCCCTCGATCTCAGCGATGCGGATCCCGTTGTACAACCGGTGACCCTTCGTCACGTCACTGAACTTGGTGAGGGTCACGTCGTCGAACTGGTTCTCGCCCGGGATCACAGCACATTCGTCCCACGCCGCGGCCATCAGCACAAACCCGATAACGACGATGATAATCCGTTTCGCTAGAGCCATCCTTCCGCTCCTCCCCGGATACAAAGCCGTTTTCTTTGCGGGTGTCCTTCCATCACGTCTTCCCTTTCAAGTCCGCGTAGCGATATACGGGGGTTTTCGCCGGCCACCGATCACTCGGTGGGTCGTGATCTACTGGCGAACATGCCTAATCTCTAAGTGGCATTATAGGAGAACATGGTGTAAGTGGCTGTGAATTGGTGGTGACAGTGGTGGTGAATTGTCTGTTACGGCTGGTTCGTTGTGGCTGGGTGGGTTGGTATGGTGACTGTGTAGTCACGCTTGGAGTGGTGGGTAGTCTTGAACGGAGCTGAACGTCTGGAGGCGAGTCCGGAAGGTGAGTCGCCGGGGGGTCGTCTCTCTCGTATGAGCCGGGCCAGTATTCGCATCACCGAGACCTTGGATCTGAACGCGGTGCTGCAGGGGGTGGTGGACGGGGCTTGTTTGCTGACCGGCGCCCGCCGCGGCGGTATCACCGTCCTCGACGATGGAGGAGGGGCGCCGGTTTTTGTCACGTCCGGTTTGACCGCGGAGGAGCACCGGTTGCTGTTCGAGTTGCCCGGGGGTCCTAAGTTCTTCGAGCATTTGAGCGGTCTGGCGGATCCGTTGCGGGTGGGGGACTTCTCCGGCTATATCAGGGGGTTGGGTCTGCCCGAGGTGGGTCCGCCGTTGGGGCCGGTGGGCGCTTTTTTGGGGTCGCCGATCCGGTATCTGGGCCGGCGGGTGGGGAACCTGTATCTGTCGGACAAGGAGGGGGACGCCGAGTTCACTCCCGAGGACGAGGGAATGCTGGCGCTGTTCGCCTCTCAGGCGGCGTTGGCGATCGCCAACGCTCGCCGCTACCGGGAGGAGCAGCGGGCCAAGGCCGACTTGGAGACGCTGGTCAACACATCGCCGGTGGGTGTGGTGGTCTTCGCCGCCGGGACGGGGGAGCTGCTGTCGATCAACCGGGAGGCTCTGAGGATCGTGGACGGGCTGCGCAGCCCGGACCAGAGCCCGGAGCAGTTGTTGGAGGTGTTGACGTTCCGGCGGGCCGACGGGCGGGAGGTCTCCCTCAGACAGTATCCCCTGGCGCGGGTGTTGAGTTCAGGGGAGACGGTGCGGGCGGAGGAGATCGTCCTTCAGGTTCCCGACGGGCGTCGGGTCAACACGATCATCAATGTCACACCCATCCTAGGAGACGACGGCGGTGTCGCGTCGGTGGTGGTCACGCTCCAGGACCTGGCGCCCATCAAGGAGCTGGGCCGGCAGCGGGCCGAGTTCCTGAGCATGGTGAGCCAGGAGTTGTTGGCGCCCTTGACCTCTATCAAGGGTTCGGCCGCTGCCGTGTTGGAGGACCTGGGCCGGCTTGACATTGCCAAAGCCCGCCAGTTTTTCAGCATTATCGAGTGGCAGGCCGACCGGATGCGCGGCCTGATCTGGGATCTGGTGGAGTTGGCCCGTATCGAGGCGGGGACGTTGCTGCTGACTCCCGAACCCACGGACCTGGCATTCCTGGTAGGCCAGGCGCAGGCATCCTTCCTGGAGGGTGGGGCGGCCACTCCGGTTGAAATGGATCTGCCCCCGGACCTGCCCCGGGTGTCGGCGGACCGGCAGCGGACGCTCTGGGTGCTGGACCGTCTCATGTCCCACGCCGCGGGCTACTCCCCGGAGGGGTCGGTCGTCACGGTGACCGCCCGAGGGGAAGACTCGCACGTGGCGGTGTGCGTAGCCGACAGGGGCCGGGACATACCCTCGGAGCCCTTTCCGCTGCTGTTCCGTAGGCTGTCGCCGCCCGGAGGCGGCGGCGGCAGCGTAGCCGGGGGACAAGCCCTGAGCCTGGCGGTGTGCCGGGGAACTGTGGAAGCACACGGTGGCCGCCTCTGGATCGAGAACGACGGTCCGGGCCTGCCGTCGAGGTGTATCTTCACGCTGCCGGTGGTCGACGACGCCGCGCCGCGCCGCGCAGAGCCGGCGGGTCTGTCCTCCCCCAAAGGCCGGGGTGCCGCCCGTGGTCGAGGACGCGTGCTGGTAGTCAACGAGGACCCCCTGGTTCTGTGGCACATACGCAAAACCCTGACAGAAGCGGGCTACACCCCCCTAGCCACCTGGGATCCGGAAGAAGTCGAACGACTCATCGTCAAGGAACGGCCCCACCTGGTGCTCGTGGACTCGGCACTGACCGGCGTCGGAGGATCGGGGCTGATCCAGCGCATATCGAAGGCAACCGACGCGCCGGTCGTGATACTGTCGGGGCACAGCACCAACCCCCAGCGGGACCTTGCCCAAGCATTCAACAGCGGCGCAGACGACTACATAACCGAACCCTTCTCACCCACCGAACTGGTAGCCCGGGTAGGCGCGGCGCTGCGACGACGCGACGCCCCGCAAAGAAAACCAGAACAGGGATCCTTCCAACTCGGGGAACTAGCCATCGACTACAACCGGCGCCGGGTCACGATAAGCAGCCAGGCCGTGACGTTGACCGACACGGAATACCGCCTGCTCTGCGAGCTAGCCGTCAACGCCGGACGGACACTAAGCCGGGAACATCTGATGAGCCGGGTCTGGTCAGCGCGGGAACCCGGAAACTCCGGTGTCGTACGAGCCTACATCAAACGCCTACGCCACAAACTAGGAGAAACCGCCGCCAACCCCACCTACGTCTTCAACGAACCCCGCCTCGGCTACCGGCTCGGACACCCCGAAGAGCAGGATAAACCCACATAAAAAGCCCCACCAACGAAACAACCTATTCCGCGCATCGGGCACGGACGAGGGCGCCGGGCTCATCCTTCATCCGGAACACCGCGCCCGTCTGATCCTCTATCGAAGACGATCCCCGAGTGCTGCGGTTCCGGTCCTTCCCTACGATGCACGAATGACCAGAGCGCGGCCCTCGACCGCGGGCCCGTCGTGCGCTTGCACCGGCCTACCCAGCAACCGTATCGGAGCGATTAACAGGCCAAGTATTGAGCCCAGGCCTCCATGGTCTCCCGGCGCCGTTCGAGCAGGTCGCTCCGGGCGTAGGCCTGTTCGGCCTGATCTCCGAGCCGGTGAGCCTAAGCCGCCTCGACCACCTCTCGGGCCACCCCGGACTGCCGGCACCAATCACGGAAACTCGATCGCAGACCGTGAGGGGTTCCGGGTAGGTCCAGGGTCTTGAACAGGTAGCGGAACGCGTCACGCCCGAACGCCCCGCATTTCGGGCTCGGGAATACCACGCCCGACGATCCGAGCGTGAGGGCCTTGACCAGGATTCCCACCGCCCGATCCGACAGTTCGGGAGTGAGGGATGGCCCGGTGGTGCTTGCGGGCGCCGGTCTGCTTGCCGTGCGGGAGGGCTTGGAGTACGGCTTTAACCGCGGGATCGTCGGCCCGGTAGCCCTGGGCTACGCTCCAGCGCATGACCGCGGACATCTTCTGCCGGAGCCGTGTAGCGGACGGGCTTGGCCATATGGGGACTAGGACGGCCAGCACGTCCGCGGAGGTGATCGTGTCGATCCGCTTGGCCATGATCGGAGCCGCGTACTTTCGCGAACACCGAGCGTCACTCTTGGGGTTGGTGAGAGGTGGCCTTCCATCCCCTGGCTCTGATCTCGATTACGGTCTCCGAGGCCTTCGCGAAGGTCGGGACTCCACCACCTCGGGGATCGCGGCCCGCGTCGAACTCGCGCCGATTGTGGAGGGCCGTTTTGCGGGCCTCGGCGCGGGTAACCCGGTGGATAGGTCCCGAGGCCCATCATGATCGGGCGCCCGTCGATGATGAGCCGCCGGCCTCTACGTCTTCGAGTGCCGCCCGGGGATCGAGGTCTCCCGCACCAGCAGCGAGAGGCCGAACGATCCCCGCCCGTCGCCGTACCGTCCGGGCCGTTTCACCGTGCGAACAGAGGCCGCCGATAGTGTCTTGGGCCGCTTCAAGGTCTTCTTGCCGTACCCGTTTCATTATTACTTTTCTTGTCAGATTGGGTGAGACTCGATGAAACCGCAAGCTACGTAGAGAGGAAAGAGATTCTGGTCGAAAAGAGGTGCTTACCAGGGTGTATACCACCGGAACTAGGCCCTAACCTGGGCTTATGGCATAGTGACTCTGCGCGCATGAAAGCCGAGCAGAAGGCGCGGAAAGCCAAGCGGTGATCCCGAGCCGGGACCGGCGCGCGGGCGACGATTTCGACTGGCCCGCAGGCCGACCCTTCATCATCGGGGTGGCGGGAGGCTCCGGTTCAGGCAAGACGACCATTTCGACCTCGATCATCGAGCATATCGGTGCGGAACGGGTGGCTCTGATTTCCCACGACGCCTATTACCGGCACCGGTCGCACCTCAGTTACGAGGAACGGAACCGGGTCAACTATGACCATCCTGACTCGTTGGAGACGGAGTTGATGCTCGTCCATCTCGATGCCATTGCCGCCGGTCATTCCATCGAGCTTCCGGTCTACGACTTCTCCCGGCACCTGCGCCGGCCGGATACCGTAACGGTCCATTCCCGGCCGGTGATAATGATCGAGGGGATCCTGATCCTGGCGGATCCCCGGCTACGAGAGGTGATGGATCTGCGCGTGTACGTGGATACCGATCCCGACCTACGGGTGCTGCGCCGCCTCGAGCGGGATATGCGCGAGAGGGGACGATCCTTCGAGTCGGTGGTCGCTCAGTACCACGCCACTGTACGGCCCATGCATTTGCAATTCGTCGAGCCGTCGAAGCGTCATGCCGACGTGTTGATCCCCGAGGGTTACAACCGGGACGCGGTCGGCGCGCTGGTATCCATGATCCGCGACGTGCTGGCTCGCCTTGGTCGTTCCTGACCCGGGTCAGGAACGACCAAGCATCGAACCCGTCGGGCGTGCCATATACTCAGGTACATGGACAGGCCTTCGATAGCGATCATCGGGGTGGGTGCTATGGGGGGCGCCCTGCTGAGTGGCTTGCTGAAGACGGGATGGACGGCCGGCGATCTGACGCTGGTGGAGGCGTACGAGCCGAGAGCCGCAGAGTTGCAGACCGCCACCGCTTGCCGGACCGTGGCAACGCCTGCCGAGGGCATATGTGGTCAGGACGTAGTGGTGCTGGCGGTCAAGCCCCAGGACATCCATCCGGCGCTTGCACAGTTGGCCGCGGTGCTCAGTTCCGAGCAGGTGCTGTGCGCGCTGGTGGCCGGGGTGCCGATCTCGGTGTACGAACGGACTCTCGGGCAGGTGCCGGTGATCCGTACAATGCCCAACACGCCCGCTCTGATCGCCGAGGGGATCACCGCCTGTGCAGCCGGCACCTATGCCACCGCCGCCCACATGGACCTGGCTCGGCGAGTTCTTTCCGCGGTGGGGCTGGTGGAAGAAGTCGGGGAGCCATTGCTCGACGCCGTGACCGCGGTGTCGGGGAGTGGTCCGGCCTACGCATTCCTGCTGGCCGAGGCCATGGTTGAGGAGGGAATCCGCCAGGGGCTGGACCCGGATATGGCCCTGCGGCTGGCCAGACGGACCATCAAGGGTGCCGGCGTACTCATGGAGGTGTCCGACGAGCAGCCGGCCGGACTCCGCCGGAAGGTCACCTCACGTGGAGGAACCACCGCCGCAGCGCTCGCTGTTATGGAACAAGGCGGGTTCAACGCGCTGATCGGGGATGCTATCGCAGCCGCTACCGCACGTTCCATCGAGTTGGGAAGACAGGCTTCGGGTTAGGAGGGTGTCCGAAGTCGGGCCCGGAGTTGTCCCGCCGCTCGATGAACCGGGAGTCTGTCATTGACCGTCGAACCGGCGGCCGTTTTCTCAGTACATCTGGTAGATGGTGAGGAGACTCTCTGTGCGACAGTCGATGAGCATCGCCCCGCAACAGCGGGCAGGGATTGCGGATGGCGGACCCCGTCCCAGCACTTCCACCGGCTAGCCCTGATTATTGATGCTTCCGGACACACCCACGGCAGCATGCCACATGAACCACATCATCGCGACCGGGCCGGGTCTCACCCCATGGGTGAACGTCGCGCCAGGCGGCGACGGCACCATCGAAACGGCGGTAACCGCTGGTCAGAAAGCCACATCCAACCCCCCGCTCGCCCACCACAGACCCCCGCATGAAAAACCGGGGCTAAGCGGTAGCCGGCACTTGGCAACAGCGAACTATCCGGCGTACACCGGCTCTACACTCCGGAAGGTCTGTGCCTACGGAGGGAGTCCGGATGCGCCGCAAGTTCACTGCTGCCGAGATCCTGGTGTGGCTGGGCGTACTGGCGGGGGCGGGGACCCTGGCCAGTTGGTTCGCGGGACAGTTCCCCGGCCACGCCGAGAGCCCGGTGTCCAGGGAAGTGTTCGTCAACATCCCGGCTGCCCTGGAGGCCATGTTCTACGTAGCGGTGGCAGGCTTCCTGTTCCTCGCCTTCTATCTCTTCTCGCTCCGAGCCCGGAACTGGCAACGGGGAGGGCCCGACCGCAGGGTCGGGATGTGGAAGGAACGTCTGGAGGCGATGGGGGCCGGGCTGCGCATGCAGACCCTGATGAGGGACCGCTGGGCGGGCCTCATGCACTCGATGGTCTACTACGGCTTCCTGGTCCTCTTCCTCGGTACGGTTACCCTCGAGATCGACCACCTGTTACCCGCCGATTTCAAGTTCCTCCAAGGCAACGTTTACCGCGGTTACTCGTTCGTGCTGGATGGGGCGGCCCTGGTATTCCTGGGCGGTCTGGCGTGGGCAGCGGTCCGCAGGTACGGGCAGGCACCCTGGCGGTTGCGTTCGAAGACCCGTCCCGAGGATCTATGGATACTGGTGACTCTGGCCTTCATCGGGATAAGCGGGGTGGCCACCGAGGCAGCCCGGATTGCCGTGGAGGGCCGGCCGGCTCACGAGGTGTGGTCGTTCGTCGGGTATCCGTTGTCCTATCTGGTGCCGGCGGGATCGGCTGCAGGGATACATCAGGTCATATGGGTGCTCCACGTCGTTTCCTTCCTGGCCTTCCTGGTGGTCCTGCCCACCACCAAGCTGCGGCACATGGTCACCTCCCCGGTCAACATGTTCCTCGGGCCCCGGGAGCGCCCGGCGGGTGCGATGCGCGAGATGCCCAACCTCATGGAGGTGGAGGACATCGAGACGGTGGGAGCGTCGCTAGTGGGGGACTTCACCTGGAAGCAGCTGCTCGACACCGACACCTGTACGGTGTGCGGTCGCTGCACGTCCGTGTGCCCGGCCAACGCCACCGGCAAGTCCCTGGATCCCCGCGAGATAGTGCTCAAGCTGGGCGAGGTGGCTGCGCTCACCGCCGATCCGGTCGTGACGGCGCCGGTCACCGTCGATACGGCAATCACTGTCACGGCCGATAGCGTCTTCGAGCGGATAACACCAGAGGAGTTGTGGGCCTGCACCTCATGCAAGGCATGCGACGAGATATGCCCGGTCGATATCGAGATCCTCGACAAGATCCTCGACATGCGCCGCTACCTGGCCCTCATGGAGGCCGAATTCCCGAGCGAATTGGGCAAGGCCTACCTGGCGATGGAGAACTCCTCCAACCCTTACGGGATGGGACAGGGGGACCGAGCAGCCTGGACCGCCAAGGTGGACTTCGAGATCCCGGTCCTCGGCCAGGATGTCGAGTCGGCAGAATACCTGTACTGGGTGGGCTGCGCGGGCTCCTTCGATGACCGAAGCCAGAAGGTGACCGTGGCCACCGCCCGGCTCATGCACGAGGCAGGTGTCGACTTCGCCATCCTGGGACCGGCCGAGTTGTGCACCGGTGACCCGGCCCGCCGCTCCGGGAACGAGTTCGTCTTCCAGATGCTGGCCCTCCAGAACGTAGAGACTCTGGCGGAGTTAGGTGTCAGGAAGGTGATCACCCAGTGCCCGCATTGCTTCAACACCCTGAAGAATGAGTATCCCCAGTTCGGGGGCGAGTACGAGGTCATTCACCACAGCCAACTCCTCACCGAGTTGGTGGAGATGGGGTTGCTGGAACCCAAGGCGGGCAGCGAGCGCACGGTCACCTATCACGACTCCTGCTACCTAGGACGTCACAACGGCGTCTACATGGCCCCGCGCTCGGTGGTGGCCTCGATCGGAGGCATCCAGGTGGTGGAGATGGGACGGTCAGGCACTCGCTCCTTCTGCTGCGGAGCGGGCGGCGCCCAGATGTGGATGGAGGAGCACGTCGGCAAGAAGGTCAACATCGACCGGGCCGAGGAAGCCGTCGCCACCGGCGCAGCCGAGGTAGCCGTGGCGTGCCCGTTCTGCTTCGTGATGCTCGACGACGGAGTGAAGGAGATCGGAAAGGACGAATCGGTGGCGGTGAGGGACATCTCCATGATCCTGGCCGACTCGGTATTCGACGAGTGACCTAGTGTCCTGTATCTCTGTTTCGCTTGCGTTCCGGGCTTGATGAGCCGAACCGGAACCGACCAACGCTACGAGGGGCCTGTATCTGTCACAGGCTCGTTGCACAATGGTAGATAGCCGTATACACCAGCGGTTCGTTTCCGGCGTCGAGCGGACCGTGGCAGGGTTCATACTGTCCGGAACCGGCCCGCACAGGGG
>MKWU01001574.1_pt1 | contig 38605 bp, 41 predicted proteins | sample 809101 | NCBI WGS metagenome assembly MKWU01 (sample SAMN05860141, study PRJNA318959) | sponge metagenome | host: Aplysina aerophoba | place: Slovenia: Piran, Adriatic Sea, Gulf of Piran | collected 2013-05-07
CGAGGATTATGCGTCCGGCGGCATCCGGCGGCATCGACCCGGCGGCGCCCGGTCCCAGCTTTTCCAGGAGTTTCGGATCCGTCAGCCGGGCGAATTCGACGCCGTCGAACCGGCCGCTCATCTCCTGACGCAGCAGGCCGCGCATCGTAACCGCGAAGGCGTCCAGATCGATCGATCCGGCCGCCCGGTCCAGTTCGTAGGTCTGCACGAAGTCCACCACCAGATCCTGCCGGCCGAAGACGGCCAGCGCGCTGCGCAATTCCGGTGCGTCGAACATGCTGCCGCCGAACCGCATGCCCTCGAACGTCAGGTCCATGAAATGCGGCAGCTCCGGATTGCGGTAGTCGTAGCGGCGGACGGTAACCGTCTCCACGGTGAACGTCATGGTCACGGTCTTTTTCGGGGCGCCCGGCTTGACCACAGCATCGGACGGCAGTGCGACCGCGTATTTCAGGTTCCGGATTGTGAGAACGCCGTCTTTCTCAGCGACCGGACCGTAGCTGTACTTGGCGCCGGACCGGCCGTAGGTGTGAAACACGCGCTCGGCCTTCTGCGCCGGCGTCAGGGCTTCCTGCGCCTGCGCCGCGCCCGGAAGGCCGGCGGCCAGGCCGGCCAACAGTCCGGCCGTCAGTCCGGCCGTCAGTCCTGTAGTGGCGAGCGGCGCGCCGGCGAGGGCGAGCGCGAGAATCGCCGCGCCCGGCCGATTGCGCCGGGCCTCAGACGGCCTCGGCCCACTTCTTCTCGAATTCCCAGACATGCTCGAACCCCATCAGCCTGCTGAACTCCTGGAAATCGTACAGCGGCGCATCCGTGCCGATGCTCGACCCCGTGTCCCGGATCTGCCCGTAGACCTCGCGCAGCGCTGCGCCGGTGGCGAGAAAGCCTGCCGCCGGATAGATTGCGAAGCTGTAGCCGATCGCCTGGTAGTCAGCGGTCGGCAAGACCGGTGTGCTGCCGCCCTCGACGACGTTGACGAGCAGGGGCAGGCCCCGGAACGCCTCGCCGATCCGGCGCATCTCTTCCTCGTTTTCGGGCGATTCGATGAACAGGATATCGGCGCCCGCTTCGGCGAAAGCCGCGCCGCGGCGCAGCGCCTCGTCGAGCCCGTACAGGCCGCGCGCGTCGGTGCGCGCCACGATCAGGAAATCCTTCGACTCCCGGGTTGCCGCGGCGACCTTCAGCTTGGCGACCGCGTCGTCGAGCGGAATAACCCGGCGGCCCGGCGTGTGGCCGCATTTCTTCGGGAACTCCTGGTCTTCGAGCTGGATCGCCGCGGCGCCGGCGGCCTCGTAGCCGCGCACCGTGTGCTCGATGTTGAGCAGCCCGCCATAGCCGGTGTCGCCGTCCGCGATCAGCGGCGTCCCGGTGACGCTGACGATCTGGCCGACCCGGCCGACCATGTCGGTGTAGGTGGCGAGACCGGCGTCGGGGATGCCGAGATAACTGGCAACGGCGCCGTAGCCGGTCATGTAGAGCGCGTCGAAGCCCGTCGCGTCGGCGACGCGCGCGGAGATCATCTCGAACACGCCGGGCGCCGAAATCCACTCGCGCCTGCGAATTTTTGCGGCCAGCGCCGCGTTGGCCGCCTGTCGATCTGCCGTCATCGTTGCTCCTGTCCAGGCCGCGTCTTGCGCCTTCCGGCCCGAACCTGTCGGGACAGTCTGTACGAGTCCAGTAAATTTCGGTTATGCCTGCCGGCCGGGAACCTGATCGATCCGACAGGAAGACCCGGAATCCGCTGTTGCGTCCTCTCCGGTCCCGCCCTTCGATCCGCCGCCTTTCGGTTCGCTCAGGGCAGGCTCTTCGGCGGTTTCTCAGTGTGAGGACGAGGCCAAATAACCCTCATCCCGAGTAGGTCCCGCAGGGGCCGTATCGAGGGGCCTCATCCCGAGTAGGTCCCGCAGGGGCCGTATCGAGAGCCTGCCCTGAGCTTGTCGAAGGGGGCGCTGCCGGGCATCGGACATTCAACCGTTCAGTACCGCGGCGACCGTGCCGCGCTTTCGGATTTCGTCGAACCAGGCAGCCAGCCCCGGCCGGGCCACCCGCCAGTCCTCGCCGGGCAGCTGCCGGTCGAGATGCCCCAGCATGGCCGCGAGCGCGATGTCGCCGCGCGAGAACTGCGCGCCGACGGCAAAAGGCCGGTCGCCGAGCATGTTTTCCGCCGTTGCCAGGCCGTCCTGCACCCGGGTGCGCCGGCGCGCGAGCCAGTCCCCGTCCTCCCCAAGGCCCTCCGCTGTCGCGTTGCGGGCGGAGGCGATGTAGAGGTCGACCGCGGCGGCGTTCACGCCTTCGGCGAGCGCCTCCCAGGTCTTGACTTCGAAGACCTTCGCCGGGTCCGGCGGCATCAGGGCGGGCACGGGCCGGACGGTTTCCAGATAGTCGAGGATCGTCCGCGGATCCCAGAGGGCGACGCCGCCGTCCGCTTCCGGGCCGAAGCGGACCAGCGGGTTGCGGTTCAGCGGATTCTCCGACACGCCCTCGCCGGGCCGCCAGGTCATGTCTTCGACCAACCGGTAGGCGAGGCCCTTCTCGCGCAGCGCGATCAGCACGCGGCTGGTGTCCGGCCCAGGCGCGGGCGAGACCACGGCGACCGGGCCGTCGGGAAGCTGCCCGGCGTCGGCCGGTGTGCGCCCCGGGCCCGGCCCGCTCAGCGCCTTGCGCGCCGGGGCTTCTTCCTTCGCCTCCGGTGCGGGTTCGGCGGGCTTCCCGTTACCGGAGGCGATCAGCTCGGCATAGTCGCGCCGTTCGAGCAGCAGCGAGGTCGCCGCGCCGAAGACCAGCCCCCAGAAGGGCGCGCCGATGCCGAGCAGGTTGACGTTCACGCCCGGGATCAGGTCGGTCACCGTCACGACGAGGCTGACCGTCGCGCCGATGGCGAAGCGGCCGCCGAAACCGGCGGTGAAGGCCTGCTGCAACACCGGCAGCATGGCCAGCCCGCCGATGATGTAGATGAAGGATTCCGGCACCGAGAGCGCGAGCTTGGTTACGACCGGCGACAGCAGGCCGAAGGCGACTGCCAGCGCCGCCCACAGGTAGGCGCCGACGAAATGGAAGCGCACCCGGCCGGACGAGGACAGGATGGCGTTGACCGGCCCGGTCATGCAGGTGTTGACGCTGCCGTAGGCGCCGAACAGCAGCGAGCCGGCGCCGCACGCGAAGGTGCTGGTGTTGGTCGGCGGATCGTGGCCGGCGACGCGCAGAATCGCGATGCCCTGGGCGTTCTGCAGGGCGAGCACGGAAACCAGGAGCGGCAGGACCAGATCGAGCAGTGCGGCCTTCGAAAACACCGGGTGGATGGCCTCGGGCCGGGCGATCTGGAGCGCAAGCTCTTCCTTGAGCGCGAACTGGCCGCCCTCGACCGCCATGTAGCCGGCGGCGAGCAGCGCCATCAGCACCGGCGGCAGGACGCGCGCCACCGGCTTCCAGAAGGAAAACACGATCCAGGCGACAAGGGCCGCCAGTGCGATCTTCAGCTCCTTGTCGAACGCGTCGACCGCCAGGATGCCGAACTTGAGGAACACGCCGGCGACCATGGCCATGACGATCGGCTGGGGCACGAAGCGCATGATTGCCTTGAAGCCGCTGCTGAGGCCCAGCAGGATCATCACGGCGCCGGTCACCATGTAGGCGCCGACGATCTCGGAGAACGGGTATTTGAGCAGGGCCTGGCCGGCGATGGCCGTGCCGGAGATCGTCCAGGCGAAGGCGAGCGGCTGCTTGTAGAACCAGCTCATCGCAAAGGTGATGGCGCCGCCGCCGGCAAAGCCGATGAAGATCCAGGACGACATGGCTTCGGTGGAGAGGCGGCCGGCGATCCCGATGGTCAGGATCAGCGCGACCGGCCCGGTCGAGGCGAACAGGAAGGCGACGACGGCGTTCGCCAGATGGTGCGGGCGGACGGCCAGCAGCGTCTCGGCAAGTCTCGGGCGGTCGGGGGCTGGCCGTTCGAACACGGGAGGCGGCGGGCTTTCGGCAGGTCTCGCGCCGCGGGATATGCAGCGGCGCCTGGCGGACGCACGTTAGCGGCGCGGGCAACGGCCGGTCAACGCGCGGGATCGATGCGCGCGGCCAATGCCGACGCAGTGGGCAGCGGCGGTCGCGGCCGTCTCGCGACCTGCCATGCGCCTGCGCGATCCATACCGGCCAAGCAAAGCAGGTTGACGACGGCTTCCGTCAGATCGTCGTTCGACAGCTTGTTTTCGCATACGGCAAGACTGGTGCCGACGATCGACCAGGTTGCCTGCCGCCAAGTCAGTTCGGCCGAGTCGAACCGGTATCGGCCGGCCTCGCGCGCCTTCAGCAGGTCGCGCAGCGCATAGGGGCCGAAACAGCGATAGATGGCATCGGCAATCACCTCCGAGCGCTGCATCAGCCACTGCCAGCGTCGGTCGGTGGTGGCCGTATCCATCAGGGTTCGCGTCCCGTAAGCGAAGACCTGTGCGGGATCGTCGAAGGTGTCCGTCACGGTTTCGATGCGCTTGGCGAGGTGGTCCATGCTCTGCTCGATGGCCGCAAGGATCAGGTCGTCTTTCGACGGGAAATAGTTGTAGGCAGTACCGAGGCCGACATCGGCCTGCTCGGTGATATCGTGCACCGTCGTCGCGTCGATTCCCTTGCGCGAAACGACATCGTAGGCGGCCTGGATCAGGGCCTCGCGATTGCGCCGCCGCCGGCGCTCGCTGCGAGTTTCCGGCCGGCCGGAAGCTGAATTCATGGTGGTTTTTCCGTCAGGCGCCGGTCCCGGCCCGCATTCAGAATCGAATCCGTGCGGAGGCACGACTTTTTCCGACCTGAGAGCAAAGTCCCTTCAACCGGTTACGAAGATCATTCATATATGAACATAATTAAAACTTGACTGCAATTCACAATCTGAATTGCATGATACAACTGAAACTGTCATGCGACAGTTCGGCGCCTCGAACCGGGGAGGTCATGATGGCGGTCGAGACACTCAAGAAACCTTCCACCACCGATATTCCGTCCCACGACGAGATCGTGGCACGCGCCGAGCGGGTCGCGGTCGCGCTCCGGGACAATGCGGCCGAGGCCGACGACCTGCGCCGGGTGCCGGACGACTCGATCCGGCTGATGAAGGAACAGGGCCTGCTCAGGGTCCTCCAGCCGCGCCGGGCCGGCGGCTGGGAAATGTCGCTGCGCGCCCATCTCGACGTGATCGGTGCGTTGGCGGAAGGCTGCGCTTCGGCTGCCTGGGTCGCCGGCGTCGCCCACGCCCACAGCTGGATGCTCGGCCACTTCCCGGAGCAGGCGCTCCAGGACGTCTACGGCGCGGACCCGACAAACCTGGTCGCCGCGGTGATCGGCCCGCGCGGCCGGGCGGTGCGCCACGCCGACGGCAGCCACACTCTGGAGGGCTTCTGGCCCTTCGGCTCCGGCTGCCACCACGCCGACTGGCTGATCCTGGGCGCCGAGGTGTTCGACGCGGCCGGCGAACTCATCGAACCCGGCGATTTAGCCGTGCCGGCGGGCGACGTCGAGATCCGCGACGACTGGTATGTCGCCGGCCTCCAGGGCACCGGCAGCAATTCGCTGACCTGCAAGGGCCTCGAAATCCCGGCGCACCGGTTCCTCTCGATGCCGAAGCTCTTCGACCTCGATACGCCGGGCCTGGAGGGTTATGACGGCTGGCTCTACCGGGCGGAGGCCGTGCCGGTGCTCGCGCTGTGCATTACCGGCAGCGCGCTCGGCATCGCCCGCGCCGCCCTGCCGGAATATCTGCGCGTCGTGCCCGGCAAGGCGCTCGCCTACACCCACTATACGGCGGAGGAATTCGTCGGCACCCAGATCAACCTCGCCGGGGCCGCGACCCTGATCGACTGCGCCCACTTCCTGCTGTACCGGATCGCCGACGATATCGACCGCTACGCCAGGGCCGGCGACCGGATGCCGATGGAAATGCGCGGCCGCATCCGCATGGACTGCGCCCAGGGCGTGCGCTTTTGCATGGAAGCGGTGGACAAGCTGTTCCACACCGCCGGAGCCTCGGGCCTGTCGCTCAAGGGTTCGATGCAGCGCGCCTGGCGCAACCTGCACGCCATCAACATGCATGGCCTGCTGGCCTACGACACCAGCGCCGAACTCTATGGCCGGACGCTGTTGGGGCTCGAGCCGAACACCGAGATCATCTGAGCGGCCGGGGGACGCCCCTCCGACAGGCTCAGGGTGAGGGTGCGGTTGTAGGCAAGTAATAGATTCCCTCATCCCGAGTAGCCCCGGATTTAATCCGGGGCGTATCGAGGGACGCCACCGGCTACTTCTTGTCGAAGCGGATGTCCTGCTTGTTCAGGAAGGCCTCGATGCCGCGCCGCGCCTCTTCGCTGGTCTGGGAGAGCGCGCTGGCGACATTCTCGGTGAAACTGCCCGCCATGCGGTCCATGTCGGCGATGCGCGGCAGGGCGTTGATCATCATGTAATTGCTGATCTTCGCGTTGCCGGCGATATCGTCAGCGAGCGCCATCGCCTTGTCGAAGGCCGTCCCGGCCGGCTCGATATAGTGGCCGAGGCCAAGGCGCAGGCCTTCTTCGGCATCGTAGCGCCGGCCGGTCAGCATCATCTCGCGCATCCGGTCGGCGCCGATGATGCGCTGGACGCGCACGCTGGCGCCGCCGCCGACATAGATGCCGCGCCGGCCTTCCGGCAACTGGTAGAAGGCCGACGGCTCCGAAACCCGGACGTGGCAGGCCGTCGCGATCTCCAGCCCGCCGCCGATCACGCCGCCCTGCATCGCCGCCACCACGGGCACCGGGCCGAATTCCAGCAGGTCCAGCGTCTCGTGCCAGAAGCGCGAATGGAGCACGCTGTCGAAGGGCGGGCGGTCCTTGTGTTCGGCGAGGTCGAGGCCGGCGCAGAAATGGTTGCCGGCGCCGCGCATGACGATGGCGCTGGTTACCTGCGGGTCCAGGTCGTCGACGAAGGCGCGGATATCGCGGATCAGCCCGTCGCAGACCGCGTTGCGCTTCTCCTCCCGGTCCAGGGTGAGGACCGCGATCCGGCCCTGCCGGGAAACGGTGACATAGTCGGTGGCGTAAACCTGTTCCATCGGCCGTCCGCTCGCTGCGTAGCTGGTTCCGGCCACAGGCTATAGACAAAGCCGTGGCAGGTGAGAAGGGGCGACACTTCGGAACGGGGCTTCGGGACGGGGCTTCGGGACGGGTCTTCGGGGCGGGGCTTCGGGACGCAGGGCTTCGGGCTGCTCCCCGCCCGCGCCGCGGGCTAAAATAACCGAACCCAACCGCCGCAGGAGCCACCAGCCCATGACCGAATCCGGGACCAGCCGCCATGTCCGCCTCGATACCATCGGGGCCGTCGCCCATCTCATCCTCGACCGGCCGGAGAAGCGCAATGCGCTGAACCTGGAGATGTGGCAGGCGATCCCGCCGCTGGTGGCGCAGGCCGAGGCCGATCCGGCGGTCAAGGTCATCATCGTGCGCGGCGTCGACCGCACGGCCTTCGCCGCCGGGGCCGACATCAGCCAGTTCCACGAGCGCTTCCGCACCCGCGACACGGCGCTGACCTACATGAACGCGGTGAACGGCGCGGCCGGTGCGCTGGCGAACAGCCCCAAGCCGGCGATCGCCATGATCCACGGCGATTGCGTCGGCGGCGGGGTTGAGATCGCGATCGCCTGCGACCTGCGCTTCTGCAGCAGCGCGAGCCGCTTCGGCATCACGCCGGCCCGGCTCGGCATCTGCTACAGCATGAATTCGACGCGACGGGTCAGCCAGGCCATCGGGCCGTCGAAGACCAGGGACCTGCTGTTCACCGGCCGGCTGATCGGCGCCGCGACGGCGCAGGAATGGGGCCTCGCCGACCGGGTCTGCAGCCCGGACGCGCTGGACGGCGAGACCGGCGCCTTCGTGGAATCGATCTGCCGCAACAGCCAGTACAGCGTGCGCTTCGCCAAGCGCGCCCTGCGGGAAATCGCCGCCGGCGTGACCGAGGAGTCCGCCCCGCTGCGCGAACTGCGCCTCGGCGCCTACGACGCCGGCGACCTCAAGGAAGGCATCGCCGCCTACCTGGAAAAGCGCAAGCCGGCGTTCGAGTGGAACGGGTGAGGCGGGCGCCGGTCGGCCGGGGCGGCGCGACCGGCTCCGGCCGGACCTAGGATTGCGGGGGGGTGCGCCGCCATCCGGTTGAAGGCGGCCAGCGAGCCTTCGATTTCCGCGCGGTCCATCCCCTGGACGATGAAGACGATGCGCGAGCGATGGTCGCCGTCGGGCCAGCCGGTCATGTGGGTCGGCGGATGGACGATGTGCTGGACGCCGTTGATCAGGACCGGATCGGCGACGCCGGCGACGTTCAGCATGCCCTTGACGCGCAGCACCCGCTCGCCGTGGTGGTTGAGCAGCATGCTCATCCACAGGCCGAACGCGGTCCAGTCCATCGGCCCGTCGAACCACAGGCAGAATGAGCCGACTCCATGGCTGTGATCGTGGCCGTCGCCGTCTTCGCCGGCCGCCCCGGCGAAACCGTCCAGCCAGCCGGCGATCTCGCGCCGCTTGCCGTCCGCCGAGTACAGGTCGCCGGTCAGCAGGGCGTCCGGGTCCAGCGGTTCGGCATCCAGGTCGAGCACCGGCGCGGCGGCGTTGATCTTGCGCACCGCGGCGCGCACCGCTGCGCCGGCGTCGTCGGCCATCGCCGTCTTGGTCAGCACCAGCCGGTCGGCGATCGCCGCCTGCTTGACCGATTCGGGATGGCGCTCGAGCTGTGCTGCGCCGTTGACCGCATCGACGACGGTGACGACGTTGCCGAGCCGGAAATGATGCTGGAGCACCGGTTCGGCGAGGATCGTGTAGGCGATCGGTGTCGGATCGGCGAGGCCGGAGGTCTCGATGGCGACGCGCCGGAAGGCCGGGATCTCGCCGCGCTCGCGCTGGGAAAACAGGCTCTTCAGCGCGCCTTGCAGGTCGCCCCGGATGGCGCAGCACAGGCAGCCGCTGTCCATCAGCAGGACGCTCTCCTCGGCATGCTCGATCAGGTGATGGTCGAGGCCGACTTCGCCGAACTCGTTGACCAGCACGGCGGTGTCGCGCAGGGCGGGCGATTTCAGCAGCCGCGCCAGCAGGGTCGTCTTGCCGCTGCCGAGGAAGCCGGTGACGATGTTGATCGGGATCAGCGTGTCGTAGGCCGTCATCGCGCCGGCAGGCCGGCCAGCAGGGACGGGTCGAGCGGATCGCAGCCGCGCCCGGTCAGGTCCTCGGCCGCGATCCAGACCTCGGTGATGTTGTCGACGATCTTCGAGCGGCCGGTGCGGGTCGACAGGACATAGGCGCCGCCGCCGAAGTCCGTCAGCTTCAGGCCGTAATGCCCGAGGACGCGGTTGGCGAGGCGGATGCGCTCCTGGCGCTCGCGCCGCCGGGTCACTTCCTCCTGCCGGCTGGCGAAGGCCTCGGGCGAACTGCTGCTCTCGGTCCAGTGGCCGCGCCCGCCGAGCACGCCGCACAGGCTGCACATCGGCCGTCTGCCTCTCCGGGGCCGCTCCGGCGCGGCCCGAGGCTCAGACGAGCACCGATTCCGGCCGCGCCGCCCCTTCGCGTGGATAGCGCTGGATGAAATCGTCGGCGATCTCGTCGAAGGTGCACCAGCGCACGCCGGCATGCTGGCTGATGTAGTCGAACACCCGCTCCAGCATGAGCAGGACCTGCGGCCGGCCCGCGACGTCCGGATGGATGGTCAGCGCGTAGACCGCGTAATCGTATTCCCGATAGACCCATTCGAACTGCTGGATCCACAGGTCCTCGATATCGCGCGGATTGACGAAGCCGAAGCTGTTGGGCGCCGACTTGATGAACATCATCGGCGGCAGGTCGTCGAGATACCAGCTGCCCGGAATGTCGACCAGGTCGGTCTCGACGCCGCGCACCAGCGGCTTCATCCATTCCTCCGCCTTCTTCGAATAGTCGATCTTGGTCCAGCTGTCGCCGACCCGGGCGTAGAAGGGGTGGAAATCGTTGTTCATCAGGCTGTGGTCGTACTTGATGCCCTTCTTCAGCAGCAGTTCGTTGGTGACCGGGCTGAACTCCCACCACGGCGCGACATAGCCGGTCGGCCGGCGGCCGGCGATGCGCTCGATCAGCTCGATGCACTTGTCCAGGACCGCCTCTTCCTGCTCCGGCGTCATGGCGATGGGGTTCTCGTGGGAATAGCCGTGCATGCCGATCTCGTGGCCGGCGTCGACCACCATCTGCATCTGCTTTGGGAAGGTCTCGATCGAATGGCCCGGGATGAACCAGGTCGTCCGGATGCCGAACTTGTCGAACAGCCGGACCATGCGCGGCGAGCCGATCTCGCCGGAAAACAGGCCGCGGGAGATATCGCAGGGCGAATCCTCGCCGCCGTAGGAGCCGAGCCAGCCGGCGACCGCATCGACGTCGACGCCGATGGCGCACAAGATGTCCTTCTTGCCGCCGCCCGAGGCCGCGGCCGGCGCGGGGCGGTCGGGCGCCGCCAGCGGGGGCCGGCCCGCCGGCGCGCCGCCATCCCGGTCAATTAGCGAACGCGGCTGGTAGCGCGGCCCGATGCCGCCGGAAGCGCGGGCCGCCCGCACCGAATCGTTGGTCCTGTCGTCGCTCATCTCGCCCTCTCCCATCAAGGTTCGCAATCGCCTGAAGAGTGTCGATTTTTGCACGGAAGCGCAATGGGCTGATGCGCGGGACGGTCAGAGCGGGGCGATTTCCCCAGGCCGTCATTCCGGCGGGAGCCCCGGACTTAGTCCGGGTCGGAGCGGAGAAATCTTTAGGGACTATATCTGCGACTATACGTTTGCAGCCCACTGCCGCTCCGATAGCCGATGCCGTAAATTCCCCTCGGCGCCATCCCGGATGGAGCGACCTGCCCCGGAACACGATCCGGGGAGCGGCAGTCCGGGGCGCGGAGTCGCCCGATCGGGCCAGTCGCCCCTTCGACTTCGCTCAGGGCAGGCTCCCGACGCACCCTTCGTTGCCGCCCCGGACGGAGCGCAGCGGAGATCCGGGGACCAGAGTCGCCCGGCACGGCATCGCCTTGCGGCTCTGGGCCCCGGATCGGGGTCCGGGGCGGCAATGTTGGTGTTTTTCGGACATCGACAAACGAGCGGCCTTTGCAGTTTCCACCGGCTTCCTCTCGCCGTTGGAGGGAAACCCGGCGCTGCATGATCAAGCATATAATCCCCAAATCTTTTCGGTACTGCGCTTTGACCCTTGTACCGCGCAGGAAAGATATCGCCACTTCACGACCCCTTCGACTTCGCTCAGGACAGGCTCTTCGGGCCGTTTCGGCCGGATTGACGGTAAAGCGCGAAGCGTCCCCGCTCACCTTGCCAGCAGCGCCGCCAGCCCGGCCTGTTCCACCGCAACGATGGCGCGGTCCTGGTGGGGCTGGAGGGCTTGCCATGGGTTGCCCGAAAGGGCCGGCAGAAACGGATCGGCCACCTCCGTCGTCTCGCCGCTGAGCGCCTCGAACACCGCCAGCGCCATGAAAGGCACGATATGCGGGGCGTAGCCGCCCTCGTGCAGCATGACGATGCGCCCGCCGCACAGGTCGCCGGCCGCCGCCATCAGCAGTTCCGTCATCCGCCGGAAGCTTTCGCTGGTCAGCATCATGCGGGCGAGCGGGTCGTGGCCGCCGGAATCGAAGCCGCTGGGCACGAAGATCAGGTCCGGCCGGAAGGCGTGCAATGCGGGCAGGACGACGCGCTCGAACGCCGCCAGATAGGCGCCCTCGCCCGAGCCCGGCGGCAGCGGAATGTTGATGTTGGTGCCTACGGCGTCGCCGTCGCCGAGTTCCTCCACCATGCCGCTGCCCGGCGGAAAACTCCGGTCCTGGTGCAGCGAGATCGTCAGCGCCCGCGGATCGGTCCGGAAGGCCGCCTGGGTGCCGTTGCCGTGATGGGCGTCCCAGTCGACGAACGCGATGCGCGCCAGCCCGGCGTCGTCGAGCGCATACGCGCCGGCAATCGCCGCGTTGCCGTATATGCAGAAGCCCATGGCCTCGTCCGGCTCGGCATGGTGGCCGGGCGGCCGGTGCAGGCAATAGGCGTTGTCGACCCGGCCGGCGAGCACGGCATCGACCGCGGCGATGCCGGCGCCGGCGGCGAGGCGGGCGATTCCCTCCCCGTCCGCGCCGATCCGCGTGGTCGCAAAGCGGCGCGCGAGGTTGCCGCCGCCGGCCGCGCTCACCGCCGCGACATGGTCGAGATGGGCCTGCGTGTGCACGCGCAGCAGGTCGGCGTCGCCCGCCGGCGCCGGGGCGAGCATGACCAGCGCGCGCGACAGGCCGCTGGCGTCGAGCAGGTTCTTGATTCGCCGCTTGCCCGGCGCGCTCTCCGGCGGCTCGATCGGCTCCATCCAGTCGAGCGCGCCGATCGGGCCGAAGCGCGTGCCGGTGTCGTGCCACATGAAGCGTTCGTCCCAGACCAGTCCGGTCGTCATGGCCGTTCTCCTGCCGCAGCTTATCTACGTTCGCTGACCGCGCCAGACCGACCTTCAGCCCCACAGCCGGTCGGTTGCGATCGCCGCGCCTTCGGCCATCGCGCGCAGCTTCTCCCACACGATGCTGGGCCAGACCCGCGGCAGGCCGGCGAGGGTCGAGAAGCCGCAATCCGTCCCGGCCTGGACCCGCTCGCGCCCGACGATATCGGCATAGGCGCACAGGCGCTGGGCGACCAGCTTGGGATGCTCGACATGGTTGGTGTTGGTGTCGATCACGCCGGGTGCGAGGATCTTGCCGTCGGGGATTGCGAGGTCCGCGAGGTCCTCGTGCTGGTGGCCGTGCTGGGGATTGGCGCCCTCGAACAGCACGACCGCCGGTTTCGCCCGGAACACGATGTCGGCCATGGCGGCGAAGGGCACGTCGTGGGTGTGCGGGCCGGGATAGTTGCCCCAGCAGATGTGCATGCGCATGGCCTCGGCCGGGATGTTGCGGGTCGCGTGGTTGAGCGCCTCGACGCCGACTTCGGCGGTACGCCGGAACTCGTCGAGCGTCCGGTCGGCGAATTCCATGTGGCGGATCATGGCGAGGTCCGGACAATCGATCTGGAGCAGAAAACCGGCGTTGTGGATCGCCTCGTATTCGTCGGCCAGCGCTTCGCCCAGCGCCAGCACATAGGCGTCGCGCGTCTCGTAATATGCGTTGGGCATGAAATGGGCGACCACGCCGGGCGAGGCGGCGTTCATGAACGAGCCGGCCGGGGCCGCCCTGTCCACCGCCGCGCGGTAGTTGGCGAGATCGGTTTCGAGCGGCCCAGTATCGCCCGGCCCGATCGGCGCCCGGCAGGCCGGCGGATCGAGGTTCGGCAGCTTGGCGTTGGCGCGCATGCTGGCGGCGTAGTCCGGATGGGCCTTCAGGTCCGATGGCATCCAGCGCAGCGGCTCCGGATCGCCGAAGCCCTTGAGCCGGTGCTTGACATAGTTGGTGTAGGAGATTTTCGACATCTCGCCGTCGCTGACGATGTCGACGCCGCACTCCACCTGTTTCCGGACGATCTCCGCGACCGATTCGGTGACGCGGCGCGCCAGCAGGGCCGGATCGTAGGGCCGGTCCCGGTCCTTCGCGACGAGCAGGTCGATCAGGTCGTCCGGCCGCGGCAGGCTGCCGACATGGGTGGCGAGAATGCGGTCGGCGGGGAGGTCGTGCGAAAGGGCAGCCAAAGCTCAAGGTCTCCCTGTTGCCTGCAATGCGTCTCAGGTAATGCGGAAGGCGTGCAACGCTTCAACCCTGAACGCGGTAAACGCGTTTTTGCAAGCCGCCGGACAAAACAGCGGCAACGCCGGGAACGAGCGGCTGCAATTCCCGCATCCGGTTACGGGCAGCGATCATGATCACGACCGGGAACGGTAGTTCGTTTTCGTTCTGTTGATGCTCGATTCACCGGTCGACTGTAATGAAGGCGGCAAATCCCCTGCCGGCGGCGAGGGACAGCAGAAGGCCGTTTTCGGCGCCCGTCCAGCCCATCTCCTGCACAGTGTGCAGTGTGAACAATTCCGGAAAGTCGCCGGCTAGCCGCCGCGGCACGGATTCGTCAAGCAGCAGCTTCATCGGCACCGGACACCAGCATCGCCGTTGCGCGCTCCAGCACCGCAACGGCCTGGCGCCGCGAAACGGTCGGATAGTCCTCCAGAAATTCGTCGAGCCGGTCGCCGGCCTCCAGATGCTCCATCAGGATGCGCACCGGCACCCGGGTGCCGGCGAATACCGGAGTCCCGCCCAGGATATCCGGATTCCTGTCGATGAGTGTATCGGTCATCGCTTTCTCTTCGGATGCGCCCTTGCGCCAGGCGGCCCCAGAATACTGCACTTCGACGCGGCGCGCATGCGGCTAACCCGGCATCGGTCTACTTCGCCGGTCAAGCCGCCGCGAAACGCTCCACCGCGATCTGCCCTGCGCGGTCGCGGGCCTGCCAGAGATCCCAGGCCATCTGCATCCCGAGCCAGGTCTCGGGCGTCGAGCCGAAGGCCTTCGACAGCCGTATTGCCATGTCCACCGATATTCCCGTGCGCTCGTTCACCAGCTCGGAAAGCGCCTGTCGCGTGACGCCCAGCCCTTCTGCGGCCCGCGTCACGGTCAGGCCAAAGGGCTCAAGGCACTGCCGCTTCACGATGCCGCCCGGATGGGGCGGGTTGTGCATGGCCATGTCGCCGTCTCCTCAGTGATAGTCCACGTAATTCACATCGACCGCCGCGCCGTCCTCGAACCGGAAGGTTACGCGCCAGTTGCCCGATACCGAAACCGCCCAGTGCCCTTTCAGGCGGCCCTTCAATTCGTGCAGGCGAAACCCCGGCAGGTTCATGTCCCCAGGTTCCCGGCTGAGATCGAGCGCCGCAAGAATGTCCCGCAGCTTCTCAATATGCGCCGGAGCCACACGCCGCACCGTCCTGCCCTCGTAGAGCGCCTTCAGTCCGCGATGCCGGAACGAAGCGATCATCGCGCAAGTCTAATCCGTCGCCTGTCAGTTGACAATTTACAATACGGATTCCGGACGACGCTGCGATGACCAATTCGCGCAAATCTCCAGCACGGTTGACCGGACGAGGCCCCTGTCGGAGAAACCGCGAGGAGCACCAAAGGGCCAAAGGCGGCACACATGCGCGTCATCATCACCGGCGGGGCCGGGTTTCTCGGGCGGAAGCTGGCGAAGGCGATTCTGGAGCGCGGGACGCTTACCGGCCCGGAGGGTTCTGAGACGCCGGTTACCGGTCTCGTCCTGTTCGACAACGTCACGCCGGACGACTTCGGCGGGCGGGCCGAGGCGGTTACCGGGGACATCGGCGACGGCGCGGCGGTGCGCCGCCTGATCGGCGCCGATGCGGCCAGTGTCTTCCATCTCGCGGCCATCGTCAGCGCCGGGGCGGAGGAAGATTTTGCGCTCGGCTACCGGGTCAACCTGGACGGCACGCGCCATGTGCTGGAGGCCTGCCGTGCGCTGGCCCGCCCGCCGCGTCTGGTGTTCGCCTCCTCGATTGCGGTCTATGGCGGCGACCTGCCGGACGTTATCGAGGACGACACGCCGCCCCTGCCGCAGACCTCCTACGGCATCCAGAAACTGGTCGGCGAGCAGCTGATCCACGACTACACCCGCAAGGATTATATCGACGGCCGGGCCCTGCGCCTGCCGACGATCATGGTGCGGCCGGCGCCGAACCGGGCGGCCTCGACCTGGGCCAGCTCGATTATCCGCGAACCGTTGCAGGGCCGGGACTACGATTGCCCGGTCGAGCCCCATGTCGCGATGGCCTGCCTGTCGCCGCGACGCACGGTGGATGCTTTCATCGCCGTCCACAACCTGCCGGGCGAGCGGCTGGGGCTGAAGCGCACATTGCTGCTGTCCGGCATCCGGGCGACGGCGGCGGACATGGCCGATGCGGTGGCGCATAACGCCGGCAACCGCCGGACCGGCGCGATTCGCTGGAAGCCGGACCCGGCGACCATGCGGATCGTCGGCGGCTGGCCGGGCGAAGCCCGCGGCGCCCGGGCCGAAGCGCTCGGCATCGCGCCGGACGCTACGATCGACGACATCGTCCGCGGCTTTATCGCCGACGATCTGGCGGGCGGCGGCGCCGAGGGGGAGGCCGGCCGATGACCGATTTCGTCCTGGTGCACGGCGCCTGGCACGGCGGCTGGTGCTGGCGGGACGTGGCGGGCCGGCTGCGCGCAAACGGCCATGTCGTGTACACGCCGACGCTGACCGGCCTCGCCGAGCGCTCCCACCTGCTGACCCGCGAGACCGGACTGGACACCCACATCCTCGACATCGTCAACCTGCTCGACTGGGAAGAACTGGACGATGTCGTGCTGTGCGGCCACAGCTATGGCGGCATGGTCGTCACCGGCGCCGCCGACCGCGCAGCCGGACAGCTGCGGGCGCTGGTCTATCTCGACGCCTTCGTCCCGGCCGACGGGCAAAGCCTGCATGAGATGGCGCCGCCGGAGCGCGTCGCGGCGTTCGAACGGGCCGCCGCGGAACGGGGCGGCGGCTGGAAGGTGCCGCCGCTGCCGGCCAGCGCCTGGCTCGACGATCCGGCGCAGCAGGCCTGGGTCGAGCCCAAGGTGACGCCGCATCCGCTGCGCTGCTTCACCGAGCCCCTGACGCTGAGCGGCGCCTGGGCGACCGTCGCCTGCAAGATGCACGTTCTGGCAAGCGCGAATGACCCGTCGCCCTTCCACGCGATCCACGCGGGCGTTGCGTCCGGACCGGACTGGCTGCGCCGCCGGATCGACGGCCCCCACGACCTGATGATCTCGCACCCGGACGAGACCGCGGCGCTGCTGCTCGAAGCTGCCGGCTAACGCTTCTCCAGCATTCCCTTGATCTCGTCCATCTGGCGCTGCAGGGCTTCCATGCGCTGCATCAGGGCCGAGGCCTCGGCCTCGCTGACGGCGTGGATTTCCTCCTTCAGGGCCGCGGATTCGGCCTGGCTCTGCTCGGTCATGGCGTTGACGATGACGGCGATGAACAGGTTGATGACGGCGAAGCTGGTCATCAGGATGAAGGGCACAAAAACCAGCCAGGCGTTGGGGTACTGCTCCATCACCGGGCGGACGATGCCCATGGACCAGCTTTCCAGGGTCATGATCTGGAACAGCGAATACATGCTCTCGCCGACCGTGCCGAACCAGTCGGGGAAGGCCGCGCCGTAGAGCTTGGTCACCATCACGCCGAACACGTAATAGACCAGCATCAGCAGGGCGATCACGCTGGTGACGCCGGGAATTGCCGTCATCAGCGCCATGACCACCTTGCGCATCGACGGCACGATGGCGACCAGCCGCAGCACGCGCAGGATGCGCAGCGAACGCAGCACCGTCAGGTCGCCGCTCGACGGCGCCAGCGCGATCCCGACGATGACGAAATCGAAGATGTTCCAACCGTTGGTGAAATAGCGCCAGCCGAAGGCGAACAGCTTGGCCAGCAGCTCGGTCACGAAAATGGCCAGCACCGCTTCGTCGAGGAACAGCAGCAGCGGCCCGGCCCGCTCCATGACGCTGCCGGAGGTTTCGAGGCCGAGGGTGATCGCGTTGAAGACGATGACCGCGGTGATGACGCGGGTCGTCCTCCGGCTTTCCATGAACATGCCGACGCGCCGGCGCAGCCGGTTGAGCGGCGAATCGGGTTCCGGCAAAGCGGTCATGGCTGTTGCTCCGGCAGGCAATCTGGCTTCCCGGTCCCGGCCGTTGCAGCGCCGGCCGTGCGACGGATTCTCAACCCGGCACCTCCTCTGCGTCCCGCCTGTGGCGGAAAAGATCGTTCGATGCTTTTTTTAGATGGCACCGGCGGCGGATCAACCCTGACGCCGCGTCGCGCACGGACACCGGCACGGCGCGGCCTCACAACCGTGTTATAATGATTTGTAATGAATGTTCTGCCCGCCATTCCCACATGGCAATCGAACTCGATCCCCGAGATCGTAGGGAGGCTCCGATGATCCTGACCCGCCGCACCCTGCTCGCCGCCGCGCTCGCCGTTCCGGTCGTATCCGCGGCAGCCTTCTACGCCGCCGGCCCGGCAACGGCGGCCAAGCCGGAAATTTTCGCGCCGGGCGGCAAGGCGATCCGCGGCTACGATCCCGTGGCCTATTTCACCCAGGGCAAGCCAGTAGAAGGCAAGCCGGACTTCACCCACGAATGGAAGGGCGCGACCTGGTATTTCGCCAGCGCCGCCAACCGCGACCGGTTCAGGCAGAACCCGGAGCGCTGGGCGCCGCAGTACGGCGGCTACTGCGCCTACGGGGTGGCCCAGGGCTATGCCGTCAAGATCGAGGTCGACCAGTGGTCGGTCGTCGGCGGCAAGCTCTACCTCAACTACAACCGCAGCGTGCAGCGGACCTGGAAACAGGATATCCCGGGCTATATCCGGACGGCCGACAAGAACTGGCCGGGCGTCCTGAAATAGGCCGGGCAGGGCCCGCCCCCGTCGCGCCCTGACCCGTTTCCGGGGCGATTATCCGGCTCTTCTCCAGTCCGCCCTAACGATTTCCGGCCGCCGCCGTTCAGCGAACGAGCCGGATGCGGATCACGCCCTTCACCGGCGTGTGCGGATCGACCGGCTTGCCTTTGCGCAGGATCGCCACCCGGCCGGCCCGGGCGAGGCCGATCGCCTCCTCGCGCACGATGCGCGACCAGCGATGCGCCGACTGCGCCGGCGCGCCGGGCTTGCGCCGTTCCTCGGCGAAGACCTTCGCCACGTCGCCCGGCCCGACCGTGCCGTCGCCGGCCGCTTCGGCGAGGTCGAGGATGATCTCGCGGACGGTTCGCTTGTCCGGCCGGCCGGCGGCAGCCGGCGGCGGGTCTGGACGGTTAGTCAAGTTGCATTCCCCTTTTGGCGGATTTTGCCGGCCCCTTGTTGATCGGGGGGCTTCGGGAATAGGGTATTCGGGCCATTCTGCCGTCGCCGCGAGACAGTGCGGCCCGGCGCAACGCCGGAGCATAGCATGACCGAACCCGCCAGCCTCGGCAGCTTCGACTATGTCATCGTCGGCGCCGGCTCGGCCGGCTGCGTGCTGGCGAACCGGCTGTCCGAGGACGGGCGCAACCGGGTGCTGCTGCTCGAGGCCGGCGGCAAGGACAACTATTTCTGGATCAAGGTGCCGGTCGGCTATCTCTATACCCAGGGCAACCCGCGCACCGACTGGTGCCTGAAGACGGAAGCCGAAGACGGGCTGAACGGCCGGGCGCTAAACTATCCGCGCGGCCGGGTGCTCGGCGGCTGCTCCTCGATCAACGGCATGATCTACATGCGCGGCCAGATGCGCGATTATGACGGCTGGGCCCAGATGGGCAACCGCGGCTGGAGCTGGGACGATGTGCTGCCCTGGTTCAAGAAGTCCGAGCATCATTTCGGCCCGCCGGACGATTTCCACGGCACCGGCGGCGAGTGGCGGGTCGAGCGTCCGCGGGTCGGCTGGGAGATCCTCGACGCCTTCGAGCGCGCCTGCAACGAGACCGGCATCGCACGGACGCCGGATTTCAACGACGGCGACAACGAGGGCACCGGCAGGTTCATGGTCAACCAGCGCCGGGGCGCGCGCTGGAACACGGTGCAGGCCTTCCTGAAGCCGGCGCGCAACCGGCCCAACCTGACAATCCTGACCCATGCCCAGGCAAAGCGCATCCGCTTCGACGGCGCGCGGGCGAGCGGCCTCGACTTCTGGCGCAAGGGCGTGGAAACCCGGGTCGATGTGGACGGCGAGCTGATCCTGGCGGCGGGCTCGATCGGCTCGCCGCACCTGCTCCAGGTCTCCGGCGTCGGGCCGGGCGCGCTGTTGCAGGACAAGGGGGTGGGCGTGCTGCAGGAATTGCCCGGCGTCGGCGGCAATCTGCAGGATCATCTGCAACTGCGCATCGTCTACCGGGTCTCGAACGTCGTCACCCTCAACCAGCAGGCCAACAGCCTGTTGGGGAAAATGACGATGGGCCTGGAATACGTCCTGTTCCGGCGCGGGCCGCTGACCATGGCGCCGAGCCAGCTCGGCGTGTTCGCGAAATCCGATCCGTCGCGCGAGACCGCCAACCTGCAATATCACGTCCAGCCCCTGTCGCTCGACAGGTTCGGCGAGCCGCTGCACCGCTTTCCCGGCCTGACGGCATCGGTGTGCGACCTGCGGCCGGAGAGCCGGGGCGCGGTCACGCTGAAATCGCCCGACCCGAAGGAGCCGCCGGCGATCGCGCCCAATTATCTCTCGACGCCCGGCGACCGGCAGACCGCGGTCGAGGCGATCCGGCTGACCCGGCGCATCGCTGCCGCGCCGGCGATGCACCCCTACGCGCCGGAGGAGGTGCTGCCCGGCGCAGCGATGCAGTCCGCGGACGAACTGGTCCGGGCCGCCGGCGATATCGGCACGACGATCTTCCACCCGGTCGGCACCTGCAAGATGGGCAGCGATCCGCAGGCCGTGGTCAGCGACCGTCTCAAGGTGCACGGGCTGGAAAACCTGCGCGTGATCGACGCCTCGATCATGCCGACGGTAACCTCCGGCAACACCAACAGCCCGACCATCATGATCGCGGAAAAAGGCGCCGCCATGACGCTGGAGGACGCGCGGGGGTAACGGGGCCGTTCAACAGCCTCGCATGTCGCTCGCGACATCGCCGCCCAATTTTTCCCTGCCGCCCCGTCCGGCCGCAGGTCGAGCCGGGGACCGGGGCCGACCCGACAGGCCTATCCCTTTGGCCCCGGACCCCGGATTTCAGCTTCGCTCCATCCGGGGCTTGAACGCGCGAACCATGCTGCCTTCCGGGGAAAAGCGGGGCGATCTGGACATCGCGCTGCGCGGAAACCTGGCCCGGATCCTGGAATGGACCGGAAATCGCCCCGAAACGACAAAGACCGACACGCCCATCTCGGGAATGTCGGTCTCGGTGGTTGCGGGGGTAGGATTTGAACCTACGACCTTCAGGTTATGAGTTTGCCTAAGTGCCTGTCGACATACCCTGACACCTTTTCTCTTCCCGCCGCCATCCTTCGACATTAGTAATATTCTACAACAGGTTATAGGAACTGACCAGACCCTTGTTCGTCGACAATCCACGACACGCACCCACCGCGATTTTGATTCCCGGTGATTCCCATGCGATTCCCAGCGTGGTAGAGTGCTTCCCGCAGACGACTGAATAACGGGCGACGCCATGCCGGCACAGATCAAGATCACCAAGCGCGCCATCGACCGGATCGAGAGCGACGGTTCGGACCGCTTCTACTGGGACCGGGAGCTGCCCGGTTTCGGCCTGCGTGTCCGGGCGTCCGGTCGCAAGTTCTTCGTCACCCAGTTCCGCGCCAAAGGCAAGCTTCGCCGCATGACCCTCGGCCCCGTGACGGCCCTTGCGCCCGAGGACGCGCGCCGGCGTGCGATGTCGCTGCTCGCCGAGGCCAAGGGCGGCGGCGACCCGGCCGCGCAGCGCGACGCCGACCGCAAGGCCGCGACCGTGAAGGCTCTCGGGGAGCGCTTTCTCGACGAGTATGTCCCCGCCCATTGCAAGCCGAGCACGGCCTACGAGTACCGGCGTTCCGTCGAGCTCTTCATCGACCCCAGGATCGGCCGCCGCAAGGTGACGGAGATCCAGAGAAGCGACATCGCCGAGCTCCATCATGGCCTGCGCAAGACGCCCTACCAGGCCAACCGCACGCTGGGCGTGCTCTCGAAGATGTTCAACCTCGCCGAGATGTGGGGCCTGCGTCCCGACGGCTCGAACCCCTGCCTGCACGTCAAGCGGTTCAAGGAGGAGAAGCGGGAGCGGTTCCTGAGCGCCGAGGAGTTCCAGCGCCTCGGCACGGTCCTCGACGAAATCCTCGAGGACGGTTCCGAGACCCGCTCGGCGGTCACGGCAGTCCGGTTGCTGATGCTCACCGGCTGCCGGCTTTCCGAAGTCCAGAAGCTGCGATGGGAGCATGTCGATATGGAGGCCGGCGAGCTGCGGTTGCCCGATACCAAGACTGGCGGGCGCGCGGTGCCGCTTGCGCCCTCGGCAGTGCGATTGCTGGAGTCGTTGCCGCGCGATGACGACAACCCGTGGGTGATCGCCGGCAGGAAACCCGGCAGCCACCTCACCGACCTTCAGCATCCCTGGCGCCGCATCCGGGACCGCGCCTGTCTCGACGACGTGCGCATCCATGACCTTCGGCACAGCTTCGCCTCGCGCGCGCTCGCGCTCGGCGAAGGCCTGCCGATGATCGGCAAGCTGCTCGGTCACACACAGGTGCAGACGACCGCCCGGTACGCTCATCTGGCCCGAGACACCGTGAAAGCTTCCGCCGCTCGCATCGGCGACAGCATAGAGAGCGACCTGGATGCCGTGCCGCATGCCTCAAGCAGTCAACCCTGATGGGTCTCAAGCAGCCTCGAACTCGATCGCATGCGTCTGGTGCATGCGACGATGAGGATTTACGACTGGATCATGAATCATATGAAGAGGTGAGTGAATCTAACGGTCCCACTGCCGCGCGTGCGCGTAGCGTGCCTTGACCGCGGCCTCCAACTCCACCGGCACGTCAAGCGCAGCAACGAAGCCGTCCCATGCCTCGTCGTCGAGAGCAATAGTGGGACGCTCGTTCAAGGTCTCAATCGCCACCGCTTCGCTCGACCTGCGAATATTAACGTGAGGCATGACGGCATCCTCCGTTTAGGGTGTACCGTGGTGTCGCGGCGTCCAGATACAGCAATCTTGGGTGGTGCGCCAGTTCGAAATCTCCGGGCACCAGTTTTCGTGCTTGCCACCATCATAAGGCCCTGCCGTAGCCGATGCGGACCCGTTCACAGCCCCGAAGGCCATTGTCAGACGAGGGCCAGAAACCGACAGTATCTTGACGTCCGCTATTCCAGATTCTCGACCACCAACTGGATATCGGGTGCGAGTTCTTCGACGGCTTCCACCACCACGTCTGCGGGCACGCCGGCGTAGTGCGGCGAAAACAGCTCGTCGGACTCGTACGACGCCGCGTGATCTTCGACGGCCATACCAACCACATAGCCATCCTCGGAGAGCACGGGCCCGCCGCTATTCCCGGGCCTGGAAATCGCCGAGTAGAGAAACAGAGCTTGTCCGCCAAGCGAAGTTACGCGCTCGTTGGTCACCGCTCCCTGTTGAATCGTGAGCGAGGCATCTCGGGTGTTCGGCAATCTCGGGTACCCCATTGTGTAGACCCCTTGCGCGATGATCGGCTTCCGGAACACCGCTCCGTTGAGTGGATCCAGACCATCTTCAATGCCTATGAGGGCGATGTCCTCGGTGGAATGAATGCGGATGGAGCTAACGTCCAGCGAGCATTGTCGTCCTTGGAACGTCTGCGTCCGGTCGAGTTCGACTTCCTCGACCACGTGGCAACAGCTTAGAACGTAGTTCGAGTGGATGATTACGCCGCTTCCGCCGACCGTTCGACCATTCTTCTGTCCAGTTATTTGCACTACACTGGACTTGCATTCTTCATAGAGCAGTTCCGCCCCCAAGAGCGGAGCGAGCCAAAGGTTCCCTCGGAAGTGCTCTCCGAACATTCCACGGAAGCAAAGATACCGTTCTCCGAACACTGGCGGCCCGGGCCGAATTGGGCTCACCGGAACGAGCATCCCCAGCGACGCCATTTGGGCCACAATATGCCGAACCCGCAAGTAGTTTGGCTTCTTCGGAAAGATCGTCTTAACCTCCAAATACTGCACGAAATCCAGCAAAGAGAGCCCTGGCGACCCGCCCAGGTGATCCGCTCCCACCTCGTCCTTTAGAAACCGCCGCGTTTGCTCGAGGTTTTCGACATCGAAGAACTCCGTCGCCGCCAATGCCAGCTTGAGCCGACTCGCAAGCGACCACGACATGTTCATCGAGTCCTTATTCATCACTTCGAGCGTGGACACAGGCTTGCCTAACTGCTCCTTCATCGCCTCGCTCCCCCGAACGCAAACATGTGACGCGCGGTGCCCCCCATTCGTGCCTGCACCTCGGCCGCTTCGCCGACGGAACCCTCGACGTCTCGCGGCCGAACATCCAACATGTAAACACCGCCGCGCGGCTTGATCGGCGCAAGACGGAGCGATAGATGTTCGACGGACACAGGCGGACAAACGGGCCCCCGAGTTTGCACGCGCGCGATTTCGCTACGATGACCGGCGTCGTGACCCATTGTTTCGAGCGGACCGGAGAACCGAGACCCCGATTGGAATTCCGGCGGTCAGCCGGGCCGCTGTCAGCAGGTTACGACAGAACAAGCACAAGCGCGTTTCGATGCGTAGCCCGAATCCAAGCGACAACGCTGCTCTCACTTCGGCTTCTTTCCTTCGGCAAATTTCTGGATCGCTTTCGGTACAAACGCCGCCGCTAGGAAATACAAGACAAGCTCGTTCTTCTCCTGCCCGGATCCCCAACCATGCACCTCAATTGCGGCAAGGGCTATGGCCACCACCAGCGCGCCCAACGCCATGAAACGTACCGATGAGGGATTGCCGTTCTTGTCGGTGAACCACCCCTTCTTGCCTTCTGCGTCCTCCTCCACAGGCGCTCCCGTCGACCCCTCTGCGAATTTCTGGAGTGCCTTCGGCAGGAACGCCGCAGCCAAGAAATAGAACACCAGCTCAGTATCACCGGCCTGTTCCGTTACCTCAGCATTGACCTCGACAACCGCCAAGTATGCCGATGCCACAAACGCGATGGCCGACATGACACGCATCGACGACGGATTCCCATCGTCATCCAGGAACAACCTACTCCACCCTGTCACGGAAGCCTCCTTCGTATCGGTCATTAGCGTCCTCGCCATTCAGCCTTCTTCAGAGCCCCCGTCCGACCGCGATGCGACCGCCACCGCATTTGCCACCATTCGATCACCACTCTGTCGCGCGGCCAGCGCTGCCAACACGAACGTTCCTGCGAGAATCCCCGCCGACCACATGGACACGGACTCCACCGGGACGGCTTCACCGACCACCTTCCAAGACAGGAGGCCCAAGAGGAGCAAGAATAGTCCTGTTGCGGCATCCCTGAATAGAAGAAAGCTACGGTGAGCCTGCAACACTTCAGGCTCGTTCCTCACTGGGCGGTAGATCTCCTTGTACCAGTAACCGTTTTGCTCGTCTTCGGTCATCTCGTTGAGGAAAAGCGCGGGCCACCTTCGCTGAAGGTCGCCGGGCAACAATCGTGGGTCCTTTTCGCAAATCCTCCGACTACGATGGCCCGACAAGACATTTCGCAGTCGCCAATACACCAATGGATGCTTCCAATTATTCGGCAGGACGTGCGAAAGAGCTCCCCCGAATGCTGTAATCGCTGCTACCATGAGCGCCTGCTGACCAATTTGATCGGAATATTCGAACACCTTCTCCACGCCCCAGTGAACCAGCGCCACCAGCACAAACGTGCCAGCATAGATTGCTGTCAGAGGCAAGGCGTTCTGAGCCTTCAAGTCCTTTTCCATTCAGGACTACTCCTCGTCTTCGTAATTCCAGTGGTATTCCTCAGGCTCCATGGCCGACCATCTCTCTCGCTTGGGCGCATCGTAGTGATGACAGATGGTGTTGCCTCTTGTCGCTTTCGCGCTCACGCCTCTATGCGTAAAAGCATTCATAACGGCCTTCCTCGGATGCTTTGGTTCCCCCTTTTTGGCAGTCGAGGCGATTGCACTTATGTTGCGTAACTTACCCTGCTGTACAGGCGCTCCGATTAGCCGATTGAGAATAGCGGGTCCGACGTTCCGTCGACTCCCATGGTGTGGTATCTGAATAAATCGCAAGTTCCCACCGCTTGCAAGTGCGCCTAGTTGGTCGGCTGCGTAAGTCAGGGCCGTGATCCCCGCATCTCCGGTTAAGAGGAGGTTACGGCCGTCTACCGTCAACAGAGTAATGGCGCTTGAATTGTTCTTGGCGGATGTCGTGTCTTCATCATCCAGCGCGTCTACACCCCACGTGGATTTAAAGCGTCTCATCGTACGCGCCACTGACCCCGTTAACTCGGCAAGCATTGAGGCGATTGTGGCCCTCGCCTGCGGCATACCATCGAATTCCGGAATGAGACTCTCGTAATACTCGCGCGTAGGGCCCAACACACGGAACTCCTCTTGGTCATAAAGTGAAACACCCAAAAATGGTTCAACGATGTGTATGTCCTTGCTCTCTGCTTTAGCTACCAAGTCAGCCGCAACGTCGAGACTTTCTTTAAGGCGCCGTCCAATACTTTCGTCTGTCACCCGGCCGTCCAGGAATTTCTCCGCAAGTCCCTGATTGTGCTCCCACGGCTTGTGGATCCACAGTTCCTTCACGGTGAGTTCGTCCAGAACGACATGCAGGCCATTCACGTGGTCTTGGTCCGGATGGGTAGAGACTACGGCGTCGACTGATGTCGTCCCGTAGTGGTTCTTGATGTGATCGACGACTTCTTGACCTGTTTCCTTAAAGCCGCCATCGATAAGCACTATTTTTTGATCATTCCTATCGCCATGAAGGTTCCCCCACCGTAAGGCGATGGCATCTCCACTCTTCGACTCCTTTCCGACACCGATTACATCGACTTCGTAACCCATTTCTAACGTTCCTTCCACCTATGGAGTTTCAGTTTGAATCAGCCTGTTCTTGTCATGCCCGAGGTTTGTGCATGTGCATCTCCGAACGAGGGATTCGTACTCGAAACGAGCACGGCATCCTCGGAGGACCCGCATCTACAAAAAAAGAGGACTCTTGTCTAGTTCACGGCATTGCGAATGATTTTGGATGGCGACGTGGCTCGTGAGGGACGCGGAAACGAAATAGAAGAGCTAATCGCCGACCTTCGAGATCTGTGGGGGTCGCTGCGATGTGCCCAGTCGAAGCGAAAGGGTTCGATCGCTCAAGCGGCCCCGTCACTCACCTATGGCGATCCCGACAAGATCCAAGCCCAGTGTCCGGACCTGCTGGAGGATCAGGTCGCCATATGCGATTTCGGCCACCGTCCAGAGACGCGCTTCTACGCGACATGTTCCGCCTGATCCGCTACCCACCGATGCGGCGCTATGCTGACGGTTGGAGGAAGACACGGCCCGATCATCTTCGGCGTTAGCGACATGATGAACCCCAACCGCTCGAAGCGGACCAACGATCTCTACCGCTACGAGGCCAACCGGTATCTGGGTGACTGGCTCACCCGCCCGCTCGACGCCATCAGCCGCGCGGATGTCGAGGCCCGATTCAACAGCATCACTGCCGACCATGGATGGTCGGCCGCCAACCGGGCGATGTCCCTGCTGCGCTCGATCTACCGCAGGCCCTGTGTCGACCATGACGGGCTGCGCAACCCGGTCGATCTCTGGCTCGCCGGCGGCGGCAAGTTTCACCGCAAAGCGCGGCGCAAGATTTCGGCGCCGGCGGAGGTACTGCCGTGCTGGCGTGCCGGTATCGAGGCGGAGGTCAACAACCCTGCGATCCGCGATGCTCTCTGGTTCGGGCTCTACACCGGCATGCGCCGGGACGAGGTGCTGACGCTGCGCTGGGAGCGGGTCGACATGGACGCGCTCACCTTCCGCGTCGAGGAGACCAAGACGGGCGTGCCCCTGGAGCTTCCCATCACCAATCAGCTCGCAGCCATACTCGAACGCCGCCGAACCGCCGCCGCGGATCTGCCCGAAGGCGTTCGCGACTGGGTGTTCCCATCGCCGACCAGCGCGACCGGCCATGTCCAGGACCCGCATCATCTCTACGCCCGCATCGGCGAGGCGGGCGGGACCCAGTTCTGGTTCGACGGTTTGCGCAACAACTTCATCACCGTCGCCGAGCGCGAACTGATGCTGCCCCCTGCTCCGTTCATCGTGACCAGTTGCAGTCCATGCCAACAATTAGTTGTCTCCGCTGATCCAGCCCACTGATATGTGAGTGGGGGAGTCGCTCTCCGGCATTGTTCCTGACAGGACATAGATTGACCTAAGCCACCCGACGCACCGTTGATGCTAGTAGAGCTTTCGGAAACACTACTAGTTACAGCATAAACCCTCGTATTCTCGACGCCTTATGAATATTGGCCTTTCCTTCCGACTCCTCCACCCTGCAAACCGGCGTTACTCTCAGGACACGACCTTACCACAAGATCAATGTTGCGCTACCTTCCCCTCAACTCTCACGACCTCTGCGTCGCTCAGGGTTCCCATCTATTGCGATTCGTAGTCCGAGACTTCCTTTATGGCGGTCTCATGTACCATTTCCACCGGTACCACTTCCGCAAGTCCGGAATCTTCTTGGAATACAACACGCGGCTCGCCAGTCCGCTCGCTAACAGCGACCTCGCGACTGCGAAGTTGCTTGCTCACAACCCCGACCAAGAGACAGTGCGTGATCGGCCTTGTTCCTGCAAGGGCGGTGGTTTCCGGTTTTAGGACTACAGGTCCGCCACTGTTGCCAGGAAAGGCGGGAGCATCAATAAGAAACGTATCTTGGTGGCGACGAACCCAGTCTTGGATTCTCGCAATGGCTCCGTATCGAACGATAGGGTAGTTGCGAGCGTCACCGACCAGTCCGAGAGGAAAACCGATCACGAATACACCTTCACCCTCCAGTGGTTGAACGCCTTCACCAAAGGTTGTGCATACGTCGCCCAAGTACATTCCCGGCTCTCGCAAATCCCGACCCTTCCATAAGGGGCTATGCTCCAGAAGAGGCATCACGGCTATATCCGCACTTCTCGGATGGAAGGTCCACGAGCCAGTCCCGACGGATCCAATGCGCATTACCGTCAGTCCCGCTTCTGGGTCGTTGAACCGGACATGTGTAATGGCATTAGCTGTAATGGCATTAGCGGCCACATGTTTGTTGGTGACCAGGTATGCCCGATACAGTGTCTGGCCCTGCTTTTCGGCTAGGGGATGGGCGTACAAAAACCCCGTACCGATGTGTTGGAACGACTCACCGGATGTTCCCAAAGAAACAACCGCGTTCAGATAACCTGGTGGAATTAGCGCCATGATGGCTTCAACAGCTCAACGGAACCGACGGAGGACAACATGAGTCGTAGCAGCAACTTCTTTTATGCGTATACTTCCTTCTCCGTTAGGCCGACCTTCACAGCCACCACCAAGGACCATTCGAGAATTGTGCAGGCCGCACTCCATCTCAGCCAGGCCACCGAGCAGAAACATTAAATTCAAACAATTCCTTTTTTGAATTTCGTTTCCGGATTGCACTACAATTGACATTTTCGAACCCCACTTCTTCCAACATTGCCGCGTAAATTCGTTCCACCGACAGGAGCACCCCGTAAAACGTCGAGTTACCAACGATGTAGTGCAATTCGCTGCCCTTCTGGACCAACGATACTAACGAATTCACGTGTTCCCAAATATCGCTGAAATACTTGGCAACGTACTTTGCGAGCAGAACTCCATTTTTATTCTTGTCATGCGCAATTTTGCTTAAAGGTGCATCGAGTAGCGGATGTGCAAAAGATTGGCTCGGCAGTTCCCAATCGATAAGTCTGCTAGTCGCAACGCCCCATGTGCCGCCAATTGCCGACCAGTCCAACTCCCCTGCCTCGCGACCGTTGTCCAGAAATCCAAGCCAATACATGTACGGTCGCAATTCGCGAATGTACGACATCCGATTGGCATATGGTGGCGAGGTAATTATCAAATCGAAAGGACCATCGACTGCGCGCTCCAACTTTCTGGCATCTCCGAACACCACTTGTCCCGTCCCGCTCGGGTTATCCTCTGCACCATCCAATACAAAATACAAGTCCTCACTGAACCTCCGTTCCATCTCTGCGCCGAACGGTATGCTCAATTGAGCATTATCTTTGAAGGACATTGACTGATGGTTAAACGCAGCATTGGAAAGACCAATCAGCGTCCTACAAAACGCCACCAATAGAAGGTTTCTTTCAGGAGATTGTTTCTCACTCTCAGCCTCAATAGCAGACCTTAGCTTACACAGGAACGCCAATGCTTCCGTACACCACCATCGCTCAATATTGTGGATGGGCGGCGTTCCGGCTGGTTCGACCGAGTTCCGCTTAACCGCATCAATCACCCGAGCACATGCACAGCGCGTTGACGCTGTCGTGGTACTGGGAAAATGCGCGGTCTTCACGTTTCCAAGCCACACCAAGAAAGGATTGATGTCTGTCGTGATACCTTCGTGCCCGTGGTACGCAGCACTCAGGGCGGTTGTGGCCGTTCCACAAAACGGGTCTAGCACGCGTCGGGGTCGGTCGTACTGGGCTATAAGCTCTTCTACTATCTTTACCGAATATGCAGGCGTTAGCCGCAGCCAGCCATGCCGGCCTGTGTTCGCATTGAACTTGTGCGTGTAGTCCGCCCGCTGTCGAAGCTTCTCTCTGGCAATGACGTTCACATCGCCTCCGGTGCGAGTAAGGAGTGCAAGATGGTGTCAATTTCCTCTCGCAGCGTCGAGCTATTCCGCTCAAAGAATGCAGCGAGATCGTATCCTATGACTTCCCGCATGAAGTCATAGGTAGATATTAATGGATCTGTAGCACCAAGTATGCCAGTTACAACGGACCACTTTTCCGCTCGGTAGCGCATCAGCACATCGCCGTCTATCTGTCCAGATAGAATGACGGCACAAGGAAAGTAACCTCTGGTGTAGGCCGTGGCAGCATTGGCAATGTCGGCGTTTTGTCGCTTTGAGTCCTTACTCTTATAACCCTGCCGAACTTCGAAAATCGTTCCCGATAAACTCCCAAACACCTTATCGTCGACATCCAGCATTATTGCAGATTCGTTCATCCATTGGTGGAAACGGTCTCGCTTTGCCTTGTCGCTGATCTTGTCAAGAGGAACTCGCCCATCCAGATACAGAGTCCGCTTCCGTCCACTTGGCAATGTCACCTGATAAGACCATGTAACATCTTCCTCTGATAGTTCCATGGAGTCTTTGACAACCCTACGAAACAGCCTCTCACACCCGATTCCGATTTGCCGATATACGCTTGTCATGCCGCCCGCTGCTTTGTGGGCTGCGTACATCATCGGGTTGTCGAGTCCAAACCAACTGTAAAAGGCATCTCCTTGATACAACTCTCGAAATTGCTCAAGCGTTAGCCCGCCACCCTTTGATCCTTGACCGAACTTGGGCTTGTATTGTGAACTAACTCTGATCGCGTCCAAAACGATCTGCAAATACTCTTCATCTTTGGCGACCATGGCCTTCACTGCCAATTCCAAATCCGCCGAGGTGAACCGGTCAAAATAGAGTCGGTAGGTTGGTTCGAAATGTCGTATGCTGATGGCCATGACACGGGAGAGTGGTCCTTGCAGTTCATTCCTGACACTATCATGTGACTATGGTTCCGCGCAGTTTTAGATTGAGCGCCGTCGCCACCCGCTCGGCGGCTCGGCTTAGCGTCCCGTAGTCAAGATGGACGTAGCGATTCTTCGTGGTGGCCCGCCGGTGCCCAGGCAGGCGTCCGGCGACATGTAGGCTTTCGCCGTTCATGACCGAGCGCGAGGCGTGCCCATGCCACAGGTCATGAAGCCGCGCATCCGCCACGATTCCAGCCCCGTCGCGTGCCCTGGTCCAGAACGCCCAAAGGTCATTCGTACTCAACGGTCTCTTCCCCTTGCCGCCCGGAAACACCCACTCGCCGGACGCCGTTTCGGCGAGGCCATGCAGCAGCTCCCGCGTAGCCTCGCCGAGCAGAACGTGCCTCGGTCCCGTCTTCGCGTCAATCAGGGCGAGCCGCTCCGGCTTGACCTCGCACCACCGCAGGCGACGTATCTCACCCGGCCCGCATGCGGCCAGCAGGAGCAGGCGCACCGCGGAGACGCAGACCGGGTTCTCGTCCTCACGCTGGCGCAGGACCGCGCCGCTCGCAGTATTCGATCGCGCGTTCGATTTCGCCGCGCGCTTCGCAGACCATCACCTTGCGCATCAGCCAATCGTGCACCTCGGGAGAGCGGGTCCTCAACTGCTCGCAGGCGGCGTCGGCTTCATCGAGGCGACCTTCGTCGAGCAAGCTGACGACGCTGTTCGAGAGCCGGTCGAGATCGGTCTCGGCCAGGTGGTATCCATGTGGCGATACCGCTGGCGTGGCAGGCACGTGCGCGCCTCGGTCGCGTTGCCAACAGCAGCGCTTGTACTTCCTGCCGCTGCCACAAGGGCAGGGTAGGTTCCTGCCGATCTTCGTGATTACCGCCTCGTCATCGACAGCGCCCGGCTTTCCTCCAGCTCCGAATTGAACTCGCAGCGACGGGCCGTTCTGGAGGCCGGCGATTGCACGACTGCCCGCCGGCGGTTCACCTAGCGCTTGCCGGGTCCGTACGCGACCCAGCGCCGATGCGGCCGGTTTCACGCTGTAGGCCTCATTCAGTGACCGGTCCCGCGCTCCCCAACGAGTTGGACATCGAACGACAGGAAGCGGTCGAAGAGAGCGCTCTTGCGCCAGCCCACCTCGGCCCTCTCCGGAGGCCCGTGGTATTCCAGCAACCCGAACCAGCGCAGCGGTTGCAACACCCGGCCCGCGAACATCGTGTCCTCCGCATTCCAGTGCAGTCCCGCCACCGAATCGTCGCGGACCGCGGTCAGCGTCCTGAGCGTGTCCACGCCCTGCCACTCGCCGGCCACGTTCGAGAGCCCCCAGAGGATCACGCCGATATCGTCCTGCGGCCACCGGCCGGGCAGCCCGCGGGGAAACGTCACCACGAATTGCGAGAGGTTCGCGTGCCAGTAGAGGTGTCTGAACAGCAGCGCCTGGAGGGGGCCCCGTCTTTCCGGTTCGAGCATCTCGCGCCCCAGGGGGGTCAACCGGCACAGCACCGCCTCCCCCTCGATGAGCCCGGCCAGGTCCATCAACCGATGCAGCAGGTGAAGCTCCCACACGTCGCCCTCGCGCAGCGCCTTTCCCGCGCGGTACTGCTCGGTCGCCTCCATCCCCGGCCAGGTCATCGCCTCGCGCATCGCCGCAACCATGTCGCGCCCGAAATGTCCCTTCATGGTGAGCCTCGGCAGGAACTCGTCGTTTATGCAGCGCAGCGCGATAAGCGCATTGCGCACGAACGCCGATTCCGCGAACGCCTCGTCCGGCAGATCGGCCGCGAGGCGCAGCGTCGGATTGTCCGCCAACGGCTCGGCCCGCAGCGCCTCCATGCTTTCCGGCTCCAGCACCGTCCAGACCGGCTCCACGCCACCCGGCCAGTCCGACATCTCCAGCATCGCGCCTGCGCTGCCGGGCCGACCATGGCGATCGTCACCCGGTTCCTCCTGCTCCTCCTGCCAGCCCCGCGTCACAGCCTCCCGCAGCCGTCTCGCCGCCTTGAACGACGGCGATTTCGAGGCCGGTATCGGCAGGCTCTCGCCGGTGCGCGGATTTCTGCCCGTACGCGCGGCGCGACTACGCGTCCCGAACGTACCGAACCCGGCGATCCGCACCGCCTCTTCCTTCGCGAGCCCCTCGGCGATCGCCTCGAAAACAGTCTCGACAGCGCCTTCCGCCGTGAACTTGTCCAGACCCAACCGCGCGGCCACGCGGGCGACGATCGCAGATTTGTTCATCTCCCCGCTTCCTCCGATCCCGCGCCGTGGCACTGTCGCCAGCCGGCCCCCCTTCCGCCGAACACGAGGTTCCCTCGCTTCCGGTCGTAGCCGCCGGTCGGTCGCGACCGGCAGTTAGCACTCCGGCGCCGCGCCTCGCAACCGCCGCGCTTCCCGTTCCCTTCCGCCGATCCCGACACGCTTCCGCCGCAGCATCTCCCCATCGCTCGACGTTCAACACCCCGGCCGCGTGGCATCCGCAGGAGGCAGGGGCCGGCCTCGGCGGGGCGCATTCGGGGCCGGAGAGCGGCCTCTCGCGCCACCGCCGGGGAGACCGACCCATGTCCAGCCGCATCGCCGAAATCCGCGTTCCCCCGCAGTGCAGGGAAATGATCCGGGCCGGCGCCCTCGTGGCGGTGAATCACTCTGGAGGCAAGGATTCACAATCGATGACCATCCTGCTGTCCAGGATCGTTCCGCGCGCCCAGCTCGTCGCCGTCCACGCCCCTCCCCGCGGAGTCGGCTGGGAGGGCGCCGGCCCCCATGCCGCCGCGCCGCTCATCATGGCGCCGGTTTCGTCCGGCAAGACCCTGCTCGATCGGGTCGAGGAGCGCGGCATGTGGCCTAGCAGCCAAGCCCGCTGGTGTACTTCCGATTTCAAGAGAACGCCTATCGAGCGAGAATTGCGCCGATACCTAAATCTCAATCCCCGCTTCGGCAACCGGCTCGTCAACTGCCTCGGCATCCGCCGCGACGAAAGCGCCGCCCGCGCCAAACGTGTCGCCTGGCGCCGCAACCAGCGCCTGAGCGTTGCCGGGCGTGAGGCCTTTGACTGGCTGCCGATCTTCGACCTCTCGACCGAGGACGTCTTCCTCGTGATCCGCGCCGCCGGCCAGACCCCGCACTGGGCCTACGCCGCCGGCATGTCGAGGCTGAGTTGCAGCTTCTGCATCATGGCCTCGCGCGCCGATCTGCGCCGCGCGGCCGAGCTCCACCCCAAGCTCTACCGGCAGTACGTGGAGATCGAGCGCCGCATCGGCCACACCCTGTCGCCCTCCGGCGTTTCCCTGCCGGAACTCACGGGCATTTCCCCGTCCGGGTCCGGCGACGGCGCGGACGCGATGGATCTCGGCCGCCTCCGATCCCGGCCGGCGGCGGCGCGGCGGCCCCTCGCGCGGCGCAACGACCTCAAGTCTCCGTGCCCGGAGAGTGGAGCGGCGCAGGGGTCCGGGTGAATCCGGGCGCCCGGTGAGGGGCGGCCCGGGCTGTCTCCCCGCCATTCCGGAGCATGCCCATGACTTTGCCTGAGACCATCTCCGCCGACTACACGCTGCGCCCGAGCGAGCTCGCCGAGGTGCTCGCCCTTCTGGTCGAGGCCTGCCAGCCGACCATGGTGTGGGGACCCCCCGGGGCGGCGAAATCGATGATCGCCCGGCAGGTCGCCGCGGCCGCCAACCGCAGCTATGTCGACGTCCGGGCGCTGCTGCTCGACCCCGTCGACCTGCGCGGCATCCCGTGGCGCGACGGCGCCGACCGCACGCGGTGGGCGCCGCCGGTGTTCCTGCCGCCGTCCGACGATCCCGGCCTCTGGCTCATCAACCTGGAAGAGCTGCCGTCCGCGGTGCCGATGGTGCAGGCCGCCCTCTATCAGCTCTTCCTGGAGCGCAAGTGCGGCGAGTACGCGCTGCCCGAGGGCGCATCGCTGATCGCCTGCGGCAACCGGGATGCCGATCGCGCCGTGGTGCACCGCATGCCGACGCCGCTCAGCAACCGTCTCGTCCATCTGGAGATCCGGGTCGATGCGAAGGACTGGTGCGCCTGGGGCGCGGCGAACGGGATCGCCCCGGAGGTGCTGTTCTTCATCGAGCTGGAGCCCGACCTGCTTCACGCCTTCGAGCCCCAGTCGAAGGAGCACGCTTTCCCGAGCCCCCGGAGCTGGGAGTTTGCCAGCAACATCGTCAAGCACCGCAACGGCCTCGATCCGGAAGTCGAGCGGGCCCTGTTCCGGGGGACGGTCGGCGAGGCCGCGGCGGTGCAGTTCACCGCGTTCCTGAAGGTGTGGCGCGAGCTGCCCCACCCGCGGGCGGTCATCAACGACCCCGGGAACGCCGACATCCCCGAGAACGCCAGCACGCTGATGGCCCTCTGCGGCTCGCTCTACCGCATGGCCTCCGACGTCACATTGGACGCCATCGTCACCTACGCCACCCGCCTCCGCCGCGAGGTCGGGGAATCGCTGGTCGGCGCCTGCGTGCGCCGGGAGCCCGCGCTCCAGCGATCGCCAGCCTTCATCCGCTGGGCGGCGGCCAAGACCCAGTGAAGGAGGACGCCATGTACTGGTGGGTCACACACCGCCCGGCGGGGGATGCCCCGTCGCGCAAGTACGCCGTGCGGGCCCCGAGCCTCGACGCGGCCAGGCGCAAGCTCGCCGCCTTTCTCGACGTCCCGGTGTGGACGCTCCGCTAACCCGAGAGGAGAACCCGATGGACCTCAACCGCGACGCCATGCTGGTCGGCCTGCACATCGCCGCCTGGTCCGGCCGGCTCTACGACCGCCAGGCGAGCGACCATGTCGCCGTCGCCCACGAAGCCTCGACCGGGGCCGGGCGCTACAACAAGCGCCTCTTGCCCAAGGCCGCCTTCGCCGCGCTCACCGCCACCATGAGCGAGGCGAGGACGAAGCACTACGCCAACTCGCTTCCCTGGGACGACAAGGGCGCGCGCCTTCTCACCGTCGCCAACTACGAGCACTACACCGAGCTGATGGACGGGCTGCGGGAGCGCGTGGTGCGCCAGCGCGCCCGCTTCATCGAGGACTACGACGACTACATCGACCAGTCCCGGCTCGACCTCGGCAAGCTCTTCCGCATCGAGGACTATCCCTCCAAGGAAGACCTCCAGGGCAAGTTCGCCATCCGCTACCGCATTACGCCGGTGCCGGACGCCGATCACTTCATCGCCCAGCTCGCCTCCGACGACACCGAGCGCGTGAAGCGCGACATCGAGCGCCATGTCGAGGAACAGCTCCACGGCGCGGTGCGCGATCTCTACCGCCGGATCGGCGAGGCCGTCGAACGCGTCTCCGAACGGCTGCGCGAGGACGACGACGGCAAGCCGCTGGTGTTCCGCGACACCATGATCTCGAACATTCGCGACCTGGTCGACGTGGTGCCGCGTCTCAACATCTTCGGCGACGACGAGCTGGCGCAGCTTTGCGAGCAGGTGAAGGAGAAGATCGCCAGCGTCGAGCCCGACGCGCTCAGGCCGTCCAGGACCTTCGACCCGGCAGCCCGGGCCCAGGTTAAGCGCGACGCCGACGCGCTGGCGGAGAAGTTCGCGGGGTATTTCGGGACTCGCGCCGAAGAGCCTGCCGCCGAGCCGGTGCGGGAGGCCGCCTGATGGCCGCCCGCGTGCTCAGCGAGTCCGCTCTCCGGGTCAGCGACTGCGTGACGGAGCTGCTGCGCAAGCAGCCCTTCTTCGGGAGCCTCGTGCTGCGGCTGCCGCTCCGCCCCGATCCCACCCGCGAGACGCTGGCGACGGACGGCCACGAAATCCGCTATTCGCCCCGCTGGGTGGCGGAGACCGAGGCGCATCTGATCGAGACCGCGATGGCGCGGGTGGTGATGGCCTGCGCCTTGAAGCACCACACACGGCGGGGCGAGCGCGATCCCGAGCGCTGGCAGATGGCTTCGCAGCTCGTCACCCATGCGCTGATCCGCGACGCCGGGTTCACGCTGCCGCCGGACGCGGAAGCCTGGGACGACCTCAGCGTCGAACAGGCCTACGACCGCCTGCCGACGCCCGAGGACGGCGGTTCCGAGGGCGAGGGGGACGCACCGTCCGGCGCAGCCGGTGCTGGCGGTTTGGCCGCCGATCAATCGTCACCCGACGGCGATGACGATGACACCGGCGACGGGGACCCCCAGGACCAGGACGGCGGCGGTGGCGATCCGGACGAAGGCGACGGTCACGGCCAGAGCCGGGACGGCAACGACCAGGGCGAGGATGGCGCGTCCGACGCGCCGCCGAGTCACGACCCGTCCGGCACCGGCGAGGTTATGGACGCCGGCGCGCGGGCGGGCGACGCCGGCGAATCGGGCGAGACGCCGGTGGACGTCGCCGCCGAGGAGCAGGCCTGGGACGAAGCGATGCACCAGGCGCTCAACATCGCGAGGGCCGAAGGCAAGGTTCCGGGCCAGGTCGAAAAGACGGTGAAGGGCGCCCATGCCGGCACGCTCGATTGGCGGACCCTGCTTCGCCGCTACATGACCGATGCGGCGAAGAGCGACTATTCCTGGAGCCTGCCCAACCGGCGCTTCATCGACTCCGGGCTCTACCTGCCCTCAATCCGCTCCGAGGGCATCGAGACCGTCGCGGTCATCATCGATACCTCGGGCTCGCTGCCGGCGACGACCCTGTCCGAGTTCTGGTCGGAGCTCCGCGAGATCGCGGCCGAAGTCAGGCCCGACAGCGTCGTCGTGCTCCAGGTCGACGCCGTGCTGCAGGACGCGGCGGAGTATGCGCCCGACGAGCTGCCCGAGGAAATCGCGCTGAAGGGGCGCGGCGGCACCGACTTCCGGCCAGGCTTCCAATGGCTCGAAGAGCACGGGATCCAGCCCGCCGTCTGCCTCTACTTCACCGACATGGAGTGCTCCAGCTACCCCGAGGCGGAACCGCCGTTTCCGGTCGTCTTCTGTAATTGGTCGAAGCCGCCGGAGAACTGGAACCGGGAGCCCTGGGGCGAGCGCATCGACATCGCCACCGACCGGGGAGCCCCGTCATGACGCGCGCGATCCACGGCGCCCCCGCCGAGGCGCTCAGGCGCGCGCTGAAGGCGCTGTCGCAGCTCTCCTTCTGGATCGCCTGGACAGCCGATCCCGATCTCGCGCCCACACCGCATGTGAGCGTCCGCTGCATCCGGGATGCCGCCGCCGCACTGCGCAACGCCGCCGACCTGCTGGACCAGGCGGCCGACCGGGCCGAGGCCGACAAAGGGAAGTAGAGCGCCCGCGCTCCCGGCCCCTGAGCCTGTTACCGCCGCCGCACCCCGCCCCCGTCCGCAACGCCGCCGAGAGATCCTATGAGGGCCAGTCGGGAGACCGGCGCTACGGTGCCGCTCTTTCCAACCCTCATCAGGAGATTCGGAATGCCTCCAAGGAACGAAACCGCCGCGCCGGCCGGTGCGGAGAATTGCA
>MKWU01001575.1_pt1 | contig 38589 bp, 28 predicted proteins | sample 809101 | NCBI WGS metagenome assembly MKWU01 (sample SAMN05860141, study PRJNA318959) | sponge metagenome | host: Aplysina aerophoba | place: Slovenia: Piran, Adriatic Sea, Gulf of Piran | collected 2013-05-07
ATACTTCTACGGCTACAGGACAGCCATCACGATTTGTCAGTAACCCAAATTCGATCTGAAGCTTCCCCTTTTTATTGTCACGAGAGTAGCCATAATTAGAAAGAGGACACTTTGTTCCTTCCATATACACCGAAGTAAGATCATAAAGAACAAGAGCTCCTTCTTTCAGATGTTTTTTTGCCAGTTTTTTTTCGATATTATCTTGCTTTTTAAGCAACCAATCCATCGCTTTATAAAGATCATCTTTCTTTGATTTTGTTACGCCAAACTCAAGTCCTAACGTTGATTGAGGTAAATGATGACCTAGTTATAATAGCCGTCATTGTTTTCTAGATCTTTTTGATCACATTCCCAACCTCCATGCGTGAGAATTTTTGTTTGTGGATCAATGATGCGAGATGCAATCATTACCATACAAATGGAATGATATTTTGATTTTTGATCGCAGGTTATTCCAGGGATATTAAGTTTATTCATAAAGCCTTTCACCGCTGCCTGAATATCCCCAAAAATAGTAGAAGCAACTTGGGCAAGAATCGGCTAAGATAGTGTTTGTTTATGACTTCTGCCATTTTCCCAGTATGAACGGCGAATGAGTGTGGTTTTTTTGTCTGATCCATGATTTGGAACTACCTCAACATACATGTTTGATCCCTTTGGTTTATGACGGCGGTAAGTAGGCTAATACATGGCTATGATTATAACATAAAAAATAAAAATGCAAATCAAATCTGAAATTTCATGTGCATTTTTTCTTCAAATTACATGAACAGTTTTTGAGGCAAAAAAAGCAAAAAAATCCCTCAATCCCTTATGTAAACAGGGATTGAGGGATTAAAGGGGTGTGTTTTTTTGCGAAACTTCAGTATCTGCTAATTTTTTATAGATAGTCATATTTTTTTGATTAAGAAATTTTCTATTTCATATGATGGGCAATGATCAAAATCCAGGAGGTTCAAATTCACTGTAATTATAGGCTTCTATAGCAAAATTTTCTAATACTTTTAATTGACTAAGCATTCTTTCTTTGTCTTGATCTGTTTGTGTTTTTAGCCAATTTCTTAGCTTCCAAGCGGTATATGATGTTCCTACTATGGGCCACTTTCTAAGTAATGTTTTGCCGCTTTCATAGCCTAGTCGACTTTTCCATGGGAAGGCATTAGTAATCCCATATCCTCCTAGTTCAGCTAAAGCTATCACTCCATCAACTGGAAGTTGTAGCCAGCGTTTTTTTTCTGGAAAAGCACATTTGGTTTGTTTATTCCATCCATACTGCCATATTTTAATAAAAACACCAGGTAAATTGTTTCGAATAGAGCAGATATTACTTTCAATTATATCACTTAATCCACACCTATTCAGGTTCAGGTTCAGGTTTCTTTTAGTATACAAATAATCCGATAAAAATTGATCTAGCGATCCACCTTTTCTAAAATGATAGCTATGAAGACTCATGTTACGATTAAAGCCATTGGATTGAGTCCAATATCCATTAGTGTCATCATATTTTATTGTAGGTAAAGGTGGTGAATATATATGACAAGGTGTTGATCGTTTTTTCATTTCGGCTGTTGCATTTTTATGACAAGAAAAAGATTCTGCTATGAAAATCTCTTTTATTATTCTTGGCCGTTTATCATAAAGAATTTTACCATCGCTATCCTCATCAGTTTTTCCCTTAGCGGCATCAAGATAGCTGAATGTCCATCCACTTCTATTTTCATTATATATGTTTGGCAGGTTAGAAAATTTCACTCTAAAATAATCGCTATTTACTCTTTTGCCACGAGTCTTGTAGTTAATCCAGCTATCATGACCTCCAGCATCAAGTCTATTAACTTTTCTACCTTCAAGACATGGAGAAGATCCTTGAGAACGAGGCGGTGGTGTGTTATCATCGATAACTACTATGGCATTGTTTGGAGCTGGAGGTTTATTATTATCGGCAGTACCATCTCCAGAATTAGGGTTAGTAGTAACATCGTCACCATCATCTATGGACTGTACTTCTGAAGAAGTCTTATCTCTTGGGGTAGATTTATTACTGTTATCACAACCTACAATAATGAGGCTAGCAGCTAACACGTTAATAAAATAGATATATAATGTATGGCTATGTTTTCTTTTAATATGTAAATGTTGTGTTGTCCAGTTCATAGTATCTTTCTTAAAAAGATGTATTTTTCTTTCTATTTTCGATCTATGAGTTATGCATTTTCTGATAATATCATCAAGTGGATGGGCTTATCGGTCAGACATGGCTATTTGTTTAGTTTTGTTTAGAAATAAACTCTTTTCTTCAGAGGTTAGGCGTTTTGAGAATGTTTGAATACTTCTTTCCTCCACTGTAAAAGATAGGGGCTGGTTGATGTTGCCCACAAAGTTGAGTTTTTTGCAAAGCTTCCTTCAGTCAGTGGCAAGCCCTTATAGGGCATAACGAAGTTCTTAAAGAGATAGCCTATTTATCATCAAAATAATAAACTACTTTTTTCATAAAGCTGCACTCAGCATCTGGCTTAGTGCATACTTTAGATCACTGGCAATGAGTTCAACGCTATGGATACTGGCAAGTTCGTATGCGATGGTCAGTTCTAAGTGTGTGCTATCACATAGTTGAATCATGCATAAGAATATATGATTTCTAAGCTTATCTTCACTACGAAGATCTTTATGGTTAAAGAGACTACGAGTATATGCAGAAATGATATCAATGCTGAGTTGTTCTTGTTTGTTTTCAGGCTCTTCAAGTACAAAAGCAACCAATCGATAATGTAGTTCATCATCAGTGAGGCTTGAAAAATCTTGTAGAGCATTCACATACTCACTATCCAAAATAAGCTGTCTTAAACGAGTTCCATTTTCTCTTCTTGAGACAATGTGATTAATAAAACTCACTGTGGTTAATGATAATAATTCATTAGGACGAACAAGATATCCTGTATTCAAATCCTTGCTAGTTATTTGGGATATATGGCCTACCTCAGTAGGTCCATGATGCAATGATGTTCGATGATCTATGAAAGAAGAGATGTCATCACCTTCAAGAGATTCGATAATATTTCTAAAACGACCAAGCTGATGATGATGAGATATCTTTGCGAAGCGTTCTAATAGATTGTGCTTTGCTGTTAATACTTCTCTTGCAATGACGCTAGTAGCAGGTTTGTTGTCATCATATTCTTTGGATAACTCTGTCATAGGGGGTGTATTGTCAGTAGATACATCAATTAACTGATCCATCATTCTGCTTCTCTGCACAGACACTCGAGTATGAGATGTATTATAAACATCAGCTATTTCTTCTCCATAGGCATCATCAAGCTTCAGTATTATGGATAAAAAAATATGTTGAAAAAATTTTTCTTCTTTAATGTTTTCGTAAACATCATTGATATTTCCCATGGATATAACAGCTGTTTTTTGTAAGCCTTTTTTTTGTATGTATTTATCTATTTGAAAATTAGCTCGTCTTACAATACTCTGAGGATAATGGGTTTTTTCGTAGTGGAACTTTTCAACAAGAGAATCCAATTCATGGATAACTCGCAAAGAAGGCTTTTCCTTTTTTATGGATATATTGCCTTTCTTATTTGTATAAAAGATCAGCTCTTTGTGTGTTGCCATATAAAACAAGTCATCTATGATAGCTGTTCGTAATCGACTCACATAAGGAATACTCACTCCATAGGCGATAGCAATCATCGCACCGTCCATTTGATCGAAATGAAGCACGAGTGAATAAAATATACGTTGTTGTCTTGGCATTGAGAGCTTATTTGTAATATATTTTTTCATCTTTTCAGCAGTTAGATAATATAAGTCTTGTCCATTGTATTTAGGATGGCTTTTAAGCAATAAGCGTAAGAATTCTAAAGTTTTTTGGGAATTATTTTGAAGATCTTTTTGAAAAGAATCATTTAAATATTCAAGATCTTTAATAATTTTATTATCCAAAGATTTCTTTTCTGAATTATTAAATAACTTTCCATTGTTGCTTAGCTTTCCGTGTTGAGCCATTTTCATCAAGTCCAAGAATATTTTGCTTTTTTGACCACTTATAACACCACTGTTGCTTAAGTTGTAAAGCTTTGCCATCTTCGCACCTTTGTTTTCATCGAGAAGAAGAATAAGAGAAAAGAAGATATGTTTCTTTTTTTGAGTATTCAGATACAATGTCTCATATTGATGCAAGTGATCTATGTCAAGATAATTCAAGCTTTGATCCTTATGCATCTGGCTGTTGTATAAGTAATGATGTTTTATGGCATATTTTACACGTTGGATAAGTTCTTGAGGATGATTTTTAAATAAATATTGATAGATTTTTTGAACCTCACTAAAACTTTTAGCACCACTGACTACGGGTGTAATATCTACATTAGAACCCGTGTAGTAAGTTCTTTTGATCTTTTCTGTCATAGCGAGTTCTTTTATTTGTTTTAATATCTTGTGTTTTTGAACAAAAATAGCTGCTCTTGTGACGCCGTAAGCACGCGAAATATCTTTTTGTTTATCTTGATTAAGGTGTAAAATAAGCGAAAAGAAGATATGCTTTTTTCTTGGTGTAGTCAGTGTATATTCCACAAATTCTTGAATTTTTTGAGCTCGTAGATACGGGTATTCTTCTCCTTTGTAGTCATCTTGTTTTTGCAAATATGATACTAAGGAGTTGATAATGCTTTGAGGATCATCAGCCATGGTTTGTGTGAAGATTTTTGTAAGTGATGTTACAACATGTGCCTGATCAGCAGCTTTTGATGCTGTGCTTTCTTGTTGGTCTTTTGTGGAAACAGAAAAGATTGGAAAACGATTCTCTGGATCGTTTGGAGTGTCTGGTGGTAGCTCACTGGCCAAAGAATCAAGTAGGTAGTTATTTTCTTTGTGAGGTTGCGCTGATGAGGCTAATGGCCGCCTCATTGCAAGTGGGGCAGAAAATATAGCTTCACCACCACTTTGCAACATAACCCACTTTTGCCATGTGTGATAACTTAACAAAACGAGCCCTGTAAGGGCAGCGAAGTGTGCTGTGTGCTTTTTTGTGGTTATTTTATCAGCTAATTTATCAGCTATTTTATCAGCTATTTTATTAACTAGTTTATTTTGAGTAAAATGTTGCCACGGAGATAGTATAGAACGAGCAAAAGTCTGGGAAGTGTTATAAGCATGAGAGGGCGTTTGAGCATAAACATCACTAGCAGATAATAACACTACACTTAAGCTTATACTTATGCATAATCTTGTACTTAAACGAATCACAGACTGTAAGGCAAGTGTGTAACAGCTAGCCCGTAGCATGGAGCACGCAGCTGATGTGAGTAACGGCCATTTCATAACCTTTTAGCCTTATAATATTGGAAGATGAAAGTACGCAAAAACACATATCATAGTGATTTTATCACTATCATGAAGTTGTTTTGTTTATGATATCTGACTAAACAATAGAAAATAGAAAATAACAAAGATGAACAAATAACACTATAGACCATGAAGACCAAAAATTAACAGTTAACCAGAATTAACCAGAAATATTAAAGGCAGATGATCATAGCATGATAAAGATGTCTTTTCAAGACCAGATAGAGTGTGAATCTAAAAGCGCTCAACTACCTTGCCCCTACTTATAGCCAAGTTTAGCAGAGTTTGGCTATCTGTCTGTCTGTGAGGTGTTTGTGAGGTTTTTATACAACAATTCTTTTGATGCTTGGATGGATAGAGGTGGTGATTTCATAAGGAATCGTTTCTTGCCAACCAGCCAGTACAGTGGCACTAAGGCAATGATGAGGAGATTTTCCGAGTAATATCACTTCTTGACCTATAAAAAAGCCTGATTTACGCGGAAGTTTTACGGTCATCATAGTCATGCTTACAGAGCCAATAATAGGGCATTTGTGATCATCAATGAGCACATAACTTTCTTGGTTACTTCCCATTTTACGGAAGTAACCATGCCAGTAACCTAGGGGCAGTACAGCCATGGTGATATCTTCTTTTGCTGTATAGGTACTGCCATATCCCACCTGAGCACCTTTGTGCAGATCTTTGATCTGCACAATACGTGTTTTCCATGATAGGACTGGCTGGAGATGAAGATCAGGCAGGCGTCTTTGTGATTCAGCTGTGGAAAAAAAGCCATAGATGGGACCACCAAGGCGTACAATATCACCTCGTGCTTTCTTATAAAGTAAAGCAGGATGAGAAGCACCTCCGTGGCATAAATCCATGGTAAAGCCTTGGGATAGATACTGAGAAATGCAGGTTTTATAAATGGCTAATTGTTTCTTAATGGGCAAGTCAGGATGATCAGGAGGGGAAGGTGTATTAGCATAGTGTGTCATGATGCCCCTGATCAAGGATCGATGAGGAGAAGCTTTGATTTTTTGAAGAACTGTTTGAAAACGATGAGGTGATATACCTAATCGTGACATACCAGTATCGCATTTAATGAATGCTTGCTGAGGTTGCTTTAAAGCAAGCCATGCATCTATTAAATCTTCAGAGGATAAACATACGGTTGCTTTAGGAATATGATGAGCTATGTCTGAAAGTTCTGCAGGATGCAAAGGACCAAGTACCAAAATCTTTCCAGGACAACCAAGATCACATAGCACTTGTGCTTCATCATAGTCACATATGCCATACCAAGGCAGCTGTAGATCAAAAAGAATCTGACACACCTCAACAAGACCATGGCCATAGGCATTCGATTTCACGATAGCCATAATAGCTGTTGTCTTGAAGGTCTTTTTGAGAAGATGGATATTGGCTACAAGTGCTTTTTGATCGATCTCTACCCAAAGTTTTCTTTGTGTATTGTCTTTATGATGTGTGTAACCCAAAACCACCTACATATGTCATATGCCCATGATGGATATTGATAATAGTAAAAGAAAGAGTGGTACCAGCGGGCGGACTCGAACCGCCACGCCCTTGCGAGCATCGGATTTTGACGTTAACCTTATCACTTTCGTGTAAGCCAGACTATGTCATCATCTTTAAGCTAAAAAAGTATGTATTCTATAGGAGGTTATAAGTACTCGTAAAACTCTATTCATGACTTAAAGATGTTGGGCGCTGTTTCGCCGTTGGTTTTTTACAAAGCTACTTATAAAGCTACTTATAAAGCTACTTATAAAGCTATCTATAGAGCTATAAAGTGAAAGCTTTGTGATGCTATACAACAATCACATTCTTTATCCAAATGTATAAAAAACCTTCAGCTACTTCCTGTTATTAAACCATATCGCTATAGTTCAGGTAGTCGTTGAACCTTCACACTCTGTGCGCTTGGCTGCCTATTGGCATAGATGATAACATCCTTAGCTTTTAGGCAATTCACCCAATTTTTTCACCTATCATCACTGATAGGGCGGACCCTGATGTTTTCTTGTTTACGTGTTTTGTGTTTATATTTTTTATTATCTATTATCTATATTTCATACTTCCTTTTTTACGTTGTTTCTATGTTGTTTCTATACTGTCTTTTTAAGTGGATCCGACGTGTCTACCAATTCCACCACGCTGGCACTTCCTCAACTCTAACATATGCCTGTCATTTTTTGAATCATCATCTTTGTACGAAAAAAGCTGTGTGTTTTTTTCCATAACGTATAATAGATAGGAAGTGACAAAGGAAGTGACAAAGGAAGTGATAAGAAGCATGGTTGAAAGGTGTGTTTTGAGCATATGTGACCTATGAAAGCAAACAAACCTCTGACATCTCATTGGGCTGATATAACAGCCTTTAAACTGGTAAAAAGCAAAGATTTATCAGCTGATAACAATGTCATCACTGTGGCTAGTGGCATCAGCCCTAGTGGAACAGTGCATATGGGTAATTTTCGGGAAGTGATCACAGCAGACTTAGTGGCACGTTCTCTAAGAAGTCTTAAACAGAATGTGCGTTTGATTCATAGCTGGGATAATTTTGATGCTTTTCGTAAAGTGCCACAGAATTTTCCAAGTAAAGACAACTATGAGTCCTATCTTGGCAAGTCTTTAGAAGATATTCCTGATCCTTGGCATCAAGCTGCTTCATTGGCGCAGGGGCGTATGAAGACGTTTGAAGAGGAACTAGCTGTTGTTGGTATACGACCAGAGTACATATATCAACAGCAACAGTATCATTTAGGAGTGTATGGCAAGAGTATTCACAAAATTCTTCAAAATATGGATGTTATCCAAAATATTTTAAACGCTCATCGCAAAGATCCCTTACCTAAAGATTGGCTGCCTTTGGTGTGTTATTGTCCTAAGTGTGGATCCTCTAAAACCCATCTTCAATACAATGGTGAGGATGGTGTTGTTTGTAACTGTCAAAGTTGCTCTCATCAAAGCACGCATAGCCTCCAAAACTCGCCATATATCAAATTAACTTGGCGATTGGATTGGCCCATGCGCTGGGCCTATGAATCGGTGGATTTTGAGCCTGGAGGAAAAGATCACTCCTCACCTGGAGGATCATTTGACACAGCTAAAGAGATTATCCAAGATGTTTTTTCTAAGCAAGCTCCTCAATATCTCCCCTATGACTTTGTCCGCATCAAGGGAGGAGGGGGTAAGATGTCATCTTCTTTTGGTCACGTTATCACACTCACCGAATTAGCCAGTGTTTATGAACCTCAGATCATACGATGGCTGTATGCTTCTCAAAGACCTAACCATGAATTTGCTCTTTCTTTTAGCGAGGATGTGATCAAAGTCTACGAAGAATTTGATCATGCTGAAGCCATATCTTTATCGCCTCCTCCCACAAAAGGAAAACTCCAAAAAACCTATCCACTAGTGCGTCGTACCTATGAGTTATCTTGTATAAACACCTTGCCAGAAAAGATCATCAAACGCCCGCCCTTTCGCATACTATGTGATCATCTACAAATTTGTGAACTGGACATACATAGAACATTAGAAAGGTTTTATTCTCATTTTAAAGAAGACAAAGACAGCCAAGAAAGGTTTTTCATGCGTGCTCATTGTGCACGTAATTGGCTAAAAAACTACGCCCCAGAAAGCTTTGTCTATGCCGTTAATACCAAAAATGTAAGCTTAGATCTTAAACCAGCAGAGCTAAATGCTCTATCTCTCTTTAAGCAATGGGTGAGGGAAGTGGAATTGTCCGATCTAGACAGTAACGATATCCACTCTCTGGTTTACCAGCGTGTGGTCAAACCAGCTAGCCAGTACATAACAGACAACAAAGAAACCAAAGAGCCAGAAGAAATAAGCACAGGAGATATTTTTCGCCTCATCTATCTCAAGCTTATCTCAAAGAGCAAAGGTCCTCGACTTGCTGGATTATTAAAAGAGCTGGGTAGTGCTAAAGTATTAAGTCTGCTAACGGATATAGATGATATAGATTGAACCACATATAAAACATATTTACGAGGTGTAGCGCAGCCTGGTAGCGCGCTCGTCTGGGGGACGAGAAGTCGCTGGTTCGAATCCAGTCACCTCGACCATTTTTGTCATCATATGCTTAAGTGATAGATACAAGCACAACTACGATATAAAACACGTGGTGCGTGATGCCATCACCCATCACTTCATGAACGCGGCTTTTTTGTTTTTACTGAGTGTTACCTTAGTATGGTTTTATCGATCAAAGTCATAAAATCCTGCTTTACGCAGATCATCTATACTCGGACTACCTTCCTCAGCAGAGATTGTCTCTGATTCTTCACCTTCTTGGACCGCCCCCGATGCTTTAGATTCGGTAACGCCCTTATCTGTATCTTGACTCACTGTACTCTCTTCAACACCGCTTTTACTTTGCAAAACAGCGCCTTCTGCTTGGCTAAAAGCTGCTGTTGGTACAAAAAGTTTTTGAGCCTGATCAGCTATTTCTACAAAAAGTCCTTTAAGGTACACAGCTCCTAACACCGTTGTTAGGCCAAGTACAACTGCTTGCGTGCGTAAAAGAGTTGGTTGAAAACTCAAAGCAGCAACTTTTGAGCCTCTAACACCCGCTCTTTTTGCTACAGTTGAAAGCAAAGGGCTTGATGACATCAAAGCAACATGGGAAGGATGAAGAAAACGGGCTTCTTTAATCTCTATGGTATGATCTGCCACATTGTCATCATCCAAGGAACATGATTGTGCCCCCACTTGTGTTAACACCAATTGGTCACCACAACTAGCCACTTCAAATACATCATCACTCTGTATACTTACATTGATATCCATGCCTTTGCCAGGTGAGTCTTCGCTAAGCACGTAAACACCTGATCCAAAAGCAAGCTGTGTCGTAAGCAGTCCAAGAGTACTTATAGATAAACTAAGTCTAAGAATATGTGACATAAAGCGCGACTTAAATACATAGAAAATAGGTGTCATGGTAGTGATGCCTCCAAATAGCTTGAGATACGATAATAAGGGATATGTACGAAATAAGAGGGTCGCAGTGCTCAGCGCGGCAATGATAGTCAGCATTATCAACATGTTAGTACTAATTTTACACGGCGCTAGTCTTTACACGGCGCTAGTCTTAACACTTTAACACGGCGCTAGTCTTAGCACAGCGCTAGGAAAAGCCACCATAGCATAGTCTGACCATCAAAGCAATCAAGATAAGATCTTTAGGATGGAACACTTAAAAACTCTACGGAACGCTTTAAAGCTTTCTTAAGAATATCTTCACTTTCCATAAATACTTCATGACGAGCATCACGAAAATGGACAAGTTCTATGGTAGATGAAGAGAGTTTTCTTGCTGTTTTAACCCATCTTTGAATAGAGCTGGGTGAGACAACCTTTTCTCGGCCTCCGTAAAAAATCAGTATAGGAGCACAGAGATGGGATATATTTGTATCGTAATGGATAAATTCACAGGCTTGAAATGTAGCTTGAACCCAACCAAAAGTAGGAGAAGAGATAGGATAAGGGGTAGCTTGGATAAAGCGATATTTTTCTTTATCACTTGTGAGACGGTTTTTGACAAAGCTATAACGGATCTCACTTTTCACCATTGTGGGTAAGCGCTCCATGCCTAACTGAGAAAGAAAATGAGAAGTAGGTCTAGCTAATAAACGTGGTACAGGTTTTTGAGGCAGTCCGATAAGAGGTGCAGATAAAATCATTTTTTGAGGACAAAACTGCTGCTTGAGAGTGCCGTAAAGAGCGATTAATCCTCCCATGCTATGGGCAACAATCGAATAGGTGTGTTTCTTATAGTTAGCTGCAATAAGTTGTGAAAGATGTGAGATGTAATCATCATAGCTGTTTATATGACCTGGAATACCTCCACTAGCCCCCTGTCCCACATGATCTACGATAATGATAGTGCTTTGCAGTTTTTTATAAAACTCTTCATAAACGGATATGTATTTTTCAATCCACTCGCCCCTTCCTAATATAAATAGCAATATATGCTGAGATGGTTGTTTGTGACCAAAAACACCATAGCGGATATGAATACTTTCTTTAGAAGTGAGATATTGATGTAATTGCAGCTGAGGCGAAGCTGTATCTTGTGTCATACTTATACCCATCATAAATCATGAATCCATACATTGAAGCTTCTTTTGCCGCAGAAACCTCTTAAGTTCAAGAGGATAATTGGTGCAATGCCCATCTACTTCCATCTCTAGAAGATGATGCCATAAAGCACAATTATCTTCGAGCTCGTTATCATGTATTTGAGACCATGTATACACTTCAAGGTTATAAACACGTGCCATTTCAGCAAGAGGGCGTTTGTATATGGATGCCAAAGGATGCAAAATATGGCTTTGTGATTCTTTCAGTCCATGAATGATTTCTGAAATCGTTGTGGGTGTTATATCGGTTTTCCATAACAGAGCACGCTTAATATGAGCCATAGAAGGATTTTGAGCTAGGTTATTGAGACATGCTGAAGACAAACTCGACAATACCAGACGCTTATCAGAAAAATGTTTATTTTGAGCGATCTCTTTGGCTAGAGCAGAGATGATCTTAACATCAGATGGTTTGATTTCACAACTCACCGCTAGATGTTGCAAAGCAGGAGTGGTGAGAAGCTCCAACAGAGCCGTAAAAGTGGGAAGGGTTTCACCGTTTTCAAGATGCACTTTTGCTAGTTCATGAGATGAGGATTTTGAAATAAGCAGATTATGACTGGTGGTACGACTGGTAAGATCATCGTGACAAATATAGATATGGCCATCAGCTGAAAGCTGCAAGTCCACTTCTATACGCTCAGCTCCTTCCACAGCAGCTTGCTTAACACCACTTAAAGAGTTCTCTGGAGCTTTATGCGGGGCTCCGCGATGACCGATCACTGTCATCATATATGTAGCCCTCTTGTTAAGCCAACTGATTTTACAAGATTACAAACAACTCATATATTTTTATATATATATTTAGCTCATGTGTACATACAAATGTAGCAGTGTGTTATCCGTCAAGCTCATCCGTCAAGCTAGGAGTAAATGAGTAACTACTTGGCACAATGGGGTATATTATCACTCTCGTTGTTATCATCACCATCAGTATTTGTTGTACTTGAGATATCCCATATGGTTATGACATCATCATGCTCTATTTTATGAGCTGGTTTTGCATCTTGAACGCTGCTTTTAAGTGCGCCTATGTTTTTGATAAAATCAGTCACTATTTTGTGATCTTTATCATTTCCACTGCCTGCATACTCAAGAACATGTTTGTCAAAAACATCTTCATCGGTATTGAGGTTTGTTATCATGGTTTGTAAATGACCGTACATTTTCAGTGGATACTGATAACACTTCAAAAAATCACGGACATCATTGGCTCGCTTAGCATATTCACTGATTTTTTCTAAAAGCCGTAAGTTGGTTGCTACAGTAGGGTAATGGATTTGCCAACCCACCACTTTACTGTGATCAGCAAAAAAATCAGGACGCCAGCCACTAAGAAGCATGCTGAGTTTACTCAGATGATCGCCTGTTTTCTTAACAGACCATGATTTTTCATAATGAGCTGTTTTATCAAGAGAGCTGATCTTTTGGACCACCACTCCACTTAAAAAGCCATGTCTGAGTTGCATCAGGTAATAGATGAGCTTACGCCATTCGAGGCCTTCTTTGATATACTCTTCAAGGTTGTTGTAATCTCTATCTTCTGAGTTTTGATGACGATTAGCCATCAAAACATTCTTAAACATATCTTCAAAGGTGATGGGATGATCATTATCATCTAATTGTTCGTAGTTGTATTCATGTAAGGCAGCAGCTAAGGCGTAAAGAGCGTTGATCTTATTGGACTTCTTATCTGCCACTAAAGACCATTTGGTACCTTCAGAGTAATCCTGAGCCAAAGTATAGGCTTTATAAGCAAACTCTCGCATAGCTTGATACATCAATGTGGAGGTTTTTTCTTTATCCAATAAGCCTTTTTTGGATATGGTTTGATACTCAAAAGCATAGAAATACATAGCTGCAGCAGATATTTTTTCTTCAATATATGTGGTCTCACTGGTTAGAGTGGTCCAAAAGATATGACGCATCAAACTTGATACGGCTTGTTTTCCATAATCAGACATATGCTCCATAAGAGACATCATGTCATCCATAGCACCTTTCATCTCCGTGACAGTGCTGTCCATTTGCTTCATCATGGTCATCATTTTGCCCATAATCTTGAGCATCTTTTGCATATCATCTTTCATGATACCCATGTCTTTTTGCATAGAAACCATCATTGTCACCATTTGATCCATAGAAGATCCCATGGTTTTCATAAAATCAACCATCACCTTCATCAGATCTTTCATGTCTGTGGTTTCACCATAGAGGCTTTTCATCAGGTCATACATATCATCCATTTTTTTATGCATTTTTTGCGTACTCTTTGCTGCTTTGCGTGCTAATTCGATATCCGAACAAGAAAGCGGCATTAACAAGATAGCTGCCATACTCAAAGCACTGATAGCTACACACACTCTATATTTGATTCGCTGGTAATTCATGATTGAGACCTTTTTCGTATGACTGAGTATTGCTGCTTATAACAACATGAGTTCTGTGTTTTTGTTCTTGTTATTCTTAGTGGATCTTATAAGTATCCATTGCACATGGGAAATAGAGAGACTTGTGCTTCATATCTTGACATGTAACAACTTACATCTACACATAGCAGCACAAGAGAATCTTAACTGCTAGTATTAAGAGCTAGTCTTAATAGCGAGTCTCACTCTTTGTGTTTTGTGTGTATTTCTTGCCCTGTTTCCTCACTTTGATTGTATCTATTTCCGTCTTGCTTTCTTTATCCTATCTGCTTTCTACCTCCACCTTATATCACACGGCTTACAACAATGGCCTAACATATAATGCAGAAATTTACAAATCTTATCTGTAACTATAAAGAGACACATACAGATTTCTGTGTGTAACCGTTACGAAAGTTGATTTTTTCCATATAACCTCAATGATCTTAGGATTCCAGAATAGAAAGCTTTTAACAAAATACTCGCTTTTTGAGCAGAAGGGGAAGATATTTTTGAGTTAAACTTGCAGTGCTTTCGCTTCTTAGCTACGATGCATGGCATAGCTTTGTAAGCCAAAAAATGAAAGAATATGTGAGCAGCATCGTGATGTGTATCTGTTAGATGTGTATGTGTTAAAAGAAAGGATGAAATGAGAGGTATCTTGTTACGTCATATGTGTTATCCAACACTCTTAGCTGAGGCTTTGGTGAGGTTGCTAGCTATGTTATTAGCTATGTTATTAGCTTCTCCACTACTTGCTAATACGGAGCCACCACCAAAGCCATCTACATTGGAAATGCTTGTCATACCGGTAGCATTTTTTATATTGCTTTACATTATCCTTATCAGACCACAGGCCCAAAAGGTCCGTAAGCAAAGAGACTTTATTGCTGCACTGAAGGTGGGAGATAAGGTTGTGGTGAGTGGTGGTATTTTAGGAGTGGTTAAACGTATCCAACCTATGTGGATCAATGTGGATGTGGGTTGTGGAGTGATTGAAGTGCTTAAAGACAATGTGTTTTCAAGAGAGTCCATAGAATCTCTTATGAACAGAGAAAACACGCTAAAAAACTCAGAAGCAGCATCTAAAAAGCTCCCTGCTAGCTCTGTTTCTAACACCGCTCACAAAAAATCTCACTCTAAAAGCCCTAAAAAATAGCAAAATAAACATAAATAAACATAAACGCTAGATACCACCTATACCTCCTTACCTTACAAACAATGAATGATCAAAAAACCATGTTTTTGCAATCCACTCATAGAGTGTCTCTATGGCGAGCCGTGCCTTTACTGACGCTGTTATGGTGGGTGGGTGCTGGGATAGGTTTTGGTGATAGTAGCAAACACGGTCGTATCAGTGATGAAATAGAGTCTTTTGGTGGGCATTCCACCTCTATGGTGGGAGGAGGAGGTGCGGCATTGGATGGATTAGCTGCTGTGCGTTTAAATCCATCTTTATTGATGTCTGCTGATGCTTATAGAATCACAGCGGCTTATCATTGGCCAAGCTATGGCAGGAGTTATTACCAATTAGGTATAGTTGATGGAACGGGCCCGGTTAAAGCGGGCATGGTATTTTCAGCTCCTTTAAATCTGACTTTTGATGATCCTTTCACATTAGCAGAGAGCCTTGAAGAAGGTGAAGAGGTGGGAGTGGAAAGCTATCGAGATGCTTTTTGGGGTACTGGCATCAACCAGCGTTTTAACCTCGGTTTAGCTTATAGCGTTGGAAAAGTGGCTTTAGGTGTTTCAGGATCTTACCTGCGAGGTTGGATGCGTCGTCGTCGCACATTCACATATACCCAAGAAGATGGCATCACCTTCGGTGGAGGAGCATCCGTATTGATTTTACCTAACTTAAGAGTAGGTGCATCCGTGGAGCATCTGGGTAACGAGGCGGTACGGGATTTAGCTCCAACGTTCTATCGTGGCAGTGTTGCTTGGCTGATTAGCGGAGGAATAGCCTCACTCCATGCAGATTACCTGCAACGTCAGAGAGTGCGTAGTGAATGGGTTTTGGTTGAAGATAGAGATACAGCTAGTGATCCTGCTTGGCGTAGCCTTTTTGAGGACCAAGAAACTATCAACAGCTTTGAAAAAATGGTGATTGGTTCTGCTAGTTTATTGATTCAAGATCTTGTACGGCTTTCAGCGGGCTTTGGTTATGAATTCGGTGATGAGGTATTTGCTCGAAGAACTGTAGGGGGAGGTTTAGCTTTGCTATCAGATATGTATGTTTTATCTTATAGCATCAAAAAACCGTATTTTGATGCTAGTAAGCTCCATCAAAATCTTTCCCTTTCTGTAACCATTAAATTATAAAACACACAAAAAAGAGGTTTATAGTGAAAACACTCTCGTTGCAGATCAGATCATCAAGAGTATCAACGAAGCAAGCCTATGAAACAGGTATATATAGCATGCACATTATCTATTAGGAGAACGAGGTTATGGTGATGCGTCTTTTAACCTCTTCTGTGGGTTTGAAAGTGGTGATGGCTTTGAGTGGTCTGGTTATGGTGGGTTTTCTTGTGGGCCATATGGCAGGAAATCTTCTGGTGTTTTTAGGTCCTCGCGCACTCAACGATTATGCTGCTTCTTTACATAGTATGCCGCTGGTGCTTTGGGGCGTTCGTATGGGGTTGCTGGTAGCTCTTGTGGCTCATGTATCTACAGCGATTATGCTTTCAAGAAAAAACAGGCATTGCAGAGGAGATCAGGGTTATAAAGTGAAAGCATCACAAAGTTACTCGCAAGCTTCAAGAAACATGGCTCTTACCGGAAGTTTGGTGTTAGTGTATGTCATTTATCATCTCGCTCATTTCACTTGGAAATGGACAGGTCCTTCCGAGATATATAACTCTAGCCATTCTGGTGTGGATGTTTATGGCATGGTGGTGGCTAGTTTTCAAAATATTGGCATAGCTGTGGTGTATATTTTAGCTATGGTATTACTCGGGTTGCATCTTCTTCATGGAATATGTAGTGCATGGGACAGCTTAGGGCTCAATCATCCTCAATACACGCCATGGATGCGTCGTTTTGCTCAAGGGCTAAGTATTGTTTTAGTGCTTGGGTTTAGCTCTGTGCCGCTGGCTGTGTTAATGGGACTCGTTGGATAGATAGCTGGATAGATAGCTGGATAGATAGCTAGGTAGTAAACGGACATAAACTGAATAATAAGCTTCATAAAAAACTGGATAATAAAAAAACCCCAAACCATGAAGAACCATCTTAATAAAGAGGATTCTTAGAGTGAAGTTTGATGCTTGTATACCTCAAGGAGATCTTTCTTGTAAATGGAAGACCCATAAAAACACCATGAAATTGGTGGCTCCAGCTAATAGGGCTAAGTTTAAGGTGATTGTGGTGGGAACAGGACTGGCAGGAGCCTCTTGTGCTGCTACTCTTGCTGAGTTGGGCTACCAAGTTGAAGCTTTTTGCTTTCAAGATAGTCCCAGGCGAGCTCATTCCATTGCCGCCCAGGGAGGGATCAATGCTGCAAAAAATTATTCAGGTGATGGTGATAGTATCCATCGTTTGTTTTATGACACCATCAAAGGCGGGGATTTTCGTTCTCGTGAAGCCAATGTTTACCGTCTTGCAGAAGTCAGTGTTAACATCATCGATCAAGCAGTGGCTCAAGGGGTTCCTTTTGCCCGTGATTATGGGGGGTATTTAGATAATCGTTCTTTTGGCGGTACTCAAGTATCTCGCACCTTTTATGCACGAGGGCAAACAGGACAACAGTTGCTCTTAGGAGCTTATTCTTCTCTGCAAAGACAAATCGGTCTTAAGCGTATCAAGATGTATCCTCGCGAAGAGCTACTCGATTTAGTGGTGGTGGATGGAGAGGTTAAAGGGATTATCACACGTTCTTTGATACATGGTAAAATCTCACGTTTTTCTGCTCATGTGGTGGTTTTAGCTACCGGTGGTTATGGCAATGTCTTTTACTTATCCACCAATGCTTTAGGTTCTAATGTCACCGCTACTTACCGTGCTTATTGCAAGGGTGCTGGATTTGCTAATCCTTGCTTTACTCAAATCCATCCCACCTGTATTCCGGTTAAAGGTGATTATCAATCCAAGTTAACTTTGATGAGTGAATCCTTGCGTAATGATGGGCGGGTATGGGTACCAAAACATCCTACTACTCGTGATCCGTCATCAATTAGCGAAGATGAGCGTGATTATTATCTTGAACGTATTTATCCGAGTTTTGGCAATCTGGTACCACGTGATATTGCTTCTCGTAAGGCAAAGGAAATGTGTGACGAAGGACGTGGAGTGGGGCCATCGGGACTAGGAGTGTATTTGGATTTCTCTCATGCCATGAAACGTTTAGGGCGTAAAGCTATGGCTGATCGTTATGGCAATCTTTTTGACATGTATCATCAGATCACGGCTGAAGATCCTTACACAACACCTATGCGCATCTATCCTGCTGTTCATTACACCATGGGAGGGCTGTGGGTTGATTACAATTTGATGAGCAACATCAAAGGTTTATTTGTGGCAGGTGAGGCTAATTTTTCTGATCATGGTGCCAATCGTCTTGGAGCATCAGCTTTGATGCAAGGATTAGCTGATGGTTATTTTATCCTTCCTTACACATTGGCTAATTATTTGGCTAGTGAGCAACTTCAGCTGTTACCTCTCGATGATGTTGCATTTGAGCAAACAGAGGAAGCTGTCAAGGGACGTCTAAAAAGCTTGCTCGCCATACAAGGTAAATCAACTCCTCAGCACTTCCACCGTCGATTGGGCAAGATCATGTGGGATAAATGTGGCATGTCTCGTAATGGTGAAGGTTTAAAGGAAGCATTAGCTAAGATCGATGAGCTGGAAGAGGAATTTTGGCAAAATGTATGTGTACGTGGCGATAGTGCTTCGTTTAATCAGAGTCTAGAGAGTGCAGGAAGAGTGGCGGATTTTCTTGATTTTGCCAAGTTGATGTGTGTGGATGCTTTAAAAAGAGAAGAGTCTTGTGGAGGGCATTTTCGCAAGGAGCATCAAAGCCCTCAAGGGGAAGCACAACGTGATGATAAGGATTTTTCTCATGTTTCTGTCTGGCAATATCCTAAGCAAGACCAAGAATCATCACAAAAAGGCCCTTCTTCTGCTTATGCCCAAGAGCACAGAGAAGCCTTGATATTTGACAATGTGAAGCCATCCACACGTAGTTATAGCTAAATACTTTTTTTAGGATGAAGGAAAGATCATTATGCAACTGACATTTCATATTTGGCGACAAAAGCATAAGGATACATCTGGGGCCTTTAACACCTATACCGTGGATGGTTTATCAGCTGATATGTCTTTTTTAGAAGCCTTAGATGTGCTCAATGAGCATATTATTGCCACAACCTCTGATGAAAGTGTGGCTTTTGATTATGATTGTCGTGAAGGTATTTGTGGCACCTGTTCTTTGGTGATCAATGGTATCCCTCATGGAGGGGGCAAGGGCAAAAGTGGTGTCACCAGTTGTCAACTTCATTTAAGAGCCTTTAAAGATGGTGATCATGTCACGGTTGAGCCTTTTCGAGCACGCTCCTTTCCTGTTATTAAGGATTTGGTGGTGGATCGCAGTGCTTTTGATAGGATTATAGAAAAAGGTGGATTTATTTCTGTAAACACTGGCTCTGCTGGTGATGCCAATGCAACACTGGTTTCTCAAAAAGCTGCTGAGCAGGCTTTTGACACAGCAGCATGTATTGGTTGTGGTGCTTGTGTGGCCTCTTGTAAAAACTCTTCAGCCATGCTTTTTGTGGGAGCCAAAGTTACTCATTTAGCTTCTCTTCCTCAAGGGCAAGTGGAAAGATCTCAAAGGGTTAAACAGATGGTTGAGGCTCATGACAAAGAAGGTTTTGGCGCATGTTCTCAAACTAAAGCATGTGAGGCGGTGTGTCCAAAAGATATTTCAGCTCATTCCATAGCGCAATTGAACAAAGAATTTCTACGCGCGACTTTGGCAGCCAAATAAAACTTTTTAGCTGTTTTTATGTTATTAAAGTAGACTCAAAAATTAAGCATATTCAGTAGAGATATTTTTATATATGTTTAGGTGTAGCTACTTTAGGTTGCGTTGATATATTTTAGCTTCGCGATATTTTTATGCTGTTTTTTGAGAATTTTCCATCATGATCACCCCTCGTTTTTTTCATTCCCCAAACACGCCTCATACTGTCGAAAACATTAAGAACCGTGCAACTAAAGGCTACACCTCTTCTGTCTATGACAAAGACAAGTTTGTTGAGGAGTGTGGGCTCATGGGTGTTGTGGGAGATCCTAAAGCTGCATCTATGGTGTATTTTGGATTGTATGCTCTTCAACATCGTGGCCAGGAAAGTTGCGGTATAGCTGCTAACCAGCCTGTGGTTAGAGGCAATGATGAGACATTACAGGGTGAATATGAAAGTGTGACTGATGATGTTCCCTCTTCTTTTAAGATGTCTGTGCACAAAGATTTTGGTTTGGTCTCAGATACTTTTTGTCAAGATATTCTTAATGGACTTGTGGGTCATCAGGCTTTAGGGCATGTGCGTTATGCCACTGCAGAAAGTGGCATACGCGAGAATATTCAACCCTTTTGTTTTTCCATCAGTGGCATCCCTGTGGCTCTGACTCATAATGGTAATGTTACGAATGCTAGGCGTTTAAGAGCAAAGTTAGAAGCTGAAGGCAGTGTTTTTACCACCACTTCAGACACAGAAGTTGTGGTGCATTTGATGGCTCGCAGTCAAGCAGAAACCTTTGAAGGCAAAATCTGTGAAGCTATTGGGCAGCTGATGGGAGGTTTTGTTTTTGCCTTCTTGGCTAATGACACAATTTATGCTCTAAGAGATAGGCATGGCTTACGGCCTTTGGTGTTAGGCAAAAAAGATGATGTGTATATGGTGGCCTCAGAGAGTTGTGCTTTGGATTTACTCGATGCTACTTTTGAGCGTGAAATTTCTCCTGGAGAGCTGGTGGCATTGGCTCGTGGCAAAGAGCCTGTAAGCAAACAGATTCTTCCTCAAGCTGTGATGTCTTTTTGTTCTTTTGAACCTATTTATTTTTCGCGGCCGGATTCATGGTGTGGTCAGAAAAGTGTTTATGATATTCGCAAAAACATTGGAGCTGTACTTGCTTCTCTGTATCCAGTAAAAGCGGATTTAGTGGTTGCTGTGCCTGATTCAGCTATGCCCATAGCCATTGGCTATGCAGCTGCCACAGGTATTCCTTTAGAGCTTGGCATGATACGCAATCACTATATTGGTAGAACATTTATTGAGCCTTCTCAGACAGCTCGTGATTTGGGTGTGAAGCTCAAGTTAAATGCTCTAGAAAGTGTATTAGCTGGCAGAGATTGTGTTGTTATTGATGATTCCATTGTTCGAGGCACGACCTCTCTTAAGATTGTCAAAATGTTAAAGAAAGCTGGTGCTGGTAAGATCCATTTCCGTGTGGGATCACCACCGGTTACGCATTCTTGTCATTATGGTATCTCCACTCCTGATCGTAAGAAGCTTATGGCTGCTCAAATCGATGTTGAGGCTATGCTTGTTAAGCTAGAAGTGGATTCTCTCGGTTACATGACTCGTAAAGCGTTATCAGAGGCGTTAGGGGGAGTTGAGCATATCCATGGTGAAAGTAGCGAAGAAAGTGAAAGTAAAAGAAAAAGTAAAAATGAAAGTACAAAAAAACCATCAGCCATAAGCTACTGCATGGCTTGTTTCAGTGGAGCCTATCCGGTGAAAATTGATCATCCTGCTGCTTATAAAACCCATCCCACTGACAAAGAGGGCTGTGGGTTTTATGCGGTACAGAAAAATAAACAGCAGTCATAGATAACGAAGCAAGAAAAAATACATATAAATATATAAAAAACGAACGAGAAGGTATTTTATATATTCAGCGATCCCTACTTTAAGAAGGAGAGAAGATGAGTGGAAGCGGTATGAACATAGAAGCTATAAAGGATTCAAACTCATCATCAGCTCTTTCATTACGGCCTTTTACCTTTACCCTTGATTACACCCCTCAGGCGTTATCGAGTGTTTTGGTGTGTTTTGGCAATACTCGTGTGATCACAGCTGTTAGTGTGGCTGAAGAATTGCCATCATGGTTGAAACATAAGAAAGGCAAAACCGGATGGTTAACTGCAGAATACACTCTGATCCCCTCTGCTACTCATCCTCGTCATAGACGCGAGAGGGGCACACGCATTGCTGGTAGGACTCAAGAGATCCAAAGACTGATTTCACGAACTCTTCGAGCTATGATCGATCTGAGTTGTATCCCTAACCTCACTCTTACTGTGGATTGTGATGTGATTTCAGCTGATGGAGGCACGCGCACATCATCGATTAATGGGGCAGTGGTGGCGTTGATGTTGGCTGTCAAAAGATTGATGTCATCAGGCAAGATCCAGCACAATCCTCTTTTAGAGCCTATTGCTGCCACTTCCGTAGCTTTGATTGACGGAGAGTTTTGGGTGGATCCGGATTATGCCCATGATCTTGTTGCCGATGCTGATGTGACAGTAGCCCTTAATGCTTCAAGACAGATTGTAGAAATTCAAGGAGCAGCAGAGAAAAAAACCTACTCTAAAGATGATGTTATAAAACTTTTAGATCTTGCCGATTCATCTCTACAACCACTTTTTGATTATTACGTCGCTATATCCGAAGACATTTTCTCACATGAAAACGAGACTAAACCTAGCTAAACACTTTTTGCAACCTGGCTTGTGAGTAAAAAGAGATACATGCAGAACATGAGTTTTTTTGTTATTTTTTTGACTTTTTAGCCGTTACTGCCTCAGTTGTAAGGCATAGCTATGACACAATACCTAGCCTTTCATGCTGGATAAAACAGTTTTCAATGCTTTTTCGATGATGTACCATAGAACTCTTAGGGGGAGCGGGGGAGCTGCTGGTATAAATGAGTATGGCTAACTGGATCTAAACAGCTTTGATGAGATCTCTTGATGCCCAGGCGAACCGCCACTGAGGAAGATAGCTCCTGAAGCCTGAAGATAGCTCCTGAAGCCTGAAGATAGCTCCTGAAGCCTGAAGATAGCTCCTGAAGATAGCCCCTGAAGATAGCCCCTGAAGATAGCCCCTGAAGAAAAACCCAACTAGGTCAATGCCTAGAGTCTTAGACGAGACAACCAGCTGATGGACTAGAAACATGAACTAGCTAACTAGCTAACACATAAATGAACGGATAACTTCTGCATACTCGTTTTGAGAGTCTGCTTTGTAAAATTTTGTATAACAGGTCAAGATATCATAGAAAAAGTATCATAGAAAAAGCAGTACGGCTACTCATGACTCACAGTCTGAGGTTAGCTAAAAGTTAGCTAAAAGTTAGCTAAAATAAGCTAGCTAAAAAAGCTAGATACAATAAGTGCTAAGTAAATGCTAAAAAAGTAAAGTAGAACCATCTTGAGTAAGAATAGAGCATACATATAACTATATAACATGAAAGCAAAAAAAAGAGACATACCAAACACACATACAACACATACAACATATAAATGAATACCATTCATGATTTAGCGGTAAATAAACATAAACAAAACCATACACAATAACAAATAACAAATAACAAATAAGATAAGTACAGATCATCAGGTCACTATGAATGTACTTTTCAAAACAGAACTTTTAGACTTATAGAAAAGATCCATCAGCTTTAGATCATATTATCTTTGAAGATAGATATGATGGTGAATGTGATGACACATTTCAGGGGAGTGATTTTTTCATCTAATGTGGGTATTTGGCTGTATATAATGAATGAAACTTTACGGGTTGAAGTTTACGTATAACGTGCAAGTATTAACGGCTAGACACAGCGCCGGTGCACGTTTAGGTGGCTGCATGATAAGGCCTTATATTCTAACGAGAAACTATCTAATTGAGAACTGAGGACTGATACCTAACAAAACACACATAAAAAACAGCATAATAAACAGTATGGACAAGATGATGATAAGTAATACGCCTTGTCATATGTGCTTTGTAGAAACCAACTGACAAACAACGCCAAGTGTGTTTATTCAAGCGAATAAATATGAAAACAAGAAAGGATGACATATATGAGCAAAGTGATTGTTTCAGCAAAAAATCTAGATTTAGCACTGATCAAAGCTTCTGGTGAGTTGGCCATAGCTCGTGATGATGTAAAGCATAAGATCAAAGAAGAAAGTACGGGGTTTTGTGGTTTTGGCAAGAAAGTTGTTATTGAGGCATGGGATAGACGTTCAAAAACATCAAAACCTCAAAGATCTCGCAAAAAAGAACGATCCAAATTTGCTGTGGTTGATGATCAGCTATGGCAATCATTAGCTATGGAGTTACAGGAATATCTTCAAACTATTTTGTTACATGGCTTTGGTGTTCGGGCTGAGATAGCCACAAAGCGGGAAAATCTTCTTCGTGAAGAACGTATGGTGTTGGATATCGACTCTCAATTTGTGAGTGACATTTTTGAAGAAAATATGCGTCTTCCTGAAAGCTTTGAGCATATACTTCGCAAAAAACCTCGACATATTAAACGAGAATTACCGTTTAAGATCTTTATTGATGCTTGCTCTATGCGTAAGAAACGCGAACAAGAGTTGATGAAATTGGCTCATTCTATGTCAGAGAAAGTATGTAAAACTCATAAATCCATGGTTCTTGATTACGAAAGTTCTTATGATCGTAAAGTGATACATTTGGCTTTGGACAATGATGATCGTGTCTACACACGTTCTGTGGGACGTGGTGTGAAAAGACGTCTGATTATTGCTCCAGCGCGTCAGTCATGATTGAGCGATGCCTTTGATGAATCCTTCTCTTGAAACACAGACTCCTGTAGTAGCACTCGCATCTCCTCCTGGAGTGTCAGCACTTGCGGTGATTCGTCTTTCTGGAAAAGGCAGTCACGAACTTGCATTTGACCTATTACGAATAAAGTCATGTGCCTCTCTGGAAGATCTTACCAAGCGTTATACAAAGTTATTACGATGCGAAGTACTTTCTACACCTCAGCAACTCACGCCTAAAACAAGCTTGCAAACATCATCGCAAGATCGTTCCCAGGTTGTGGAGGTGATTGATGATGGCATGTGTGTTTTTTTTAAGTCCCCTTGCTCGTATACTGCTGAAGATTCTCTAGAAGTGTATGTGCATGGAGGTCCTTATGTAGTGAGCCGGTGTTTAGAAGTCTTTACAGCTCATGGTTTTCGAGCAGCCCTACCTGGAGAATTCACCTATCGTGCATTTGTTCATGGAAAAATCGATCTTACAGCTGCGGAAGGTATTCAGGCATTAACCGGTGCTTATTGTGAGCATGAGTGGCAAGCTGCTAGTTATTTGGTTAGTGGTAAGTTAGCTGAGCATATTAAAGCTCTTCGTACTCAGATGGTCAAAGCGCGAGCATGGCTTGAAGCCAGTATGGATTTTCCTGAAGAAGATGATACCAGTCATATAGGTATCAAAGAACTTTCCCAATCCGTTGCACACATAAAACAATCCTTGATAAATCTCTCTTCCACCTTTCGTTCAGGACAGGTGGCTAGTGAAGGGTTTAAAGTGGTGCTATGTGGTAGAGCTAATGCTGGAAAATCTACTCTACTCAATGTGTTATCACAATCCGATCGTTCCATAGTCACAGATATTGAAGGTACCACCCGTGATTATCTAGACTGTGTGGTGATGATATCAGGTCGAAAATTCCGCTTTTTTGATACTGCTGGCTTACGTATGCCAGATCAAAACATTGGGCTTGTGGAAAGGCGTGGTATTGAAAAAACCCTAGAGCTGATTCAAACCGCTGATGTCGTGTGCTTGCTTGTACCTGCTCAAGATGCTTCCCCCATAAGCATTGAACCCTTTTTTGAAGCCTATGGAGTTTCTTTAACAAAAAATAAAGCAAAGCAAATCCGTATTATCTCTCAAAGCGATAAAACATCCTCCCTTCCCCACTGGCACAAAAAAGATGACATTGCACTGGCTTGTCCACCATCAACTCCTCGTGGAGAAAAGAGAGTTGGAGAGAGTGTTTTAAAAAAGAAGCTCCTTGCGTTAATGGATAAAACTATGCATGACATCACAGATACCATCTATATCACCAAACCACGTCATTTAGCAGCTTGTCAATTAGCCATTCGAGCCTTAGACATGTTAGAAGCTAAAATTACAGAAAGAGCTTATGAAGAAATCCTTGCTGAAGATCTTAAAAGTGCTTTTATGCACCTTGGCTCTATCATTGGAGAGGTAAGCAGTGATGATATTTTGGATGTGATTTTTAAAGATTTTTGTTTAGGAAAGTGATTATTCATCATCTCATAAACTTATATTCCTATTATCAATTGCTATCATTGTCGTTTTCACTTTTATATACATATTTATGAGCCTCTATGTTTCTGTGGAATGATATATTTTTTACAGATTAAGGCCTGTGGCTTCTTGTGGCCAAAAAGTAGAGATTATATATTATAAAGATTTTTTCATTACAAGTTGTCATCTTTAGTAATACAAAGTGTTTTCTAAAGCTATTTTAAAACAATTGAGTTTAAATATGGAGTATTTTTGATTGAATAATATGTTTTTTGTGCCTTCTTCTCAATTCATGTCTCGCGCTTACTCCTCTCTTGCACCTTATGTATTATAATAGGTTTTAACTATTCATCTGACAGATAAAGAAAAGTGGTAACAGCAGCATTAAAACAGATTGACAAAAGAAATACGCCGGTAAGTGTGTGGATCAAGAGCAAGGTCAGAAAGCTGAAGCAGTTTATGGCTCTGGTGTTTGGTAAAAAAGAGAAAAATGTGGTGGGCTGGAAGGCAAAGGCTCTTATGAGATCAGACATGAAGAATGTAAGAAAGATTTTTTCTATGTGTTAACTTGAGATCTTATCTTCTTTCAAGCTTACTTCTAGGTTTGATTTTGATGGTATGATCTATTTCAGATATATTTTTCTGATTAGATTCTACGCAACCATCTGTAATGTGAGAGTTTCTGCCAAAAAATGCAGTACGTGATTACAGTACCTCTTTATCTTTTATATGTGTTCTTTTTAACAACTGTGATCATGCAAAAAAAGATTTTACAAATGAGCAAGGATCATCGATGATGAAAGGTATTTCTTTTTTGCTTAAAGTAAATATACTTTATTATCTTACCAAAGAAAATACTCCTTATGCTTGCTTTAAGTACATAAATCCTGTTTTAATTTTATAGATGCGAGTTTTCTTTTTGAGTAGCAGAAATATAAGGGTACTATTTCCATAACTGCCTTCCTGGCAGCAAAGCTTTAGGCTCTGATATTGGTAGGCAAGAAAGAACACGGTCAGACATATCATGATTGGTAGCAGCTGTCTTAGGAAGACAGTAGGAATCTAGTTTTGCTGATGGAATAGCCTGACTTAAATACCACCCAAGAAGCTGTTGATGCTGTACCACTGAGGTTACTGGTACCATTTTGGCAGTATCTAAGGTGATAAGAGAGTTCCAATAGTAAGTTATCTCTGCTAAGTCATTTGTATCTACATACGCTCTTTTTGTATACAATTTAGCAGCAATCTTATCAAGAGATGCACGATCTGCTGAAATAACACCCGGTCTAAATTCTCTTTCAAGCTCTCCTTGCACAAAGCTTCCTAAAAAAGCTCCCGCTCCCATTCCAACTAAAACAGCAAGAAGTAAAGGAGGAGCAGAAGAAGAAGGTATCCAAATAGATGTGGCTGCTCCGATAACACCTCCACCAGCACTCACACCTAATGTAAGCAGGGCTCTGCCAGCAGAATCAGCTGCCTTTTGAAGTTGTATCTTCTGGCGTTGCTTGTCCATTTTAGCTATTATCTCTTTTGCTACCGTCAGTTCTTTAGCGGAAAAGGTACTTGTAAACTCTTTTGCTAAAAAAGTAACGTCCTTGCCACCGCTGTTGAGATAAGCTGGCACACATCCGGTAATGCGAAACTGATTTTGCGCTATAAATCTTCTATGCTTCTTGTTAATTTCACAAACTTCAAAGCCAATCTTGTTTGACTCTTTTAGCATCGCTCTAAGTACATAATAATCGCTGCTATCATAAGCTGCTGCCATCTTGGAATGGCTATTTTTTTGCATCACAGAGGAACAAGAAGTAAGGTAGCTAGCAAGAAATAGCCATAAGCATACTTGATGCAAAAAAAACTCACTTTTAAGATTTTTTTTAAAACACATACTAAGTCCTTTACTTAGAAAGACAAAACACGTGTCCTATTATCATCTATCAAAAAAGCCTGAAGATATGGGGCTTGTGATGTAGCAGATAAGCGGAGTTAAAGTTAACCACGCGTCTAAGTGTTACACCATAGCATATTTTTTCTAAAATGGTTTATGATATTTGCTATTAAATGATTGAGTTCATTTAGTATAGTACTACCTACTTGAACGTAGTAGGCGTGGGTGATGGAGGCATATAATGCAAACAGACTGCATACTTAGAGCTATTGCTTACGATTTTGCCAGTATCCATATTATGGATTCATCGCTGGTGATGTGAGTTATGTACTACATCAGAGGTTTCTTTGACGGAATTATGGAGTCAGTACTATGAAATGATAGACAAACTATCTTTTAAGCTTTTAAGGACTTTGTTCTGTGGTAAGAGCTGTCTTTTTGGTGCCATCATAAAAGCGTTTTGCAAGATGATACAGCAGTAGAGCATTGATGCTATGCCAGAGAAAGTGGGTGCCCAAGGGAAAGATGTCACATAATTTTTGATCTTGATCATCTATAGAACGAAGTACAAGGGATAATGAAAATAGAGCTAAGGCTTGAAAAGTGATATATTTTTGAGGCTTCTGTGGATCAAGTAATCCTAGAGCAGCTAAGGTGAGCCAAACACCAAAGTAGCCATGAGAGCCATTAAAAATGTCAAAGTCAAGAAATTGGCTGCTTAATGCGGTTGTGGAAAAAAGGAACAGATAGAGCAGTATGATCTTGATAGTTTTATAGTGTAAAATGTAGTATCCATAGAAAAAAATAGCAAAAATTACACAAAATAATATAGAGATCACATCAAAACTCTGGGTCAGTGAGTTAGCAAAACCATGAAAACTAAAACTAGCCACTCCCACAAGAGCTACTAAGAAACCATAAATTCTTAGCTGAAGTGATAGTTGGTAAGATGATGCACGATATATCACCAAACAGCCAGCTAAAACAAATAAGAGATTGGTGAACAAGTTCACAGGTTCAGCAAGGAAACTTGGGTTTAATCGTTCACAATATATGTCTATATGTTCATACATCTTTGGCTATCTCTTAGCTTATATTTAGTTTATATCTTAGCTTACATGGTAGCTTATGCGGACTTTTCAAAAAGAGTTGTTAATAAGAACGGCTCATACTGCTTGCTAATATATCGTATGGAATTAAGGATTTAAACCCATATTTTTAAACATGTCTTCACAAACTTTAGCAGCATAGAGTGGTGGTAGGTGGTTGTTACTAGCAGCTTGAAAAGATTTTTTTCCACTAAGATCTTGAAATGTTTTAGAAGAGCTGATTTTTTCACACAATAATGTGTAACACTCATCTGCAAACCAGCGATATTCTTGCTGCTTACGACGACGTATCAGTTCACCGCTTTTTATGTGATGATGGAAGCGACGTGTTAAAAGCTCTCCAAGTGCAGCAAGATTATGTTCTGTATGAGAAGAGACTTCTATGACATCTACTTGCTTTTTTGTTGTTGATATAGAGGTAATGGTTGGACTAGAAGAAGCAAAGGCTTGTTTCCACATTTGTAAGGCTACTTTTATCTCACTAGCATGAGGGTTATCTGCTTTATGGAGGCATATCACATCAGCATGCTCCGTAAGACCTTTTTTGATGCTTTGTAGATCATCTCCGGTTTTGGCTAACTGCAACACGCAGAGCAAATCTACCATGGCTGCACAGTCTACTTCTGATTGTCCCACTCCCACTGTTTCAAGAATAATACGATCAAATCCTGCAGCCATCATCAGTGTTATAACTTCACGCATGCGTGCACTCACACCACCTAACATTAACTTTGATGGGCTGGGGCGCACAAAAGCTCTTTTGTGCGCTGATAAAGACTGCATCCGAGTTTTATCACCGAGAATACTGCCTCCTGCAACTGTTGATGATGGATCCACAGCGCAAACAGCCACATGATGGCCTTGACGGATCCATTCCATACCTAAGGCAGCAATCAAAGTACTTTTGCCAGCACCTGGCATGCCACTTATGGCAAGCTTTAACGCTTTATCTGTTTGCCAGCATGTTCTATCAATGGCTGCTAGCATATCGAGGGCTTTCTTGCGATGATCTGGATGATGACTCTCCACCAAAGTGATAGCAAAAGCAAGAGCTCTTCTATCGCCAGCTTGAACAGCTTCAGCACATGTGTGAGCTGGAAGATGATGCCATTTTTGTCTGGGTATGTTTGTATTGGAATGAGTTGGTTTCATAGTCTGTACCGTAAATTCCATTATTTAAGAATGTGCATCAAAGGAAGCTGCTGTGAGGATATCTAGCAGTTCCATAGCACAATCTGCTAATTTTGTTCCGGGAGGAAAAATAGCACAAGCTCCTCTTTCTTTGAGTAAAGCGTGATCATTGGGAGGGATCACTCCTCCCACAAAAACATGAATATGTTCACCTCCTTGAGAGTTCAAGCATTCTTTGAGTTCTTCTAGTAAAGTGATGTGAGCACCTGCTTGTGAGGATAACCCTACCATATGAACGTCATTTTCAAGTGCTTGTTTGGCAGCTTCTTGAGCTTGGGCAAATAAAGGACCCACATCTATATCAAAGCCAAAGTCTGATAGAGCTGTGGCAACGACTTTGATACCACGATCATGACCATCTTGGCCGAGCTTTACCAGCAGTACACGTGGACGACGACCATGGGTTTTTTCAAATGCTAGGACACGTTGGTGAATGTCTGCGGTTTGTTGCACAGCTGACTCCTCATAAGATGAACCATATACACCACTAACCACGCTTACTTTAGGATGATATCGACCAAACACTTTTTCAAGAGCGTAAGAACATTCTCCAACAGTTGCTCTAGCAGCGACGGCTTCAATACAAGCTTTGAGTAAATCACCGTGAGAATTTTTTGCAGCATCTTCTAGGGCTTGCAAACATGTTTGCACACGTCGATTGTTACGATTTGCTTTAAGTGTTTTGAGTTGCTCATTTTGAGTAGCTAAGATTTTTTCTAAATCCACATGTAACAAAGAAGCTGAGAAACCAGCTGTTTGATCCTGTTCATTTATTTCATAACGATTGACTCCCACAATAATATCTTGAGAAGCATCGATGCGTGCTTGCTTAGCAGCAGCTGCACGCTCAATATGAGCTTTGATGCTGCCATTTAAAGTGCACGCTGTGATACCTCCTTGTTCTTCTATATCCATCATCAGCTCTGTGGCTTTTTTTTCTAAATCTGCAGTGAGACTTTCCATAAAATAACTACCACCAAATGGATCCACTGTGTATGTGAGGTCGGTTTCGTGTTGCAAAATAAGCTGGGTATTGCGAGCAATACGAGCAGAAAGAGGGGTGGGTAAAGCCAGGGCTTCATCAAAGGCATTGGTGTGCAAAGATTGTGTGCCGCCAAGTACTGCAGCCATTGCTTCCACGGTGGTACGGACAATATTATTGAGAGGGTCTTGGGCAGCTAAAGAATAACCAGATGTTTGACAATGTGTCTTGAGTAAAAGAGAACGGGGATCCTTAGGTTTAAATCGAGAAAGACGCTTGTACCACAAACTGCGTGCTGCTCTTAATTTAGCTACCTCCATAAAGACATTCATGCCGATGCCAAAGAAAAAAGATAACCGAGGTGCACACACATCAATACTCAATCCAGCATCAAGTGCACACTGTAGGTATTCCAAGCCATTTGCCAAAGTGAAGGCAAGTTCTGTGGCACTATCTGCTCCTGCCTCTTGCATATGATATCCCGAGATAGAAATGCCATGAAATTTGGGCATATTTGCTGAGCAGTATTTTAAGATATCTGTAACAATCCTCATGGAGGCTTGAGGAGGGTAGATGAAGGTGTTGCGGACCTGGTATTCTTTGAGGATATCGTTTTGTAACGTACCACTTAAACGACTTGCTTCCACCCCTTGCTCTTGTGCAGCAACTATGTAACAAGCTAGCACGGGTAACACAGCACCATTCATGGTCATGGAAACACTAACTTTATCTAAAGGAATTCCAGAAAACAGAATTTTCATATCTTCTACACTGTCTATAGCCACACCCGCTTTACCTACATCTGCACGAGCACGAGGATGGTCTGAATCATAGCCACGATGTGTGGGTAGATCAAAAGCTACAGAGAGTCCTTTTTGTCCAGCAGCAAGGTTTTTTTTGTAGAAGGTGTTGGATTCTTGAGCAGAGGAGAAGCCTGCATACTGTCGTATGGTCCAAGGTCTACCAAGATACATGCTGCCACGTACACCACGTACGTAAGGAGGGAGGCCAGGGTAAGAGGGCTGAAAGGATCGTTTTATCAGATCTTCTTCTGTGTACAAAGGAGCATACTTAATGCCTTCAGAGGAAGATGTGCTTAAAGCCTCAAGGTCAGCGGTTAAAGGCTTTGCTTGATCCTTTGATGGGTGTTTTTTCTGTAAGCGATTTTTGAGACTAGCTTGTTCGCGTGCTATGACATGTAGCCATTGTTCATATTTACTTTTCTTATCTTCTCTCTTATGGGCTGCGTGAAATTGTTCTCTCTTTGTGTTAATCTCACTAGACGTAGCAACTGATGCGTGTGTGGATGTCTGGTTTTGAAGAGGTTCTCGTTGTTGTGAGGGTTGTTGCGAAGATTGTGAAGATCTTGTAGACGGTGCTTGTTTGGGGGCGTGTTTGGAGACTTGTTTGGAAAGAGACTTTGAATTTGAAGATGAAGGAATATGTGTCATATTGAGGACTCTTTACTGTATTTTTTGTTGTTTTCTGTCAATGTGTCAATTTATATCACTTTTTAAGGTGTAACATTTTCGAGATCACCTTAAGTAGTGTATCATTGCTGGCTGATGATCTGTTTGCTTAATTATCACAGTTGTAGCTTATATCATGAGTGACTCGTTAGGGATATTAAGGGTAGGATATTAAAGGTAAAAACCATGACACAATATTTTGTTTGGGATATAGACCGTATCATTTTTAGTATTCCGCTTTTGTTTGGTCTTGAAATCCCCATTCGTTGGTATAGTGTCACTTTTCTTATAGGCATCCTTGGTGCGGCTATGTTGGTGCATTCGATGTTTATGGCAGAAAAGAAGTCACCACGCTCTTTTGAGTTTCTTCCTTTTTATATCATTATTGGCACCATGTTGGGAGCTCGTCTTGCTCATGTGTTTGTGTATAATTTTTCGACTTATATGAGTAATCCCCTCAAGATTTTCTATGTATGGGAGGGAGGCCTGGCTTCTCATGGTGGATTTTTGTTTGTGATTTTAGCTCTTGTGTTGTATTCAAGAAAACATCGTCAGGAATTTTCTTTTTTCTGGCTTGTTGATCGTTGTGCTATAGCGGCAATGTTTGCAGCTGGGTGTATTCGTATCGGTAATTTTTTTAACTCTGAGATTATTGGACTCCCCACCAATGTACCTTGGGCAGTGGTGTTTGCTCGTGTGGATGATTTACCACGTCATCCTACACAAATCTATGAAAGTTTAGGGTATTTTTATATATGTTTGAGTTTTTATATATTTTATCGGATAAAAAATAGAAATATAGGGGAAGGACGATTTTTTGGAGCTATTCTCATTAGTGGGTTTTTGTATCGTGCCATTGTTGAGAGGTTTAAAGAAAATCATACAGAAATTGTGAATGATCTGTCGATGAACATGGGGCAGATGCTTTCTATTCCTTTTATTCTGATGGGTATCTATCTTGTTTTAGGCTTCCACCTACGATCTAAATGGTGGAGTTGGGGGTTATCTACTCGTAGACTTTTGCAATGAAATGACATCTTTATCTTCTTCATCATCGTCTTTGTTATCTTCTTTGCCTGATCCACACTCTTCTCATGTGGTTGTTGCTATGAGTGGTGGCGTGGATTCATCAGTGTGTGCATTGCTGCTTAAGGAGCAAGGTTACCGGGTCTCTGGTTTATTCGCTCGCTGCTGGCAAGAGCCTGATGATGTGTCGTCTTGTTCTACTTACGAGCAAGACTATCAAGATGTAGCTTATACCTGTTCTTTGTTAGATATCCCATTTCATACTGTGGATCTTAGCAAAGAATACCGCACATATGTTTTTGATGATTTTGTAGCAGGCTACAAGAAAGGTCTTACTCCTAACCCAGATATTTTGTGTAATCGTTATATCAAGTTTGATCATCTTTATCAGCATGCTCAATGCTTAGGAGCAGATCTTTTTGCCACGGGACATTATTGTCGAAGTGATGGCATATCTTTGTATAAAGCCAAAGATTGTTCCAAAGATCAAAGCTACTTTCTTTATAGTATCCGTCCTCAAGTCTTGCCACATGTTCTCTTTCCTCTCGGTGATCTACATAAATCAGAAGTACGGCTCATAGCCAAGAAGTATGGACTGCCGAGTCATAACAAGAAAGATTCTACAGGGCTGTGTTTTATAGGAAAACGAAAGTTCCGTGATTTTCTTGGTAACTTTATTGAAAAAAAACCTGGAAAATTTTGCACTTTAGATGAAACATGTGTTGGTACTCATCAGGGAGCTCACTTCTATACTCCTGGACAGAGAAGATACCTGGGTTTAGGAGGAGAAGGGGAGAGATGGTATGTGGTGAAAAAAGATATGCAAAACAACGTGGTGTATGTGATGAGAGGGGATCACCCACAGATGCTTAAGAAAGATATTATTGTGACAGATATCCGCTGGTTGTGTCACGATTTTGAATGGCCGCTACAATGTATGGTAAAAGTAAGGCATCTTGGTGTGGATATTCCTTGTAGTCTTACTGCTGTGCCTAGCGAAGAATCCATGACCAACCACCACAACACAGTTGCTTTGTCTTTTAGCTCCCCACAAAAAGGCTTAGCTTGCGGACAGTCAGCAGTGTTTTATCATAAAGATCAGTGTATTGGTGGAGGGATAATGGAATATCTTGAAGATTCATCGTCACAATAGAAGGATAACTATGATGTTTGGTTGTCTATTTTTTTGATCAACCTCTCATACCATCATATCCAACACAATATTCAGGGTCGTTCTTGGAAAATTCCATTTTTATCTTATTCACACACTTTCTTTCTTGGTGGGATACTGGAAGACATAATGTCTTTGCAATATGCTACAATCTTTTCTGAAGGATCTACTCTTTTACACAAATCATTGCATAGATAATCAAACAGATCATGGAGAGCATTAGGGTTGCCCGTAACTATATGATAAAAGGAAGCTCCATCAACTTCATAGAAATCCTTGTCTAGTTCGTTTTTAAATCGACGTGGTTTTTTAGGGATAATTTGAACAAGATACGCTTCCCATCTTCCTTTCTTTTGTCGTATTGCGATTCTAAGCTCTTCTTTAACCTGTTCTCGATTACTATTATTCATGGTATTCCACTTGTTTTTGATTTCTGCTATGATGTTTAGCGATTCACATGTTAAGTCATATCCACTATCATGATTGGCCCAACCATCAACTGAACTTAAGATACTTTGATGAAATTTTCCTAAAGCGTTACTCATTCCTCTAATGCTGGATTCAGTCTGTTGCATATTCATAAGACTGTCTAACTGCTGAATTTCAAATGTTGACGCGATAAGAATAGTTGAGAAAGGATCGACAACATTTTTTTTGCGCCTCTTTTCTGCTTTCTTTCTTGTATTCGATGCTTCAAGAAATAGTTGATCTGCTGCTTCTTTAAGACTTTCTTCAGCAATCCAGTCAATCATAGTAATAACTCTGTTTTAGGATTGATTTCAATTCCAATAGGAAAACGATCAAGCTTCTTTGCTACACAAAATGTTGTTCCTGAACCTAGAAAAGGATCAAGAACAACGTCGTCCTTATCAGTAAACAACTTTATAAAAAACTCGGGTAACCATTCAGGAAATGCAGCGCTATGTCCGGTATTATGACAAATAGGAGCACGATGAAGCACATTTGAAGGATATACCAAAGATTTCCCATCCCATGCTTCTATTTTTCGTCCAATACCGGAATCAGTAGCAGATTCCATTCGTTTCTTATCATTGTCACTCATATTTTTTAGTCGGGACTCGGTCCAGTTTCCTATGGGAACTTTTACTTCATCTTGATTCATTTTTACTTCTTTTGTCTTGCTAAAATGTAATATACGTTCCCAAGAATCTCTGAATCTGTATTTCCATTTCCCCGGAGCAGAGGTGGTTTTATGCCATATATACTCTTCAACCCATCTAAAGCCAACTTCTCGTTTCAAAGCTAGTATAAGATCAAGAACAAAAGTGTGTCTTTCACCATTTACACATTTTTCTTTGATATTAAGAACAAATGATCCAGTAGGCTTTAAAATACGTAACATCTCATCGGCACGAACAGAAAACCATTCTACATATTCATCCGGTTTTATTCCCCCATAAGTGCGTTTCCGAGCATCAGCATAGGGAGGAGAAGTAACTATTAAATCCACACTGTCTGAAGGCATCTTTCGCATTACATCTAAGCAATCACCATAATGTATTTGATCTAACCATCTATCTATTGACCTGGAGTAGTCCCTCTTTTTTTTCGACTTAATAGGTTTTGCTACAGAGCTAACTATACTTTTAGATCTTTTGCTCATTTTGTTATCAACTTCTTATATGGTAATGTCCGTTCCACAGTTTTCTTACATTTGATAAAAAATACATTTCATATACTTTCATAAAAAGCACCAAAATTTATCTATCTACCTTATTAACAACTAAAAATATAAATCTCGCTCTATAGTCAGCATCTTCATAGCCTGTTATCCAAGTACGATCGACTTTTATTTTGCGAAATTTACCTTTTTCAGTGCCTTTTACTCTTGCTGGGTTATAATCATGTATTTGACTAGGGTCAGCAAGATAATATTGAACTAAGCATGCACCCTTATGAAGTAAAAATGCAGAATCTATACTATAAGGATCAAAGTACCTCTTATCCCTATGCCAGTAATCAAAGTATCTTACGTAACTATCATTGTGGGGGTTGTATGGAAGTTGCACACGATGACCTATCACATGATTGTGTGCCAATCCGTAAGCATATAACAATCTATCATAATATTGAGGGTAACCAGGTATTGGCCCATTCTTAACTTTTAGCACACGATCTCTAACACTTTCTCCATCAGAATTTAAAACCTTCTTAGCTCGATAGACCTTACCACCATAAACGATAAAAGGAGCAATATCACTTTCAGAAAAAGCAAAACTTTCTGATGAATTAGTATTTGAAGAACTTACAGTCGCACCATTATAGCTAAATACCGCACTAAATATTCCATACTCACTTAAAGGTGCGGTTTTTCGTTTTGCTTCTCTTTGAGATGCTGAAAGCTTTGAGTATTGTGGCTGAAGTGTAAAGAATCTATCTGTATGAGGACCGGCTACAAAACTAACACCAGTAAGTCGTATATGTTTATTAACACTATCTCTGCAAGTTTGATTAGATCCCCATTGGTCAGGCATATAGGGGACAGGCTTTCCGTTTTGTGCATATAACATACTTGGAAGTATAAAAAAGAGGCCAAAAACCAAAAAAAACTTATGTAGTATTACTTTGTAAGAGCCGTAAACGAAAGAAGTGAGTATCATATTTACTATGTCCTTTTTGTTAGTGTTTAGGAGGGTAGCTTAATAGCCATATAGTGCGAGATATCATTTTTATGAAATACAATATAAGTGAAGATTACAAACACATCATGCGTGTAAAGTCATAAGGCTATGCAAACACCTCATACATAATTTCATGTTACAAAAGCATTAGGCAGTTTAGAACTAGCATCCGCATCCAAATCTCACTATAGGATCTTAAATAATTGAATGCAACAACTTTTGCTACTCATCTTCAAAGAAATTTATATAGCTGGTTGACCAAAGCATTGTGTTTTTGATGATGAATTTGTACTTAGATCAGCTTAAAAAGAAAAGCATGAATAAGCCAGGTTTTTTATTTTGTATTTAATGATTTTTAAACAAAAGCTGACCAATAATTAGAAAATAGACTAGCTTAATCGAAAGAAAGTTCTGTTGTAATCAAATGGTGGTTATTAAGTAGTTATGATGGTATTTGCTCATTATAATCCTAAAATTGATAATGCTACTACTAAATTAAAACAGAGCCCTAAATAATTTATTGGGTATTGCCATAAATCTGGATTAAGTATAAGATAAAATCGGCTAAGTAAGATAGTGTTTGTTTATCATGAAGGTCGATATGATGTCTGTTTTCAAGTTGCGCCGCCACCAAAACTAGGACCGCAAAATCCACCACTTCACCTATATGCCATCACTTCAACCCTTTCAAAGTTTCTCATCAAAAACGAAACTCTTTTATTTCAAATACAGCGCCAAGGTTAATAGTTAGGCCTCTCAAAAGGCCTATTCAAGTTTTCTAACACTTAGCTGTTAACTTCTCTCGATAGGATTCTCCTTTTAAAATGATATGATGGGATGTATTCATAATTCGAG
>MKWU01001577.1_pt1 | contig 38523 bp, 32 predicted proteins | sample 809101 | NCBI WGS metagenome assembly MKWU01 (sample SAMN05860141, study PRJNA318959) | sponge metagenome | host: Aplysina aerophoba | place: Slovenia: Piran, Adriatic Sea, Gulf of Piran | collected 2013-05-07
CGGGCGTCCGCGGCGGGTAGCGGGCGTCCGCCTCCCGGCACCGCCGGCGGCAACGGCGCCGCTCGCCGCAATCGGCCTTGTCGACTTCCCCGCGCCGCCGCTGCACCCGGCGGCGCGCTCGAGCGGACTCGAATCGCGCGGCCGATCCCGCGTACCTCTCCCGGCTCACGATCTCGGCCTGTCGGCGCACGTCGCCCTCGTGGCGCCGACAGAGGCCATGGGGAGCTTCGGGGAACCCCGATGGGCCTGGGCGGGACGCGCCGGCACATCACTCGGGTCCTGGTTCGCCGGCGCCGGCCGCACGACCGCCGGTGCCTTTCGCGGCCTCGGCTCGTCGATCACAAGGACGTTCACCGATCGGCGGTGAGCTCCGATTCGGACAAGCCGGCCGAGCGCTGCACGCCGCGTCCGGCCGGCGGAGGATTCAGTCGTAGATGCGTATACACCTCATCAATCCAAGTCACATCTCGTTCGGCATGGCGGTCATCACCCCCCGCTGGCCGTACGTGCTGGCCGACGCGACACCGCGAAGCTTCGGCGACCCCCTTATCGTGGACGAGACCCTCGAGCCGTTCGATCCGGCCGGGATCGAGGCGGGAGATGTGGTCGGAATCAGCATCCACACCGGCAATGCGCTCCGCGGCTACGAGGTTGGGCGGATGGTCCGGGAGCGCGGCGCGCAGGTCGTGTTCGGCGGAATCCACGCCACGCTCTACCCGGACGAGGCGCACGAGCGGGGCGGCGCGCACGCGGTCGTGAAGGGGGACGGCGACGGCATCTGGCCGCAAGTGCTCCACGATTGCGTCGCCGGCGCGCCCGCACCGTTCTACGACGGAGGCAAGGTCCCGGGCGGATCCCTCCGCAAGGCGCGCTGGGACCTGCTCCCGCGGCAGCACTACATGTGGGCGTCGGTGCAGACCGTTCGCGGATGTCCCAAGCACTGCTCGTTCTGCTCGGTCTGGCGGACTGACGGCCAGGAGCCCCGCCAGCGGACGACCGATGCGGTGGTCGAGGAGATCGTCGAGCTGCGGCGCATGGGCTTCCGCTTCATCGCGCTTGCCGACGACAACTTCTACCCCGTGACCCTCGAGGATCTCGCGATGGCGAAGCGGCGAGAGGACCCCTCCCGGCTCCGGGAGCTCGAAGAGCTCCGGGCCGAACGGTTCGACCTCATGGCGCGGCTCGCGCGCCTGCCGTCCGACACCATCCTCTTCACGCAGATCACGATGGAGGCGGCCGAGGACACCGCCTTCCTGCAGGCGATGCACGACGCGAGGATCCGGGGCGCCCTCATCGGGGTCGAATCGGTCTCGGAGGCGGGGCTGCAAGACGTCTACAAGGGCTTCAACCTCTCCGGCGATGCCCTGGTCTCCCGGCTCCAGGAGTTCAAGCGGCACGGCGTGCACGTGCTCGGCTCGTTCATCTTCGGACTCCCGAGCGACCAGCCCGACAGCTTCCGGTCGACGGCGGCTCTTGCCCAGCAGGCGGACATCGACTTCGCGCAGTTCATCACCCTGACGCCGTTTCCGGGCACCGTCGACTTCCAGAAGTGGGAGCGGACCGAGGCCACTGCGGCCCAGCAGGTCGACGGCGTACCGCTCAGCCGCTACTGGCTGATTCCCCAGGCGGTGCGCCCGAAGGTGTTCTCGCCGCATCCCGCGATGACCTCGGAGGACATCCGGACCGGGACCCAGTCTGCCTGGGACCAGTTCTACTCGCTGCCGTCGATCTGGCGGCGCTCGGCGACGGTCAAGTCGCTCAAGGGCCGGTTGTCGTACCTGCTGGTCTCGAAGCTCTACCGGCAGATGTACGCCAACACCGGAATCGCCACCGACAGCGCCCGGGTGTCGCGCGCCGCGGCGTGGGCGCGGCTGCTCGCCCGTCCGCTGCACCGCCTGTTCGCGGGCCGGCCGATGCCCGATCTGCAGGTTCCCGGTCCGCAGCCCGTCACGCCCGACACGACCGCCGCGCAACCTCAGCCGCTGATGTAGGGCCGGCACCGTGCCGCGGAACGGGTGGCCGAGAGGAGAACGACGATGCGCGTCATGGTCCTGGTGAAGGCGACGACGGAGAGCGAAGCCGGCGCGCCGCCGTCCACCGAGCTTCTCGAGGCCATGGGCCGGTACAACGAAGAGCTGGTCGCGGCCGGCGTCCTGCAGGCCGGCGAGGGACTACACCCCTCCTCGAAGGGCAAGCGGGTGGCTTTCAACGGTCCGGGGCGCACCGTCATCGACGGTCCCTTTCCCGCCACGCGCGAACTGGTCTCCGGTTTCTGGCTCTGGCAGGTCCGGGACATGGACGAAGCGGTCGAATGGGTGAAGCGTTGCCCGAACCCGATGCCCGGCCCGAGCGAGATCGAGATCCGTCCGGTCCTCGAGGCGGCCGACTTCGACGCCATGACTCCGGAGCTGGCCGAGCAGGAGGACCGCCTCCGCGAGCAGACCGCCGGTCGCGACGACCCTACATCCCCCACACGGTGATGGTCCGTCCGTCCACGGATCCGTGCGCCGGAAGACCTTCTCCTGCCACGGTTTCCGGACGTCGCGATCGAAGATTACGAAGTGGCCCGACGCCGCCGCGCACCGGTCTGCGTACGCCGAGGTCTGCTCGAGCCCCTTCGCTATCGTGCGCTCCAGCCCCCCGCGCAGCACCTTGCACTCGACCACGATCCGGTCGGCCGCCGCGTCCGGCCCCGGGGCGCCGGCCCGCGGCCAGACGACGACGAGGTCCGTGCGGCCGCGACCCAGACCGTACTCGCGCTCGATGCGCCCGCCGCCGTTGACGATGCGCTGCAGAAACGCCTGCAGCAGAAGCTGCGGCCCCGCCTCGCGGTACTCGAAACGCTCCACCCAGTGCTCGGAGTGCTCGCGGAAGGTTGAACTTGCGCACGCCTGACCATACCGCGACCCGCGAACTCGCGGATCCGTGCCGGATGATCCGCTACTCCGTCTTGGCGTCGAACTCGCAGAGGTCCGCGATGACGCACGCCCCGCAACGCGGCCTGCGGGCCGTGCAGGTGTAGCGGCCGTGCAGGATCAGCCAGTGGTGGGCACCGCGCCGGAAGTCCTTCGGCACCCGGCGCAGCAGCCGGTCCTCCACTTGCCGGGGCGTCTTGCCGGGGGCGATCCCGGTGCGGTTCGAGACCCGGAAGATGTGCGTGTCGACCGCGATCGTGGGCTCGCCGAACGCGGTATTGAGCACCACGTTGGCGGTCTTGCGACCGACGCCGGGCAGGGCCTCGAGCGCCGCGCGGCGGCGGGGCACCGCGCCGCCGTGCTCGTCGACGAGGATGCGGCAGGTCTTCACGACGTTGGCGGCCTTGGTGTTGAACAGGCCGATGGACTTGATGAACTCCCGGAGCCGGTCGACCCCGAGGTCGAGCACGGCCCGGGGCGTGTCGGCGGCCGCGAACAGCGGGCCGGTGGCCTGATTGACGCTCACGTCGGTGGCCTGGGCCGACAGCATGACGGCGACGAGCAGCTCGAACGGCGTGCGGAAGCGCAGCTCCGTGGTGGGCTCCGGGTTGGCGGCCCGCAGGCGGGTGAAGATGTCGGCTCGCTTGGCCTGGTTCATGGGTGTCCGGTGCGTCGCTCTCCGCCATTGTAGGCGCTGGCGCCGGCAGGTCGCTGCCCCACCCCTGGACTACGACCCGCTGGCTGCGAGCGCCGATTCGGCAAGCGTGCGCTCGACGGCCTCGGCCACCTGGGCGACCGGTACCGCGTCGAGACACGGCGGGCGACCGTCCGGGGCAGGAGGCGATGGACACTCCTGGAAGAAGCGCTCCCGGCACGGGGAGCAGGCGTACCCCGCGGTGACCTGCTCCGCCGCCGCGCCGGCGCGCGCGCGCGGACCGGTACGGTGGGGAGCGGACGGACCGAACACGGTGACGGTGGGGACGCCGAGCGCCGCCGCGAGGTGCGCCGGGCCGCTGTCGTTGCCGACGTAGAGCGCGCAGCGCTCCAGCAGGGCGCAGAGCTGCGGCAGCGTCGCCCCACCCGCGGGCGCGGCGCCCTGCGCCGCCAACCATCCCGGCGGGGCCGCGAACGGGCTGCGATCGTGCACGAGGAAGCGCCGGGCAGGGTCGTGGACCGCCAGCGTCTCGACCAGCGCGCGGAAGCGGGCCGCCGACCACGCGCGCGGCGTCTTGGCCGCAGCGGGATTGACGAACAGGGGGCGGGTGTCGTCCGCCCAGCCCGCCGCCGCCAGCGCCTGCCCGGCGTAGCGGCGGTCGGCTTCGGTGAGCACGAGCGACGGCCCGGCCGGGTCGACGCGGGGGCGGTTCCGGCGCTCGATCCCGGGGCGCCTCCCCGCGGGGGCCGGCGGCGGGCCGGCCGGGGCGTCGGCGAGGGCAGCGAAGGAGTCAGCCCGGTGCGCGTCGGGACGGAACGGGACGAGGTCGGTCAGCAGCCGCCCGCGGCCGTCGGTCGGATGACCGATGCGCCGCGGGATTCGCGCGAGCCACAAGGTCAGCGCGGCCTCGAACGAGGGCGCCAGGACGACCGCCGCCGTGGGCCGCATCCTCCGCAGGCGTCTCGCGGCGCGCCAGACCTCCGCGGCACGCCACGGACCACGGCTGCCCGGTGCCGGGAGGACCTCGTCCAACGCCGCGATCCTCCGGGCCAGCTCGCAATGGGCCTCGCGCGCCATCCCGACCAGGCGCACGGCAGGATGCGCGCCGCGAATCGCGGCTACGGCAGGCAGCGCCAGGGCGATGTCTCCGACCCAGTTCGGCAGCCGGACGACGATACAGCCGTCCCCGCCGGCCTCGCCGCCGGCGCGCGATCCGCGCCGCGCCTTGTCGCGCTGCGGCCCGCGCGCTACGGTCTCACGATGACCGGGAACGTCGTGCTCGACCTCGCCGGGGTGGACCTCGTCCGCGACGGCCGGACCATCCTCGACGGCATCGACTGGCAGGTTCGCGCTGGCGAGCGCTGGGTGGTCGTGGGGCCGAACGGCTCCGGCAAGACGACGCTCTGCCGGCTCGCCAGCCTCTACGTCCACCCCACCGCCGGCGCCGTCAGCGTGCTGGGGCGGCGCATGGGACGTTGCGACGTGCGCGCGCTGCGGACGCAGGTCGGCGTCACCAGCCAGGCCCTCGCCGACCTGATGCGCCCTGGGCTCCGCGCCGCCGACATCGTCCTGACCGGCCGCCACGCCGCACTGACCCCCTGGTGGCACGAGTACAGCGGGGCGGACCGTGACCGCGCGGCGGCGCTCCTCGCGCGCGTCGGCTGCGCCCACCTGGCCGGCGCCCGCTACGGAACGCTCTCGGCCGGCGAGCGCCAGCGCGTGCTGCTGGCGCGCGCCCTCGTCAACGATCCGTCGCTCCTGGTGCTCGACGAGCCGACCGCCGGGCTCGACCTCGCCGGCCGCGAGCAACTCGTGGCGCTGCTCTCGGAGGTCGCGGTCGCCGACACCGACTCCGTTGTGCTGGTGACGCATCACGTCGACGAGATTCCCCCCGGCTTCACGCACGTGCTGATGCTCGCCGGCGGCCGGGTCGTCGCCCGGGGTCCGCTGGAGACAACGCTGACGGAGGAGCGGCTCTCGACCTGCTTCGGCCTGCCGCTCCGACTCGCGCGCCGGGACGGGCGCTGGTGGGCGTGGGGAGCGGGGGACGCCGCGCGCGGGGGACGGTGACGCGGTCTCCGGCCACTCACGCGACGACGGGCGCGTTCTCCCGGAACTCGCGCACGAGCGCATCCATCACCGCGCCGAACGAGCCGGCCTCCGCGTGGATGCGGCGCTGCCGCCGGTAGCTCGGCCCCACCCGGAGCATCTCCTCGATCCGCGCCAGCTCGCCGGCGCTCTCCAGCCGCTGCGCCGTCGGGGTCAGCGTCTCGACCAACCCCAGAATGCTGTCCGACAGCCGCTCGAGCCCACCCTCCTCGTCGACGATGATGTCCGCGTCGACGGCCCAGCGGGAGGCGCGCCACTTGTTCTCGCGCACGATCCAGTGGCGCTGCACGGGGAGGTACATCCCGGCGTCGTACTGATCCCCCAGCCAAACGATCAGCGCCTGGACGAGCGCCGTCATGGCGATGACGTCGTTCAGGGTCGGCAGGCCGTCGCAGATCCGGACCTCGATGGTGCCGAAGTCCGGGTGGGGGCGGATGTCCCACCAGATCTCCCGGACCGACTCGATCGCGCGGGCGTTGACCAGCGTGATCATCAGCCGCTGGAACTCGGCCCAGTTCCGGAAGCGGTACGGCAGCCCGGCCGTCGGCAGGCTCTCGAAGATCTTGACGCGGCAAGAGGCGAGCCCGGTGTCGGCGTCGCCGAAGAACGGCGAGCTCGCCGACAGCGACAGAAGATGCGGCAGGTACGTGGTCAGCGAGTTGAAGACCGCGATCGCCTTCTCCCCGCTCTCCACCCCGACGTGGACGTGCAGCCCGAAGATCATCAGGCGCCGCGCCGGCCACTGGCAGCGGTCGACCAGCGTGTGGTACCGCTCCTTGTCGGTGATCGCCTGCTCGCCCCACCTGGAGAACGGATGCGTGCCGGCGCAGGCGAGCTCGTAGCCGAGCCGGTCGCAGACCGCGACCAGGGCTCCCACCCGCTCCTCGAGCTCGCGCCGCACCTCCGCCACGTCGGCGCAGACGTTGGTGTTCAGCTCTATCGTCGACTGAATCAGCTCCGGCTTCACGTTCGCGTCCTGGCCGCAGGCCTCCAGGATGCGAGGCGCGCCCGCGACGAGGTTTCGCGTCCCGGGATCGAGAATCTGCAGCTCGAGCTCTACGCCGAGGGTCGGTTTCGGGGAGCCGTTGAAGCGGATGCGCATGGCGCTCCTGGCGTCCGGGGCAGGCGGCTTGCCGGCCGCGGAGCGGCCTGAGTATATAGTGCGAGCGAAGCTCCGATGCGACGCGCGACGACACGCCGGTCACCGTTCTGGAGGTACACGGCATTCCAGGTGCCGAGCTGGATCCTGACGGCCGCCGGAGGTTGGTGGCTGGTGACCTCCCTCGACGCGCCGTCGTGGGTGGCGGTGGGACTGCCCGTGGCCTGGTTCGTCAAGGACATGGCGCTCTATCCGCTGGTCCGCTCCGCGTACGAGATCGACGACACGCCGCCGATCGCGCGGCTCATCGGCCGCGTCGGGACGGCTGCGCAACGGCTCGCGCCCCGCGGCTACGTGCGCGTCCGCGGCGAGCTGTGGCAGGCCGAGACGGACGCGGGCGCCGCCGTCGAGCCGGAAGCGACGGTCGAGGTGGTCGGGGCGGCCGGCCTCACGTTGCGGGTCCGGCCGCGGACGGCCCGCGACCCTTCCGTGGAATAATCGCGCGAGGAGTCTGCGCCGCAGAACGTGCGATGCAGGAGTCCGCGGCAGAGCAGGCTCCCAACGCGCCCAGGAGGGCGCGCGAACGGCGTCCCGACCCGCGGGCGGGCGCCGGCCGGAGCCGACCCCTGATGGACCGCAGCTCACGCGCGGCGCTCTCGCTGACCGCCCTGCTGGCGGCGTGCGCAGCCGACGGCGGCGCTCCTCCGGAGGGGGCTGGCGACCCGCCTCCCGCGGCGCTCGACTCGTCGGCCCCCTGGTTCACCGACCAGGCCGCCGCCACCGGGCTCCACTTCGTCCACTTCAACGGCATGACCGGCCAGTTCTACCAGCCGGAAATCATGGGCCCGGGCGCGGCCCTGCTCGACTACGACAACGACGGCGACCTCGACGTCTTCCTCGTCCAGGGGAGTCTGCTCGACAGCGGTACGCCGGTGCAGCCCGCGCCGCCCGAGAGCGAGCTCGGCGATCGCCTGTACCGCAACGACCTGACGGTGCAGCCGGACGGAACGCGCACGCTCCGCTTCACGGATGTGACGGCCGAGAGCGGCATCGTCGCCCGCGGGTACGGACAGGGCGTGGCGAGTGGCGACATCGACAACGACGGGTGGGTGGACCTGTACCTGACCGGGTACGGGCGCAACCAGATGTTCCGCAACCAGGGGGACGGCAGCTTCCGCGACGTCACGGCGGAAACCGGCACGGGAAGCTCCGCCACCTGGAGCGTGTCGGCCGGGTTCGCCGACGTCGACCACGACGGCTGGCTCGACCTGTTCGTCGGCAACTACCTGCGCTACACCCTCGACACGCACATCCCCTGCTTCAGCGCGTCGGGACCGCTGGACTACTGCGCCCCCGAACGGCACGCGCCGCAGCGCAGCCGCTTCTACCGCAACGACGGCGACGGCACCTTCACGGAGGCGACCGCCGCGGCCGGCATGGCGGAAGAGTTCGGCCCCGCGCTCGGCGTGGCGAGCGCCGACTACGACGGCGACGGCCGCATCGACCTGTTCATCGCCAACGATCAACAGGAGAATCAGCTCTGGATGAACCGGGGAGACGGCACGTTCACGAACCGGGCGCTGCTGGCGGGCGTGGCCCTCGACGAGGCCGGGGTGGCCAAGGCCGACATGGGCGTCGACGCCGGCGACTTCGACAACGACGGCGACGAGGACCTCTTCATCACGGAGCTGACCGGCCAGGGCAGCACGCTGTACGTCAACGACGGCCGCGGGCGCTTCACGGAGCGCAGCGCGCAGTCGGGCATCCGCCGCGTGAGCCTGCGGTACACGGGCTGGGGCGCCGCGTGGCTCGATGTCGACAACGACGGCTGGCTGGACGCACTGGCCGTCAACGGCCTCGTCGCGCAGGACCTCGACGCGCTCTCGTCCGACAACCCCTTCCCCTTCCAGCAGCGAAACCAGTTGCTGCGCAACCTGGGGGACGGCCGCTTCGAGGACGTGACGGACCGCGCCGGCGAGGTCTTCGACCTGCGGGAGGTGAGTCGCGGCGCCGCGTTCGGGGATATCGACAACGACGGCGACACCGACGTCGTCGTCGCCAACGACGCCGGGCCGGTACGCCTGCTGGTCAATGGCATCGGCAACCGAAATCCGTGGCTCGGCCTGCGGCTCGTCGGCCGCGAGGCGCCCCGCGACATGCTCGGCGCGCGGGTGGCGGTCGTCCCGGCGGACGGAACGACGCTCTGGCGCCGCGCGCGCTCCGACGGCAGCTACGCCTCGGCGAACGACCCGCGGGTGCTGGTCGGTCTCGGCGCGACAGCCGAGCCGCCGCTTGTGCGCGTCACGTGGCCGAGCGGTCGGGTCGAGGAGTGGCGCGACGTCCCCCTCGGCCGCTACACCACGCTGACCGAGGGTACGGGGCGATGAATGGAGGACCGACCATGAGTGCGCCGCCGGCCTCCTGGATGCCATCCCCGACAGCGGACGCGGGGCGATGATGCAGGGCACGGGTCGATGACGACCGTCGCGCGACACGCGCTCCTGGCCGCGGTGGCAGTGGCCGCAATCACCGCCGGCCCCGCCGCGTGCGGCTCCAGCGAGCCGGAGCTCGGCCGGGAATCGCGGCCGGCGACGGATCCGGCTCGCGACGCCGAGCCGCTGCCGGCGGTGACGCTGCCCGACCTGTCGTCGCTGCTCGATCCCGTGCAGGAGCGCCTGCGCACCCCCTACGAGGCGCTGAACGCGCTGCTCGCCGGGGGCAGCGCGACGCCGGCCGAGCTGGCCGCCGCGTACGGCGAACTGGGCATCATCATGATGGTGGCCGAGTTCTTCGAGACCGCCGAGGCCTGCTTCCTGCACGCGCACGCGCACGTGCCGTCCGATCCGCGGTGGCCGTACTATCTCGCCCACCGCTACCGGACCGACGGGGAGCAGGAGGAAGCGGCGAAGTACTTCGAGCGCACCCTCGCCCTGCGGCCGAACGACCTGGCGGCGCTGATCTGGCTCGGCGAGATGTACCTGCTGCTCGGCCGCACGGACGACGCGGAGCCGCTCTTCCTCCGGGCGCTGGGGCGCGACGCCGAGTCGGCGGCGGCGCTGTCGGGAGCGGGGCGCGCCGCGCTGGCCCGCGAAGCGTACGCCCAGGCGGCGGACTTCCTGGAGCGGGCGGTGGCCAACGACCCCGGCGCGACCAGCCTCTACTACCCGCTCGGCCTCGCCTACGCGGGTCTGGGCGACGACGAAAGGGCCGAGGAGAACCTGGCCCGGCGCGGCGACGGGCTGACCTTCCCCGCCGATCCGCTGCTGGAGGAGCTCCAGGCGTCGGGACTGCTCGACTCGCCCCTCGACGACCAGGAGCGCGGTCTGGAGGCGTTCACGGCCGGCCGTTTCGCGGAGGCGGCGGAGATCTTCCGCGGCGTCCTCGAGCTCGCCCCCGACAACCTCGCCCTGCGGCTGCGGCTCGGCACGACGCTCTTCCTGGCCGGCGACCCCCGCGGCGCCGCGGAGCAGTTCGAGGCCGCCCTGCGCGTCTCGCCCGATCTCCCCCGCGCGCACTTCGGTCTCGGCGTGATATTCGACGCGGGGGGACGGCACCGGGAGGCGATCGAGAAGTTCATCACCGCCCTGGACCTCGACCCCGCGTATGTCGAGGCGCGCCTCGCCCTCGCCGAGGCGCTCCGCGTCACCGGACAGGTCGAAGAGTCCCTTCCGCACTACGAGCGGGTCGTGGACGCAGCGCCCGACTACGCCGCGGAGGCATGGATCGGAGGCGCGGACATTCTCGTGCGGCTCGACCGCTACGAGGAGGCCGACGCCTGGCTGCGACGGTCGCGCGACGCCTACCCCGACCGCCCGGAGCTGGTGCAGCTCGCGGAGACCGTCGAGACCATCCTGTCCGTTCGCCGCACCCTGGAACGGTAGCGCAACCGGGCGGGCGCGTCGGGAGTTCGCCGAAGCGAAAACACGCCTTGGCGGTTGCGTCACGTGCGCTCCCGCATCGTCGCACTTCCGGGCCGATCAACGCCAACTCCCGGGCCGACCAGCGGCGACCCGCAGTCGGCTCGATTCGGCCGGCACGTCCTCTGCCCCCAACGAAAGAAGGCGGGGGCAACCTGCGTCACCCCCGCCCAAGTGCGTTTGGCTCGACCGGCAGGCCGCCCACGACCGGGCGGCTGCCGGTCGGCCTTCCGGCCGGTCGGCCTTCCAGTCGGTCAGCCCTCTAGAAGGTGAAGTTCGCCCCGATCTTGATGAAGCGGGCGAGCATGAACAGCGTCGGCTTCTGCCAGTCCGCTCCGTAGACCGTGTTGATCTCGGTCGACGTGCTGCTGTTCGTCAGGTTGTACGCGTCCAGGAAGAGGTGCAGCCGCGGCCCGTCGCCCATGTCGAAGTACTTCCCGACGCGGACGTCGAACTGGTTGATGCGGTCGCCGTACATCGAGTACGGCTGGATCAGGTTGATGTTCTGCGTCGCGCGCTCGCCCGAGAGCGGCCGCCCGAGCGACATCGCGATCTCCTCGCTGGTCGCCGGATAGATCGCGCGGATCTCGACGCCCGGCACGCCCTGGTACGACCCCGCGATGGAGATGTCGTACCACGGCAGGGTGTAGGTTCCGGTCCACTTCCAGTGCGGCTGGTAGAACGGCTCCGAGACCGCGCAGAACCTGCCTACCGGGTACGCCGCACCGGCCGCGCCGGCACCCGTCTCGCCCCACTTGCCGAAGAGTCCCGTCGACTCCATCGGGCTGTCGATGCGCGCCGAGCAGTCGTCGCTCCGCGTGCGGCCGAAGTTGACGCCCCCGTACATGTAGAGGCTGCCGCTCGGCCGGGCCGTCAGCGCGATGTCGATCCCGTCGTAGATCTGCGAGACGCCGACCCCGAGGTTCGCGGCAGTATCGATCGAGCTGAACTTCTTGCCGAACGCGGCCTCGGACACCTCGGCGAGCCCGGTGCACGTCTGCTGACCGCTCAGCGCGCCCAGCCGGGGATCCGTCGGCGCCGTGATGCAGTACGGGTCGTAGTCGGCGGCCGTCGTCCGGGCGTTGTCCCGGACCGTGAAGCCGCCCTGCCGGCGGTGCCAGTACGAGATCTCGGCCGAGACCCGCGGCAGGATCTCGTGCTCGAAGCCGGTCGAGAACTCCCAGTTGTGACGCCGGTTGAACCAGCCCAGCCGGACCTGGTCCGCCCAGTGCGTCTGCACGTTCGACTGCCCGAAGTTCTCGTTGTCGAACGCGCCGATCTCGTCCGGATCGACCACCAGGTCGCCGTTCAGATCGTCCCAGGCGACCGTCGTGCTGTTGATCGACGAGATGATCGGGTTCAGGTTCTCGCTCATGTGGACCGTGTTGGTCTGGAGATACCGGCTGAGCGAGGCCTTGAGCGCCGTCCGGCCGTCGCCGAACAGGTCGTACGCCACCCCGATCCGCGGGTTGAGGTCCTTCCAGTTCGCCGCTTCCGGAATGCCCGCGTAGGTCCGCCGCGGGGCCCAGGATCCGCCGACCGCCGTCCCCGGCTCGAGGTCGAGGTAGGCCGAGGTGTCCTGCGCCGGCACGGACTGGCGCGTGATGTCCAGACGGACGCCCAGGTTGAGGGTCAGGCGGTCCATCGTCCAGGTGTCCTGGACGTAGATGCCGCCGTCGTAGTCCACGTTCAGGTTGACGGTGTACGGCGTGGCGTAGATCGTCGCCGAAACCGGGACGCCGTCCAGCAGGTACCCCTCGCTGTCCGTCGGGGTGTCAAAGAAATGACTGCGCTTCCAGGGCCCCTCGGAGAGCTGGAGTCCCGCCTTGAAGGCGTGCGAGCCGGTCACGTAGGAGGCAGACGCCTTGTAGGCGCGGTGCGTCTCGAGCCAGCGCCGCCACTGCCCCCACGAGCGCAGCCAGCGGCCGTCCGAGAGCTCGATCAACCGCGTCAGGCCGGTCGTCCGGGTGCAGCCCCAGAAGAAATCCTCCTCCGAGTCGGTCATGCCGGGGCACGGATCGAGCGGCTCCGTGGTGGCATCCTGGAACTGCGCCCCCATGCCCGCCTCGAGCAGCAGCCGGTTGCTGACCGTCGACGTCCATGTGGCCGTCGTGTGGGCATTGATGGGGTTCACCTGGTTGCTCGAGGCGTCCGGCGGCCGGATGCGGCTCGTGTAGAGGTAGGGGTAGTGGCGCGGCGCCACGTTGTAGTAGAGCGAGAACTTGTTGTTCTGCGTCGCCTGCGACGTCAGGCGCAGGGTGACGCTCTTCTGGTACGAGTTCTCGAACGCCGGCCGCGCCGGGTTCGGGTCGTAGATGTTGTCGGTCGGGTCGAACTCGAAGAACGCGTCGGCCCGTTGCAGGGACAGGCCCGTGTCCCGGTACGTCGTGTGGAACCAGAGCTTGTCGCGGACGATGGGGCCGCCGAGCGCGCCGCTCGCATCCCAGATCCGCTCCAGCCGATCCGGCGAGGTCACCCCCAGATCCTGCAGGCGCTGCCCGAGGTTGTCGCCCTGCATCGTGTGGTTCGCCCAGTTGATGAACCCCGAGCCGCTGAAGATGTTGCCGCCCTCCTTCGGGATGATGTTCACGCGGACGCCGCCGCCCTGCGCGTCGGCCGATGCCGCCCCGATCTCGAAGGTCAGCTCTTCCGTCGCCGCGTCGTCGCCCTGCAGCGTCGTGCACGAGTAGCCGCACGAGAAGTTGCCCATCGCCAGGCCGTCCATCGTGCGCATGCCGTCGTGCTCGCTGCCGCCGTGGGCCGACACCAGCGGATGGTACTGCGTCCGCGCGCCACCGACGTCCTGTCCCCGGGCCTTCACGCCGACGGTCAGCACCGCCATGCTCGCCCAGTTCTTGTTCATCGGCAGCGCGTCGACCACTTCCTTGGTCAGCACCTGCTGCTGCTGCACGTGCTGCACGTCGACGAGCGGCGACTCGCCGGACACCGTGATCGTCTCCTCGAGCGCGCCCACCGACATCTGCGCGTCGATGTTCGCCGTGAACTGCGCCGTCAGCACGATGCCCTCGCGCACCACCGTCGAGAAGCCCGGCAGGCTGAAGGTCATCGTGTAGGTCCCCGGCCTGAGGGCCGTGAACCGGTAGAGCCCGGAGGCGTCGGTGAACGCCACCCGGGACTGCTCGATCAGCGCCGGACTCGCGACCTCCACGGTCACGCCCGGCAGCACGCCGCCGGTGTTGTCCATCACCTCCCCGGCGATGCCGCTGTCCTGTGCGGCCGCCGGGGAAGGAAGGGCGAGGAGGACCGCCGCCGCCAACGTCGCCAGTCTTACCCGTCGTCGAAGGCCGGTCATCAACGAATCCCTCCTTGGGCGGGTCACCGCGACCCCTCCCTGAGAGACCTTCCTACGCCCCTGGACGCAGGTTGTCAAGGGGGCCGGTTGGGACCTCCGGCCGGAGCCGGACGCGAGCCGTGCCGGTGGGTGGTGCAGTTTCGGCGCGGCCCGAGCCGCCAGGGTCGTCGCCCGGCGGGCTCGGCTGCGGCCGTGACGTCGCAGCCGTTCGCCGGACGGCGGAAGACCGCCTCACTCGGATGGCAGGGGCGGGAACTGGGCGCGGGGAATGCCGGGGATCACGCGCAGCGCGTTCGCGTAGTAGACCTTGCGGAGAACGTCGTCGGGGAGGTCCATGCCGTAGAGGCGCCAGAACGCGTGGTAGCGCCGGTAGTACTCGAAGTACTCGTCGGCGGTCTCGAACGTCCGCCAGTAGTAGGGGAACTCGTCGGGCGCGAAGCGGTCCTTCCCGAACAGCACGCGGTCCTGGTGCTCGGTGAAGAACGTCCGCGCCGCGCGCGGCTGCCGCCCGAGCTCGTAGAGGATCGCCCCGGTCTCCACGACGACGTTCGGCAGCCGGTCGAGCAGCGCTCCGAGACGGCCGAGGTCGTTGGCGTGCCATCCCATGTGCGCCGCGATGAAGGTGGTGCCGGGATGGCGTGCAAAGAGCCGGTCGCGCTCGGCCATCATCGTCTCGAAGCCCGGATAGCGGTTGGCCGGCAGGCGGCGGTCGGGGAGCAGCGTCAGCTCCAGCCAGCGCTCGTTGAAGCGGTCGACCGGCTCGTAGAACTCCTGCGGTTCGCCGACGTGCATCAGCACGGGGATGCCCAGGCGGCCGGCCGTCTCGAAGACGGGGTCGAGCTCCGGATCGTCGACCGCCACGCGCCGGCCCGCACCGTCGCGCACGTCGATCCCGAAGTTCTTGAAGAACTTCAGGCCGACGGCCCCGGCGGCGACGTCGCGCTCGAGCTGCGCGGCGGCCCGCGCCCCGAATCCGGGCCGCACGCCGCCGCCGAAGTCGAGACTGGCGAAGAAGACCATGCGGTCCGGATGCGGGCTGCCCGCGATGGTGGCCAGGCCGCGCTCCAGCGTCCGCCCCGACCCGCCGCTCAGGTTGACCAGCACCTGCAGGTGGAGCGCATCCATCTCCTCGACGACCGCCCGCCAGCGAGCCGCCGTGAAGCCCGGCCAGTGGTGGCTGTGCACATCGACCACCGGGAAGCGCGCGCGCGGCACGGCGTGGGCCTCGACGACCAGGGTGGAGCGCGGCGTGTAGTCCTCGACCGTCAGGGCGGGCTCGGCGGCGCGCCGCCCGCGCCGCTGCGCCTCGAGGGTCGAGGAGACGACGACGCCCGCGAGCGCCGCGGCGCCCACGGCCAGGATGGCCCATCGCCGTGGGTTCATTTGCTGCCCTCCCGCTCTCCGGTCGCCGGTCGTCCGCGGGCGCCGGCCGTGGCCGGCCGGACGCCGGCCGGCCAAGAGTATTCCGCCGCAGGCCGGCCGTAAGCCGAATTCTGTACCGGGCGAAAACGCCCGGCGACGACCATTCCTCTAGCCCCGCCATCGCTGGCGGGATCGAGCGACCTACCCGGAGGCCTCGGACGGGCCGTCCTGATGGCGCCTCCCTATTTGGTCTTGCTCCGTGCGGGGTTTAGCCTGCCGTTCGCCTCGCGGCCAACGCGGTGCGCTCTTACCGCACCTTTTCACCCTTACCCACCGTGGCCCCGAAGGGCGCCGGCGGGCGGTATGTTTTCTGTGCCACTTTCCTTCAGGTCACCCTGACCGGGCGTTACCCGGCGCACTGCCCTGCGGAGTTCGGACTTTCCTCCCCGCGCAACGCCGCGGCGGCGCGCGCGCAGCGGTCGTCCGGCCGACTGCGGCGGAATGTCAAAGAGCTGACGCCAGGAGCCTGCGCCGCAGTACCTTGCGATGCAGCATGTCGCCACCCGCGCAGACTGCCAACGCGACCGCAAGGTCGCGCCCGCGCTCAACCGTCAGTTTCCTGACGGATGCGGTGCTGCTCGAGCTTCTTGTAGAGATTACTACGCGGGGTGTCGATCTCCTCGGCGGTCCGCGAGATATTCCAGCCCAACTCGCGCAGCTTCGCCACGAGGAACACGCGTTCGCTGCGCTCCTTGAACTCGCGGAGCGTGCGCGCGTCGGAGGGTGCGGTCCCGCCGCCCCTCGGAGCATCGACCTGCAGCACCTCCAGCACGTCGGCCGCGTCGACGGTGTCGCCCGGCGTCATGACCATGAGCCGCTCGACCGAGTTGCGCAGCTCCCGCACATTGCCCCGCCAGCGCTGGCGGGCCAGCCGCTCGACCGCGGCGTCGGTGAAGCGCTTGGGCCGGAAGTTGCTCTCGCGGGCGAACAACTGCGCGAAGTGGCGCACGAGCGGCGGGACATCGCCGGCGCGGTCCCGAAGCGACGGAACCCGGATGGGGAGGACGCTGAGTCGGAAGTACAGGTCCTCGCGGAAGGCGCCGCTCTCGATGGCGGCGTCGAGGTCCTTGTTGGTCGCCGCCAGCACCCGCACGTCCACCTTCAGGGTCCGCGCCGACCCCAGTCGCTCGACCTCGCCCTCCTGGAGCACGCGGAGCACCTTCGCCTGCGTCCGGAGCGTCATGTCGCCGACTTCGTCGAGGAAGATCGTTCCGCGATCGGCCTGCTCGAACTTGCCGACCTGCTTCTCCGTGGCGCCGGTGAACGAGCCCTTCTCATGCCCGAAGAGCTCGGACTCGATCAGGTCGTCGGGGATCGCGGCGCAGTTGACCTGCACGAAGCGTTCGCGCGCGCGAGGACTGTTGCGGTGGATGGCGCGGGCGACCAGCTCCTTCCCCACGCCGCTCTCCCCCTGGATCAGGACCGCGCTCCGCACCGGCGCGGCGCGGCTGATCTCCTCGGTCACCTTCGACAGCGCGGCGCTGGCGCCCACCATCTCGTGCCGGACCTCGGCGGCGCGGCGCCAGTTCCGGTTCTCGGTCGTGAGCCGCCGCTGGTTCAACGCATTGCGCAGGCTCAACCGGATCCGCTCGCTCGACAGCGGCTTCTCGAGGAAGTCGAAGGCGCCGAGCTTGGTCGCCTCGACCGCCGTGCTCACGGTGCCGTGGCCCGAGATCATCACCACCGGCAGCAGCTCGTCCAGCTCGCGGAGCCTACGCAGGACCTCCAGCCCGTCGAGCCCCGGCATCTTGACGTCGAGCAGCACCAGATCGGGCCGGTCCCGCTCCACGCGCTGGAGTCCTTCGGGGCCGCTCGGCGCGAGCAGCGTGTCGTAGCCGTCGTACTCGAGGATCATCCGCAGCGAGTCGCGGATCGCGGCTTCGTCGTCGATGACGAGAATGGCCTGCTTCACGGCTCGTTCCCGGTCTCCTCGATGGCCGTCCCCAGCAGCGCGTCCAGCCCGTCCTCGTCCAGCACGCCGACCCCCAGGGTCTTCGCCTTTGCCAGCTTCGAGCCGGGGTTCGCCCCCGCCACGACGTAGTCGGTCTTGCCGCTGACGGACCCGCTGACGGTTCCCCCCGCCGCGCGGATGCGCCCGGCGACCGCGGCCCGCGGCATGCGCTCCAACGTTCCGGTGAGCACGAAGGTCTTTCCGCGGACCGCGCCCGGTGCTCCGGCGGGCGCGGCCGGAGGCTCCTCCGCCACCGGATTGACACCGCGATCCCGGAGCCGCGCGATGAGCTGCCGGTTGCGGGGCGCGGCGAAGAACTCCCGGATCGACTCGGCGATGCGAGGCCCGACCCCTGCCACGCCCTCCAGCTCGTCGGGGGACGCCGCGGCCAGGCCGTCCAGGCTCCGAAAGCGTTCGGCCAGCAGCTCCGCCGTGCGCTCCCCGACGTGGCGGATGCCGAGACCGTACACCAGCCGGGCGAGCGGCGCCCGCTTCGATCGCTCGAGGCCGGCGACGACGCGGGCCGCGGCCTTCTCCCCGAGCCGGGCCGGGCTCACCTTGGTGACCTTGGTCAGGCTCGCCAGATCCTCTACGCGGAGCTCGTACAGGTCCGCGAAGTCCGCCACGCGACCCTCGTCGACCAGTGTCTCGACCAGCCACTCGCCGAGCCCGTCGACGTCCATGGCGGTCCGCTGCGCGAAGTGGAGGATCGACTCCTTCAGCCGGGCCGCGCAACTGACGTTGACGCAGCGCGCTACCACCTCCTCTTCCTCGCGCACGACGGGCGAGGCGCAGACCGGACAAGCCCGCGGCATTCGGAACGGACGCCGGTCCGCCCCTTCCGCCACCACCCGCACCACCTTCGGGATGACGTCTCCGCTCCGCTCGACGAGCACGCGATCGCCGATCTGCAGCCCGAGGCGGTCGATCTCGTCCGCGTTGTGGAGCGTCGCCCGCGAGACCGTCACGCCGCTGATCGTGACCGGCCGGAGCAGCGCGCGGGGTGTGACGGCACCCGTCCTGCCGACGTGCACGTCTATCTCCTCGACGATCGTCTCCGCCTGCCGGGCCGCGGGCTTCGTGGCGATCGCCCACCGCGGCGACTTCGCGGTGGCTCCGAGCCGCCGCCACAGAGGAGTCGAGTCCACCTTGAAGACGACGCCGTCGATCTCGTAGGGCAGCGCCTCGCGCCGGCGCATGCAGTCGTCCCGGAACGCCAGCACCTCGGCGAGACCGTGGAGGCGTGCGCGGAGGCGGTTCACCTTGAAGCGGACCGCCTCGAGCGCATCCAGCGACGCCCAGTGCGAGTCGTACAGAGGATCGCCGTCCGCACCCAGGAGCATGTACGGATAGAAGTCGAGCCGGCGCGACGCGGTTACCGACGCGTCCAGCATGCGGAGCGTGCCGGCGGCGGCGTTCCTCGGATTCGCGAACGTCGGCTTGCCGTCGGCCTGCTGCCGCGCGTTCATGCGCGCGAACGCATCCTTGGGCATCACGACCTCGCCGCGCACCTCGAAGTCGAGCGGCAGGCCGGCGCGCTCGAGCTCCGCAGTCGGGATGGCCAACGGCAACGAGCGCAGCGTCCGGGCATTGGGAGTGATCACCTCGCCGTGCACGCCGTCGCCGCGCGTCAACGCAGTGACGATCCGCGCCGAACCGTAACGCACGGCCATCGACACGCCGTCGAGCTTCAGCTCGCCGACGTAGTCGAGGGCGTCCACGGAGAGCGCCCCGCGCGCCCGCCGGTCGAAGTCCCGGAGCTCGGCATCGTCGAAGGCGTTCTCGAGGCTGAGCATGGCGGAGGAATGCGCGGCCTTCTCCACTCCGTCGCGGGGTGCCCCCCCGACCCGCTGCGACGGCGAATCGGGAGTCACCAGACCGGGGTGCTCTCCCTCGAGCCGCTCGAGCTCTCGCAGCAAGGCGTCGAACTCGGCGTCGCTGATCTCCGGAGCGTCGAGCACGTAGTAGCGGTGTTCGTGGTACGTGATGCGGCGCCGGAGCTCGGCCACCCGCTCGCGGGCGTCTTCCGGCGCTGGGCTCGGGAGGGTGTCGGCGGGCATCGCCGCCCGTCAGCGGTCGCGGGCGAGCACGTAGTCCGGCAGGGCCAACAGGGCGTCGCGCTCGGCCGAGGGAGGGAAGGCGTTCAGGTAGCGCTTGGCGGCCGCCGCGTACTCGACCGCCTTGCCGTAGGCGTAGTCGATCGCCCGATGCTCCCGGAGGAGCCCCGAGAGCTCGCGCCACGACTCCACCGACATGGTGCGGTCGTTGACGGCCGAGCGGATCAGCTCGCCGGCGCGACCGTTGCCCCCGGTGCGCCGCAGCAGGTGAATCGCCGCCAGCGTGACCTTGCCTTCGCGGAGGTCGCCGCCGACCGGCTTGCCGAGGGCGGCCCGGTCGGCCGTGAAGTCGAGCAGGTCGTCCACGAGCTGGAACGCGATCCCCAGGTTGAAGCCGTATTCGCGCAACGCCTGCTGTTGCTCGCGGTCGCCGGTGCCGAGCCGGCTCCCAATCTCGGCTGCGCCGCCGAACAGGTAGGCGGTCTTGCGCCGAATGATCTCGAAGTGCTCGTCCTCGGAGATGTCGGCGTCGCCGGTCTTCGTGAGCTGGTACAGCTCGCCCTCGATCATGCGCAGCGTCACGTCGCACAGCAGGCGTACGATGTCGATCGAGTCGTGCGTGAGCGCCATCCCCATCGACTTGATGTACAGGTAGTCGCCGAGAAGGACGGTGATGTCGCTGCCCCACCGCGAATGGACCGCCTTGCGCCCACGCCGCAGCTCGGCGTCGTCGATGATGTCGTCGTGGACCAGCGTCGCGGTGTGGATGAACTCGACGACCGATGCGTAGAGCACCGCCCGGTCCCCGTCGTAGCCGCTCAGCCGCGACGCCATCAGGAGCAGCGCCGGCCGCACCCGCTTCCCGCCGCTCGACTGGATGTAGCGGGCGATCTGCGGAATCAGCTCGACGCGCGACTGGATATGGGTGGCGTACGCCTCTTCAACCGCGTCGAGGTCGGCCCGAATCGGCTCGAAGATCTGCGCCAAGTCGGCCGGAGCCGACGATTTGAGCACTGGGTTCACGCGCCCGCTATGAGACCACACTCTGCCTGCAAGTGTCAACAGGCCAAGCCTTTAGCAGCATTCACGGCGGCGCGCCGAGGAGTGCCGCGAAGGCGGCGGCCGACTCGTCCGCGACGCGCCCCGGGGAGCTGCCGCGAACCTCGGCCAGCGTCTCGACGACCCGCTCGACCCACGCCGGCTCGTTGCGCTTCCCCCGATGTGGCGTCGGCGCCAGGTACGGTGCGTCGGTCTCCACCAGCAGGCGGTCCGCCGGAACCGACGCGGCGGCGGCACGCACCGTGTCGGCGTTGCGGAAGGTGATGATGCCCGAAAACGAGACGTGGAGCCCGAGATCGAGCCCCCGCCGGGCGAAGGCGGCGTCGCCCGTGAAGCAGTGCAGGACCCCCGCCAGTGCTCCGCCGCCCTCGGCCCGCAGCACGTCGATGGTGTCGTCGTCCGCTTCCCGCGTGTGGATCACCACCGGCCGCCCGAGCCCTCGGGCGAGGCGAAGTTGCCGCGCGAATACCTCGCGCTGCACCGGGCGCGGCGCGAGGTCGTAGTGGTAATCGAGCCCGATCTCGCCGATCGCCGCCACCCGCGCGGTGGCCGCCAGTGCCTGTCGCACCACTTCCTCGACCCGGGCCGGATCCTCCGCGAACGCCCCCGCCTGGTGCGGGTGGACGCCGACCGCGAAGCGCAGGGCCGGCCACAGGTCGGCCGCGCGCGCGGCGCGGCGCGCCTCGGCCTCGCTGGTCGGGTCGACCATCGAGAGGGCGGCCCCGACGCCCGCGCCCTGCGCGCGCTCGACGACCTGCTCCAGATCGCCGTCGAAGGCCTCGTCCGCCAAGTGGCAATGCGAGTCGATCATCGACCGCTCAACGTACCCTGGCCCCGGCACCGGCCCGGGCGGGATCGTCCAGCGCCAGCAGCACCGGGTCGCCGTTCTCGTCGACGGCGGCCAGGACCATGCCGTTCGATTCCAGCCCCATCAGCCGGGCCGGCTTCAGGTTGGCGACGAAGATCACCTGGCGGCCGATCAGCGCCTCCGGCGCGTACGCCTTGGCGAGGCCCGCGATCACCTGCCGCACTCCGTCCGCCTCGATCTCGAGGCGCAGGAGCTTCTTCGACTTCGGCACTGCCTCCGCCTGCACCACCCGCCCGACCCGCAGGTCGACCTTCATGAACTCGTCGAACGAGATCCGCTCCGCCCCCGTGTCCGGGGTGGCAGCATCCGGCTTCGGCGCCGGAGCCGACGGTTCCGCCGCCGGTGGAGTTGCTGCCGCCCGCCCTGGCTGTTCGTCTGCGCTCATGGGCTCCCGCCCCTCCTTCTCCACGGCCGACCGCTCCCCGGTCGATGCCGACTGCTCGTTGCGGGGCGCGGAGTGGTCGCGTACCGCCCTGCCGGACCCGGAGTCGGGAACCCGGATCGGTGGTAGCCGAACGTTCTCCGCCTCCGAGTCTTGGCGCACGGCTTGCGGCCCGCCGGGAGCGGGCTTCCCCGGCTCGATTCGCGGCCAGAGCGCGTCTCCGGCCGAGACGGTCCGCTCCGCGCCCCGCGTCGCCGTCCATGCGTCCTCGCGGCCCAGCCGGCGCGCCCCCCCGCCCGAGCCGCCCCGCCCCCCCCCCGGCTGCGCCGCCCATGCGTCGCCGCGGCCGAGCCGCAGCCCGCCCGCGTCGCGCGTCTCGCCCACGCGCCGCAGCACCTCCCGGCACGATCCCGGCATGACCGGCATCAGCAACAAGGCCGCGATGCGCACCGCTTCGCTGACGTCGTACAGGCACCGGTCGAGGTCCCCCGCCCGCCGCGGATCGCGGGCCAGCACCCACGGCTCGGACGCAGTGATGAACTCGTTCGCGCGGTCCACGATGTCGAACGCGGCGGCGACCCCGCGGTGCAGGGCGAAGGCGTCCATCGCCTCGCGGTAGTCCGCGACGGCGGCGGTCGCGGCTCCGGCCAGCGGCCCCGGCGGCGCGGCCGGAGAGACGAGGCGGCCCCGCCGGTAGCGGTGCGCCATCGAGGCGAGCCGGCTCACGAGGTTGCCGAGGTTGTTCGCCAGATCGACGTTGTAGCGCTCCTCGAAGCGATCCCAGGTGAAGTCGCCGTCCTGACCGAACGCGATCTCGCGGGTCAGGTACAGCCGCAACGGGTCCGGGCCGAGCCGCTCCGCCGCCGCGAGCGGATCGACCGCCGTCCCGAGCGACTTGCTCATCTTCTGGCCCTTCCAGTGAACCCATCCGTGCCCGAACACCTGCCGCGGCAGCGGCACGCCCGCGCTCATCAGCATCGCCGGCCAGACGACGCAGTGGAAACGGGTGATGTCCTTGCCGATGACGTGCAGGTCGGCGGGCCACCAGCGCTCGAACAACTCGGCGTCCGTCCCGTAGCCGACGGCCGAGGCGTAGTTGATGAGGGCGTCGGCCCAGACGTAGACGACGCTGGCCGGGTTGGCCGGCAGCGGTATGCCCCACGACTGGCCGGCGCGGCTCATCGAGATGTCCTCGACGCCGGCCTCGAGCAGCCGCAGGATCTCGTTGCGCCGGATCTCCGGCTCCAGGAAGTGCGGGTTGGCGTCGTAGTGATCGAGCAGCGGCCGGCCGTAGCGGGACAGGCGGAAGAAGTGGTTCTTCTCCTTGAGCCACTCGGGCTCGCGCTGGTGGACCGGGCAGCGGCCGTCGACGAGGTCCTTCTCCGGCTTGAACGACTCGCACGAGACGCAGTACCAGCCCTCGTAGTCCCCCTCGTAGAGGTCGCCCGCCTCTGCGATCCGCGAGACGAGCCGCGTCACCGCTGCGCGGTGCCGCGTCTGCGTCGTGCGGATGAAGTCGTCGAAGGAGATGTCGAGGCGCCCCCAGACGTCGCGGAACTCGGTCTCCATCCGGTCGCAGAACGCGAGCGGCTCGACGCCGAGCTCCTGCGCGCGCTGATACACGTTCTGCGAGTGCTCGTCGTTCCCCATCACGAACCGGGTAGGGACGCCGCACAGCCGCTTGTAGCGCGCTATGACGTCGGCCGCCACCTTCTCGTACGCCGTCCCGAGATGCGGGCGGTTGTTCACGTAGTCGATAGCCGTCGTCAGGTAGAACTTGGACATCACCCACCCGCGCCGAATGGCCGGCCGCCGTCGGCGGGCAAATCGAGGTATGCCTTCATCGCAACCGCCTGCACCTGCTTGACGGACAGCCCGTGGGCCTCGGCGACCCGCACGCAGTCGTCGAACTCGGGCGCCGCGTTGAGCACCGCGCCGGCCCGCCGTGCCACCTTGATCGGAATCGTCCCGAGCGGCGTCTCCACCGGGACGATATCGCGGTCCAGGCACTCGCGGGTCATCTCGGAGGTCCGCATGCCGAGCGTCGTCGTCTCCGCGAACAGCACCTCGCTCACGGCGCGGCGCCGGTCGGGGGCGGCCAGCACGGTCACCAGCGTGCCCGGCCGGTTCTTCTTCATCTGTATCGGCGTGTAGAAGGCATCGACGGCGCCCGCGGCCCGGAGCCGATCCATGAGCACGCCGTAGATCTGCGGGTTCATGTCGTCGATCTCGCACTCGACGACCGCCACCCGCTCGATGCTCGCGCCTGCCGGTGCCGCGTCGTCATCGCCGATCAGCACGCGCAACGCGTTGGGAGTCCCGGCGAGATCCCGCCGGCCGGCCCCGTAGCCGACCTTGCGTACGGTCATCGGCGGGACGCCCCCGTACGCGGTTGCATAGCCGGTGACGAGCAGGGCGCCGGTCGGCGTCAGCCTCTCCACGGGAGGGCCGCTCGAGTAGATGGGCGCGCCCTCGACCAGACGTACCGTTGCCGGCGCCGGCACGGGCAGTTCGCCGTGCTCGCAGCGGACCGTGCCCGAGCCGACGTTGAGCGGCGAGGCGACGATGCAATCCGGCGCCAACCACTCGAGGGCGAAGACGGCGCCGACGATGTCGACGATCGAGTCGACCGCGCCCACCTCGTGGAGATGCACCTCCTCCACCGGGACCTGGTGGATGTCGGCCTCGATCTCCGCCAACCGCGTGAAGAGGGCGACGGCGCGGCCCTGCGCGGGTGCGGACAGACCCGACCGCTCGACGATGGCGATAATCGCGGACAGGCTGCGGTGCCCGTGCGCGCGCCCTCCGCGTTCCCGGTCGTCGCCGTGCTCGTGGGCGTGGCTGTCGTCGTGGGCGTGGCTGTCGTCGTGGGCGTCGCTGTCGTCGTGGGCGTCGCTGTCGTCGTGGGCGTGCCTGTCGTCGTGGGCGTGCCTGTCGTCGTGGGCGTGGCCGTGGCTGTCGCCGTGGGCGTGCTCGTGGCCGTGGCTGTCGCCGCGGGCGTGCTCGTGGCCGTGGTCGTACCCCACGGTCGCTTCCGAGGACACGCCGTTCACGGTGACCCGAAACCGCGTCGCCCCGATGCCGCCCCGGTCGACCCGATCCGCCTCCACCGCGACACCGTCGAGCCCGAGCGTAGCCACCAGAGCCTGCAATTCCGCGAACGGCAGCCCGGCATCGAGCAGGGCCCCGAGCAGCATGTCTCCGGCGGCGCCGGAGTAGCAGTCGATGTAGAGAATTCGCGCCACGGATTCCGTTCCTGTGGTCCCCGGCCTGCGTCGGCGCCGGCGGCGGACCGGCGGGCGCCTGCCTACAGGTGCCCTGCCTCCTTGAAGCTGTAATAGCTGGCATCCGCGAGGACCAGATGGTCCAGCACCTCAATCCCCATGATGCCCCCGGCCTCGACCAGCCGCGCGGTCAGCGCGACGTCATCCGGACTCGGCGCCGGATCGCCCGACGGATGGTTGTGAAAGACGACGATGGCGGCGGCCCCGCCGGCGGCCGCCGTCTGGAACACCTCCCGCGGGTGCACGAGGCTCGCATCGAGCGTGCCCACCGAGAGCAGAGCCACGCGCACCACACGGTGACGCGTATCGAGCAGCACGACGCCGAACTGCTCCACCGCCCGCGCGCCGTAGCGGGGAAGCAGGTAGGCGGCGACCTCCTGCGGGCAGTCGAGCAACGCGCGCTCCTCCGGCACGCGGAGCGTCCGCCGCCCGAGCTCGATAGCCGCGAGAATCCGCGCCGCGGTCGCGGGCCCGATACCCGTCACCGCCCGAAGATGCCCGTCGAGCACCCGCGTCAGGCCGTGCAGCCCGCCCGCAAGCCCCAGGACGCGGTTGGCCAGGTCCAGGGCGTTCTCGTGCTGAAACCCGTGACCGAGGACGGTAGCGAGCAGCTCGTTGTCACCCAGAGCCGCCGCCCCGAGCCGACCGAGCTTCTCCCGGGGCCTGTCGTGCGGGGCCAGCCATTTCATGCCGCCTCGGGCATTCAAGCCCCGTGCCGCTTGCCCCGGGCATCGTACTACAACGGAGCGGCACCGAGCCCGGAGCACCTCGGAGAAGCTGCGACGCCGCCCGCAGGTGCCGTACGCGAATGCTTCAGACCGGCCGTCGCATCCACCGTCCGCGGGCGGTAATCTCGGCCCAGCCGGTGAGCCGGACATCGTCGTCCGCCCAATCGACCCGCTGCGTCCCGCCCGGAGCAACCACGTCGAGCCGCCGCGCCGCACCGCCGTACGCCGCCGCGGCAACCGCCGAGGCGCAGGCTCCCGTGCCCGACGCCTCCGTCGGTCCCACCCCTCGTTCCCAGATGAGTACCCGCACGCGATCGACCTGCTGGACCTCGACGAAGGCTACGTTCGTTCCGGCCGGAAACGCCTGATGCCGGGCCAGCCGCGGGCCGAGCCGGCGGAACCGCTCCTCGTCGAGCGCCGGTGTCAGCACGATGCACTGCGGGTTGCCCACGGACAGCACGACCGCCGCGACCTGTTCACCGTCGACGTCGAGCGTCTCCCGGCGCAGATCGCGGGGTGCGCCCATCGACGCGCGGAAGGTGAAGCGCGGGGGCTCGGCGGCGAGCAACACGAGTCGCTTGACTCCCGCTTCGGTAGCGACGGCGAACTCGGCGCCCGGCGGCGCCTGCCCCTCGCCCCGCTCCCCGGCCGACGTCCGGCCGGCGGCCAGAATCGCACCCAGACACCGCACGCCGTTGCCGGAGACCTCCGCGTGACTCCCATCCGCGTTGACCAGCGTCATCGCTGCCCCATCCGGGGTACGCCGGTAGCGGATCAGCCCGTCGGCGCCGACGCCGCGCGTCCGATGGCAGGCGGCGCGGGCCAGAGCGGCAGGCTCGACTCCCTCGACCTCCCTTTGGTCGACGAAGAGGAAGTCGTTGCCGTAGGCCTGCGCCTTGATGAAGGCGATGTCGATCGGGTCGCTCATCGTTCACCGTTCACTGCAGGGAGAACGCCCGGAAGACCCAGGTGAACCCGACCGTGGCGCCGATGGAGCCGTCGTTCGGCGTCAGGCCGTACAGCAACGCGCCATCGATCCGCACGGGTCCGCGCGTGATGCGCCCGCCCAGACGCACGGAACCGGCGCTTCCGGTTCCGGGTGGCGGCGGCCCGCGGCGCGGGGTTGCGCGGCCGGGGGGCCCCCCCCCCGCCCCCAACGCCCCGGGGGGCGGCGCCCCGGGGCGCGTGGTGCCGCGGCCGGAGCCCTCGCCGACGATCTCGACGCCGCGGGCGATGGCCTGAGCGATCGACAATCCGTACGTCGGGGTGCTGTTCTGCCGGTCTCCGCGGGTCGGGTCGCCCAGTATGCCCAGCCCGAGGTTGAACACGACGCGGGTCGAGCGGATCGTCTTCCCGGCCAGCACCGAAGCGAAGAAGTCGGTGGTGTCGAGACCGAGGCCGGCCTCGTTCCCGGCGTTGGGCAGCTTCGTAGCGAACCGGAAGCCGATTCCCGGAAACGCCGTCCGCTCGCCGAGGATGCGCACCTTCATGCCGACGACGAGGTCCTCCAGACTCTCGACCCGGTCGCCGTCCACTTCGAGCATGCCCGACAACGGCGCGGGTACCCGGCGCGTTATCTGGAGGCGGTTGATGGACATCCCGTCGAGCTGGAACTCCGCGATCCGGCTCAAGCCGACGCTGACCCCCAACCTCGGAGCGCTCGTGAGATGGCCGCCCAGCCCCGAGACGACGTAGCGCTGATCGCGAATGTGGTCGATGCCGGCCTCGATGAGCACCAGGCCGCTGCCGACCGTTTCGGGGTCCTCGGTGACCAGGGGCCGTTGCTGCGCGGCGGCCGGACCGGAAGCGGCGATCAGGGCGATCACCGCCAGGGCCCCCGCTGTCTCTCGCGCTCCCATCCGTCGATCCTCGTCGCTCGCCGCCTGCCGCCCGGAAACTCGCCCCGGGAACCGTCGCCCGGCGGCTCCGACTGGTACCCAACCAACCGCCAGGAGTCCGTGCCGTGCTACGGCGCGGACTCCTGGCCGCTCCCGACCGCCGGGGTGGACCCGTTCCGTCCGCCGGCCGCCCCGAGTCTGCGCACGGCGCGGCACACCGGCGCCCATCGGCAGTAGGCGATCGCCGCCGCATCGTAGACGCTGTGGGCAATGATCGGCGCCAACAGCCCGCCCGTGGCCACGGCAAGCCAGCCGAGGCCGGCCCCCATCACCATGACCCAGCCGCCGAACACCAGCGTGTCGCGCCCTCCCATGTGGAGCAGCCCGAACACGACGCTCGCTACCGCCAGCCCCACTTCCGCCTGGAGCGCGCCGCGGAAGAGCAGTTCCTCGCCGACGCCGGCAGCCACGCTGATGACGACGACGTCCCTGAGCCCGACGGTGGCGAACAGCGGCCGCAACGTGTCTCGGTAGAGGCGCCGCAGGGACCGCACGGCAGCCAGGTCGGGCGCGTGGCGCAGGAGGGCCACGTTGACCGCGGCAAGCACGCCCGCGGCGGCCAACCCGGCCAGCACCGCGAACGTCCACGATCCGTCCGTCCATGACGCCGGGATGGCGCGCCACCGGATCCAGGCCGCCGCGCCCGCCGCCAGCAGTGACTCCGCACCGACGGCCAGGACCGTGAGTTGCCCGGCCGTCATCGCCCCATCTCCCGTACGCCGCCCAGCCATGCAACGGGCGCGACGCGCAACCGGTCGCCGGAGCGGGCCGACCGCACGAACGCCGGCCCGCCAGATCGTGACTGCTCGCCCACCATTCGTCGCCTGACGGCTCCTCTCGGTGCCCCAACCCTCCAGGAAGACCGCGCCGTTCTGCGCGGACTCCTAGAACACCCGCGTGCTGTCGAGCAGGACCGTCACCGGACCGTCGTTGACGAGGCTGACGTCCATCATGGCCCGGAACACGCCGGTCTCCACCCGCGTCCCCGCCCCGCGGAGGGCGCCGACCAGCGCCTCGTAGACCGCGCGCGCCTCCGGCGGAGCCGCGGCCGCGTCGAACGAGGGGCGCCGGCCGCGCCGGCAATCGCCGTAGAGCGTAAACTGCGATACGACCAGCGCCGCCCCGCCGACCTCGGCGAGCGAGCGGTTCAGGCGCCCCGCTTCATCCTCGAACAGCCGCAGGTCACGAACCTTGCGTGCGACGTACGCGACGTCTCCCGCCCCGTCGTCGCGGCCGATGCCGACGAGCACGACGACGCCCCTCGCGATGCGGCCGACGACCTCCCCGTCGACCGTGACGGACGCGGACCGCACACGCTGGATCACGGCTCGCATCGCGGTCGCGGCGGCTCGGAAGCGCTCCGCGGTCAGTGCGCGGCGACCCCCGCCCGCATCGGGGCGGCGGCCTCGCCGACCTCGGCCATCAGCTCGCCGGGCGGGTTCAGCCGGGTATCGAGCAGGTGGCGCGGCGCTACGTTACCCAGTGCGCGCAGCATGGACTGCTTGATGCCCGCGTGCTCGCGCTCGAGGTCGAGCAGCCAGCGCTTGATGCGCTGCCGCTTCAAGCTCAGGTCGCCGCAGACCGGACAGCAGCACCCGATGACCTCCAGCCCGCGCTCCCTCGTGTACGCACGGGCCTCGTCCTCCGACACGTAGACGAGCGGACGGATGACGACGTGGCGCCGGTCGTCGGACAGCAGCCGCGCCGGCATCGCTTTCAGCGACCCCGCGAAGAACAGGTTGAGCAGCAGGGTTTCGACGAAATCGTCCGCGTGGTGCCCGAGGGCGATCTTGGTGGCCCCGACGTCGGACGCCAGCCGGTAGAGCACGCCTCGGCGCAGCCGCGCGCAGAGGGAGCAGGGGGTGGCGTCCGCGTCGAGCACATCGTCCATGATGTCTCCGATCGAGGTGTGCTCGATGCGGTACTCCCACCCACGGGCCTCGCAGGTCCGGGAGATTACGTCGTGCTTGTAGGCGGCGTAGCCGGAGTCGACGTTGACCGCGACGAGAGAGAACCGGATCGGTGCCCGGCGCCGCAGGGCGTCGAGGAGGCTCAGCAGAGCCCAACTGTCCTTGCCGCCGGACAGGCCGACCATGACGCGGTCGCCGTCCTCGATGAGGTCGAACGTCTTGATGGCGCGCGTGGCCTTGCGCGCCAGCCGCGCTTCGAGCGTGCTCTGGTAGGGCATGCGCCGGGGAGCGTGCCCACCCTCGGCGGGCTCCGATGCGGCGCGACACGCCGCCGGCCGGCTAGTTTACACCATGCGCCGGACCCGGCGCACCGCCGATCACCAGCCGTGCAGCGACGGACCGGTCCCGTCGAGACGAGAAGCCAACTGCACCGCCACGCCGAGGTAGCGGCTGTCGCGTGAGTCCGGCTCGACCAGGCGCGGGACGAATCCCGTCTCGCTTCTGACGGAGAGCAGATAGGCCCAACTGCGCCGAGCGTACACGCCCTCGGGCCGCAGGGTGACCTCGCGCGGGACGCCCGGAGCGAGCTCCACTCGCTCGGTCGCGCCGCCCAGGCTCACCTCGACCGTGTTCGCCACCCGGGACAGGAGCCTCACTGTCGCCTCCGCGAGTCGGGGCCCGCTGCGCACGATGATGTCCGCCCGACGCTCCCCCGCGACCCAGATGCCCGGCGGCTCCGGCTGCCAGGCGTTGTGGTCCAGGTAGTACAGGAGCATCGGCGGATCGCCGTACTCGACGCGCGCGCGCGGCGCGTCGAGATTGATCGGCAGGTCGTTGACCATCGTCAGCTCCACGGGCAGCGCGCGCAGCAGGCCGCGCTCGCCGCCGAGGTAGGGCTGCTTGGCCGATACGAACGGGTTCAACACGAGGTGTGCGGTGAAGAGACCCCCGCCGATCCACGCCGCCGCCACCGGGCCGAACGAGGCGATGCGCGGCGTCAGGAAGAGCAGCGCCGGGTAGATGCTGAGAAAGTACCGATTACCGGACGGTCCCCCGCCCCCGGACCAGGTGTACGGCATGTACACGATCGTGCCCACCGCCGTCGCGGCGACCGTGCCCAGGATGAGCCAGCCGCGAAGGGAGCGGTTGGCCGGTTCCCGCAGAAACAGCCAGACCGCCACGATGCCCGGGAAGAAGAACGGCAGGAACCCGAAGTGCCTTCCGGCCACGAAGTACCACAGATTGGTGCCGAGCAGCCCCAGGAACCCGGTCGGATCGAGCGGCTCGTCGACGACGATCGCGTTGGTGGTCATGCCGATCCCGAGGTCGTCGAACGTCGCCCCCTCGCGCTCGAACGGAAATGTCCCGTAGAAGGTCTTCCGATCGCCCCCCTGGTAGTTCACCTCACCCGTGATGAGCGCATTGATCGCGAAGCCCGCCACAACGGTGAGAGCGAACACCGTCCCCATGGTCAGACCGGCCGCCACCCGACGACGCCCCCACGCCGCCAGCACCGGCGGCGCAATGAGCAGGACGTGCAGCGGCTTCGAAAAGGTCACGGCGCCGAGGAGCACCGCGGCCGCGAGGTCCGTCCAACGCCCTCGCAACGCCGAGCCGACGCCACTGGCGTTCGGCGGCGACACGTCCTTGTAGAACCAGAGGAAGTAGGCGCAGGAGACGCCGGCGACGTGGAAGGTGTCCGAGCTCAGGAACACCGCATGCACGGGTACTATGGAGACGGCGAAGAAACCCAGGGCGTACGGCAGCGAGAAGCGGCGCGGCGACTGCGCAGCCAGGAACAGGTAACCGAGGGAGACGGCTCCCGCGAGCAGCACGACCTGAAACGCCAGTAGCCCATTGAGCCCGGCAAGCCGAACGAACGGCGCGGCCAGCACGGAGTAGACGTAGGCCTTGCCGTAGTAGAGCCGGTCGTCGGAGCGGTCGCCCCCCCCCTGCTTCAGAAAGATGCCCTGCGGGCCGTCGTGATAGAACTGGTAGAAGCGCTCGATGTCCCGGGCGTCGTAGGCGAGGTCGCCGTCGTACGCGACACTGAGCGCCATGGCAACATAGGTGGCCTCGTCGCCCTTGATGCCGTACGTCGTCCGTACGACGTCCACCGAGAGCGCCGCGCCGCAGCCGACTGCGAGCATGGCCGCGATCGCGACGACGCCGGTGTCCGAGCGCCGCGGACCGGCTGCGGCGCCCGTACTCCCGCTGCCGAAGCCGAACCTCCCGACAGCGGCGGCCCCCCGGGTCAGCATACGCACGCCCACATTATGAGCTACGGGCGCTCCGGAAGGAGACACCGCCGATGACTGCACGGCGCCGCCGGTCGCGGGTCGCCCCCCCCGGCCCGCAGGAACGCCCGATGCCGGCCCGGCGCCGGCCCGGCCGCCGGGGTCGGGCACTGGCCCTGGCCGGCGCCCTGCTCGCGACCGCGTGCGCGCGGCATGCTTCGGACGACCTGGCGGCCGATCTCGGGGCCGCCTACGGGGCGCTCGCCACCGCGACAGAGGCGCAGGGCTCTGTCGCGGTGACCGGGCGGGAAGGCTGGCTCTTCTCCGTCCCCGAGCTCCGGCATCTGGCCGGCGGGGCGTTGGACGCCTTCGATCCGCTCGCCGTAATCCTGGGCTTCGACCGGGAGCTGGCAAGCCGCGGCGTCGATCTGCTCGTCGTGCCGGTGCCGCCCAAGGCGGTCATCTACGCCGACAAGGTGGGCGTGGACGACCCGCCGGTTCCGATTCCCGTCCCCCGGCTCGATCCGAACCACCGGGCTTTCTACGGGCTCCTACGGAGCGAGGGAGTCGACGTGCTGGACCTCACGGAGCGCTTCCTCGATGACCGCTTCCACGGCGAGGGTCCGCTCTACTGCCGGCAGGACACCCACTGGTCGGGCGTCGGTTGCGTCGTCGCCGCCCAGGCGATCGCAGAGGTGGTGCGGGAGCGTCCGTGGTTCGCCGCGCTGGACACCCAACCCTACCGGTTCGGATGGCAGTCGACGACGATCGACGGCGATCTCGCCCGGGACTACGACGACGCGCCGCCCGCTCGCGAGGAATTGCGGTTGCGCACCATCGCCGCCGGCGGAGCGGGCCGTCCGTCGGCCGTTCCTCCCGCTCCCGACAGCCCGATCACGCTGCTCGGCGACACCCACGCGCTCGTCTTCCATGCCGGCGACGAGATGCACGCCGTCGGGTCCGGACTCGCCGATCAACTGGTCTACGAGCTAGGCATCCCGCTCGACGTCGTGGCCTCCGCGACGCCTGGTGCCGCACTCGCCGACCTACAGCGGCGCGCGCAGGCCGCTCCTGCGTCCTGGGACGGGAAGCGGCTGGTAGTCTGGTGCTTCTCGGCGCGCGCGCTCACCGCGGAGGGCGCCTGGCGCGCATCCCCGAACGGCGACTGAGGAATACCCGGCTCAGAACCGGAACCGAAGGCCGCCCCCGACCTCGGCGCCGCCCGCAGGCAGGAAGAGGCGTCCCGTCCTCGCGGCGGGCAGGTCGACGGTTGCGGTGGCGTACCGCACGACGAACCCGACGCCGACGTGGCGCGTCGGCATGTAGGTCACGTCGAGCCCCACGTGGCCGCCGACCGCGTTCCGCCGGTGTTCGCCGGCCTGGACGAGATCCACCCGCACCGTCTCGAACGGAGGCCCGCCCGCCTCGCGAACCGTGACGTTCGTGACGACGCCCTGGGTCACGCTGTAGAGCGACGGCCCGGCGAACAGCGACACGTCGAGACGGTCGACCACGGGAAACCGCCACCCGAAGAAAACGTGCGTCACCCGCTGCCGGTGCGGGAACGACAGCTCGTGCAGGGGTAGCTCGCGGAACGCGCCGCGGCGGAGGGGATGCGGCACCGCGCCGGTGAGGGTCGTCGCGTCGGAGGTGGCCGACTGCGCGTAGCTGGCGCCGACCGACAGGTCGCGCCACAGCCGCAGGCTGCCTCCGGCGTCGATCATCCCGGCCCCTCGGACAACGTGCATCGACTGCACCTGGGCGTCCTCGCCGTAGGCCCGGAAGCCGAGGCTGTCGGTCATGCTCCGGCTGCCGCCCTGCGCGGCGCCGTTCACGTGCCCGCTGAATCGCCCCGTGAACCAGAAGAACCACCCCGGCAAGCCCTCCGGACCGGAGCGCGCGTCGCGCTCGTCCGCCCCCGTCTGCGAGCCGGCCACTTCGGAGCCGAGGCGTTCGGCCTCCGGCCCCGCCCCTCCTTCCCCGAGCGGTGAGGCACCCTCCGCGGCCGGTGCCGCGGCGAACCCGGCGACCGCCACCGCGAGCGCCAGCAGCGGCACGCAGAGGCGCTCAGTCGACACGCAGGGACCCTCCCTCGGCATCGACGACCGACGTGCGGCGCGCACCGGGAGCCGTCATCGGTTGGTCGTACCGCCGGACCAGGTGATTGAAGAAGGCGTCGGCCATCAATCCGTAGCCTTCCGCGGTGGGATGGAGGCCGTCCGGGCCGATGCAGGGAAACGGCGATCCGCCGGCGGGGACGCACCTGCCTCCCGCAACCTTGCCGTAGATGTCGATGAGCACTGCGCCCCGGCTCGCCGCCACGGCTCTCACACCGTCGTTGAAGTCGGGGATTCCCGCCGCGTGCAGGCCGCGAACGGTGGAGCGGATTGGCGGCAGGGTGGCCAGGACGGGTGCGGCGCCTGCCGCCTGCACCATCTGCACCATCTGGTCGACGGCGTGGAGCGCGTTCGCTCTCTCAAGGCTCGAGAATGCAAGATCGTTCGTCCCTTGCATCAGGATCACGACCTCCGGCCGGTGCCGCGCCAGCACGGACGCCAGCCGCCCCGGCGCCTCGACCGCTCTCTCCCCCGGCACGCCCTCGTTGAAGACGCGGATCGACTGCGCCCGATAGGCGCTCCGCAAACGCTGCTCAAGCTGTGCGGGGTAGGAACGCCCGCCGGACACGGCGCCGCCGGAGAGGGTGCCCGCGGTCAGGCTGTTGCCGAACGCCAGGATGCGGGTCACGCCGAGCATCGGCGGCGGCAACACGCGCAGAACGAACGAGCACGCCGCTCCCTGCCCGAGGGCATCGGCCGCGCTGCACGACACCCTGGTGGCGCCGACCGGGAACGGCGTCCCGGAAGCGGGGTCGCACGCAACCGTGACGGGCTCCTGGCCGCCGCGGACCACCGGAAGAGGATAGTCGAGCGGGATGGGATTTCCGTCCGGCGACTGCACCGGCCGGCCGACCGGGCAATCCAGACCGAGCTCGCCGACCTTGTGCGGGTCGAGCGGCGAAGGGGCGGTGGGCGGCACGATCAACGACTCGGCGCACGCCGCAACGACGGCGATCGAGAAGCAGACGGCCAGACGACGGGCTGAAGCCACCGCGGATGACAACGGAAACCACCGGATGCGCGCACGTCTCACGTACCCCCACGACTATCATGTACGCAAGATTCGCCTCATCTTACCCCACGCGGTCGGGAGCAGGACGCGACGAGCTCGAGTCCGCGGACTCGAGCTCGTCGCGCACGACGTAGATCGGCTTGTTCTGCGACTCGTGGTAGGTGCGCGCCTGGAGCTCGGCCAGCAGGCCCAGCGTGACGAGCTGCAGCCCGCCGAAGGCGAGCAGGATCCCGAGCAGGAGCAGCGGACGGTCCCCGATCGCCTGGCCGTCGAACAGCCGCGCGTAGCCGAGATGGGCGATGATTACCAGGCCGGCAAGGCCCATCAGCAGGCCCGGCGGACCGAACATCTGGAGCGGCCGCGTGGCGTAGCTCAGCAGGAACTTCACCGTGAACAGGTCCAGCACCACGCGGACGGTGCGCGACAGGCCGTAGTTCGACCGGCCGAAGCGCCGCGGCCGATGGTTGACCACCATTTCGGCGATGCGAACGCCCTGCTCGCTCGCGATGGCGGGAATGAAACGGTGCATCTCGCCGTAGAGCCGGAGGGGCCGGATCACCTCGCTCCGAAAGGCCTTGAGCGAGCAGCCGTAGTCGTGCAGGTGGACTCCCGTGATCCGCGAGATCAGACCGTTGGCCAACATCGACGGCAGGCGCCGCGTGAGCCAGGGGTCCTTGCGCGCGCGACGCCACCCGCAGACGATGTCGTGCCCCTCCTCGAGGCGGGCCACCAGCCCCGGGATGTCCCGCGGATCGTTCTGGAGGTCGCCGTCCGACGTCACGATGATCCGCCCGCGGGCCCGGGCAAACCCGGCTGCGAACGCCGCCGTCTGACCGAAGTTGCGCCGCAGGCGTACCACCCGCACGCGCGGGTCGCCGGCGTGCAGATCGGAGAGGATGCGGAAGGTATCGTCCGTGCTCCCGTCGTCGATGAGCAGCAGCTCGTAGGAGCGTCCCCAGCCACCCAGGGACTCGCTCAGCTCCTGGTGCAGGGTTCGGAGGTTGGGCGCCTCGTTCCTCAGAGGAATGACGACCGAGAGGTCAGGTGCCATGAGGGGGTGACGGTCCGCATCCCGCGCGGGCCCCGAGTATAGCGTGCGGCCCTTCGGGCGGCGTCACCCTCTCCGCCGCATCACCCAGACGGCACCGACCGCGGCCACGACCGCCGCGGCCAACGCGAGCGTCGCGCGAGGGTGCCCGGCGAGCGCACCGGACACGGTCGAAGCGACACGGCCGATCCACGCGACCGCGTCCGCGCCGTAGCGCACGGCCAGCGTCGCCGCTCCGAAGTAGCGAACGGCTCGACCGCAGGCGACGGCGGCGGCAAAGCGCCAGACCGGAACGCCGGCAACGCCCGCCAGCAGCACGAACATCTTGAACGGAGCCGGCGGAGGCAGGACGGCAGGAATGGCGACGGCGAGCACGCCGTAGCGCTGCGACAGCGCCAGCGCGCGTTCCAGCCGCGCCCCCCCGAACCGGCGGCGGGCGAGGGCGGCCCCGCCCGTTCGCCCGACGGCGTACAGCAGCAGGCATCCCGCCAGCGATCCCAGCGTGGCCATCGTCGCGTAATAGACCAGCCGGTCCGGATCCTGGACGGCGAGTCCAATGACGAGCAGATCGTTGATCTCGGGAAGGGAGAGCAGCGACGAGTCGAGGAACGCGACGACGAAGAGGCCCGGGCCGCCGAGAGAGGCGGCGAACGCCTCGAGCCAGCTCGCGATGCGGGACACCTGCCTCCACGATTATAGCGGCGGCCCACCCGCCGGAACACCGCGGCCGCGGGATCCGAACGCCGACCCGGGCCCGGTGCCGGGTCAGGGTGTGCGGCCCGGGGTAGCCGTCCCGGGCGGGGCAGCGTCGCGGATGGCAGCCAGCATCTCGTCGTGGACCCGGCCGTTCGACGCGACGACGTGGCCGTCCGCCGGCCGGAACGGACCGCCGTCCATGCCGCTCATCCGCCCGCCCGCCTCATCGACGATCAGTGCGCCGGCGGCGGTGTCCCAGGAATGCAGGCGCTGCTCCCAGAACCCGTCGAGCCGGCCCGCCGCGACGTAGCAGAGGGCGAGGGCGGCCGGCCCGAACCAGCCGAACGCGAGCGCCCGCGGCGCCGCCCCGCCGCGCCGAAGCAGAGGTCGAGGGCGGCCGACCCGAGGCGGCGGACGGCGCGCGCCCGGCCCACGAACGTACGGAAGAGGCCGATCACCTCGTCGAGCGTCGCGTGCACGTCGTAGGGAAACCCGGTGCAGAGGAGGGCGTCGATCAGCCTGCCGGTCGAGGATACGGCGAGGGGCTCCCCGTTCAAGCGCGCTCCGCCGCCCCGCTCGGCGGTGTAGAGCTCCTCCCGTAGCGGGTCGTAGACGGCGGCCACGCGGGCCACGCCGTCGATTTCCAAGGCGAGCGAGGCGCAGAAGAACGGCAGCCCGTGCGCGTAGTTCACCGTGCCGTCGATTGGATCGAAGACCCAGCAGTGGGTTGCCCGGGTCTCGGGGGCCGCCCCCGCGTCGAGCTCCTCGGCCACGATCGCGTGGGTCGGAAACCGCTCGCGGATCAGCGCCCGAAACATCGACTCGACCTCGACGTCGGCCTCGGTGACGAGATCGATGGGGCCCTTCTTGGCGACCTTCAGGTCGCTTCGGAAGCGGGAGAGCTGAATCTCGCCCGCTCGCAGCACGGCTTCGATTGCGGTCGCGACCAGAAGGGGATCGACGGACGTCACACCAGCTTCTTGACCATCCGCACTTCCATGCCGCCCTCCGGCATCCGCTGCAGCGTGAGGTCGTCCATGAGACTGCGCATGAAGAAGATGCCCCGCCCGCTCGGCTTCAGGACGTTCTCGGGGGCCAGCGGATCGGCCACGTCGACCGGATCGAATCCCTCGCCCTGGTCGACGACCCGCACCACCAGCTCGGTCGGCTTGGCGAACGGCTCCAGCCGGCACTCGACGACGACGCGCTTCGACCGGTCCTCCCCGTTGCCGTGCTTGATGGCGTTGATGACGGACTCCCGCACCGCGACGCCCACCCAGTGCGTCGCGTCGCCGTCGAGGCCGCCGACCTGGCCCATGTGGTCCGCCACCACCTGGACGAAGTCCAACACATCGAAGTGGCTGGGGCAATCGAGAATGACGCCGGCGGCAGGCATGCGCTCGTGGGCCGTACCATACTCTCGACCGGCGCCGCGGGCAAGCCGAGCGGGTATAGTTCGCGCATGTCCGCCGCAGGGACGAGCAATGCGACGATAACGCCCGCCCGGGCGCTCCGCGGCCGGCTCCGCGTGCCGGGCGACAAGTCGATCTCGCACCGCTACGCCATCCTGGCGGCGCTGGCCGACGGCGTCTCCAACATCACCGGCTACGCGGACGGCGCCGACTGCCGCGCCACCCTCCGGTGCCTGCGCGCGCTCGGCGTCACCATCGGCCCCGGCCCCGAGGCCGGAGACGCCGGCGCGGCGGGCCGCCCCCTCACCATCCACGGCCGGGGGCTCGGCGGTCTGGCGCCCCCCACGGGCCCACTCGACGCCGGCAACTCCGGCACCACGATGCGACTCCTGGCCGGCGTGCTCGCGGCGCACCCCTTCCGCACCGTCATCACG
>MKWU01001579.1_pt1 | contig 38450 bp, 35 predicted proteins | sample 809101 | NCBI WGS metagenome assembly MKWU01 (sample SAMN05860141, study PRJNA318959) | sponge metagenome | host: Aplysina aerophoba | place: Slovenia: Piran, Adriatic Sea, Gulf of Piran | collected 2013-05-07
GCTTCCACACCGCCCGCGACGTGCTGGTCGCCGCGATGCTCGGCGCCGAGGAGTACGGCTTCGGCACCGCCGCGATGGTCGCGGTCGGGTGCAAGATGGCGCGCCAGTGCCACCTCAACACGTGCCCGGTCGGCGTCGCGACGCAGCGCGAGGACCTGCGCGCGAAGTACTTCGGCACACCCGAGATGGTGATCCAGTACCTCACGCACCTCGCGCATCACGTCCGCGAACTGCTCGCCGAGCTCGGCTATGAGCGCATCGAGGACCTCATCGGCCGCGCGGACCTGCTCGACCAGCTCGAGCCGGAGAACGGCCACCGCGCCGCCGGTATCGACCTCGAGAAGGTGATCACGCCCGTCGACCCGGACGGCGTCGAGCCGCACTCGTCGGTGCAGGAGCGCAACGACCGGGGCGAGCCGCTGCTCGACGACCGCATCATCGCGGACGTGCGCAAGGCCATCGAGGGCGGCGCGCCGGTCCGGCGTTCGTACACCATCCGCAATACCGACCGCACGGTCGGTGCGCGCCTGTCGGGCGAGATCGCGCTTCGCTATGGCGACCGTGGCCTGCCGGACAGCTCCATCGACGTCTCGTTCCGAGGCTCGGCCGGGCAGTCGTTCGGTGCGTTCCTCACGTCGGGTGTGCGGATGCACCTCGTCGGCGAGGCCAACGACTACGTCGCGAAGGGGATGAACGGCGGGGAGATCACGATCCGCCCGCCGCGCGATGCCGGGTTCCGGGGCCAGGGCGCGGTGCTGGTCGGCAACACCGTCCTCTACGGCGCCACTGGCGGGCACCTCTTCGTGGCCGGCAGCGCCGGCGAACGCTTCGGCGTGCGGAACTCAGGCGCGCGAGCCGTCGTCGAAGGTGTCGGGGACCATGGGTGCGAGTACATGACCGACGGCGTGATCGTGATCCTCGGGCAGGCCGGCCGGAACTTCGGCGCAGGCATGTCCGACGGCGTCGCCTTCGTGCTGGACGAGGAAGGCGACTTCCGCCAGCGCGTCAACCAGGAACTCGTCGGCCTCGAGCAGGTCACGACGGCGGACAGCATCGAGCTGCTCGAGGCGATGATCCGCCGCCACCACGAGGTGACGGACTCACGCCGCGCGAAGCGGATCCTTGACGACTGGCGGCGCTCCCTGCCGAAGTTCTGGAAGGTCATGCCGAAGTTCGCGCTCACCGAGGAGGGCCCGATGACCGTGGTCCGGCGTCACCTCGAAGGCCTGCGCGCAACCACCGTCTGAACCCGGGTTCCGGTCACTCAGCCGTAACCGCCGAGGGCGCATGCCCCGGCGGTTCTTCGTAGTGCCTACTCGTACCGCAGCGCCTCTGCGACCGCGACGCGCGATGCGGCGCGGGCCGGGAGCAGCGTCATGAGCGCACTCGCGCCGTAGGCGATGGTGAGGATCACGGCCAGGCGCGCCCATGGCACCTGGAAGTCGATGTCGGTCCCGCCCGTGAACTCCGGGCTCGACAGCAGGTTGTACGAGACCGCCAGCCCCAGCACGACCCCGATCGCGACGCCTGCGATGGCGATGAACGATGACTCGAGGAAGTAGGACACGGCCACCAGCCTGCGGCTGTAGCCGATCGCGCGCAGCATCCCGATCTGCTGTCGCCGCTCCACCACGGTGCGGAACGCGATCACGCCCAGCGCTGCGATGCCGACGATCAGCCCGAGTCCCATGAAGCCCTCGAACAGGTACTGGAACGAGCGTGACGTGCTGGCCTGGTCGTTGATCAGCTTGTCGATCGAGTCCGCCTGCACGCCGCGTTCCAGCAGCGTGGACTCGATGTCGCGCGACGCCTCGATGGCGGCGTCGTCGGTCGCATCGGCGGTGACGACGAAGAACTGCTCGAAGTCGCCGCCGGCGAAGTCGTCATCGACCGTCGCCGCATGGGTGAAGATCGCGAAGAAGGACGGGATGACCGCCGTCACCTGCGGTTCGAGCACGCCGATGATCCTGATCTCCGTGGTGAGACCGCTCGACGGGTCACGGACGGTGAGCGGGATGGGGTCCCACGGCTCGTACCGCAGGTCGTGGTCTGAGACACCGAGGGAGAAGTCGCTCACCTCGGGTCCGCCCCCGAAGTCGCCCGTCTGCAGGCGCGAGGCGTCGACGACCGCGACCGTTGGGTCGGTCCGAACCGCCTCCCAGATCGCCTCGTCGCTGTCGTACCCGGCCGCGCGGTGTTCGAGCGGCATGCGCTGCAGGTCGATGAACTCGTTGTCGATGCCCGCGAGCTGGTAGGTCTCGAAGGCCTCGTTGCCGTCTGCGTCGTCGCTGCGCCGCACCAGCGGGAAGGCCGAGACGAGGCGTCCGACGCCGCCAATGGTGGCCTCGGAGTCGTAGCCCGCGGAGTCGAGTGCCTCGCGCAGGTCGGGGATGCGGTTGCTGGGGTTGACGGCCACGGTGACGTCGAAGCCGCCGTTGGCGCTGTCGCTGAGGAACGCCTGCGTGAAGTTCGAGTTGAGCGTGGCCATCACCACGACGCTGAAGACCACCAGGCCGAACATCGCGAGCGTCATGCCGGTGCGGAACTTCGCGGCCACCGGGTAGGCGATGGCGGTCTTGATCGCGGGCGCGATGCCGCCGAGCAGGCGGCCCAGCCAGCGCACCGGGGCAAGCGCCAGCTCTGCGTTCAGGATGATGACGGTCACCGCCGAGGCCGTGACGGCGATGCCCGAGACGAAGAACATCTCGACGTTGCCGTCGATGCGGCCGGGCCGCGGCAGGCCGAGGATGCGCAGCAGCCCGTCAATCGGGTCGAGGTCACCTCCGACGACGCTGCTGAGGTCGGTGAAGAGCGAGAACGGCAGCGGGAGGACCCAGTACCAGACCAGGCCGAGTCCGGCGGCCGAGAAGGCGAGGCGTTGGTTGAGCCCGAAGTAGACCGCGAGCATCGCGATGCCGAACACGCCGAGGCTGAAGCCGGACGTATACGCGAACGCCTGCCCCTGGAACCCGCTGAGCGCGTCGACGCCCCAGCCGGAGAGCCAGATCAGCAGGACGCCGAGGATGAGCATGATGACGGCCCAGCCGCCCGCGTTGCGGTGACGGCCCGCCCAGTCGCGCGAGACCTGCAGCAGCCAGACGATCCCCGCGATGACGTTGAAGACGAGGAGCCAGACGGCCCACAGCAGCCAGTTCCGCCAGCTCCACTGGTTGCGGAAGGCTCCTCGGCGCACGGTCCGCGCGCCGAAGAACATGAGGGTGCTGACCCCCATCAGGGCGCCGCCGCCGAAGAGGCCGGACAGGATCGTCGGGAGGTCCCCGAACGCCGCCCCGATCACGGCCGCCGTGATGAACAGCGTCGCGAAACCGGACACCGCCAGCGCGACGATCCAGCCCACCAGCCACAGCGCGCCCAGCGCGGACTTGAGCAGCGCGCCGATCGAGCGGTCCGCGCCTCGCAGCGGCTGCGGCTCCGGGAGGTCGCGGATGGCGCGCACGATGTTGAGGTTCGCGATGCGGAACGAGGAGAACGTGACGGTCGCGAAGGTCAGGACGACGCCCAGGCTATAGGCGATGAGGAAGCCCTGCCAGTTGAAGTGGAACGTGATGCTGAACCCGAGCGCCTCGGTGAAGATCTGGGCGAGTACGAGCACGAGCACGAGCGCCACCCCGAGCCCGAGCAGCGCGCCGACGGCCGCCGAGCCGACGTTGTACGCCATGCCCTCGGCGAGGAACGTCTCCGTGAGATGCAACCGTTGCATCCCGACGGCGCGCGCCATGCCCATCTCGGAGCGCCGTTCTGCCGCGAGCATCACGAAGATCATGAAGATCAACAGCACGCCCGACGCGATCGCGAACAGCCCGAAGATCAGGAAGAACGTCACGAAGATCGAGCCGATCGTCTCGGCCAGGCTGACGAGCTGCTTCTTCGTGAACAGGATGTCTGCCCGGCTGCCGGGCGTCTCGTCGATGAACGTCTCGAGCCGCTGCTCCACTGTGTCGCTGCGGTCGAGGGTGTCTCGCACCCCGCCCGTGATGGAGACCGCGATCGCCGACAGCTTGCCCTCGAGCCCCGTCACCTCTCGGGCGACATCGAGGCTGGTGACCAGCCCGCCGCCACCGCCGAACTGGGCCTCCGTGAGCGAGGTGTCCAGGATGATGTCGATGACCTCGAACGCGGTCGGCTGGCCGTCGTGGAAGATCTGCACGGTGTCCCCGGGCGAGACGTCCAGCTGCTCCGCGAGATCCCGGGATACGTAGCCTCGCATGCCTCCCAGGCTCGAGCCGGGAATCAGCTCACCATCGAGCGTCTTGAGTCCCCTGAACGCGTCGACGGTCGAAGGGTCGACTCCGATGAAACCGGCCACGGGCTCCGCGAGCCGGCGCTCGGCGTTGAGCGCAGGCAACACCTCGACGAGCAAGCCCGAGACGCCGTCGACGTCGGGGTCATCGGCGAACTCGGCTGTCAACTGCGCGAGGAAGTCGTCGGTGAGGTAGCGGTCGTCGCTCTCGGCTGCCACTTCGTCGTCGAACCCGATGACGAAGTCCACTTCCTCGAAGCTGTCGTAGACCTCGTTGGTGATGGAGTAGCCAACGGTGTCGCCGGTGGCGAAGGCGGCGCTGATGATCAGCGTCGAGAGCATCAGCCCGATGACGATCAGCGACGTCTGCGCCCTGCGGCGCGCGATGTTCCGCAGCCCCATGCGCACGAGCAGGGGTTGGCGCCAGGCGAGCAGCCCGAGGATCCCGAAGATCGCGCCGAGCGCGAGCAGCAGCGCGACCAGGATGCTGGTCAGCGGGATCCCGAAGAGGCTATCCAACGAGCTGCTCCTCGCGCTCGATCAGCCCGTCGCGCATGTGCACGATGCGATGGCAACGGTCGGCGATCTCGCGGCCGTGGGTCACGATCACGAAGGTCTGGTCCTGCTCGCGGTTCAGCCCGGTGAGCAGGTCCATGATCTGACCGGCGGTTACCGAGTCGAGGTCACCCGTGGGCTCGTCGGCCCACACGATCGTGGGGTCGTTGACGAGCGCGCGAGCGATGGTGACGCGCTGGCGCTGACCGCCGGAGAGCTGGCCGGGGCGGTGGTCCACCCAGTCGGTGAGCCCGACATGGTCGAGCTGCGCGAGCGCGCGCCGGCGCGCCTCGGCCGGCGGTGTGCCGGAGACGAGGAGCGGCAGCTCGACGTTCTCGACCGAGCTGAGCACCGGGAGCAGGTTGTAGAACTGGAAGATGAAGCCCATCCGCGTCGCGCGGTACGAGGTCTTCGTGTTGTCATCGAGGCTCACGAGGTCCGTGCCCTCGATGGTGATGCTGCCGTCGGTCGGGTCGTCGAGACCAGAGGCGGTGTTGAGCAGCGTGGTCTTGCCGCAGCCCGATGGCCCCATGATGGCGACCATCTCGCCGCGCTCGACGGAGAGGTCAACGCCGCGGAGCGCCTGTACCTGCACCTCGCCGGTGTCGTACGTCTTGACCAGGCTTCTGAGTTCAATAATCGCGTCGGGCATGGGGCCTCCGAGCGTCGTATCGCAGTATCTGCGATCGATGCTCCGCGATAGCACCACAAGGTGCTACCGGGTGCGTGCCATCGGTGGGAGCGGGGCGCGCATTCTCTGCAGCACGAGTATCGTAGCACCAGGATCGTTTAGCGCACGTAAGACCGGGAGAACGATGGCGTTCGGCGTCCTGCTCGTGATCGTCGGCGGGATCTTCCTGGCCGAGTCGCTCGGGCTGACCGACTTCGGGATCCGCGAGCTGTGGCCGCTGCTACTCATCGGCGGCGGCTGCGTCATCCTCTACGAGCGCGTGCGACGCGCGTACCGCCGCCGGTGAGGTTCCCGGAGATGACGAGCCGCGCCCGGGACGTCGTACCGCTCACGATCGGTTGCTACCTGATCACGCTCGGCGCCGTCCTGCTCCTCGACAGCACGAACGTGCACGCGATCGGCGTCGAGGGGGCGATTGGGAGCGCGTTCGGACTCGCGTTCGTCGGGCTCGGGGTACTCGCATTCATGGCGGCGTGGCGGGTGCGGCGCTTCTCACGCCGGATGCGCCGAACAGTCGGGCACCTCCGCTCCGACGCGAGCGGCTGGACGGTCGAGGACGACGCGGTGATCTCCACCGTCGTCGGCGACATCGCGCTCGACCTGCGCGACGCGGACCTGCCCGAGGGCGAGACCGAGCTCGCGGTGCTGTGCTGGCTGGGCACCATCCAGGTGCGCGTCCCGCGCGAGTTCGGCGTCGACGTCACCGCGCAATCCATCGTCGGCAGCGTCGACGTGCTCGGTGAGCGCGAGGAGGGTGTCGTGCGCGACATCCACGTGCGCAGCGACGGCTATGACCACCAGACGCGGCGCGTGCGGCTCCGCCTGTCGACGTTCGTCGGCGAGCTCATGGTGGTCCAGGTCTAGCCCGAGGCGACGCCCTCGCGATGCGGGCAGCCGAGGCAGTCCCGTAGACCGGGCGGCGACGCCGCAACGCTCGCGTCGAGCAGCAGACGCCGCAGCGTCCAGAGCGGCAGCCCGATCACCGCGCACCGGCACCCATCCACCGTGGCCGCCGGCGCGAACTCGGCGTCCTGCACGGCGTAGCCGCCGGCCTTGTCGAACGGCTCTCCGCGCGCGATGTAGCGTGCTACCTCGTCGTCCGCGTAGTCACGCATCGCGACGGCCGTCGCGACGCTCTCCGTCGCCTCGCCGCCCGCACCGATCACCGCGACACCGGTCACGACGTGGTGCGTGCGCCCGCGCAGCGCTTCGAGCATCGCCCGCGCCTCGGCGTCGTCGCCCGGCTTGCCGAGCTGTCGCCGGCCGAGGACGACGATGGTGTCCGCCCCGATCACGGTGTCGCCGGGGCGGGTGTCGGCGACGGCGCGCGCCTTGCGGAGTGCGAGCGTGCGGGCCAGCCGTGCGGCGTCGTCGTCCTCGTCGGACTCGTCGACGTTGGCGGGGATCACCTCGAAGGTGACGCCGAGGGAGGGGAGCAGCTCGCGGCGGCGCGGCGATGCGGACGCGAGGACGATCACCACGGGTACAGGGTCGCTGCTACTCAGCGCGGTCGAGCGTAGTGATGCACTCGATGTGCTGGGTGTGGGGGAACATGTCGATCGGCTGCACCTCGCCGATGGTGAAGCCGCCGTCGGCGAAGCGGCGCAGGTCGCGCGCCAGCGTCGCCGGGTCGCACGAGACGTAGACCATGCGCCGCACGTCGGAGGCGACCACCGTCTCGATGATCGAGGCGTCGAGGCCGGCGCGCGGCGGGTCGACGACCACCACGTCGGGCTGGGGGCTGAGGAGCGGCAGCTGCTCCTCGACCGTGCCGATCACGCGCTGCACGTTCGGGTACGGCGCGAGATTCACCTCGGCGTCGTCGCCCGCGGCGCTGGACGCCTCGATGGTGACGACATCGGGGACCACCTGCGCGAGCGCGACGGCGAACGTGCCGACGCCCGAGTAGGCGTCGGCGACCAGGCGTGGCGAGACGGCGCGGGCGCGCGCGACGACCAGCTCGATGAGCCGCTCGGCCTGGTGCGAGTTGACCTGGAAGAACGCCGGCGAGGAGACGCGGTAGCGCGCGCCGCGCAGCAGCTCGTGGTAGTGCTGCTGTCCGCTGCGCACGTTGCCGCGGCGGCCGGGCCGCCAGCGCAGCTTCGGCTGCACCAGCGACTCGCCCGTGTTCTCGCCCGCGCGCACGGTGAGCTGCTTCGTCTGCATGGTGCGGCCCTGCGCGTTGCGCAGGACGCGGTTGGCTTCGGGCAGCGCGATCTCGCAGTGGTCGACGCGCAGGAAGCGGTGCGTGCCGTGCTCCATGAAGCCCACATCGCCGTCACGACGCACGGTGAAGCGCATGTGGTTGCGGTACGCCCACGGGTCGTTCATGCCGATCATCTCGCGCAGGACGCCGTCGATGTCGGCGTCCTCGAAGCGCCCGATGCGGCGCATCTGCTCGCGGACGACGCCGGTCTTGAGCCGTAGCTGCTCGCCGTAGGCGATGTGCTGGAGCTGGCAGCCGCCGCAGCGCCCGTAGTACGCGCAGCGCGGCTCGACCCGCTCCGGCGACGCCTCCTCGACCATCACAGTCCGCGCCTGGATGTACGAGGACTCCTCGGACGTGATCTCCGCGATCACGCGCTCCCCGGGGATGCCGAACTCCACGAACGCGACGCGCCCGTCGGGTGCGCGGCCCATCGCCACACCTCCTGCGGCGAACCCGGTGAGCTCGAGCTCGACGGGCGTGCGAGGGCGGTCGATGAGGCGCCCGCGACGTCGTCGTCGGCGCTGCTTCTTGCGCGGCGGCCGCTCGGGCGCCACGTCCTCGATGTCGGGTCCCATCTCCAGCGTCATACGTCGATGGTACGGGTCGCCGTCGTGCGAGCGCGAGCGGCGCGCGCGCCGGATGGCGGGTAGCATCGGCGGCGAGGGAGGCCGCCGTGGAACCCACGCCGCTGCGAGACATCGTCCGCGAGGTCGTCTCGATCCCCACCGCGCCCTACCTGGAAGGCGGCGTGCGCGAGTACATCCGCTCGTTCGCGGAGGCGCGCGGCCTCGCCCACGAGGAGGACGCGTTCGGCAACGCCTACGTCACGTACCGCCGCGGACGGCGTCGCCGCCCGCTCGTGCTCGGGGCGCACATGGACCACCCCGCGCTCGTCGTGGCGGGCGTCGACGGCGACCGACTCGACCTCGAGTTCCGCGGCGGCATCGACGCCTCCTACGGCGACGGCGAGCCCCTGGTGCTGCACCGCGAGGGCGAGCGCGAACCGCACGCGCGGGCAGTGGTCACGTCGGTGCGCGCCGACGAGCGCGGCCGGCTGGCGGGGGCCGAGGCCACCGTCGACGGGGACGCGGGTGGCGTCGCCGCCGAGGACCTCGCGCTGTGGGACGTGCCGGTGTGCCGGTTCCGCGGCGAGATCGTGCAGGCGCGCGCCTGCGACGACCTCGCCGGCGCGGCCGGCATCCTCGCCACCCTCGACCGCATCGTCGCGGAACGCCCGAACGGCCACGTCGTGGGGCTGTTCACGCGCGCCGAGGAGGTCGGGCTGCTCGGGGCGTCGGTCGCGGCGCGCGAGAAGCTGCTGCCCGAGGACGCGCTCGTGGTGGCCGTCGAGACCTCCTCGATGGCCGCGGGACGCGCCGAGCAGGGCGGCGGGCCGATCGTGCGCCTCGGCGACGCGATGCACGTCTTCTCGCCCCGCATGTCGCAGTGGATGACGGCGCTCGGCGGCGAGCTCCGCGGCGAGGACGAGGCGTTCCGCTTCCAGCGCAAGCTCATGGACGGCGGCACCACCGAGGCGACCTCGTACGACCTGTACGGGTACGAGACGGGCGCGGCGTGCATCGCGCTCGGCAACTACCACAACGCGGGGCCGCGAGGCCGCGTGCGAGCGGAGACGGTGCACCTCGGCGACCTCGAGGGTCTCGTGCGGCTGTTCGTGCGGATGCACGAGACCGTGCCGCGGTACCAGCGCTACCTGCCGGCGCTGCTGCGGCGCTACGACGTGCTGGGGCGCGAGGGGCGAAAGCGGCTGCGTAGCAGCGCGCGGAGGCGTGCCCGCTAGCGTTCGAGGTGCTTCCAGACCGCTTCTTCGGTCTCCTCGCCGACGTGCCCCTCGCGCATCAGCCGGATGAGCAGGCGGCCGTCGTGGCCGTGCGTGCGGAGGCAGTCACCGATCGAGGTGGCGCGCTCGGCGTTGCCGAGCACCACCGCGAGCAGCAGTTCCCACTCGAGCGGCGTCGCGAGCACGACCGTGCCGTTTACCTCGACGTGCGTGCGCGCGTCCCAGAGCGAGGGGATGTCGATCGGGCTCAGCGAGACGTACGCGCCGTGGAACGTCGGGCTGCCGTGTACGAAGACCGGCACGCGGCTGCGCATGAACTGCAGCCGCGCCGCCGCCACGTATGCGCCGCGCTGCCACGTCACGGGCACGTCAAGCATCTCGGCGAGCTGCGCGAGCGCGGCGTCGGTGGTGACGAACTCAAGGTTGGGTGCGGGCGTCTCGATGCCCTGGAGCTGCACGGCCGACGCGCCGACGAGCGCCCACGGCTGCTCGCTCGCCGCCTCCTCGATGACGCGCACGAGCGGACCGAGGACGGCGTCGGATTCGGAGTCGAGCTGAGGAGGTTCGAGGATCGTCATGCGCCCACCGTGTCCACGGCCCCGAACGGGCGGTTGTCAGAAATCGTAACGCGTCATCTGGTAAGCGTCTGCCGTCTGATGACGCGAAGACGGTCGGGGTGCATGGGTTGCGGACAAAGGCGTGCACAGCCGGCGGGCACCCTCGCGCGGACGCCCGTAGGCTCACCGGACTCCCCGGGGTCTTGCGCCCATCGGGGACACTGGCGGGTGGGGTGAGGCATGCGGGCGACATCGGACGTGGCCGGGGAGCGCGAGCCGGCGCGCGACGCCGCGACCGGGCGCGGCGTGCTCCCGGCGCAGGCACTGCGTCGCGCCATCGCCGACGGCGTCATCAGGTCGGCCCGGAAGATCGAGGACGCCCAGATCCAGCCGGCGAGCCTCGACCTGCGGCTTGGCTCGAAGGCGTACCGTCTGCGCAGCAGCTTCCTTCCCGGCGCGGCGCGCATCCGCGACCGCCTGCACGACCTCCAGGTCGGCCCGGCGCTCGACCTCGACAACCCCGACGGTGCGGTGCTCAACCCCGGCCACCCGTACCTCATCGAGCTCATGGAGCGCGTGCGGCTGCCCGCGGGCACGAGGGCCGTCGCCAACCCGCGCAGCTCGACCGGCCGCCTCGACATCTTCACGCGGGTCATCGCCGAGCGCGCCACCCAGTTCGACGCGATCGAGCCGGGCTACGAGGGCTCGCTGTGGCTGGAGATCTACTCGAACACCTTCACGATCGGCGTCCGGTCGGGTCTTTCGCTCGCACAGCTGCGGCTCTCGACCTCGGACGAGGCGCTGACGGCGACGGAGATCGAGCGGCTCCACGCGGACAAGGGGCTCGTGTTCGCGCCCGGCGGTGAGCCGAGGCAGCCTGTCGCGGAGCCCGCGATCGGGAATCGAGGGCTGCTGATCAACGTCGGGCTCCCCAACGGCAACGAGTACGTCGGCTGGCGCGCGAAGCACCACACACCGCTGCTCGACCTGTCGCAGACCGCCGAGTACGACGCGCTCGACTTCTGGGAGCCGGTGCGGGCGGAGCGCGGCGGGCGGCTCGTGCTCAACCCGGACGACTTCTACCTGCTGATATCGAGGGAGTACGTGCGCATTCCCCCCAACGTCGCGGCGGAGATGGTGGCGTACGACCCCACCAACGGCGAGTTGCGCACGCACTACGCCGGCTTTTTCGACCCGGGCTTCGGCTACGGCGCGAAGGTGTCCGGCACGCGGGCAGTCCTCGAGGTGCGGGCCCACGACGTGCCGTTCATGCTCGAGGACGGCCAGCCGATCGCGCGGCTCGCGTACGAATACATGGCCGAGCCGCCGGACCGCCTCTACGGTGACGACACGCTGACATCGCATTTCCAGCGGCAGGCGATCAACCTCAGCCGCCAGTTCCGCCCCATCGAGGGTGCGATCACGTTCCAGTTCCTGCGAAACGAGTAACGCCACGCCCGCGGGCCGTCCACCCCATGGAACGATTGCGGGGGTTGCCCGCATACAATCTGACGTACCCCCTTTGCGGGAAACGAGGCCCTCGTGAGCGCTCGACTGATCACCACCTCCACCCTGCTTGCCCTGCTCGTCGCGGTCGTCATGGCGGCGATGCCGCCGACGGCACAGGGGCAGCGTCCACCCATCGACCCATGCGTCGACTGCTGGTGGGCGGGGCCGGGCGATGCCCGGCTCACGCACGCCGAGGCCGACGTGACGGTCGGCGCGGGGCTCTACGTCACCCACTGGACACTCACGTTCGAGCACCCCGGCACCGGCGGGCTGGCCGAGGGGCGCGTGATCATCCCGCTGCCCCCGGACAGCGTCGTGACCGGGCTCACGCTCGCCGGCGGCGAGCAGACGCTCGAGGGCGAACTGCTCGACGCCGACGACGCGGTACGGATCTACGAGGAGATCGTGAGCCGCCTGATCGACCCGGCGCTGCTGCGCTCGCTGGGCGGCGACCTCTACGAAATTCGTGCGTTCCCCGTCCCGGCGGGCGAGACGCGCCATGTGCGCTACACGGTGACGACGCCCCTCGCGGCCTCGTCCAACGAAGTCGTGATCGAGGCGCCCTGGTCGCGCATGTCCCCGCGACCGGCATCCGCCTCGCTGACCGCGACCATCGACGTGCCGTGGGAGGTGCGTACCGTGATCGCACCCGGGCACGTCCCCACCATCGAGCGCGCGGGCGCAGGCGAGCTCGACGTGTCCTGGGCGTCGCCGGCCGACTGGACGGCGGCGCGCGACTTCCGCCTGCACCTCGGAGGCGGCGACGGCCTCGTCGCCGCCCGGCTGCTGGCCCACCGCGAGGCTGGTCAGGACGGCTACTTCGCGCTGCTGCTCGCCCCCTCGATCGAGGCGGGCGAGCGTGTGGCGCGCGACATCGTGATCGTGCTGGACCGCAGCGGCTCGATGTACGGCGAGAAGATCATCCAGGCGCGCGCGGCCGCGATCAGCATCCTCGACGACCTCGGCGAGGACGACCGCTTCGGCGTCGTCAGCTTCGCCGACAACGCCACCTCGTTCGCCGGCGAACTGAGCGCGGTCTCGGACGTCGGCGACGCGAAGGAGTGGATCGAGGATGTCGTCGACACGGGCGGCACCAACATCGCCGAGGCGCTGACCGAGGCGATGGGGCTCCTGCCGGGCGATCGACCCTCGACGGTCGTGTTCCTCACGGACGGCCTGCCGACCGTCGGCATCGAGGACACCGATGCCATTGTCGACGCGACGGAGGCGGCGGCGCCCCAGAACGTACAGCTCTTCACGTTCGGCGTCGGCCATTACGTGGACACGACGCTCCTCGACGCGCTCTCGTTGCGCTTCACGGGCTCCAGCCACTACGTCGCGCCCGACGAGCGCATCGACACCGAGGTGGGCAAGCTCAGCGAGCGCATCTCGACGCCGGTGCTGCTCTCCACGGCCATCTCGTTCGAGCGCCTCGATGACAGCGACAAGCCCACGGTGCGCGCAGTCGCGCCGAGCTACCTCGGCGGCATCTTCGTCGGCGAGCAGGTGCTCATCGCCGGCCGCTACGAGGGCTCGGGCGACATCACGGCGGTGCTCACCGGCCACAGCGCGGCCGGTGACCAGCGTTTCGAGTACGCGCTGTCGCTGCCGGACACCTCGGACGACCCGGGCATCGCCCTGCTCTGGGCGCAGCGCCGCATCGCCGACCTGCTGCGCGAGCTGCGCATCGAGGGCGCGCGCGAGGGACTCATCGAGTCCATCGTCGGCATCGCCAACCAGTTCGGCATCGTCACGCCCTACACCTCCTACCTCGCCGAGGAGCCGGAAGCGGCCTTCGAGGAGGAGGAGGCGGCGGAAGCCATGGAGGACGCGATGGACGACGACTCGTCCGGTGAGGCGGCCGTGCAGGCCTCGGAGAGGGTCGCCGAGATCGGCGCGGGCGAGGTCGAGCACTCGACGCCATCGGCCGCGCGTCTCGTCGGCACGCGGACCTACTACCTGATCGGCGAGACCTGGATCGAGGAGGGCTTCGACCGCTCCGGCCCCGAGCCCGACGAGGTGACACTCGACGCGGCAACGCTCGCGGAGCTGCAGTCCAGCGACCCGCAGCTCGTCGCCGCCTCGGCGCTGGGCACGCGCGTGATCGCCCTCGGATCGACCGGGTGGGTGACGCTCGTCTGGCCCGCTCCGGCCGACGGGGACACGACGGCCGACCCGGGGACCACCACTCCCGAACGCGGGGAGATGACCGACCAGAAGCCGGCGCAGACCACGGATGCGGACTACGTCGTGCGGTCGGGTGACACCCTCTGGCGCATCGCCGCGAGCTGCTACGGCGAGGGGCGCCGCTGGACCGAGATCTGGGACGCCAACCGCGACCGCGTCATGGACGACGGCCGCACGTTCAGTAACGCCAACCTGATCCGCGTCGGGTGGACGCTCACCATCCCCGGCGGGTGCGAGGGGAAGGAGTAGTCGGGTCGGGTTGCCGTCGGAGGCGCGCACATGTGAGGATCGGCGCGAGGTAGCCGATGCCGAAGCAGGTCACCAACGTCGCCTCCGACGACGCGCTCACGACGATCTACCGGATCTCGCACGACGAGCAGGAAGAGGTCATCGCCGCGCGCGTCGCGGAGCGCCTGGGCATCAAGCCGGCCTCGGTGGCCGGCATGCTCACGCGGCTGCGCCGCGACCGCCTCGTCGACATCGACAAGCGCAAGCGCATCTCGCTCAGCAAGGCGGGCTTCGAGCGCGCCGAGCAGATGGTGCGCCGCCACCGGCTCGCGGAGTGCCTGCTCGTCGAGACGCTCGGGCTGGAGTGGTGGCGCGCCTACGAAGAGGCGCACCTCATGGAGCACGCCATCTCTGACGTCACCGAGTCGCTCATCGTCGACCGCCTCGGCAAACCAACCGTCTCACCGTTCGGCTACCCGATCCCCGGCTCCAACCACGGCCACCCACTCTCGGGACGCCGCCTCTCCGCCGTCGCGGCGGGCGACCGCGCGACGATCGAGCGCGTGTACGAGGAGGAGGAGGAACTCCTCCGCTTCTTCGACGAGGAGGGCATCCGGCCCAGCGTCGAGTTCACCGTGCAGGATGTGGCCCCCTACCGCGGCACCGTCACCATCGAGCTCGACGGCCGCGAACTCGTCCTTGGCCTGGAGGCCGCGCACCGCATCTGGGTCTGGGACGACTGAGCACGTCCTGACGACACGTCTCCGCAGTCCGGCCCCCTCTCCCTGTATGGCCCGTTCGGCGAGCCGAGGGGTTCCCTCGGCTCGCCTCGATGCGGGGATACCCCGCAGGGGGAGAGGGCTGGGGTGAGGGGCTTCCGGCTGCGGGGACATCGGGCGACTGAGGAGCCCCCTCACCCTTACCCTCTGCATGGCCGGGTCGGCGAGCCGAGGGGATCAGACGCGGAGAGCGCTACGCGCCGCGCATTACGTGCGCTGCCTCCACGAGGTGCTCCAGCGCGGGCACCGTCTCCTCGTAACGGCGGGTCTTGAGGCCGCAGTCGGGGTTCACCCACAGCAGGTTCGGATCGATGACCGACGCCGCCTCCTCGAGGCGGCCGACCATCTCCTCGGTCGGCGGGACGCGCGGTGAGTGGATGTCGTACACGCCGAGGCCGAGGTCCTTGTCGTAGCCGCGGTCGCGGAAGCCGTCCAGGCTCTCCGCGTCGGAGCGCGCGTTGAACAGCAGCATCACGTCGGCCTCCATGTCGGAGACCGCATCCAGCACGTCGCCGAGGTGCACGTAGCACATGTGCGACTGGATCTGCGTGTCGTCGCGCACACCCGCCGTCGCCAGCCGGAAGCACGGCACCGCCCAGCCGAGGTACGCCGGCCAGTCCGCCTTCCGCAGCGGGACGCCCTCGCGCAGCGCCGGCTCGTCGACCTGGATGACGCGGATCCCCGCCGCTTCGAGGTCCACGACCTCGTCGCGGATCGCGAGGGCGATCTGGCGGCACGTCTCCGCGCGCGGCTGGTCGTCGCGCACGAACGACCAGTTGAGGATCGTCACCGGGCCCGTGAGCATGCCCTTCACCGGGCGGTCGGTCAGCGACTGCGCGTACGTCGCCCAGCGCACGGTCATCGGGCCCGGCCGGGCCACGTCGCCGTACACGATCGGCGGCTTCACGTTGCGCGAGCCGTACGACTGCACCCACCCGAAGCGCGTGAACGCGAAGCCGTCGAGTTGCTCGCCGAAGTACTCGACCATGTCGTTGCGCTCGGACTCCCCGTGCACGAGCACGTCGAGGCCGATGCGCTCCTGGAGCCGGATCACCTGCTTGATCTCGGCCTCCAGGAAGCCCTCGTACTCCTCGGCCGTGATGCGGTCGTTGTTGAAGCGGCGGCGTTCGCGGCGGATCTCGGGCGTCTGCGGGAACGAGCCGATCGTGGTGGTCGGGAACGGCGGCAGGCCGAGGCGCATGCGCTGCGCCGCGCGGCGCTCCTCGACGCCCCCGTCGCGGTCGTAGTCGTCCGACGTGGTCGAGGCGACGCGCTCGCGCACCGCCGGGTTGTGCGTCCGAGGCGAGTTGCGGCGCGACTCGAGGGCGGCGCGGTTGGCGGCCAGCTCGTCGGCGACCGCGTTGGGGTCCTCGATGGCCCGGCCGAGGACGGCGACCTCCTCGATCTTCTGGTTCGCGAAGGCGAGCCACGAGCGCAGCTCGGGGTCGAGGTCGGTCTCGAGGTCGAGCTCGATCGGCACGTGCAGCAGCGAGCACGACGCCCCGACGATGACGCGGTCCTCGCCGACCGCGGCGCCGATCTCGCGCACCGTCGCGAGCGAGGCTTCGAGGTCGTTCGCCCAGATGTTGCGCCCGTCGACGACCCCCGCGACGACGTGCTTGCCGCCCGGGAGCCCGAAGCGCTGCAACAGCGCGAGGTTGCGCCGTCCGCGCACAAGGTCGAGGCCGATAGCCGCCACTGGCAGCTCGGCCAGCGTGCGGTACGCCTCGTCGACGTCGCCGAAGTAGGTCTGCACGAGCAGCTTCGTCGAGCCGGCCGCCGCTGCGAGGCGTTCGTACGCGGTCGTCAGCGCTGCGAGCTCCTCGGGCGTGCGGTCCTGCACCAGCACCGGCTCGTCGAGCTGCACCCACTGCGCGCCTGCCTCGTTGAGGAGCCCGAGGACCTCCGCGTAGACGTCGAGCAGGCCCGGCAGCAGTGAGAGCAGGTCGAAGTCGTCGTCGTGGTTGCCGTCGGCGTCGAAGCCGCGGGCGAGCAGCAGGAACGACACGGGGCCGAGCAGCACGGGCATCGTCTCGATGCCCGCCGCGCGCGCCTCGAGGTACTCGTCGAGCGGCTTGCGCCCGGCCAGCCGAAAGCGCGTCGCGGGCGACAGCTCGGGCACGAGGTAGTGGTAGTTGGTGTCGAACCACTTCACCATCTCGAGCGCGGTCACGTCGATGCGCTCGCCCTGGGCGCCGCGCGCCATGGCGAAGTAGGTGTCGAGGTCCCCGTCCCCACCGTCGCGGTAGCGGGGCGGCGCGGCGTCGACCATCGCGATCGTGTCGAGCACGTGGTCGTAGTACGAGAAGGTGTTCGAGGGGATGAGGTCGATCCCCGCGTCGCGCATGCGCGTCCACGCCTCCAGGCGCAGCTCTCGTGCGGTCGCTTCGAGGTCCTCGCGCCCCACATCGCCGTCCCAGTACCCCTCGACGGCGCGCTTGAGTTCGCGCCGCGCGCCGATGCGCGGATAGCCGGAGAGAGCGGACAGGGCCATGGGAGGGCTCCTCGGAGCGGTGGGGATCGGGACTTGCTGCGTCGGTACACCGATCGTAGCGCGGGCGGTCGTGGCGGGCTACGCGCCGATGCCTTCCGGGCGGCCGGATCCGCCTCGATAATCGCCGGCATGTCTCTCTTCGCTTCCGCCCGCGAGCGTCGCCTCTGGCTCTGGACCCTCGCGGTCGTGGTCGCGATCTACGCGTCGATCGGTTTCGCGAGCTCCGTGGCCGGCGTGCTGCGCGAGGGCGGACTGTTCGAGGCGTCCCTATTCCTCGGCGCCATGTTGCTGGTGGGAGCGACCGTCGTGGCGCAGGGGCTTCGGGCCCGGCCCGGTGGCGTCGAGGTCGCCGTGGCGCTGGGCGTCGCGGTCGTCTACCTGCTGGTGCTGATGCGCGTGGCGAGCCCGATCGAGCGCAGCCACCTCATCGAGTACAGCGTGGTGGCGGTGTTCATCTACGAGGCCCTCGCGGAGCGTGCGAGCCACGGTCGTCGCGTGCCCTCGCCGGCCCTGCTCGCCGTGTTGGCCACGGCGTTCGTCGGGGCCGTGGACGAGTGCGTCCAGTACTTCCTGCCCGACCGCGTCTTCGATCCGGTCGACGTCCTGTTCAACGCCCTCGCCGCCGTGATGGCGGTGGCCGCCAGCGCGGCCCTCGGCTGGGCGCGTCGCCGACGTAGCGAGGCGGGCTCGTAGCCACGCATCATGGTGTCTATAATGGCGTCATGCCGGGAACGCCGCTCCCACAACTGCGCGCACGAGCCGGGAGCCTGAGGCCTCGCGACCTCGTGCGCGAGTTGCAGGCGCGTGGGTGGGTCGAGCGGGATCCACGACGCGGGAAGGGCAGCCACAGGATCTTCTCGAAGCTCGGGCGCCGTCCAATTGCCGTTCCATACAGGCTGAAGCACGGGACCACGCATAGCATCCTGGCCAGCATCACGGCCGATGAGGAGGCGAATAATGACTGACGAAGCGACGATCGATGAGGCCGTTCGTGTGGCGCTCGCTGCTCCGTATACACGCCTTCTCACGCGCGAGGAAGACGGCGGGTACTCGACCAGCGTGCTTGAACTGCCGGGCTGCTTCTCATCAGGGGACACGCCCGAAGACGCGATGGAGATGCTTGACGAGGCGATCGAGCTGTGGGTCGCGGTGGAGGTCGAAGATGGCCACGACATCCCGCCGCCGACGCGTGCGGTGGAGTACTCGGGCCGCCTCACGCTACGCCTGCTCCCCTCGATCCACGAGCGGGCGGCACTCCTCGCGCAACACGAGCGAGTCAGCTTGAATCGGTACCTCGCCAACGCGATCAGCTACTACGTGGGGCTTGGGAGTCCGCAGGTCACATCTGCGGCGACCGCGAGAACGCGGACTGCGCTGATGGCGGTACGTGAGGAGCCCGGACAGTGGGCAAGCGACGAAGGCGACAACGCGTAGCGAGTTGCCGCCTTCGGATTCGGGCTCTCGCGCCCGACTCAGCTACACCCGGACGTGGCGCCGCACGACACGCACTTCAGGCACGTGCCACTGCGCACCATCATCATCTGCCCGCACTCCGGGCATGGATCGCCCTCGAAGCCCATCTGCCTGGCTTGCAGCGTCCGCTGCGCCGTCTCGCTGAGCTCCAGGCGCACCGTCGAGGTGGCCGTGGGGGCCTCGACGCTTGTTGAGGCCGCCGATGCGGCTTCGCCGCTCGGCTCGGGCGTGCGGGGTGCAGCGGGCGCCGGAGCGCCCGTCGCGGCTGGTGGGTCTGCTACCTGCGCCTCGGCGATGTCGGCGCCGCCGGCGATTGGGACCACGAGCTCTGCGTTCGGGGACGGCAGCGCCGCGGGCGCCTCGACGGCGCCGTTGGTCGGCGGCGCGTCCGCGAACGGGGGCGCCTCGAACTCGTCCTCGGCGGTCGAGGTGCTCGAGAGGTCGACCTGGCCCATGTGCGCGACGTCGTCGCGGTCGAGGTAGGTGATCGCCAGCTCGCGGAACACGTAGTCGATGATCGAGGTCGCCATGTGGATGCGGTCGTTGCCGGTGACCATGCCGTTCGGCTCGAACTTCGTGAACAGGAACGAGTCCACGTAGGCCTCGAGCGGCACGCCGTGCTGCAGCCCGATCGAGACGGCGATGGCGAAGCAGTTCATCAGCGAGCGGAACGCCGCGCCGTCCTTGGACATCGAGATGAACAGCTCGCCCAGCGAGCCGTCCTCGAACTGCCCGGTGTGCAGGTAGATGGTGTGGCCGCCGACGCGCGCCTTCTGCGCGAAGCCGTTGCGGCGCGAGGGCAGCGAGACGCGCTCGCCGCGCAGCAGCCCCACGGCCCGCCGCACCACCTCGCGTGCGTCGCGCGTGGGCAGCGCGCGGAGGATGCGCTCCGCCTCCTCGACGGCCATCTCGGGCGTGAGCGCGGCCGCCTCGGCCGGCGCGCCGTCGAGGTCATCGAAGTCCTCGTCCTCGTCGGCCCAGTCGTCGAAGACGGTGGCGGCGAGGGGCTGCGAGAGCTTGGAGCCGTCGCGGTAGAGCGCGAGGGCCTTGAGCATCATCTCGGCGCCCGCATCGTAGACCGCGGCGACCTCCTGGACGGTGGCGGTGTCGGGCATGTTGATGGTCTTGCTGATCGCGCCCGACAGGAACGGCTGCGCCGCCGCCATCGCGCGCACGTGCGCCATCGGCGCGATGAAGCGCGTGCCGTAGCGGCCGCAGCGGTTGGCGCAGTCGAAGACCGCGTAGTGCTCCTCGCGGAGGTGCGGTGCGCCCTCGATGGTCATGCGACCCGTGATGAAGTCGTTGGCCTCCTCGATCTGCGCGCGCGTGAAGCCGAGCGCCTCGAGGATCGAGAGCGACGGGTCGGCGAGCTGCTCGTCGGTCAGCCCGAGCTCGTCGCGGCAGAAGTCGTCGCCGAGCACCCAGCGGTTGAACGCGAAGGTGATGTCGAAGGCGGACACCAGCGACCCATCGATCGTGTCGAGCAGTCGGCGCGTGAAGCCCAGCTCGGCGAGCGTATGGCGGTTGATGTGCGGTGCGCCCTCGAGGCCGCCGGTCCCCGCGCAGTAGCCGACGATGTCATCGACCTCGCGGGGGCCGTAGCCGAGCGCGCGCAGCGCAGACGGCACGGACTGGTTGATGATGCGGAAGTAGCCGCCTCCGGCGAGCTTCTTGAACTTCACGAGCGCGAAGTCCGGCTCGACGCCGGTGGTGTCGCAGTCCATGAGCAGCCCGATGGTGCCCGTGGGGGCGATGAGCGTGGTCTGCGCGTTGCGGTAGCCGTGCGTCTCGCCGAGCGCGAGCGCCTCGTCCCACGCTTGCTGCGCCGCCCGCACGAGCGGCTCGGGGCAGTGCAAGGCGTCGAGGCCGCGCGGGAGCACCGTCAGCTCCTCGTACGCGTCCTCGGGTGCGTCGTAGGCGGCGTGGCGGTGGTTGCGGATCACCCGCAGCATCGCCTCGCGGTTCGCGTCGTACTCGGCGAACGCGCCGAGCTCGCCGGCCATCTCCGCCGAGGTGGCGTAGGAGACGCCGGTGAGCAGCGCGGTGTAGGCGCTGGTCTGCGCGAGCGCCTCGGGCGAGTCGTAGGGGATGCCCTGCACCATGAGCAGGGCCCCGAGGTTCGCGTAGCCGAGGCCGAGCGTGCGGTAGTCGTACGAGAGCTGCGCAATCGCCGGGCTCGGGTACTGCGCCATCAGCACCGAGATCTCGAGCACGATGGTCCACAGCCGCGAGGCGTGCGTGTACGCCTCGACGTCGAACTCGCCGGTCTCCTCGTCGAAGAAGCGCAGCAGGTTCAGCGAGGCGAGGTTGCACGCCGTGTCGTCCAGGAACATGTACTCGGAGCACGGGTTGGAGCCGCGGATGCGGCCGCCGGCCGGGGTGGTGTGCCACTCGTTGATCGTCGTGTCGTACTGCACGCCGGGGTCGGCGGACTGCCAGGCGGCGAGGGCGACGCGGCCCCACAGCTCGCGCGCCGGGAGCGTCTTCGCTACTTCGCCGTCGGTGCGGCGCACCAGGTTCCACTCGCGGTCCCCGCGGACGGCGTCGAGGAAGTCCGCGGTCACGCGCACTGAGTTGTTGGCGTTCTGGCCGGAGACGGTCTGGTAGGCCTCGCCCTGCCAGTCGGTGTCGAACTCGGTGAAGTCGATGACCTCCTCGCCGTTCGCGACGAGCTGCAGCACGCGCTGCACGTAGGCCTCGGGCACCGCGTCACGGCGCGCGCGCGCAACGGCGCGGCGGAGCCTGCGGTTGTCGGCCAGGTCGAGGCCGAGCCCGCCGGGTATCCCGGCATCAGTGGAGACAGCGGCTTCGACGATCGCGCGCAAGCGCTTGCGGATCGTGCGGCTGCCCGTGACGAGCGCGGCGACCTTCTGCTCCTCGCTGGCCTTCCAGTCGATGAACGCCTCGACGTCCGGGTGGTCGGCGTCGACAATCACCATCTTCGCGGCGCGGCGTGTGGTGCCGCCGGACTTGATGGCGCCCGCGGCGCGGTCGCCGATCTTGAGGAACGACATCAGCCCCGACGACTTGCCGCCGCCGGAGAGCGGCTCGTTCTCGCCGCGGATGTCGGAGAAGTTCGAGCCCGTGCCCGAGCCGTACTTGAAGATGCGTGCCTCGCGCGTCCACAGGTCCATGATCCCACCGTCGCCCACGAGGTCGTCGGCGACCGACTGGATGAAGCACGCGTGCGGCTGCGGGCGCTCGTACGCGCTGGTCGAGCGCGACAGTTCGCCGGTGCCGGGGTCGACGTAGGAGTGGCCCTGGGCGGGGCCGGCGATGCCGTAGGCCCAGTGCAGACCGGTGTTGAACCACTGCGGCGAGTTGGGGGCGGCGCGCTGCGTCGCCATCATGAAGACGAGCTCGTCATAGAAGGCGCGGGCGTCATCTTCGCCGTCGAAGTAGCCGTGCTTCCAGCCCCAGTACGCCCAGGTACCGGCGAGGCGGTGGAAGACCTGGCGGGCGTCGCTCTCGCCCTCCAGTCCGTCCTCGTTACCCGCCTCGACGGAGGCGGACACGGAGCGCCACAGCCACGAGGGCACACCGTCCTCTTCGACGGGTGTGAGGTCGTCGGCGACGCCGGTCTTGCGGAAGTACTTCTGGGCCATGATGTCGACGGCCACCTGCGACCAGTCGGCGGGCATGGTGACGCCGGCCGCCTCGAAGACGGCCGACCCGTCCGGGTTGACGATGCGCGAATCCCTCGATGCGAACCGGACGCCGTCGTACGGGTCCTGGCCGTCGGTGGTGAAGTGTCGGTCGATGCGCATGGTGGCCCCCTAAACAGAGCACGAGCCTCCGCGGCTCCACCTGAGGACCTGTTGGTCGCTCGATGGGGTCGAAAAGCTCACGCGCCTACGCGCATAGCGCGAAGGTTGTGACATATTGCCACATGGGACGAGGAATTGGAAGGACTAACGTCAGTCCGTACAAGCGAGTGAGCAATAATACGCCACGGATCCCACGTTGCAGTCGAAGGGCACTCTCAGCGGATCTGCCGCACCCGCCCAGCCGATCCCCACGCGGTGTCCGCTGTCAGCACGTCAGCGTCGAGGCGCTCACCGAGGGCCATGCAGAGACGGTCCGCCAGCGACAGGTTCTCGCGCCGCCGCCAGCGGCGCGCGGCCCACTCGGCGTCCGCTTCCAATACTGGCTCGACCCGGATCCCGTAGCCCGCCAGTAGCACCCCGCGGATCATCGGCCACTCGCGGCCCGCCGCCAGCACCCACTGCGCCACCTCTGACCAGTTCGCGGCACTGCACCGAGCGTCGCCAGCGAGTTCTGACTCAACCGCGCCGGCGCCTTCCTCGCCCTGCACGAAGGCGAGCACTGCCGACGCGTCAAGCACGACCGTCACACGGCGTCTTCGAGCTCAGCAGCGCGCCGCCGCTCCGCAAGCAGCTCGCCCACGAGGTCGAGACCGGCGAGGTCGGCGCGAACGCGATCGAGTAACTGCTCGCGCGTCAGCAGGAGCAGACCGCCAGGCGTCTCGAGCAGCATGAGCTGCGTGCCCTCGACCAGCCCTCTGCGCGCGCGGACCTCGGCGGGCATGACGACCCGGCCCCGGTCTCCCACGACGACGCTATATGTCCCATCCATGTAGAAAGCGTACCACAGTACGAGTTGCGGTGGGATCGGAGCGTGACGGTACCCGGGCGGCTGCGCCTACCCGCTGCCGACGATCGCCTCTAGGTCGTCCGGCTGCTTGGGGATCGCGCCCGACAGCACGCGGTAGCCGTCGCGCGTCACGAGCACGTCGTCCTCGATGCGCACGCCGATGCCTCGCAGCCGGCGCGGCACCCCGCGGATGCCGGGAGCGAAGTAGAGCCCCGGCTCCACGGTGAGCACCATGCCGGGCCGCAGCTCGACCGACTCCTCGCCCTCGCGGTAGCGCCCGACGTCGTGGACGTCCATGCCGAGCCAGTGCGAGGTGCCGTGCATGAAGAACGGCGCGAAGGCGCGCTGCTCGATGAGGCTGCTCAGGTCGCCGGACAGCACGCCGAGGTCCAGGAGGCCCTGGGTGAGCACCTCGGCGGCCTTGTCGTGCACGTCGTGGAAGCGGACACCGGGCCTGATCAGCTCGGTGGCCTGCTCCTGCGCCTCCAGCACCAGCTCGTAGACGTCGCGGGCGGCCGCGCGGAAGCGGCCGTCGACGGGGTAGGTGCGGGTGACGTCGGCGCCGTAGAAGTCGACCTCGGCGCCGGTATCGACGAGCAGCAACTCGTTGCGCGCCATCTCGGCGCGGTTGGCGGTGTAGTGCAGCGTGCAGGCGTTCGCGCCGGCCGCGACGATCGAGGGGAAGCCGTCGCGCGGCGATCCGAGCCGGCGGTACTCGGCCTCGAGGATGGCCTGCACCTCGTATTCGTGCATGCCGGGGCGAGTCGCGCGCATCGCGGCCTCAAGGCCGGCGCCCGTGATGTCGATGGCGCGTTGCAGCGCGACGACCTCGTCGCGCGACTTGATGACGCGCTGCTCGGCCACCAGCGGCGCCGGGTCCATGATCGCCTCGATGGGTCGAGCGCCGCCCTGCGCGGCAGCGCGGCGTTGCGCCACGACCCGCGAGAACAGCCGCTCGACGCGTTCGTCGCTGCCGAGTGAGTAGTAGACGGTCCCCGCGCCGGCGAGGAGCTGCGGGGGGGGCCGGTCCAGCTCCTCGGCCGGGGGGGGGGGGGCCGGCCCGCGCGCCGGCGAGGAGCTGCGGGAGGCGCTGTCCCAGCTCCTCGATCGGGTAGGCGGCGTCCGCTCCGAGCTCATCGACGGCGCCGTCGACGCCGAGCCGCGCGCCGACCCAGACGGCCATCGCGGGGTCGTGGGGGCGCACGAAGAGCACGAAGGGTTCGTCGTGGCCGGGTCGCAGGACGGCGACCGCATCGGGCTCGTCGAAGCCGGTGAGGTAGTAGAACGACGAGGGCTGCCGGAAAGGGTGCTCGACGTCCCCGTTGCGCAGCGAGTCGTGCCCGGCCGCGAAGATCGCCGCACTGCCCGCACGCAGGCGTCGCATGAGCCGCGAACGGCGTCGCGCGAAGGTCTCGGCAGGGAACGCGTCGGATGTCATCGGTCGCTCAGACGCGCGCCGGCGGCGTAGAGCATGGCGAGGCCGATCACGCCCGCGAGGACCGAGGCGACGAAGATGCCGACCTTCGCCTCCGTCAGCAGCTGCTCTGCGTCGAACGACAGCTCGGTGACGAACAGAGCGACGGTGAAGCCGATCCCGGCGATCAGCCCGACCGCGAAGACGCCGAGCCACGTGACCCCGGCGGGCAACTCCGCTCCGAGGCGCACCGCGATCCAGGTCGCGAGCGCGACACCAATCGGCTTGCCGACGAGCAGGCCGAGACCGACGCCGAGCGCCAGCGACGAGGACGCGGCCTCCTCAAGCGCGCCGCCTCGCAGGTCGACACCGGCGTTGGTGAAGGCGAAGAGCGGGACGACGAGGAACGCCGACCATGGCAGCAGACGGTGCTCGATGCGGTCGAGGGGCGAAATGGCCTGCTCGCTCAGGTCACTGAGCGTGAGCAGTGCGCCAACGCGCTCATGGTGGGCGTGTTCCTCGTCGGCCTCGTCCTCGGTCGCCCGGAGGCGTCCCACGAGCGCCTGGATGAGGTCCGGCAGCGCGGCGCTGCGGTACAGCGGCTGTAGCGGCGTCATGATCCCGAGCGCGACTCCGAGGATCGTGGGGTGGATGCCGGAGTTGTGTGTCGTGATCCACGCGAAGAAGCCGACCGCGACATACAGAGGCACCTGCTTGATGCCGTTGATGTTCATCAGGAACACGAGCACGAGCAGGCCGGCCGTCATCCCCAGCGCGGTGAGGTCAATGTTCTCGGTGTAGAAGACCGCGATCACGGCGATGGCGCCGATGTCGTCGACGATCGCGAGGGCGAGCAGGAGCACCTTGAGGCCCGCGGGCACCCTCGACCCGACGATGGTGATGACGCCGACGGCGATCGCGATGTCGGTGGCCATCGGGATGGCCCAGCCCTGGCGCGCGCTCGGGTCGTCGACGATCGCGAAGAAGACGAGCACCGGGACGATCATCCCGCCGGCCGCCGCGGCGACCGGCGCCCACACCTTGCGCCCGCCCGCCAGCTCCCCGGCGACGACCTCGCGCTTGATTTCAAGGCCGACGACGAAGAAGAAGATCACCATCAGGCCGTCGTTGACCCAGTGCTGGAGACTGCTGTCGAGTTCGAAGAAGCCCAGGTCGATGGCGATGTGGTAGTGGATGAAGTCGAGATACTGAGTCGACAGCGGCGTGTTCGCCGCGATCATCGCGATCACGACCGAGATCACGATGACGATGCCGCTGGCCGCCTCGGTCTGACCGAACTCCTGGAACGGTCGGACCAGCCGGTGAATGCGCTCGCGGCGCGCGGCGCGAGCGGCGTTCAACATCGCTTCATCAATGGGTGCTGTCATGGCGCCCGCCTCACGCCCGCCGGGTCGGGCCGCGCCGCGGACGCGGGCCGGAGGGTGTGGGCGCGCAAGGTTAGCCGCGCGGTGCGCCGGGCAGGCGGTAGACCCGCTTGCTGCCGTCGCTGCCGACGATGACACGGCCCTCGCGCTTCAGCACGCGCAGCGCCGACGCGAGGTGTGCGCCGCTCAGTCCCGGGATCTCCTTCGCAAGCTGCGGCTTGGTCTTCTGCTCGCCGTCTCCCAGCGCCACCATGATCTGCTCCTGGAGCTCCGCGACGACTGCCATGCCCTGTCTCCCGTGGTGTGTGGTGCCCGTTCGCGGCTCACAGTCTGACGGAGCCGAGCCGGGCGATCCACTGCCTGGATGCGCTGCGGCCGCCTGTGTGCGGCATGGTGCCCCCGGGAGGATTCGAACCTCCGCACAGGGATTAGGAATCCCTTGCTCTGTCCCCTGAGCTACGGGGGCGTGGTCCGCTGACTCGATCGCCGCGGACGTGTGGCCTCGAGCGGGTGGCCGGCACGTCCGTATGTAACGGCTGAGGGCTACTCGTCGCCGCCTTCGGCCTGCGAGGCGGGGACGAAGCGCATCGACAGCGAGTTGACGCAGTGGCGCGTGCTCTTCGCCGTGAGCCGCTCGCCCATGAACACATGACCGAGGTGGCCGCCGCAGCTCACGCACTCGATCTCGGTGCGGAAGCCGTCGGGATCCGGCAGCCGCCTCACGGCGCCGGGCACCTCGTCGTCGAAGGCCGGCCAGCCGCAGTGCGCGTCGAACTTGTCCTCGGAGCGGTAGAGCGGGGCGTTACAGCGGCGACAGATGTACGTGCCGGACTCGTAGAAGTTGTCGTACTCGCCGCTGAAGGGCGGCTCCGTGCCCTTGCGCTCGATGACGTGGCGCTCCATCGGGTTCAGCTCGTTGTACTTCGTCGTGGTCATGCGTGTTGTCCCTCCACGTATCCCAGGATCCAGTGTACGGCTGCGCGGTCGCCGAAGGGCGCATCGAGGAGAGTCTCGGCGACTCGGTGCGTGGACTGCTTGAGCAGGTGGGGTGGCTCGGTAGCGCTATCTGGTCAGGCCCAGAGGGCTCACCTGCCGGTCAGGACGCCTGGTGGCGAGGTCGTAGCTCGTCTGCAGGTTGATCCAGAAGTCCGGCGTGGTCGCGAACGCACCGGAAAGGAGCCACGCCGTCTCCGCGGTGATCCCGCGCTTCCCGCGCACGATCTCGTTCACACGCTGCACCGGCACGCCGATGTGATCCGCAAGCGCGACCTGCGTGAGCTCCAGCGGCTTCAGGAACTCCTCCGCCAGGATCTCGCCGGGGTGGGTCGGGATGCGCTGCTCGGGAAGCATGTCGATGGCTCCTAGCGCGGCTGGAGGTCGATGCCGCCGGGCGAGTCGGGGTCGACGACAAGCGCTGCGTCGCCGCGCAGCCAGCTCACGATCGCGTTGCCGACGAGCTCGCCGCGCCAGCCGCCCAGCAGCGGCAAGTCCGGCGGCGCGTCGCGGTCGCCCTCGAGCCACCAGCGCACGACCGCCTCGATGTCGCTGCGAGGGCCGACGAAGCGCGGCGCCACGTTCGCGGAGAGCGCGCGCGCCCGCACGAGGCCGTGCAGGGCCGCGGCCCACACCTCACCCTGGGGCGGCAGTGGCTTGCGTGCCTGGTCGCGCTCCGGCGGGTCGTCGCGACCCTCGCGGATCGCGCGGATCAGCGACTCGCCGTGGCGGCGCACGATGCCCGCCTCGACGCCGCGCACCGAGCGCAGGCCGTCATCTGAGGTAGGAGCGGCGCGTGCGAGTTCGACGAGCGAGCGGTCGTTGAGCACGCGCGACGGCGGCCGGTTGGCGCGCAGCGCCTCGCGCTCCCGCCACGCGGCGAGCTGTCGCAGTGCGCCGAGGGGTCGCGAGCGCAGGCCCGACCACCCCTTCACGCGCCGGTATGCCTCCTCGGGCGGTGGCCGGTTCGACGCCGCATGGGCAAGGCGGTCGCACTCCTCGAAGACCGGCTGGAGCCGGCCGTCGGCGACGAGCGCGGCGCGCTGCCGCGCCCAGATCGTGCCGAGGTAGCGCACGTCGTCGAGCGCGTAGACGAGCTGCTCGTCGGTCAACGGGCGTCGCAGCCACTCGGTGTACTGCGAGCCCTTCTCGAGATGCACGCCGAGGGTGCTCTCGACGAGCGGCGCGTACCCGATCTGATCCCCATGGCCGAGGAACGCCGCCGCGATCTGCGTGTCGCGGAGGCTGCGCGCGCGCACCGAGAAGCGGTGCGCGAGGATCTGGAGGTCGCCCTGCGCCGCGTGCGTGATCGTCTCGATCTCCGGGTCGCCGACCAGCGTGAGTACAGGCGAAGGGTCGACGACGAGCGGGTCGATGGCCGCGACCTCGAGCGCGTCGATCCCGGCGCCGCCGTCCCAGCCCACCTGCACCAGGCCGAGCTCGGGGACATAGCGGTTCTCGGGCACGAACTCGAGGTCGAGCGTGAACGCGCCGGCCTCGCGGATCGCCTCGGCGACCGCGTCGACGCCGTCCTCGGTGGTGACGAGCGCGCCGTCAGGCACGAGGCGGGATGCGTCGCCGGATGGTGATGTGGAATCGGTGGTGGAGGCGAGGGGACTCGAACCCCTGACCTCGGCATTGCGAACGCCGCGCTCTCCCAACTGAGCTACGCCCCCACGACCAGCCATACGCCGGGACGCTCAGGCGACGCCCCGGTGCAAGCCAATCGAGTATGGAACGCGCGCCCCGGAGCGGCAACGCGCGCGCCGTCCCGAGCGAGCGAGCGCGCGCCACGTGTGGACCCTTGGACGTCTGCGTCCTTAGCTAATATGCTTAGTCACGGACGAGGAGCCCGAGATGGTCACTGTCAACATGCACGAAGCCAAGACGCACCTGTCACGCTTGATCGCCCAGGTTGAGGCTGGCGAGGAAGTCGTGATCGCGCGGAATGGCACGCCGGTCGTCCGGCTCACGCCGGTCCAGCAACGAGGACCGCGCAAGCCCGGCTCGTGGAAGGGCCGGATCTCCATCGATGACAGCTTTTTCGATCCGTTGCCGGAGGACGAGCTGGCCGCCTGGGAGCAGTAGGGCTTGCGCCTCCTGCTCGATACACACGCGTTCCTGTGGTGGGTGATCGACAGCGATCGGCTGTCTGCCGCTGCACGCCTGGCGATCCAAAATCGCGAGAACGCCGTCTTCATCAGTGCCGCATCGGCATGGGAGATAGCAACGAAGCACCGGATCGGGAAACTGCCGGAAGCCGAGCTCATCGTCCACGAACTGGCTGCCGCCATCGTCGGCGAGGGCTTCGAGGCGCTCCCGATCTCCGTGGACGATGCGGCGCAGGCGGGTGCACTCCCTGGCCCGCTCCGCGATCCCTTCGATCGGATGTTGATCGCGCAGGCGTCGTCGCGTGACCTCGCGCTGGTGTCAGCAGACCAGGCGCTGGACCAGTACGACGTGCGGCGCCTCTGGTAGGTGAGGCGGGTCGGGCGCAGTGCTCGTGGCCCCTAGCACCGACTACTCCTCGGACTCGCCGCCGTCGAGGAGCCCCGGCAGCAACTCCACCACCATCCGCCCCGCGTCGGGGTCGACCTCGACGATGACGTCGGCGATCGCCGGGAGGAGCAGGTCGCGCTCGCCGCGGCGGCGCACGATGTAGACATCGTTCGCGCCGGTGCGCAGCACCTCCGCGAGCGCGCCGACTCGGCCGCCGTCGGTGTCCACCACTTCGAGGCCGATGAGGTCGTGGACGTAGTGCTCGCCGTCGGGGAGGTCGGGCAGCTCCGCTTCCTCGATCTCGATCAGCGTGCCGCGCAGCGCGCCGGCGGCGTTCGCGTCCTCATAGCCCTCGAAGACCACGCACGGGTAGCCCTTCGGGTACCGGACATCGAGGACCGTGCGCGGCTCACCGCGGACGAGCAGGACCGCGCCCGGCTGGATACGCGCGGGGTTCTCGGTGAGTGGGGTGACCTTGACGTGGCCGCGTAGTCCCCACGTCGAGTTGATGCGGCCGACGGCGACACGACCGTGCCGCGGGGCGCGCTCCAGCGGCTTGCGCTGCCGGGGAGGGGTGCGCACGCGCGGCTTCGAGGCGCGCGGGGGCCTGGCGCGTCTGCGGCGGGCTGCCTGCCCGGCCATGGCGGGCTACTCGATGTTGAGGGAGGCGCGCACGCCGGCGCGTGTGCTGGCGACATACAGCAGCGAGCGCATGGCGTTGGCGACGCGCCCGTCGCGGCCGATGATGCGGCCCTTGTCGTCGTCGTGGCACTGCACGTGGATCACGATGTGGTCCCCGCGATCCTCCTCCTCGACGACCACGTCGTCGGGCTGCGAGGCGATCGCGCGCACCAGGTACTCGATGAGTGAGACCACGGCTTAGTCCTCGCCCTCGGCGGCTTCCGCCGCCGCTGCGGCGGCCTCGCGCTCGGCGCGGCTGGGGTGCGTGAAGCGTTGCACCGGAGGCTCCTCGATCAGCCCCTGCTTGTGCAGCAGCCGATGGACGGTCTCGCTGGGCCGCGCGCCCTGCTCGAGCCAGTGGCGGACGCGCTCTTCCTTGAGCACGAGCTCCTTCTCGGTAGAGCGCGGGTTGTAGTGACCGATGATCTCGACGAAGTCGCCGTCGCGCGGGGCGCGCTGGTCGGCGACGACGACGCGGTAGTGGGGGGCCTTGGTTCGGCCGGTGCGGCGTAGCCGGATGCGGAGCACGGAACCTCCAGGTGACGTTCGGCTGACGGCCCGCCGGACAGGCAGGGCGCCTCGCGACAGGCTACCGCGCGGCCCTGCTAACGTCAGCACGTGAGCGGGGCCGGGGGCGTCAGAGCCGCAACGAGGCCTGCCGCGCCGCGCCCGGCGGTTGCCGCTCGTCGTCGGACGGGCTGGGGAGTTCGTCGGCGGTGAAGAGCTCCGAGCCGCAGACTTCGTCGAGCAGCGCTGCACCCTCGGGCTGGAGCCGCACAGTCTCCTCCAGCACCCAGAGTAGTTCGAGCAGTTCGCCGGCAAACTCCCAGCGATCCGGGCGGATCTCGTCGAGGTCCGACGATTTCCGGCCCGAGCGATCTCGCTTGCGGCGGTCCAGCCATGACTTCACAACGTGGAGGCCGGAGACCGAGTAGCCGTAGACCTCGGGGCTAACCGGCGCGAACTCGCCATCCCCGACGCGCAGCACACGCTCGGCTTCGTCGTAGGAGTGGCCCTCCGGCAGCGGCGTCGGAGGCACCTCCTTCGTGTTGCGGGCCTCGCCGTGCGGGACGCCCGGCGGGCGATCGGGGCCGGTGAAGCGCTCTCCGTAGGTATGTAGGTGAAGCAGCCGCTCGCCGAGGTCGGCAACGCGCGCGAACAGCGTGGCGTCCTTCGTTATCGGCAGGCGAGGCGGTGGCTGCTCCAGCTCGTCCCAGAAGCGCTCGACATACGCGGGCTGGGCGAGGATGCCGTAGCCGTATGCGAACAGCCGCTCCGCGCCGACCGTGGCGCCGTACACCTCGCTAATGCGTTCGAGCAGCCCGCGGGTGACGTTCGGTTCAGCAGCTTCCGCGTCGTGGTAGAGGGGAATGATGTCCTTCGCTCCACGGCCGCAGAAGTGGTGGAGGTCTGGGATAGCGACCGACGCGGTCGCCGCCGGACCTGCGCCGAGAACGCTGGTCAGCAAGCTAGTGACATAAACCTGTCGTTCGCTATGGGCGCGATGCAAGGCTGGGCGACAGAAGTCGCCCAGCCTTGCATCGCGCAGCATCTGCTGATGGTCGAACGACCGGTAAGCGTACGGAACAATGGGTGGAGCGGCGGCGGCGCTGTCAAGGGAGGCGATGGCGGGTTGGCGCTCCCCGCCGAGGAGGCTCGGGTATTCTCCCCGAACCTTACGGTCTCGTGTCTCTCGGAACAGCTCTGCTTGCGTCGCCGAGGGATGTTCGAGGAGTGCCCGCCACCGGCTCTCCAGCACTTCTCGGTTCTCGCCGATGGGCCAGGTTCGTTTGAACTGCATGCCAGAGTGCTGCCACGGGAAGACGTCGATGATCGTGGCCCAGTCGGAGTAGCGGCCGGGTTCGTCTGGCATGAAGGGCATTCCTGCCGACGCGTCGTTTCGCCAGTCGTGGTTGGTGAGCGAGCCTGCCTCGCGGGCATCCGCCGGAGATGCACAGTCGCGCCAGTCGAGGTCGGCGAAGGATTCGGCGTCGTCGAGCGCGGCCAGCTTCTCCCGCACACTGCCCGTGAGCCGCACCTTGCTCACGCGCGCGGGCGTGACGGGCTCCGTGGGGTCGGGCTTGCCATTGCGGACGCCGATGGCGATGGCGACTGGCGTCTGGATGTCGAAGACATTCTCCGTCTTGCGCGCTCCGAGGCTGTCGCCCTCGAGATCGATGATCCACAGCTCGTCGAAGACCTCGCGCATCTTGCGGCGCATCCCGGCGAAGGCGGGGCCGCGCAGGTACGACGAGGCAGTGATGAACGTGACGATCCCAGCGTCATTCGTCGAATCGAGCACCTTCCAGAGCGCCCAGCGCCAGAAGTAGACGTAATCGTTGTAGAGGTTCTTGAGGTGGATGCCGCCGCCAGCCTCGCGCACGGGAGCCAGGAAGTCCTCCAGCAACGGGTCGGCGCCCTCGCCCTCGTCCCCGTAGCGCACCCATCCTCCCTTGCGGCGACCGGGGTCGTCGTCCGGGCCCCGCTGCTCGCGGTCATACGGTGGATTGCCGAGGCAGACGAAGATGCGTGTCTCCCGCTTCACCTTCCTCGCGCGCTCGCGCTCGTCAGTGAGGGCCTTGTAGAGCACACCTTCGGCCAGCCGCGATTGGACGTCAGGCGACTCCAGCGTGTCAGCGAGGTAGGTGAGCGGGTTGTGGTCGGTCACGCCCAGTTCGCGCAGCCGCTGCGTGAGCCGCAACTGCGCGACCGCGTACGGCCCGACGAGGATCTCGAAGGCGTGCAGCCGCCCTGCGAGATCGCGCATTCGACCCGGGACTGCGCCATCACCCTCCCGGTCGCGCACCGATTCCGCCGCGTGCTGGAGAACTGCGAGGGGGTACGTGCCCGTGCCGCAGGCCGGGTCGAGCACGTCTACGCTGTTGTCGGCGAACGCCATCGCCTTGCCGAAGCGCGCGCGCAACAGTTCACCGGCGAAGCGCACCTGCGCGCGCACGACCTCGACCGGCGTGAAGTAAACCCCTCGGCTCTTGCGGAGCTTCGCATCGTACGCGCCAAGAAAGTGCTCGTAGAAGTAGAGCCACGGGTCGTCGTCGACCTCCTCCGAGGGGTTGAACGCGCCCTGCCGTCCGCGCGCGGCGAGCAAGGCGCGGGCCTCGACGACGCCGATGGCCCGTTCCAGCAGGTCGAGCGGCATCGACAGCTCCTCGCGGGCCTCGCGGTTCTCCAGCAGGTCTAGGGCGGTCGCCAGCAAGTCGTGTTGAGTCTCGCGTAGCCGGTCGGAGGCGAGCGCCTGGCGGAGGTTCTCCGCGCCCTCGAAGCGCGCCAGCAGGAGCGCGTACGTCACCGTCTGCGCATAGGCGTCTGCGAACTGCGCAGCGTCTGCGTCGGCGAAGAGCACGCCGCGCCACTCGTCGCCGATCTGGCTGACCGCGCCGCCCTCGCGTTCGAGCGACTCCTGCACCTCGTTGCGGAGCAAGCGGGCGAGCGGGGCGAGGAACTCGGCGAGCCCGCGCGCCGTCCGCGGCGTGACCGGCTCATGAGAGAGGAAGGCGCGCAGCAAGCGTTCAAGCTTCGTCAGACCCGCCGCGTCGAGCCCCGGCGCGCCTTCGACGCTCACGTCCTCGGCGATGCGGACCAGTTGCCCGACGCGCTTGCCGTCGCGGAACAGGCTCCACTCGGAACCGTCGGTGTAGATGAGGTTGGGCAGCGCCTTGAAGCGCTCCCATTGCCTGCCATCGCGTCCGCGGAAGCGCTCCGCCCTCGCGCCGCGCCCCGGTGCCTTGAGCTCCACATGGCCGCAGAGCAGGCTGTCCGCGGTGACACCGAGGTCGGGCCGCCCGATGTGGCCCTCGGCGCGAGCCTCTGTGCGCGAGGCAACCCCGATGGCCCATGCCTCGCCGCAGGCGCGCAGCAACTCGGCGACCGGCGCCTTGAGTTGATCCTCGGGTTGCGCCGTCACCGGCAACGCGAAGTTCGCCGCAACGGCGGCTGCGAAGCCCCGCACGGCTTCTTCGAACGGTTGACTGTGTGTCATGCAGGCAGTTTAGCGCGGCGGTTCGCCGCTCGGCGTTGCGGTCCAAGCGAAGGTGTGACGGGACTGGGGCGCCGGCCTACAGCCCGAGCAGCTTGCCGAGGCCGCCGGGGCCCTTGCCGCTGGTCATGACCTGCATCAGCTTCTTCGCCTCGCGGTACTGGTTCAGGAGGCGGTTCACGTCGGCGGGCTGCATCCCGCATCCCGCGGCGATGCGGCGGCGCCTCGATCCGTCGATGATCTCGGGGCGGCGGCGCTCCGAGGGGGTCATCGAGAGGATGATCGCCTCGCTGCGCTTCCAGAAGCGCTCGTCGATGTCGGGGATCTGCATCTGCTGCTTCATCTGCCCCGCGCCGGGCAGCATGTCGAGCAGGCCGGAGAGCGGGCCCATCTCCTGCACCTGCTGCATCTGCGCCAGGAAGTCCTCGAGGTCGAACTCGCCGCGCTGCATCCGCCGGGCGACGTCCTTGACGTCGCGCTCCCCGATCGTCTCCTTCGCCTTCTCGACCAGCGACACGACGTCGCCCATGCCGAGAATGCGCGAGGCGAAGCGGTCCGGGTGGAACACCTCGAGGGCCTCGAGGCGCTCGCCGGTGGTGATGAACTTGATGGGCAGCCCGGTCACCTCGCGCACCGACAGCACGGCGCCTCCGCGCGTGTCGGAGTCGACCTTGGTGACGACGATGCCGGTGCCCTCGACGGCGTCGTCGAAGTCGCGGGCGAGGGTGACGGCCTCCTGGCCGGTCATCGCGTCGACGACGATCAGCACCTCGGTCGGGTCGATCTCGTCGGCCAGGTCGGCCAGCTCGTCGGCGAAGTCGTCGTCGAGGGCGACCGCGCCGCGGGTGTCGACGACCATCGCCGTCGCGCCGGTGCGCTTCGCCTCGGCGAGCGCGCGCTTGCCGATCTCCGGCGCGGGCGCCTCACGCTCCTCGGCGTAGACGGGCACGCCGATCTGGTCGCCGAGCACGCGCAGCTGCTCGGAGGCGGCGGCGCGCTGAAAGTCGGTCGCGACGAGGAGCGGGCGAAGCCCGTCCTGTTGCAGGTGCAGCGCGAGCCGGCCCGCGAGGGTCGTCTTGCCCGAGCCCTGCACGCCGCAGACGAGGATCTTCGTCGGCCCCTTCTCGGCGCGCAGCAGCGGCTCCTCGTTCCCCCCGAGGATCTCGACCAACTGGTCGTTGACGATGCCGATGACCTGCTGCCCCGGCGTGATCGACTGGAGCACCTCGGCGCCGTTGGCCCGCTCGCGCACGCGCGCGATGAAGTCGCGCACGACGCGGAAGTTGACGTCGGCCTCCAGCAGCGCCACGCGCACCTCGCGCATCGCGGCATCGAGGTCGGCCTCGGTGATGCGCCCGCCGCGCCCGAGTCGGGCGAAGGTGGACTGGAGTCGTTCGCTGAGGGCGTCAAGCATGGCTGGGGGAGTGTAACAGGGCGTGTGCCTGAGCCATTCGTCGGTACACTCTCGGTGGAGGTGCTTACCGTGGCTGTACCGGACTACCAAACGCTTATGTTGCCGATTCTTCGGCTCCTTGAGGACGGCTCCGACTGGCGGACTGCCCAACTTCGGGAGCGTCTAGCCGAGCAGTTCGCCTTGTCGGAGGAGGACATCACCGAACGCATCCCCTCTGGCGGCGCAACGAGATTCACCAAGAATGTTGATTGGTCGAGGCACTACCTGAAGCGTGCCGGGGTGCTGGAGGCCCCGAGCCGAGCGGTGTCGCGGCTTACGGAGCGAGGCAGAGAGCTGCTCGCGGAGAACCCAGAACGAGTCGATAACGCTGTGCTCCAGCAGTACGAGGAGTTCTCGGATTTTCGCCCGGGGCTGCGCAGCGCTCCGCGTCCGGTCTCCACGGACGGTGATGACGCACCCACGTCGCCGGTTCTGGCTGAACTGAATCCTGACGACGCTCTTCGGGAGAACTACCGACAGTATCGGGCCGGTGTTACCGACGAACTCCGTGAACGCGTGTTGGAGCAGTCTCCTGAATTCTTCGAATCACTCGTCATCCGTCTCATGGAGCGACTCGGCTACGCCGGGGAGCATGGTCGCGCTATCCGACTAGGACGCAGTGGTGATGGTGGCGTCGACGGCGTCGTCTCGCCCGATCGGCTTGGCCTCGAGAGTGTGTATCTGCAAGCCAAGCGGTGGGAATCCCAGACAGTTGGTCGTCCGGACGTGCAGGGATTCTCCGGGAGTCTCGATGCGTACGGAGCCACCAAGGGCGTATTCATCACCACGTCGTCCTTTAGCGCGGAGGCCCGTGCGTATGTGCAGAGCATCCAGAAGACCATCGTTCTCATCGATGGAGAGAGGCTTGTGGAGCTCATGTACGAGGTGAACCTAGGTGTCACCACCCAGGACACGCTCGAACTCAAGCAAGTGGACTCGGACTTCTTCAATATCGAGTAGGTCATGCCGGATTCAGGCATCATCGAGGAAGTGACTGACTACCATGGTTGAGTACCGCGAGCCCGAGTCCGACCTCGCCATTCCCCCCGGCGAGCTCCTGGCCGAGGAGCTTGAGGTGCGCGGCATGACGCAGCGCGAGCTTGCGCTCGCGATGGGCCGGCCACCGCAGCTCATCAGCGAGATCGTGCGCGGCCGGCGGGGCATCTCGGCCGAGACAGCGCTGCAGCTCGAAGCAGCACTCGGCACGGCCGCCCACATCTGGGTCGGCCTCGACGCCGACTACCGCCTCGCACTTGCGCAGCAGCGTTCGAGTAGCCGCAGCGCTGGCGGGTAGCTATCCTAAGCCCCGCTCCCACCTCAACACGCACGGCCGCCGGTCGGCGCGCAGCGCTGTATCGCGCAACGCGTGCGCGACAAGGGCTGGGGGCTGATGCAGGTTCGCTTCCGCACGCGGCAACTCGAGCGCTGCTTCAACAACAGCAGTCGAGCCGTACGCGCGTGGGGCTCCATCGTCGGTCCCAGGTACGTCCAGCGCGTTGAGATGCTCAAAGCAGCCGAGCGCTTCGAGCACCTGTACGACATCCGTATGCTCGACCTGCATCCCCTGCGCGGCGACCGGCGTTCGCAGTACGCTATACGCCTGACCGGTGCGGTGCGGCTTATCCTCAGCCGGGATCCGTCGCATGGGGGCGTCATCGTCGAGGAAGTGACTGACTACCATGGTTGACTACCGCGAACCCGAGTCCGACCTCGCCATTCCCCCCGGCGAAGCCCTCGCCGAGGAGCTTGAGGTGCGTGGGATGACGCAGCGCGACCTTGCCGAGGCGATGGGCCGCTCCCCCCAGGCTGTCAGCGCGATCGTGCGGGGTGCAAGGGCGATCGACGCGAAGACGGCCATCGAGCTGGAGCAGGCACTCGGGATCGCGGCGAGCTTCTGGCTGCGCCTCGAAGCGCAGTACCGGCTCGCGCTCGCTCGCCAGGAAGTGGCGTAGCGACCCTCGACGCCAACTCGCGCACGCCGAGGGCTGGTCGGGGGGCTACTCCAGGCCGCGCTCCGCCATGAGCGCGCACACGTCCGCAAGTCGACACGCGTAGCCGTACTCGTTGTCGTACCACGCCATCGTCTTCACCATCCGGCCACCGTCGACGGCACGTCGAAGATCGAGGAGCCGGGGTGGCTCTTGAAGTCCGTCGACACCAGTTCGGCGCGCTCGACGTAGAGCACGCCTTCGAGGTCCCCAGACGCCGCCGACTGGAATGCCTCGTTGATCTCACCCACCGAGGCGCTCTGCGCCAGGTCCGTGGCGAGATCGACGACCGAGACGGTCGGCGTCGGCACCCGGTAGGCGAGGCCCGTCAGCTTGCCCTCGAGGTCCGGCATGATCTTCGACACCGCGCTCGCCGCGCCCGTCGAGGTCGGCACGATGTTCAGGCCGGCGGCGCGCGCGCGTCGCAGGTCCTTGTGCTTCGAGTCCACCAGGTTCTGGTCGCGCGTATAGGCGTGGATCGTCGTCATCAGCCCGCGCTCCACCCCGAACGCGTCGTGCAGCACCTTCACGACGGGCACGACGCAGTTCGTGGTGCACGAGCCGGCGCTGATCACGTGGTGGCTGGCCGGGTCGTACTCGTCGTGGTTGACGCCGTAGATGACCATCCAGTCCTCGCCCTTGCCGGGGGCGGAGATGAGCACCTTCTTCACGCCGTCGCGGAGGT
>MKWU01001581.1_pt1 | contig 38424 bp, 29 predicted proteins | sample 809101 | NCBI WGS metagenome assembly MKWU01 (sample SAMN05860141, study PRJNA318959) | sponge metagenome | host: Aplysina aerophoba | place: Slovenia: Piran, Adriatic Sea, Gulf of Piran | collected 2013-05-07
CCCATCTGGCGGAAGATCGGAGCGCTCAGGGAGAGCGATCGCGAGCGGTTTGCCTACGAGAGAATCGCCGGCATCTTCGGCACCCCTCACCCGGCGCTCTCTCATACTTATCGTTCGGACCTGTTACATTTACCGCTTTTCCCGACCATGATGAAATTTTCCAGCCGCATTATGGCTGAGAGTTGGGAATCGACAAATCTGTATTGGGCGACGCTCGCCGACGAGATGCACATCGAACCCGTGCGTCTGAACTTGCTCATACCGGAGTGGACGCAAAGATCAATCGAACGTATCTTCGCCACCAACTTGGATGATTGGCCCGCGTTGCTACACTCGATGCAGGTTGTTGCAGAACGCTATCGACAGCAGATGAAGCAGCGCAAAGCCGATCCATTGCGCGCCGGACAGGAGTAGCTCCGGAGAATAAGGAGAGAATCAGAGTGAAACGGGCAAACATTCGTTGCGGGATGGGTTCACTGTTGTTTCTTGCCCTTTTGCTATCCATGGGCATCCAGTTTGAACTTCCCGCCGTGGGGCAGGAAGTGAGCTCTGAAGACCCGCTCTTCCGCGTCGAGGTCGATCTGGTCTTGCTCAACGTGGCGATCACCGACCGCCGCGGCCGCTACGTTCGCAATCTGCAGCCAAGCGATTTCCGTGTCTACGAAGACGGTATTCAGCAAACTTTGGCGACCTTTGCAGAAGGAAACGAAGCACCCCGACGTCTGTCCGCTTCTGGAGAGCGCGCCGTGGCGGCGATCACTCCTACTACACCCGCGCAGGTTGCGACGGAGGCGCCGGATACCTCTGCAGCGGCTGAACCGTCTCTGGTGGGTGCCAACGTTTTTGTTCTCTTCGACACCAGCAACTTCATGTACCGCAGCTTTGTCTATGCGGAAGACGCCATCGCCGATTTCATTCGCGGGCTCGATGGCGCTGATTCAGTGGCCGTCTACGGCTACAGCCGTAATCTGACACGCCACGCGCCGCTGACAAACAATCGTTGGGATGCGATCCGCGGACTCCGTCTTGCCGTGGCGGGCGATGAGACGGCGCTTTACAATTGCTTGCTTCTCACCCTGCGCGACGCCGCAACAGTGCCCGGCCGCAAGGTTGTGATCGTGTTCTCAAACGGGCCCGATACGGCGAGCGCCGTTGCTCCCGACGATGTCCGCGCACTTGCGGAGGACGAGGGGATCCCGATCTACGTCATCAGCACGAAAGAGGTGAATAAGGACCCGATCTCTCGGAACGTGTTCCGCCGTCTGACTCAGAGCACTGGCGGTAGGGCCTTCTTCGCAAGAAGCTGGCAGAGGCAGGCCGAGGCTTTCACCGAGATCCGAGAGGAGCTCGGCAGTTCCTATACCCTTACCTACTATCCCCAGCCCAACCCGAACCGCGGCTGGCGGAGCATCAGCATCGAACTCGTGAGTGACGCGCTGAGCAAGCACCGGATACGCACAAGAGCCGGTTACCGGCCGAGACTCTAACCTGCTTTCACCCTGCCTGACGGCTGAAGCAGACGATGACTCTGCCCTGACTTCGTGGGCAGGCTGGCAGGAATTACTCCACCCAGATTGGCGAGCTCCAGGCGATCTGCTCGTTGTTCTGAAGCACCCGCACGTAATAGTAATTTGCTCCCGGTTCGAAATTGCGGTCTTGGAACTCGAGGTAGACCTCTTTGCTGTTGGGCCGTCCGGTGTACACGAATGTCTGGTTTTTCACAATGACGAGCTGCTTGATCTTGTCGGTGCCGATGGCCCGAATCTTGAGCTTGGGAACCTCGTTGGATGAGATGATGTCGCCCATGATGTACGATTTGCCTGCCGCCTCGGCCTGAAAATCGAGAATGATGTTGTCGGTGGCTGCGTAGACGTGGCGCTTCTTGATCGCCTCGAACATCGCCTCGCGAGTGAACTCCGGACTCAGGATGCAGGCGTAAGAGATATGCGTTGACCAATGGTCCGAGCTGGCCTGAACGCCAAGCTTAAGCCCTTTGGCCAACGCATTCCACCAGTAGCCGTTGGGGTTGTAACCGCTTCGCTGTGTAATGAGTTTTTCGTCGCTGGCAGCCTTCGGAGCACCCTTGTATTCGTAGCTGGCACGGTAGCCCTGATAGATCTCGATGAGCGGCTCGACCTCGGGGTCATTGTCGCGGAAGTCGGTCCCCTGGGCGGTTCCAGAGGAATGCGGCATCGAAATGCCATCATTTTGCCGAAGGTACTCGTACAGTTTGGCCGCTCCTGCTTCGCCACGCCGCTCATCATCCGGAATCGGTAAGGTGCGCGTCCCGCGTTTCGCGAAAATCACGTTCCGGTGCCCGTTTGGGAACGGCAGACTGCGCTCGTAACCGAACAATGGCGTGAACGTACCCGCGATGTGGAACAGGTCGGTCAGCTTTTCGTCCTGCCACCAGGTGAACTCATGATCGAACCCCAACTGGTGATCGGTCGGGACGATGTAGTCCAAACCGGCTGCGTCGAGCGCATAACGATAGACCTCGATGAGAGATCCGTCATACTTGAAGTCCTGCGAGACATCGGTATGCCGGTGCATGTCGCCGCGGTAGATCTTGTACTTCGCGCCGCCGGACTCGATCGTGTATGCTCGGATCTTGGCGAGGTCCTCCTTCTCCGTGGGATGGATGGGCACCTCTTCGGCGAACGGGTCCTCGAAATCGCCCAGAGCTCCGCTGTCGAATCTCGGAGGCAGTCTTGAGCGTCCCAGATTCGCCGCGTAAATCTCAGCGTTGCGAGGGATCATGTCCTCGAACGACCGGTTGTCGGTCATCCAGGCCGCCCAGACACTACCAGCGTTGTCTACCGTCAACGCCGGGCGTTTCTCGATCGATCCCCGGCTATGCGCGAGGGGGACGGGTCGCGTCCACGACTCGCCGTCATAGCGAGTGAGGTAGTTCTCCCAACCGAGTTTGCTGCCGATGGCGCGGGCGCGCTGGCGTGTCCAGTGGCGGAAGACCATGTTCAAAGCGCCGTGGCCGTCAAAGATGATCTGAGGATTCTCGAAGTTCGGATGTAACCGGTATACGTAGAACGGCTCGATCTTCCTTTTTGGCTCGCGCCAGGCCTTGCCGTCCCGCATGGCCACTCGTATCGACCTCTCCTGATGCAGCGGCGCCGACATCGGCGGGTTGATGAGGAAGGCCTGGTCCTTGCCCCAGTTCGCGCCGGACTCGTCCGAGGCGAGCCAGGGCCGGCCTTCGGCGTCCACGGCTACGGAAGCGTGCGCCTGAAAGCGAGTGCTGGAGGTCACCTGCTGCAGCGAACCCAGCTTGCCGCTCTCGAAGGAGCGGAAGAAGATGTCGTAGTTGCCTCTGTGGTAACTGTCCCAGACGACAAAGGCCGAGCCGCTCGCGCCTCCTGCGACCTGTGGTTCCCAGTCGTTGGCCATCGATTCGCTGACGCGTATCTCGTCGGACCACTCGCCCCCCGCGAAGCGCCGCAGGTAGACATCGCTTTGCGCCTGACCGGGATCTCCTCGAAAGCTTTGCCAGACGACGAACACGTGTCCGTCCTTGGACGCCGACGCGCGGTGGAAGGTGTTTGTGCCGTCGCCGCTCAACTTTACCGGCGCCTGCCAGGAGCCGTTGTGCTTGCGGCGGCCCCAGATTTGCCAACTCGTCCCGTCGCGACGGCTCCAAAACACCCAAAGTCCACCCTGAGCGTCAACTGCAAGAGAGCATCGAAACAGGTCGGCCGGCTCGGGAGTGACCTCCTCCGGCGCCGACCAGCGCCCTGCTCGGCCGGTTCGGATCATGACGTGGTCGCCACGGTCCCGATAGGCCACCCAGGCGGTGGCGAGCGACCCGTCGGGCAACCGTCTGATGGCGGCCTCGTCCTCTTCGTATTCATCCGTTGTGAGTTTCTCGACAGTCGGGCTCCAAGCGACGGAGGCGCGTCCCCCCAGAAACGAGCTCGGATCAAGGCCGACATCGGAGAGTGAAAAAGCGAAGCTGCCCTGAGTCGTCTGCACCGAAACGGTTGCGCCGCCGCTGTGCCTGATCGTGACGAAGACTCCCACGGGAAAATGCAAAACCCGCGGGCGTTGAGCCGGGCTCATCTCGGTGTAGTTGATGCGGGCGAAACCCGCCACCTCGTCCCGGCGATTGGTCAGGCGCCAGGACTTCGGCCCGGTCACGCTGTCCTCTTTCGAGAACTGCCACCCTTCGACCAGAACAACCTCTCCACCCAACACGTCGACCGAGCCGTCCCACCGTTGATCCTCTTCCACGCCGATCCCGAACCGAAGAAACAACGTGTCCATCCGCGTTGATGTCTGCGCTGCCGCAAGTGATGCAAACCAGCTCGACACCACGACAACCCACAACACCCACTGCCTTCTCGGTCTCATGCTCAGAGTCTTCTTCCTTCGATCAGAGTGCGGCTCGGGGCTTCCCGAGCAGGGCGATTATAGCAATGGAGTTGCCATGCTACTTCTTTCGCGGCAGGCATCTGAGAGCACTGCGACGGGTTGGTGCTTACACGGGTTATTATCCCCGAGAGTCATTGTGAAGCGGCGGCATTCGGCCTGCCGGCGCGTGCTATGCTCGTTGGTCTACATCAGGAATCCCATCATGTCCATCAAAAGAATCTCTCCCGAAGAAGCCAAGGAGCTTCTCGACTCTGACGAAAGCTGTATCTACCTCGACGTGCGCACGGCGGCCGAGTTCGAGGCCGGACATGTACCGGGAGCCAAGAACATCCCAGTCCTCGATCGCGATCCTTACGGCAGGATGCAGCCCAACAACCGCTTCGTCGAAGTCGTCGAGGCGAACTTCGGCAGGGATGCCAAGTGCATCACCGGCTGCCAAAAGGGCGGCCGCTCCATGCAGGCCGCCTCACAGCTTCTCAACGCCGGTTTCACCAGCGTGGTCGATATGCGTGGCGGCATGGGCGGCGAGACCGACCCGATGGGACAACCGACCTATCCCGGTTGGGCCGCGCGCGGTCTGCCTGTGACGACCGAGAGCGCCCCTGAAGACGAATACGGCCACCTGCTCGACAAAGCCGGTTCCTGAGATCCGGCAGGACACGCTCCCGCCTTCGCACGTTCCGCAACAACCTGCCGTAGCTCCTTGTCACCGGGTGACGCGATCATCCCGGAAGTCGCCGGCAAGGCGGTCAAGATCATCATCGGGATCAGGACGTTTGTCCAGCAACGCTCTTGTCAGCCGACGGCCTCTTCATGCAGTCCGTCGAACGGTTCGTTGGTTTTGCCGCCCAGGCGTTCGACTTGCAAGAGTACCTTGATTTCGCGATGCGCGAGAAGAACGCACAGCGCGGCGTTACTGCCCGGTCGGAGCGACGAACCAGGGAAACTCGCGCACGAACTGGTAACCCAACTCCGTATGCAGGTAGTAGATGATGACGGCAATGATGGCAAGTACGAACAGGATGGCCAGCATGATCTTGCCCCAAGGCAGGCTCTTGCCCTCGCGCCGCAGCAGGAACACATAGCTCACGCCGATGCCCACGTAGAACAGCAGGATCATCGGCGTCGCGAACGTGATCATGTTGAAGATGTCCGGCGTCGGCGTGATCACGGCCGCCAAGGCGAAGATCGCCAGAATGGCGTAACGGACGTTGCCCATCAGGAATCTGGGGCTCGCGATACGCAGCGTCGTCAAGACAAAGATGACGATGGGCATCTGGAATACGACGCCCAAACCGAGCATGATGCTGACGAACATGCTGTAGTACGCATTGATGCTGATCAGCGGTTGGACCCCTTCCTCTCCACCGACATCGAGAAGGAAGGCCAGGGCGAACTTCAGCGCCACGAAATACCCGAAAACGCCACCGAGGATAAACAGGGCGCTGCCGAACAGAATGAACGGCGAGGCCCATCGGCGCTCCTTGCGATAGAGGCCCGGCGCCACGAACCCCCAGACCTGGTACATCCACCAGGGCGCCGCCATGAAGACGGCCGCTACGATCGGAATCTTGAGCCAGATCAAGTGAAACTGCTCGATCGGCGTCAGCGCCACGAGTTGAATATTGACGTCCGGCGAGTTGAGTCGGATGGCCTCGACCGCGGCGTCGAAGGGTGCCCGCATCAACCGGAAGAGGTAGTTCTTCGCAGTCAGCGCTATCGCATATGCGACGACCAGTCCGACCAGTGCTCGAATGATTCGCGTTCGAAGTTCCTCGAGGTGCTCGAGGAACGACATCCGCGCCATGCCGTCCTCCTCGTCGTCCTCTTCCTCTTCGGGGTCGACGGGGGGTGGTGGGGGAGGGGGTGATTTGGGCGGCTCAGGCTGGGTGGTCGTGACCTCGGTCGAGGCCGCCTTTGACGGCTCCTGGTAGTCGTGCTCGTACTCTTCGTACGGGTCGTCGTAGTAGGCTGCGGGTGTTTCACCCTTGGTAGTGGAGGGCTCGCCTTCAGCCTCGGGCGCTTTGTCGCTTTCGGCCGCAGGCTTCTCTTCGGCGCCAGCGGTGGACTCCTCAGGCGCATCGGACGCATCCGATGCTACGCCTTCGGTTTCGTGATCCGGTTCGTCGGCGGACGGAGTTGTCCCCTCGCGGCTCTCCCGCGAGTCTTGATCGTCAGAACTCATTAGCCCTTGCTAACTGGCTTTGGTATTGGAGCTGTCGGCGTCGGGCGCTCGATTCCGCCGGCTTCCGTTCACTGCTTGGCAACGGCCGGGGCGCCTTGGCCATTGCCGGATCCGACGCTCGAACCGCCGTCGATGGTGGGGCTTTTGCTGGTCTCGGTCGTGGATGCGGTTTTGGATTTCGCGGCCGAGGCCCCGCTATCGTAGGGCGTGTCGTCGTACTCGTAATAGTCGTCTTCGCTGTCGTCGTAGTTATTCGAACTGATCTGCTTGTTGACTTCGTCCTTGATTTCGTTGGCTGTTTCCTTGAGCTTGGTCTCCCGCTCGATGTTGTCCATCTCCGTCTGGAACGTGGTCTTCAACTCGTTGGAAGCCCTCCGAAACTCGGCCATCCCTTTGCCGAACGTCTTGCCGAGTTCGGGTAGCTTCTTGGGTCCAAAAACAAGCAGGGCCAACACGAAGATGAAAATCATCTCCGGTACGCCAAGGGGTCCCATTCGATTCTTCCTGTTTCTCAAGGGCCTGCAACAAGGCCAACTTGATGATAGCGGCGGTTGAAACAGCGCGTCAACCGGCTTGGCGCGAAGGTGCAGAGCCAGGGATCGTGTGATCTCATCAGCGCCGCGCGGCCCTCCCTGCCGCTTGCGGCCGCTCCCCAGTTCGTTCAATGCCTTTGCATCGCCAAGCGGGCCGCCGACAAAATTTTCTTGACATATTAAATCTTTACTAGTAAAGTATTCGTACATGAAGGATGAGCCGCCAAAACCCACTGAAGCCGAACTCGAAATCCTGACCGTGCTCTGGAGCATCGGACCAGCCACCGTGCGCGAGGTTTGCGACGTGCTCATCCGGCGGCGTCCCGTGCAGTACAGCACCGTCTTGAAGTTCATGCAGATCATGGCCGGGAAAGGCTTGGCGCAACGAGATCAGAGTCAACGTGCGCATATTTACAAACCCTCTCGATCGCGCGAGTGGACCCAGCGGCAACTGGCCGGCGACCTGCTGGAACGCGCATTCGGCGGTTCGGCGAAGGCGCTCATGATAGGTGCGCTGTCATCACGCAAGACTACGAAAAAGGAACTCGCCGCCCTGCGCAATCTGCTGGACGAATATCCGGGAGGTAAGCGATGAACCTCCTCGAGGCATTTGTGGAGACGTCCGTGGCCGGAATGGTTGGCTTGACGATCCTGCATTCACTGTGGCAAGGAGCGATCGTCGCCGCGGCGCTCGGCGTGATGCTTTTGACAGCGCAGTCCCCTCGCATTCGATACGCTGCGTCTTGTGTGGCGATGGTCTTGATCGTCGTCGTCTGCGGTCTCACTTTGGTTCGCCTACTACCGGACGTTGCGGAGGGACGGCAGGCCGTGCAAGCACCTTTTTTCCTCGCGTGGGGTCTGCAGCCTGCGATCGAAGCCGTGAACGCTCCGAATCGGGGTCTCGCCGCCATCGCGCCCTGGCTGGCGCCGTTTTGGGCGGCAGGCGTCGGGGCCTCCTGCTTGTGGCATGTATTCGGCTGGCTATCGGCACGGCGGCTTCGCAGGCGAGGCGTCTGTTGTGCTCCTGAACGCTGGCGGAATGCACTGGCTCAACTAGGCGCTCGATTGCAGCTTTCGAGGCCGGTCCTGCTGCTGGAGTCCTGCTTGGTGGACACACCTATGGTCCTGGGTCACTTCCGCCCATTGATCCTGATGCCGATCGGTCTGCTCGCCCGCCTCCCTGTGGGGCAGGTCGAAGCGATTTTATTGCATGAGCTAGCCCATATCCGCCGCTACGATTACTTGGCGAATCACTTGCAGCGAGTGGTAGAAGGCCTGCTTTTCTATCACCCGGTGGTGTGGTGGATCTCTGGCGTGATGCGTGCCGAGCGCGAAAAATGCTGTGACGACATGGTCGTTGCCATGAATGGTGATGCGCACGAGTACGCCATTGCGCTTGCCACGCTCGAACAAAACCGCTGGTCAGGCGGCGAGCCGGCCGTGGCTGCTTCAGGGGGAAGTCTCGTGAAACGCATTCATCGATTGCTGTATCCCACAAAGTCGAACGTGCAAGGGATGCCTTTGCCGGCTGCTCTGGTCTTAGCGGCGCTCACCGCATTGGCTCTGGCTGCATGTTCGGCAGCCGTGCCTCCGGGCGAGACCGAGGGCGCAGAAAACAAGCCCCACCTGAGATGGCTCAATCAGGACGTGGTTTATATCATCGCTGACGAAGAGCGCGCCGCGTTCCAGCGGCTTACCACCGACGAGGAGCGGGAGAAGTTCGTGGAGCAGTTCTGGCTTCGCCGTGATCCGACCCCGCGAACTCCCAAGAACGAGTACAGAGAAGAACATTACCGCCGCATCGCCTTTGCGAACGAGCGCTTCGAGACGGTGTCCGACAGGCTTGGTTGGCAGTCCGACCGCGGTCGCATCTGCATCGTCTACGGGCCGCCGGACGAGATCGAAGTTCACCCCGTGGGCTCGTCGGAGATACCGTACCCATTCGAAGTCTGGCGGTATCGACATGTGGAAAGCCTCGGCAAAGAGCTTTTCATCACGTTCATCGACCGGACCAAGAGGGGTGACTACCGTATCGCCCCCGGAAGTGAGAGCTGATGGCGGCCTCGACGCTATGCCCCTGAGACGGGACCCACCCACATGACGCTGTGGTCGCCCGAAACTGCCATGGTTTCCGGCGGCGAGTCGATCTTGAAGATCGACCAAGGTCCCGGCTGGTAGGGATACCGCTCTATGACGCTCTCGTCGACCGTAATGCCGAGACCCGGCTCGTTGGGCACGACGAGATCGCCGTTCTCGATGGGCAACGGGTCTTTCAGGACGTCATCCGCCACGAGGAACGGGTACATGCCGGGCTTGCCGCGGTTGGCGTGACAAGGGTATTCCAGCCACTCGATGACATCCTCGTCCCAGCAAATCCCGAGCTGTCCGGCTGCGATCACCTCCAGCAGCGTGCCCCAGCAGTGGAAGGCGAAACGCAAACCGTGTCGAGCCGTCGCTTCGAAGACGCGCCGGCCCATCTCGAATCCGCCCTGGCAGCAAACGTCCATTTGCACGTAGTCAACGGAACCGGTTTCGATCAGATCCATGAATGACGACTCGTCCGGTTCGTGCTCGCCCGAGGCCACCGGCACCAGACCGGTATCCCGGAGCTTCTTCAAGGCAGCGTGGTCGTCGGGAGGAACCGCTTCCTCGAACCAAGTCGGTTTGTAGGCTTGACTGTCTCTGGCCAACTGTTCGACGGTCTCTTGGGAGTAGCTCTTGTCACCCATGCGCCACCAGGCGTGGGCGTCGATCATCAGACCCACGTCGGGCCCGACGGCTTCACGCATCCGGGCAATGGTTTCAAGGTCCTTTCCCGGGCCGCGGGCGGGTCGCATCTTGTAGGCCGTGAATCCGAGATCAGCAATGGCCTTGGCCTCATCGGCATACTCTTCAGGGCTCATGTACATGCCGGCGCTGCCATAGAGCTTGATACGGTCCCGTTTGCGGCCGCCGACCAGCTCCGACACCGGAGCTCCTTCGAAACGGGCCGCCAGATCGATCACCGCCACTTCGACGGCGCGGTAGGTCTTCTGCAGCGCCAGCTCGCCGGGGAATTCGAACGTGCGCCATTGAGCCGGGTCGCGGCCCTCGAGGAAGGGCGCGATCGTCTCGTTGATCTCGCGTTCGGCGCGTTCGTACGCGGGTCCGGGCCCATAGCCTTTCAGCCCGTTGTCCGCCGTAACACGGATCAACATCGCATCGCGCTTGAGGATGGTTCGTTCGCCGCCATAGAAGGGCAGCAGCAACGGCTCATCGAGCGGCGACGAAAGGAGAAAGGCTTCAACTTTTGCGATTTTCATTGTGAGGAACCAGATGGCGGGAGATCAAGAGGAATGCGCCGGACTAAGAGCGGCGTCGGACGGCGAGCACGCGATCGATGCCCGCCAAGTCGGTCCGGACGATCGGCAGATGCCAATCGGCATCCGAGAGCAGCGCCTCGACCGAGGACCGGCCATTATAGCCTAACTCCAGCAACAGTCGGCCTTCGGGCTTCAGTGCGGCCGCCGCGGACTTGATAAGGCGGCGATAGACCTCCAAGCCATCCTGTCCACCGAACAGGGCGACTCCGGGTTCGTATCGCAGTTCGTGCTGCAGGCCGGGAAGATCCTTCAGGGGAACATAAGGAGGATTGCAAACGATCATTCCCAAGCTCTCACGTCGGAACGCGTCCACCAGATCACCATGAACAAAGTCGACCTGGACGCCGTGTTCGACCGCATTGCGGCGGGCCACTCGTAGCGCAGGCCCGGAAATATCCGCAGCGATCACGCGGCTCCGCGGCGCGTTCGACTTGATTGCCACCGCGATACATCCCGAGCCTGTTCCCAGATCCAGGATCTGCCTTGTCTCCGAGGTGTGCGACAGAGCTTCCTCCACCAATAGTTCCGTCTCCGGACGCGGAATCAGAACATCAGGATCAACGCGAAATGAGATGCCGTAGAACTCCTGCGTGCCCGTGATGTATTGCGTGGGCTTGCCTTCCAGACGTTGTTGCACGTACTCCTCGAAGCACGCGGACTGTTTCGGCGAAAGAATCTGTCCGGGATGCCCGTAGAGATGTGGTTTTTCGACTCCGAGACAGTGACTCAGCAGCACTTCCGCCGTCAGCCGCGGGACGCCGGTCCCGTAATTCTCGAAGAGTTGCGCCGCTTTCCGAAGGGCTTGCGAAATCGAGGCCTTCGTCAAGGAGGTGCGGGGCTCAGGCGGCATCCCGGACACTCTTCAGACGCTCGGCCTGGAAGTGAGCGGTTACGGGCTCAACCAACTTGTTCAGGGCTCCCTGGAGAATCTGATCGAGTTCGTAAACCGTAAGGCCGGGCACCCGATGATCCGTCACTCGATTCTGCGGGAAGTTGTATGTGCGAATCTTCTCGCTGCGGTCGCCCGTGCGGACCATGCTGCGGCGCTGCTCCGCCTGCTCGGCTTGTTGCTTTTCGGCCTCGATCTCGTAAAGCCGCGAGCGCAGCACCTGCAAGGCTTTCGCTTTGTTCTTGATCTGCGACTTTTCGTCCTGGCACGTGACAACCAGGTTCGTGGGCAGGTGCGTGATGCGTACTGCCGAGTAGGTCGTGTTGACCGACTGGCCGCCGGGTCCGGATGAACAGTAGGTATCGATCCGCAGATCTTTCGGCTCGATCGCCACTTCCACCTCGTCAACCTGCGGCATCACCGCGATGGTCACCGCAGAAGTATGCACTCGGCCTTGCGTTTCGGTTTGCGGCACCCGCTGCACACGGTGCACACCGCTCTCGAACTTCATCTTGCTGTAGACTCGGTCGCCGGTGATCATGGCGATGATTTCCTTGTATCCCCCGATGCCGGTCTCGTTCGAGGAGATGATTTCGACCTTCCAACGCTGCGACTCTGCGTAGCGGACATACATCCTGAAAACTTCGGCGGCAAAAAGCGTGGCCTCGCCGCCACCGGTTCCGGCGCGCACTTCAAGAATCACACCCTTGTCGTCATTGGGATCCTTGGGCAACAGCAGGACCTTGATCTCCGCGTCGAGGTCGGCAAGCCTGGCTTCCGCCTGGTCAAGCTCCTGACGCGCGAACGCAGCCATTTCCGGGTCCGGCTCATCCAACATCGAGCGCGCTGACTCGGCATCATTTTTAAGCCTTTTCCAGAGGTTGAACATTTCGACAACCGGGGCCAGGTCCGCGGTCTGCTTGGCGATCCGCTGGTAGCGAGACGGATCCGCAATCACAGACGACTCGGCCATCTGCTCGGACAGCTCCTGATAGCGAGCCTCTACCTGTTCCAGCTTGTTCAGCCACTCCATGGGGAAACTCCGGGCTACGCGACGATCAATTCGCCGCCCTGCCGCCGTTCGAGATCCATTGCGCCGTTGAGGGCGTGAATCGCGATCTCGACCTGATCGTCGGATGGATTTTTCGTGGTGATGCGCTGCAGCCACAACCCCGGCGCCACCAGCCAGCCCATCATGAGGTTGCCGTGCCGGGAGGCGAAACGAATGACTTCGTAGCTCACCCCCGCGATCACCGGCAGCATGACGATCCGCGAAAGGAACTGCAATGCGAAGCCCTCGAACGGCAATAGTGCATATGCCGCTATGCTGACGATCATCACCACCATCAGGAAGCTCGTGCCGCAGCGTGGATGGAACCTGCTGCAGCCCTGAGCATTGCTCACTTCGACCGGCTTGCCCGACTCGTAATTGAAGACGACCTTGTGTTCCGCGCCGTGGTATTCGAAGACGCGGCGGATGTCGTTCATCCGAGAGATCAGCGTGAGGAAGGTCAGAAAGATCGCCAGTCGAATTACGCCGTCGATCAGGCTGAAGCCGAAGTTCCCCTGCAGCCAACCCGTGACTTCCTGGATCTGCGTCGTCGCTACGAGCGGCACAAACTTGTACAAGAAGATGAAGAAGCCGATTGAGAACGCGATGTTCAGCGCCATCATCCAACCCGGGATCTCGGCGGTCTTCCCGTCCGCTTTCTCCGTCGGTCCCTTTCCGGCCTTTTCGTCCTCCACGTCAATGGCGTTCACGGCCGAGAACTGCAGCGCCTTGAACCCCAGCTTCAGAGCTTGACCCAGCGTGGCCAAACCACGAACGCCGAACCAACCCCAGATCTTTCGACGCTCCGACGGTCGGCTGATCGGAGATTCATCCGTAACCACCTCGCCGTTCGGTCGCCGCACCGCCGTGCAGTAGCTGTGTGGCGTGCGCATCATGACACCTTCGATCACGGCCTGACCGCCGATCAATGGGGCATCGCCGCTCGACAGCACGGGCATGAGTTGCAGCTGCGTTGCCGCTTTCACGAACTGGCAGAGTCTGGTCTGGAGAACGGTCATCGTCCCAGGGAACAGTCACTTACGGCTGCGGACGCATCTCATTCTACGATAAACTGACGACATGCTTCGCAAGCTGTGGAGTGGCCTGCGGCCTGTGCTGTTCTGGAATTATCGGCGCGGTTCCTGGCAGTACGATCTGATCGTTGCAGCGATTCTGGCATTCATTTTTTTTACGCCGCGCAGCCTGTTCAACGATCAGCCCCGCTTGCCCCGCGTCCGTGAAGTGCAGATGCTCAGCGACGAACAGCGCACCCGAGTGTTCCTGGTGGAATCCTCGGCGATGGAGGAGAAAACAGGCGAAGACTTCACCGCCGCGATGCAAGATCTTCTGCGGCGCCAGACAGGCCGGAATCTGGAAGTCGTCGAAACGCGACCCTCCAGCGGAGCCGACGGCGAACGAACCGCCTATCTGGTCTACGTCCGTCCGTAACTGCTCCCGACTTTGCGTAACCGGATTCGACCGTATTGCGTACATCTGTACAGGCCTTCGTATGCACTTGAAGGAACGACTTCTCTGTCTTGTCCTGGCGGCCTTGACGCCGGCAATGGCCGCGAGCCTTGATCTGGAACAGTTGCTGGCCAACATGGATCGCACGGCCGCCGGTTTCGAGAGCATGCAAGCCGGCATCACGCGAGTGAAGTACATGGCGCTTCTCGAAGAGAAGACCACCGAGTCCGGCGAGATGTTCGTGCGCAAGGATAAGAACGGCAAGGTCCGGCTGCTCATCAATTTTCGCGAGCCCTACAACTATCACTTGGCCGTCAGCGGCGATAAAGCCGAGATCTACCGCCCGCGCATCGCAACCGTCGAGGAGTACAGTATCGCCAAGCATCGGGATACGTTCCAGCAGGCCTTTCTGCTGGGATTCGGCACCTCAGCCGACTATCTTCGCGAGAACTACGAGCTTCAATTGCTCGGAGAAGATCATGCCGCTGGTCAAGCAACCGTCAGGCTTGAACTGATCCCGAAGTCGGAAGGAATGCGCAAGCAGGTTCCCAAACTGGAAATGTGGGTCTCGACAGAGACTTGGCAGGCCGTCCGACAAAAACTGCACCAGCCGGGTGGCGAAGACTACCGCGTATTCACGTACAACGACGTCAAGTTGAACCCGAAGATTCCCGACAAGATTTTCAAACTCGATATCCCCAAGAACACCAAGCGGGTTTTTCCGCAGCGATAACTGCGGGGCTTGGCAAGCGGTTTCGCAGCCAGGATCCTTCGCTTACCCATATCCCTTGACTCTATAGCCTGCTATAGGCTTTATACTAAAGGCATGACCCCTGCGGAACGTGATGCCCTAGTCTCCCTCCGCAAGATCGGAGAGGTCGCCAAACGCAGCGGCATCGCAGTCGAGACCTTGCGTTTCTACGAAAGCCGAGGACTGATTGAACCCGCCGGACGGACAGCTTCCGGTTACCGCCTCTACGACGATTCCGTCTTTGAGCGATTGGCTTTTGTGAAGAAGTCACAGGCTGTCGGTTTCACTCTGGATCAGATTGCGTGGATCATCGCCGAAGCGAGGGAAGGCCGGCGACCGTGTGTGGAAGTCCGGCAGATGGCGCGGCAGAGGCTCGACGAACTTGATGAGAAGTTGACGGAACTCCGGCGCTACCGCCGTGATCTGAAACGGACTCTCGACGCTTGGGACCGGGAAGGCGTGAAAGAAGGCATGATCTGCGGGTTCATCGAGGGGTTGGATGCCGCTGTGGTTCGGCCCGTGTTGGGGAGAGCGGGTCGGTGGAGGACTTCAGAGAGGAGGAAGCCATGACATCCGGCGGCGCAGTTCCGTCCGGTACGGCGGAGACCGTCGAATTGCAAATCAGCGGCATGACGTGCGCGGGCTGTGTCCGCTCGATCGAGCGGGCTGTCGCTGCGGTCCCCGGTGTCGCTCGAGCCGAAGTAAATCTAGCCACAGGCACGGCCTCAGTGGAGTACGAGGCTCCTCTGGCTGATGTCTCCGACATCCGCGAGGCGGTCGAGCGCGCCGGATACGGAGCTCGCGAAACATCGCCTGTGATCACGGAAGCAAAGGGTGAAGAGCAGCAACGCGAAGCCGCCATCTGGAAACGCAAGTTCATTCTCGCGGCGGTGTTTACGTTGCCCTTGCTCGTCATCGCGATGTCCCACGGCGCACTGGTGTTCCCTGGCGGGCATTGGATGCAGTTGGCTCTCACGCTGCCGGTAGTGCTCTATTCGGGACGACTGTTCTTTGTTTCGGCATGGAAAGGCTTGCGGCGGCGGTCGGCTGACATGAACACCCTGATCGCGGTAGGTACAGGATCGGCGTTTCTCTATTCGCTGGTTGCGACCATCGCCCCCGGTTGGATCGATCCGCGGACAGCGGCCCCCGGCGACGTTCCCGTCTATTTCGAAACGGCCGCGGCCATCATCACCCTGATCCTGCTCGGCCGGTTCTTGGAGGCGAAGGCGCGCCGCCGAACGTCGTCCGCCATTCGCGGTCTGCTGGAGCTGCAAGCATCGAGCGCTCGTGTGGTGCGCGCGGGTGTCGAAGTCGACATCGCGGTCGAAGACGTACGGATTGGGGATGTGATCGTGATCCGGCCAGGCGAGCGCATTCCCGTCGACGGTGAAGTGGTGAGCGGCGAGTCCGCGATCGACGAAGCCGCGTTGACCGGCGAGAGCATACCGGTTGACAAAGCGGCCGGGGACTTCGTTCTCAGCGGAACCGTCAACACAACGGGAAGTTTTCTCTTTCGAGCGCGTAACGTGGGCAGCGCGACGATGCTGGCGCGCGTTGTCGAGTTGGTCAAGAAAGCCCAAGGCTCCAGGGCGCCCATCGCGAGGCTGGCCGATGTTATCAGCGGCTATTTCACCCCTGCCGTGATCGGAATCGCGACGATCACCTTCGCGGCGTGGTATCTGCTCGCGCCTCCGGAGGACGCCTTGCGGCTGGCCGTGCTGAACGCCGTCGCGGTGCTCATCATCGCCTGCCCCTGCGCCATGGGCCTGGCAACCCCGACCGCCGTGATGGTGGGAATGGGCCGCGGTGCGGAGAACGGCATTCTCATCAAGAATGCCGAGACCCTGGAAACACTGCACAAGGTCAGAGCCGTCGTATTCGACAAAACCGGTACGCTGACAACCGGTAAGCCGAAGGTGACCGATGTGACGCCTCTAAGTTCGCTCGGTGAAAATGACCTGCTGTCCGCAGTGGCTTCCGTTGAACGAGGATCGGAGCATCCACTGGCCAAAGCGATCGTGGCCGAGGCTGAAAACCGGAGACTCCCCTGGAGCCCCGCAGAAGAGTTTCGCGCTTGGCCGGGCGTCGGTGTGCGAGCGCGTCTGGACTCGCGTCCTTGGCTGGTGGGCCGGCAATCGTTGCTTGAACAGCACGGCGTCGATTTCGGAGCGGCTGGGATGATCAGAGATCGGTTGGAACGCGACGGCAAAACGGTGATCTTCGCGTCGGCTGACGGCGGGCTTGCCGGCGCCATTGCACTCGCGGACGAGATCAAACCGGAGGCCGCCGGCGCGGTCCGCAAGCTGAAAGAGGCGGACCTGAAGATCGCGTTGATTACAGGCGATAACCGCCGGACGGCGCATGCGATAGCCGCTGAGATCGGAGTCGATGCCGTGCGGGCCGCGGTTCTACCCGACCGCAAATCGCAGGAAGTGGAACGACTCCAGTCGGAACACGGCGCCGTCGCGATGGTCGGAGACGGCATCAACGACGCCCCGGCTCTCGTTCAGGCTGATGTCGGCATCGCCATCGGGGCTGGCGCCGATGTGGCGATCGAGAGCGCTGACGCCGTTCTGGTCCAGGATGATCTGCACACGGTTGCGGCGGCCATCAAGCTGTCGCGGAAGACGATGAAGACCATTCGGCAGAACTTGTTCTGGGCCTTTGTCTACAACGTGGTCGGCATTCCGGTGGCGGCGGGTCTGTTTTACCCCTGGACGGGCTGGCTGCTGTCCCCCATCATCGCTTCTGCCGCGATGGCTCTTTCGAGTGTTTCCGTGATCACAAACAGCCTCCTCCTCAAGAGATTTCAGCCGGACTCCCGGAAGTGATCTTTGAATGGGTTGTTCAACCGGTCCCCACCGAAAACAAAGCACACTGTTTCCCGGAAGGAGGACCGGAAGCCGTGCGGCATGGGTGCTACTGGCGCCTTTGGAGCAGCCGTCACAGCCGCTTTCCACCGAGCGCCCCGCCGTCCCGCTGGTTCAGACGCTCACTGTGAAACCATCCCTCGCGGGAAGACCAACACCGCCATCGAATAGGTAAGATAAGCTTGATGAGCCTGGGGCAGGAAACGTATCGTGTGCGCCTCCCGCAGCCGGATGAACGCGGGAGGCTCCAAACGGGGTATCTCGTCTTTGTCATCTCACTCGTGTTGCTGAGTGTGTCCGCGGCAGCGGCACAAGATCGCGGCGCTGGACCGGACTCCCCATCGCCGATGTCCGCGGGCCCGCCGGCAGCCACCGAGGAGCAAGAGAACCTGTTTTGGCAGTCGATCATGAACAGCACGAACCCGGCGGAGTACGAGGCATACCTCGAACAGTTCCCGAACGGGGTTTTTCGCGTGCTCGCGCAGATTCGGCTGGCCGCGCTGCGCGGCACAGTGGATGATCCACACGCAGCCGAGGCGCGGGTGTCCGTATCTCCTGCTCCGGATTCCCGGATTTCGGCCGACGGCGATGAGCAGCCACAACCGGGCGAGATGTTCCGGGACTGTGACGAGTGCCCGGAGATGGTGGTCATGCCGGGCGGACGGCTGGCGCTGGGCCGCTACGAGGTGACGGTCGGCGAGTATCGGGCGTTCGCGTCGGCGACCGACGGGGGTGCGGGCGGAGGATGTTTCAGCATTGTTCAAGGCGACTCGTGGAGGAATCCCGGTTTTCGACAGACGGATCGCCATCCGGTGACATGCGTGAGCTGGAACGATGTGCAGGAGTATGTGTCATGGCTGAGCCGGACCACGGGCGGTACGTATCGGTTGCCGACCGAGGAGGAGTGGGGACGTGCGGCCGCCGGGTCGCCTACAGGTTGCCGTAACCGGGGAATTCATGGAGGAACCTGTCCTGTCGGCTCCTACGGCGCCAACGGAGTCGCTCTTTCGGACATGGTCGGGAACCTGTGGGAGTGGACGGAGGACTGCTGGGAAGGCAATTGCGGCCGCCGTGTGTTGCGCGGCGGTTCCTGGACCAGCTATGTGGGTTTCCTCCGTCCCGGCGCGCGCATCTGGGACCGCGCCGCCCTTCGGATCAGCAGCTTCGGCTTTCGAGTAGCAAAGACGTTGGATTAGCTCTTGAATCTTGGTCTCTGAAGGTCCCGGCGGGGCCTGATGGAGCAAAGCCCCACAGTGATCGCTGTGATGGGGTCGGGACAGGAGCCGGGCAGGAGCAGCCGATATCAGCGATGCGGCGGGCCTTTCACCAAGTTGTTCGTGCGGCGCGGCAACGGGCGAGCGACTGTCCCCTGCATGACAGCTAACGGCTGAACGCGTGTTGACGTCGCGTGCACGACAGCCGATCCCGCAACTTCAACTCGATGCTCTTTCCACAATCGCGGGCATGTCTATCTGCGTTCTCGAATACTTTTCCGGCTAGCCTGCATGTCTCACCACGTGGCGAGCTGAAGTGCGTGAGAGGGCCGTCAGGACGAGGCGCGCGCCGCTTGGTGCGAGCAGGCGTACTTGACAGTACGTCGAGCACGGCAAGCAAGCGTTGCGAAGGAAAAGCGAAGTCATGGCGGTCGTATTGCGTGCTTCGGCCGTCGGGTGGTGAGAAATGCAGGTCAGTTGCCAATTTCGAACAACGCGCGGATCTTGCGTTTCACACCGCGATAGAAGATTCCGTAGAAAGGACTCGCCAGGTTTCCTTGCACGTCCTGCGGGTTGAAATTGTTCAAGATGTTGAAAAGCCGTATGCCGGCGCGGACACGCCGCTCTTTGCCCATCAGCTTGATCGTGAACTGCTTCGACGCCTGGAAATCGAGCGCATTGAAAACCGGGAAGCGCCCTGCCCGATTGCGGGAGCCCACAAAGTCACGATGCTCGTCGATATCCGAGTACGGAAACCCGCTTCTCACTTCCCATACGGGGATGCCCTTCAAGCCGAACGGCAACGGGAATTCGGTCCAAGCGAGAAAGCGGTGGGGGACATCGAATCGCAATGGAGCCCGCTCGTTCGGACGAATCAACGCAAGAGGCGCCGGACCGTAGATCGAGCCCAGGTCGTTCAGGTCGCCGACGGACGAGGACCGAACGTATGACGCAGTGATATGACCAGTGCCCTTGAGGCGGTATCTCGCCGTGGCCTGGTATTCCCGATAATGATCTCGCCCGTTGTTGCTGAGAATCAGGGCGCTTGCCTCGTCGCTCGATTCGACGGGGAAGCTTGGTTCGATCAAGAAATTGCGTGTTGTTCGCCTTTGCTGGTAGCCGACCCGCAGGAACAGATCGTTAATCAACTCGTGATCGAGTTGCAGGTTCCAACCGATGCTTCGGGCATTTCGAATCTTTCCGTCAATGTGTGGATTGAATCGCCGCAACGAGGTGATATTGCCAATGGGGTCGAAGCGCGTGTCGATGCGCACCGGAAGTTGCATGAACGTCGGCACGAGCAGACTAACCCGGTCGATGAACAGCCCGCTGCCGCCGCGGAGCACGGTGCGCGAGCCGCCGCCGAAGGCGTAGGCGAAGCCGGCGCGGTAGGAAGGGTTCCACTCCCCGGCGACCGAGTCACGTTCGAGCCTTGCGCCCAGGTCGAGTGTCAGCGCTTCCGACACGGACCACTTGTCCTGCACGAACGTGGCAAGGTCGTTCTTGTTCGCGCGAACGGTCGTTGGGTTCGTGAAGTCCAGCTTTGAGACGACCCGGTTGTTTATGCCCAGCCAGGTAATGGGATTGAAGATCTGGTCACCGCTGTAGGACTCGAGGCCCCACTGGACGCCGGTCACGATCTGGTGATTTCCCAGTGGGGCGAAATGGAATTGCTCGGACAGATTGCGGCGTATCGTCTGCCGGGCTTGCCGGTTGAAGAATGCTCCTCTGGCGCGCTCGAGACCGATGAAAGAAGGATCGTACGTACGCGGCTTCACATCGTTGTCGAGGTCCTGATAGGAGAGATTCGAGATCAGCAGCGCGCCGGACCGGAATTCGTGAGTATCCCTCAAAGTCACCATGCGGCCGCGCCGACGCAAGTCGGGAGTCGAAAGTTGCGTGTTAAAGGCGTTCAGGCCGAAGTAGCTGAGCTTCTCGGGGTAAACGAGAACGCTCAGTGACATCCGATTGCGGTTGGAGATGCGGGCGTCGAACTGGTTGAACACGGTCAGCGTCTCACGCTCGACATCCCGTTCCAGCAGCGGGAGATTGGCGTCTTCCTGATCCGCGCGCACAAACTGGTATTCCGTGGAATGGAGAAGAGCGAGCCGGCCGTCCTTGATCGGAACGTTGACGGTGAGTCTTGGAGTGAACGACTCGATCCCCATGATCGCGCCGTCTCTGCGGCGGATGCGGGGACCGAAATTCTGGAGGTCGACTTTGAGCTTCGACAAGTCCGCCGGCTTGGTCTCGACCGTGGACACGGCTCCCGCGAAGCCGCCGAACTGCGCGTCGTAAGGGGTCGAAAGGACTTGCACGTTTGAGATCACGCTGAGTGGCAGACTGAACTGCGAAGTCCGTGCGACCGGGTCCGTCATGTCGACGCTGTTCAATTGCGAACCACTCTGGCTTGCGCGAACGCCATTCAGGTTGATCTCGCCTTCGTTGCCGCGCAGCACGCCGGGAATGAGCGGCATAACGTCTTCGTACCTCTTGTTCGCCTTGGGCGCGTTATCTATGGTCGAAAAACCGACAGATCCGGAGGAGGACGTTTCGCTGGGGTCGATCGTAATGGCGGAGGCGGTCACTTCGACGGACTCCACGACGGCCTCGACCTGCATTTCGATGGCGAGCCGAAAAGGCTGCTCCTCGGCGGGCAAGCAAAAAAAGTCGCTCTGACCGATCATGCCCGGCGCTGTCGCGACAATCACGTAACAGCCGGCGGGAATGCCGGAGAAGCGGAAGATGCCGAGTTCGTCCGTTTCGGCAGTCGGCTCTGCGGCGGGCGCCTCTCCCTGTTGCGATTCGGAATCCGGCTCCACCTCGGAAACCGACTGCAGGCGGATGTGCGCTCCGGCGGCGCCGAAGCGTTCCGAGTTCGGCCCCACGACCACGGCCTGTCCGACGATCGCGAAACCGCCTACCTGGCCGGACGCCGCCCCGGGCAACAGCAGCAAGACAGCTATCAGGCCTGTTACGAAAGTAACGCCCACTGACAATACCCTAATCAGTCAGATTAGCAATCGCCCCCGAGGGTTACATGAAGTTTTGTGAGCACCCCGCTTGGTAGGCAGGAGCGGCGGGCTCCCGAAACGAACGTGGGAGAAACCATCTAAGCAAGATCGATGCGCTTGATGCGGATCTGCTCGTCGTCGAACACGCCGAGACCGAAGTTGCCGGCGATTTCGATGTGCTCTACATGGCAATTCAGCCAACGGCTGTCTTCGTCCGGTTTAAGGAGGGCGATCGGAGCGACCCCGACCTCCTCACGCTTATTGTCGATGGCCTTCCAACCGGTCTTGTCGAGCGCAACCGGGTCAGTCGCGAAGTACATCGTCTTGTGATTCCAGGCGTACTTGCTGACCGTCGTGCCGGGACCGCCATGGTAGGCGGCCTTGACCCCATCAAGAATGTTCAAGACGACCTTTTCTCGAACGATCGGCAAGTCGACCACGGCCGGAATGAACAGACCGCAGGCATTTGCCGTAGTTGTGACGTGGCTGCGATTGACGTTGTTGACGAGACCGTGCGAGAGGTTCTTCAGCGCCAGGGTCACGCCCGCTGACTGATGGTGCTTCAGCAGGCACAGGTTGACCATCTTGTTGATCTCTTTGCTGAAAAAGTTCGAGACGTACGAGCGCCGGATGTGCGGATCGTTCAGGCTGAATTCCTCTTTGTAGTCCGGGTGAACCAGCGGCATCTCCATGTACGTATCGCGGTCGTATCCCTCCATATCCATCTGAAAGTTGCGGAACTTCTGTGACGCCGACATCCAGCGGACTCCTTCCGGAAGCCATTTGTCGAACCCGGCGTTGAGGAATTGGTCGTGATAGCGGTCGTAGGCGATGATGTCTTTGCGCTTGACTCCGGCCTGCTCCAGGCCGTCAATGATTGGGTACAGCACCTCGGGCGCCGATATCACGGCAGGCTGGCCAACCGGATTGAGCTTGACACCGACGACGTCGCCCGGCTCGAAAAATACGCGCCAGGCATCGGCCCAGCTCTCGGCATGTGTCAGTTCGAGCATGCCGCGCTCCATCATCCGGCGGACCGGCTCGGCCTGATACTGGTCAGAGATGATGCTGCCGGGATGGCTGACGGCTACAACGCGTCCCGGATAGGGACCCGGAATACCGAGTTTTGCGCCCGCCGAAGCACCGGAAGCGGCCGCTTGGCTATCGGTGGCTTTCCGGTTGCAAGCAGCGGCGGCGGCGGCACCGGCGGCCAGGAATTCGCGTCGATCAAAGTGCATGTACGCCTCCTTTGAATTCGGACCCATTCTAGCAGCACGAACTTCAAACGGTGGATGGCTGCCCTTGCTGGTTTCAGGCTACGCCCCGCGTTTTAGAGCGAGTCGAGAAAAGCAAGCAGAGCAGAGTTGTCTTCCTCCGAAAGCCTGAGGTAGCTGTCTGCCGACCGTTGCGCTTCGTTGCCGTGGCGTAAGACAGCCTGCTCGGGGTTGGCGGCGCTGCCGTCGTGCAGCAGCGGGCGGCGGTGGCGCAGACCCCACAGCGCGGGTGTTCGTATTTCATGGGCAAGGGCCGACGCTTGGGGGATGCCGTCTCCCGTGGCGACATCGTGCAGCAGCAGGTCCGAGAACAGGAAGACCTCACGACGATCGAAGACGGGATTCGGGCTTTCGCCGGTGACCATCATAGGAACATGGCAGTGTACACAGCCGATCGCCGAAAAGAGAGTTTCTCCCCGTATGACGGTCTCGTTGATCGGGCCGCGTTCCAGAGGCGCGAGGAACTTCATGAAGGCTTCGAAGGAATCGATGCCGCGCAAACCGGTAAGGAGCTCCGGGACGTCTTCGGGATCGGCAGCCGGATCGCAGAGATCGAGCCGCTCGGGATCGATACCGGCGCCGACTTCCGTGCGGAAAAGGTCGTTGGTAATACCCATCTCGTTGCGGTAGGCGTCCGCCCCGAAGGTAAGCAGGGTGGCGTGCTGGGCCTTCCAACCGAATCGGCCGACCCGTTCCCGTCCGCTGGCGACGTCGACCACGACGGCCGCTCGGCCGCTGATACCGTCGGCGTTCTGATCGTCGGGGTCTTCACGAGCACGGATGGTCTCATCGGCGATGGCTTCGACGAGACCTGCTCCAAAAAGCGGGATCGGAACTCGCCGGGCGAAGACATTCGCTTCCTGCGGAACGCGCGGTTGGCATTCCTGGCCAGGGAGCGAGAAGAGGTGGAACATGGTATCGCCCCCCAGAACGGTGAAGCTGCCGTTCTGATCGACGTGGCCTGCATGCACTTCCGAGACCGGGCTGATCCCGCCGATCGCGGGGGTTGCATGGCATTGCGCGCAACTGAGTCCGTTGAAGGCCGGGCCGAGCCCCTCGGCGGCGTCCTCGACTTCGAGGAAATCGTCGAGACCGATGCGAAAGAATTCAAACTCCTGTTCGGTGATGCCGGGGAGCGGGTTGCCGGGTTGCGAGGGACGTCCTGCGGGTGCTCCGTTGAGATTCCGGGCGGAAGATTGCAACAGGCGCGTGGTCGGCGAGAGTCGGCGCTGTGTGTCGGCCGCCCTCGCTGTTGGGCCGGGCGCCGTTGCGGTCACCGATAGCAGCGCGGCGAATAACGCGGCCCATACGAGTGAACGGGTCTTCATCGCACAACAATCCGACCGCGCATGATGGTGTGGCCCGCGCCGCAGGCTTTCGAGCACTCGAACGGGAAGACCCCCTTCTTCTGTGCGCGGAAGAGAATACGGGTATCGCCGCGCCCACGCTTGGGAACGATCACATTGACACCGGCTTCCCGGATGCGGAAGCCGTGGTTGGTATCGAGGCTGCGGATCCTCAATTCGACCACCTCGCCCTGCTTCAGGCGAATGACGGAAGGCACGAAGCTGAAGCGCTCGGCCACTATGCTGATAACGCGGTCGGGCTGTTCGCGCTCGGACTCGGCCTCGGATGACGCGATCGCGAACAGGCCCAGAGAGATCAGGAGCAACAGCGGAACCGTTCGGGGGGCGTGACGTCTCATTCGTGGGTCTCGCCTGCTTTTTCCCCTAGTGGAGAGACGAAGTGCCTGAGAAGGGTCTCAGGACAAGGCGCGGGCTTCTTGGCGAGCGATGGCGTACTTGACCCCAGGTGGTGAGAAATGCAGGTCAAGAACATCAGAACCACCATCCTATGCCAAGATTTACGCCATTACGGGCCTTGATGAGCCGACTCTGGTTGTGCAGAACGGTGTAATCGAACTTGAGCGCGACATCCGGCTCGGGAAAGAACGTCAACCCCGTGACGAGTGCATCGCGGTCGAACTCCTTGAGAGGGAGAAAGCCTTGGGCCATGCGGTTTTGGGTATCGAAGTTCTCGTAACGGGAAAACGCGACCAGGTCGTATCGCTGCCTCAGCGGGAGCAAGTGGTACGCCCCCTCGAGATAAAATCCGCGCATTCTTTCGGCGATGTTCGGGTTGACGCCTGTTGTGCGCTGAAGCAACGAATTCAGCCGCTCGGTTTGATCGAGGGTCAGGTTTGCCCATTCCCCCCGGAAATCGAATCGTGAAACGCTGAATCGTCCATCGAACTCAAAAACGTTGACCCGAGGGTTGATGCCGGGAGTGGCGAAACCGCTTTTGCCGGTCCAGAAACTGCCGCCCAGCGACAGGCCCGGCAGGCCGTGATACTCGAGACGTCCCGTAATCGCGGGGTTCTGCATGATCGACCCGAAGGCTTTCTGCCGGCCTTCACGGATACCCTCTTCTGCGTTGAAGAGTGAAGCGTTCAGCGGAGCCATAACGTACGACTTGTATACGAAGCCGCCGCCCAAGTCACCGAAGATGCCGGCGCCGGGTTCGAACCAGGTGCTGGGCAGGATGACGGTGTCGACAAAGGGCCGCTCGACTCCGTTGAATGACGGAGGCTCGTGACGTTCGTTCACGAGGCCGACGGGAGCGAGCATGATGCCCGAACGGAAGTTCAACCAGGGTTTGACGAGGAAGTCGAGATAGGCTTGCTCGAGTTCCAGTTCGCCGCTCGGCCTTCCTCCCTCGACCAAGGCGTGTTCCAGTTCGAGTTCTGACCAGAATTGGATACGGTTGCTGAAGCTGTGTCCGAAGAGCAGGACGAAGCGGTGAAAGTCGCCGATCGCGGGCGCGCCTTCGGCCTTGTTGACGTGGGACTCCATATAGCCCGAGATAGGCATGCGAATCTCGAAAGAGTCCTCGCGGGACGACCGATCGGCGTCGCTCGGGATCACCTCGGCCATGGGCAGGGGCCGCTCGACAAGAGGTTCGGGCTCGTGAGCCGGAACCACAGACGCTGCTTGCCGGGAGGAGGTTTCGGACTCCTCGGTGGGCTCTTCGCCGGCGCCTTTGAGTGCGACGATCTCAGCTTCGAGTTGACGGATGCGCGCCTCCAGCATTTCGAGGCGGGCCTGAACAGGATCCTTTGCAACCGGTTCGGGCGATTGGCCGATCAGTGTCGAAGCCAAAATGAAGCAGCCCATCACACGGAAGCTTGTGAAGCATCTTGAATTAGGTTTACCTAAATAAATCACAAGGCATCCAGAAAATTAATTCTAGGGTACCCAACGAAATAGTGTCAAGCAACGCTTATCCGAGAGATGGGAGAGGCGAAAAGACGCTGGGCCGCCTCTATGCGGCAGCGGATCGAGAGTGCCGGCCGAGCATCGCGATAGCTGTCTGTCGGGTCTCTTCGATCGATGCGAGCTTGATTTGCTCATAGCCGCGGATACGGTCCGGAAGCCGGGCGATCTCGACGGCTGTCTCCAGGTTCGCGGCGGTCAAGGTCGGCAACAAACCACGAATCATCTCTTCGTACCAGCCGATCAACGCCCTCTCTTGACGGCGCAAATGGGCGTAGCCAAAAAGGTCCAGCACGCTGCCGCGGAGGAACTTCATCGCGGCCAGCGTCTTGAGGAAGGGACGAGCCCACGGTCCCAGCGAGAGTTTCCGCTTGAGCCCCATCGCACGGAGCAAGGGTGGATGAAGATGATAGACCTGTTTGACGGGCGCCTCGAACATTGCTTTGACCTGCTCGCCGAGGTCAGGCAGCGTAAGAAGCCGCGCGACCTCGTACTCGTCCTTGTAGGCCATCAACTTGTGGCTGTACCGCGCAACGGCTTCCGTCAGAACGGTGCTGCCGGGGGCAACCGCTTGCTCGGCTCGGCGGGCTTCAGCAACGAGCTGTTCGTACCGTCTGGCGTAGGCCGTGTTCTGGAACGAGACGAGCTCATCGGTGAAAAGCCGGATGCGGCCTTCAAGAGTTCGTGGAGCTTTCGCGGGCCGCTCGGGCGCGGCGAGGCTTTCGACCTTCGACGGATCGGCGACGTATTGGCGGCCGTGGCGAAAGGCGGCCACGTTACGGTCGACCTGGACGCCGTTCAGGCGAATCGACTCCTCGATGGATGACGCTCGAAGAGGAAGCAAGCCCGCTTGGTAGGCTGCGCCGAGCAGGAACACATTGGTCTGGAGATGCCCGCCGAACAGCGATTCGGCAAGCCGGGATGCATCCAGGAAGATGCTCTGCTCGCCGCGCGTGTGCTCGCGGACGGCGCGAGCGAAGGAGCCGTCAGCCGAAAGAACGGTGAGCCCCTTACGGATCGACTCGTGGGTCGGGATTTCATGCGAGTTGACCACCGCCGCGGTGCGTTCGGCACTCGGGCGGCAGAGGTTGGCCGCGGCTGCAGCGCCCATCGCATCGAAGCCCAGCAGCAGGTCAGCGGCGCCGTAACTGATGCGGTTGGATTCTTCGATCGGTTCCTCTCCGATCACAAGATGGGAGACGACGGCCCCGCCTTTCTGCGCCAGACCGGTCTGATCGAGAGTCGTGGTGCATTTGCCGTCGAGCAAGGCGGCCGTCGCGAGCACAGCGTTGATGGTGACGACGCCGGTCCCGCCGATTCCCGGCATCAGAATGCGATAGGACCGCCCGGCCGTGACTTTCTCCACGGGCTCGGCCACCGTCGCCGCGGGCAGATCGGGCAGTGGACGCTTCCTGAGGCCGGTCCCTTCCTCGACCATGACGCTGACAAATGACGGACAGTCCCCTAGAGCGCAGGTATAGTCCGCGTTGCAGGATGACTGGTGGATGCGTGTCTTCGGGCCAAACTCCGTTTCCACCGGGTGCAGCGACACGCAGTTCGATTTCGCGACGCAGTCGCCGCAGCCTTCGCAAACGCGCTCGTTGACCATCAGCCGCCGGACCGGTTGCGCCATGAGGCCTCGATTGCGGCGGCGGCGTTTCTCGGCGGCGCACATCTGGTCATAGATCATCACCGTGACGCCGGGTGTCCGTTCGAGATCTCTCAGGACAAGATCCAGATCCTCACGAGGGCGCACCTCTGTGATCTCCGCTAAACCGTTGCGGTTCTCATAACGGGTGAGGTCGTCGGTCAGCAGAGCGATTCGCTTGACTCCATCGGCTTCCAACTCGCGCGTCAGGGCCGGAATCGGCAAGCTGCCGGCGATGTCCTGACCGCCCGTCATCGCGACGGTGCCGTTGTAGAGGATTTTGTAGGTGATGTTGACGTTCGCCGAAACTGCGGCGTTGACCGCCATGCGCCCGGAGTGAAAATACGTTCCGTCGCCGAGGTTCTGAAAGATATGATCCATGCCGCTGAACGGGGACGCGCCGATCCAAGCGGCTCCCTCACCGCCCATCTGAGCGATGTACTCGATGCCCCGGTTGGCCTCCCCGAGCGACGCCGCCATGCCATGACAGCCGATGCCTCCGCCGGCGATCTGACCCTCGAGTAGATAGGTCGAGCGGTTGTGAGGACACCCTGAGCAGTAGCTCGGAATGCGCGGCGGTGCGGACTTGCTTTGGACAAAGCGCTTTTCGATTTCGGCCAACTCGGCCAAGCGGCGATCGATGCCTTCACCACGGCCCAACCAGCGGCCCAGAGCTCTGGTGATGATCTCGGCGTCCAACTCCCCGCTGGCGGGCAGCAACTCATCCCCTGCGGGATCAAGCTTGCCCCAAATCGCCGGCCGCCGCCCGAAGTGATACAGCAACTCCCGCAATTGCAGCTCGATGAAACTGCGCTTCTCTTCGATCACCAGGACGCGGTCGAGCCCCCCGGCGAACTCATTGATGATCGTCGGCTCCAAAGGAAAGACCATCCCCAACTTGAGAATCCGGATACCGGACGCCTCGAGTTCGGCCGGCCCGATACCGATGTTGCGGAAGGCCGACATCAAGTCGTAATAGCTCTTTCCGGCAGTGATGATGCCCAGGCGGTCATCGTTGTGCCTCGGTCTGATCTGGTTAATGTGGTTGCAACGCGCGAATTCTTTCGCGGCCGCCATGCGCTGGTAATGCAATTCCCGTTCGAGCCGCAGCGAGATGGGGATGATCAGCAGCGGGTTCATCACCTTTTCGTAGCGCTCACCGTCGATCAGGAGATCCGGCTCGACGATGGGGACTCGATCCGGCGACACCTCGACGGTGCCCCCGCCGTCGCAAATGTCCGTGGAAACCTTGATGCCCGTCCAGGCGCCCGTGTAGCGAGAGAGCGCGATGCCCCACAGGCCGTAGTCGAGCACTTCTTGCGTGTTGCCGGGAGTCAGTGTCGGCAGGGCGTGGTTGTAGAACGAGATTTCGCTCTGATGGGGGATCGTCGAGCTCTTCGAGACGTGATCGTCGCCCGCGAGCGCCAGTGCGCCGCAGTTGCTGCCGGTTCCTGCGAGATTGGCGTGTCGAAAGACGTCACCGCTGCGGTCGACACCGGGTCCCTTGCCGTACCAGATGCCGACCACGCCATCGACTTGCGGGTCGGGAAGGGCTTGAAAGATCTGGCTCCCCATGACCGACGTGGCGGCCAAGTCCTCGTTGACCCCGGGCAGGAAGCGGATGTTGTGGTCAGAGAGATGTTTGCCGACACGAGCGAGAGCGAGATCGTATCCTCCGAGGGGCGAGCCCTCATAGCCGGAGATCCACGTCGCCGTCTTCAGACCCGCGCGGCGGTCACGGCGCATCTGCTCGATCGGCAGGCGCACGAGGGCCTGGATTCCGGTCATGTAAACGCTGCCGGATTCCAGTGTGTACTTGTCGTCCAGAGAGAAATCGCGCGGCATGCGGGAAGCGACTCTCACTCTACAACACAAAAGACGCGACTCAAGCTTTCCTGCTTGCAGCACGACGATCGGCGGCGCAGCCGAGCCAGCCGGTGCTGGATGCGGCGGGCAGTCTCGTACAAGAGGTTACAATCGAACGATATCCCGAAGCTCTCTCCGCTCCAAAGGCTATGAAGGCTCTCCAACTTGTCGCTCCGCGTACGCTTGAAGTGTCCACGATGCCAGACCCGCCCGAGCCGGGCCGCGGGGAAGTTCTGGTCCGCATCCGAGCCTGCGGCGTTTGCGGCAGTGATATGCACTACTACCTGGAAGACGTTTGCGCCGGCACGAAGGCGGTCTACCCATCGGTTCTCGGCCACGAACCGGCGGGCTCGATCGAGCAGATCGGACCGGGAGTCGAACATCTCGCAGCAGGAACGCCCGTCGCCGTTGAGCCGGCGCTCACGTGCGGACAATGCGAACCTTGCAGGATCGGTCTTCCAAACCTCTGCCTGAACTCGCGATTCCTGGGCGGAGTACAGGGTCCCGGCCTGTTGCGGGAGTACGCCGTCGTGCCCGCGCACAACGTCGTCCCTCTTCCCGAAGGCATGAGCTTCAGCGAAGCTACCGTGATCGAGCCGTTGGCCATACTTGTTCATAGCGTCGAGTTGGCGGGTCTCCAGATGGGTGAGACGGTGCTCGTGATGGGCGCGGGACCGATTGGCGTGCTGGGCGTAGCCACGGCGAAGATCGCCGGTGCTTCGCGTATCATCGCCGCGGACCGGATCGAGCATCGTCTGGCAACCGCCCGGGAAGCCGGAGCTGACGCTGCGGTCCATGTCGACCGTGAGTCGGTGCGGGATGCCGTGATGGACCTGACCCACGGCTTGGGCGTCCATGTCGCCATCGACGCCGCCGGCAAGCCCGACTCCATCAACGCGGCTCTGCACTGCCTGCGGTTCGGCGGTCGCTTGGTGATTATCGGGATTCCCTCACAGCAGTTCGTCGGAGTGGACCTCTGGCGGGCCATGCATCAGGAAATCAGCATCCATGTCCAGAAGCGCTCGAATGCCAACGATCACGAAGCGCTTGGCATGCTGGTTCGCGGTCAGATCGACACCGGCCGATTCATAACGCACCATGTTCCACTGCGGGAAGGAGTGAAGGCGTTCGAAGCGGTGGCCAACTATTCGGACGGCGTGTTGAAGGCGGTGGTTGAACTGTAGGCGCAGCCTATGCGGCCTTCTTGGCCGGTTCTTCCTCGGAGGTCTTCAGGATCTCGATCGCCTTCTTGAGATAGGGGTCCTTGTCAGGATCACCTTCGAGAGCTTCCGGTGCAGTGTCGGATTGCACTTCGATCAGCTCCATCTCCGACAGCCGGTAGCGGCGAAGTTCGGAGGCGGAAACCGGATCGGACGGCTCGACGCCGCCATCCTGGAAGGCATCCCCCGTAGACCGGTGGTATTTGGCAACGGAGAGGATTAACGCCGACCCGTCTTCGAGGGAGATCGTCTTTTGATAGGCAGCCAAACCGTAGGTTCGCTCACCGGCGACCTTACCCCGGCCCGTGTCGAGAATCGCGGCCGCCGCGATTTCGGCGCCGCCGGCGGTTGCGCGGTCGGTGATAAACACAACCGGGAGATTCGTCAAAGTGTTGTCCGCTTTGGCGATGAAGATTTCTTCAGGATGCCTTTGCCCCTTGAGCGAGGCAAGCTTTCCTTTCCGGATGAAGTAGTCGGCCAATAATAGACCTTGCTCGGGGTTTCCCAGAGCATTGCCCCTCAGGTCGAGGATGAGCTTGCCGATTTCTGCCGACTCCAGAGACTTGATGGCGGCCGCAACCTGATGTACACGTTCGGAATCCAACACGTCCAGATCGATATATCCGATTCCATCGCCCAGTTTCTTGCTGGTAACCGAAGGCAATGTGACCTTCACGCGGACCACTGCATATTCCTCGGGCTCATCGGGTTGACGCGCGGGGCGAACGAGCAGACGCACTCGCGAGCCTGGTATCCCGCTCAGAACGCTCTGCATGTAGGCGGGCGCCATCGAACGAGTGCTCACGCCGTCAATCGCCTCAATCAGGTCCCCTTTCCGGATACCGGCTTTGTCGGCCGGCGAGTCCGGCACGACATACAAGATCTGGGTGTAGGAAAGTCGTTGTTTGAAGACAACGAGTCCGGTCGAAAGCCCGGTGCCGAGGTCCTCGTTTCCACGGCTCTTCTCGAAAACCTGATACTGCTCGGCCGTCAGGTAGCTGGAAAGCGGATCGAGGTATTCGACCAGGCCTTGGATCGCGCCGCGCGTCACCTTGTCCATGTTCGGTTCCTCGACATAGTCTCCTTTGATCCGCGCCAGAACTTCCGTATAAACCTGCAGCGGACGATACGCGCCTTCTCCCTCCTTGCTCTTACCCATCAAGGCGCCGATGACGAGCATGACCGTCAACAGCGTGGACGCGAACACGACCACAAACTTTGCTCGAGCATTCATCAGGGATGATCTCCCCACATCAGGGTCGGGGCGGCCCGGCTGATGTTCTCCAGTTTCCATGATACTACGTACCGGCCGAGAGGTCGGTTCACAGAAGAAGGAAAGGAGCCGAAAGGAACCGGCCTATCGACGCGTTCGGGCTTGTAATCTGGCGACGTATTCGGGGTAGTTCCGGTAGACCATGATATGGAAGTTCGGCTGCTTGAACTCCTCCACTGCAAAGAGAAACCCCTTCTGCTTGATCGAAACCAGGACTCGTCTCATCCAACTGATCTGGCTCCCCGTCATGCCCTTCTTCGAGATGTCCAGACAGGCGCCCGTGAGATGAACGGACCGTTTCGGACCACGGACGGCGGCGGCGTTCCGATTCCGCCTGCGCAGAGATTGCTGGTATTCGGCTGAGCGTGTCAGGCCCGTGATCCGCAAAGGTTGTCCGAAGCGAGAGCGGAACTGACTGCTGAGGCGGTCCAGAAACAACTTGGCCCAGGGGCGCAAGTAGCGATACTCGGCCGGAATTCTGTGGATGTAGTAATTCCGCGTCTTGAGAGGAACCTGCTCCAGCAACTGCAACCGCGCAAAGCGCTTGACCATATCGGAGCCTTCGAAGCGTGACAGCCCGTCCAGATCGGCTCGTTCGTTCTGGATCACCTGTGATCGGAAGTCGGCGCGAAGAGAGGAGCGCGTGGCCCCTGCCGCCTGAGAGGCGAGCCCTGCTAGTACAACAAAGGTCAGAAATGTTCGGAACATCCTCAACAGATTAACATGATTGCAGGTGTTCGCACACCTCAAGGAGATGTGAGTATCTCCGGATTGCTCCAAACCTTTCCGGACTTCTTGCAGAGCCTGCCGAGCCCATGGAAGGCAACGCCTTTCAAACCGCTTTCAGGCCTCTGCTAGACTGTGGAATCTTACTCGCCATCGGCGTCTTGATGAGCAAGCGAGCCGTCTATCTCCTCCTGATTGCACTTGCCCTCCTGCACCAGGACTTTTGGCTTTGGGACGATCCGACGCTCGTCCTCGGCTTCCTGCCCGTTGGGCTTGCATATCATGCCGTTTATTCACTCGTTGTCGCTGGAGCCTGGTATCTCACCCTGAGATACGCCTGGCCATCCGATACGGAAGCCTTCGCCGAAGAGCGCGACGAGGACCTGCCTCGCCCATGACATCTCTCGTCATCATGGCGGGCTATCTCAGTCTGCTCGTTGGCCTGGGCATTGCCGCGAACCGTGTCTTTCGGGGCACTGCCGCCGACTACTTCCTGGCCAGCCATTCGATCGGCCCGGTGCTGCTGATGATGTCGCTGTTCGGAACCACGATGACCGCCTTCGCACTCGTGGGCAGCACGGGCGAAGCCTATCGTGTCGGCATCGGCGTTTACGGGATGCTGGCTTCCTGGTCGGGACTCGTCCACGTGGGAGTGTTCTTCTTCATCGGCATCCGGCTGTGGGCGATCGGCAAGCGCTACGGCTACCTGACCCAGGTGCAGTACTTCCGGGCTCGTTTCGACAGCGATCTGCTGGGCTTGATTCTCTTCCCGATCCTCGTGACGCTTGTCATTCCCTACCTGCTGATCGGGCTGCTCGGTGCGGGCGGGGTCGTGCAGTCGTTGACGCAAGGTGCCTTTCCAGGCACCTTCGCGGCTACCAATGGTGGTCTGCCCCCCTGGCTGACAGGACTGATCGTCTCTTGCGCCGTCCTTTCCTACGTATTCTTTGGCGGACTCCGGGGTGCGGCATGGGCCAACACCTTTCAGACGGCAGTGTTCATGCTCACCGGACTGCTGGCTTTCTGGCTGATCTCCTCGAAACTGGGAGGACTGGCCGCCGCGAGCCGCCAGGTTTTCGAATCCCATCCCGAAAGGCTGATGCGGGCCGACAGCGTCACACAGCTCCAATTCTTCACCTATTTCTTCATCCCTCTGTCGGTCGGCATGTTCCCTCATGTTTTTCAGCACTGGCTCACCGCCCGATCGGCCAAGACGTTTCGGTTGAGCATTGTGATGCATCCGATTTTTATTCTGATCGTCTGGGCCCCCTGTGTCCTGATTGGTGTGTGGGCAACGTCCGCTGCGCTACCGGACGGCTCGCTCATTGTGCCCCCAGGTTCCCCCAGGAACACCGAACTTGCGACCATGGTCCACACCCTGACCACCCCCGTGATTGGTGGACTACTCGGCGCCGGCATCCTGGCCGCCATCATGTCGTCGCTCGACTCACAGTTCTTCTGCCTCGGGACCATGTTCACGACCGACATCGTCGCGCACTACTTCGGCGAAGGCCGCTTCGGTGACCGCCGGCGTGTTCTTCTGGGGAGAAGCTTCATCGTGGCCATCGTCGCGATCACCTACTTGCTGTCGCTCACCGAGCCGCGGCAGGTCTTCCCTGTCGGCGTCTGGTGCTTTACCGGCTTTGCGGGCCTGTTCCCGCTGGTGTGCGCCGCGCTGTATTGGAGGCGTTGCACGAAGGCAGGGGCAATCGTATGTGTTGCGGCCACGGCGGTCGCATGGGCGCTGCTCTTTCGCGCATCGGGGTATGGTGTTGACGGGTCGTATTTGTTTTTGGGGATGTTGCCTGTCGCCACGGTCCTCACAATCTCGCTCCTCACGCTGGTCGGCGTTTCGTTGGTTACCGCTACGCCCTCAGAGGCAACGCTCCACAAATTCTTCCCGCCTGCCAACATAGCGGCTCACCCTCCCATCGAGACCGCAGCCCCAGCGACGGACCAAGGTGAGCGCCCGTGAAGATCGCCTACATTACCGCGGGAGCCGGCGGTACGATCTGCGGCAACTGCCTGCGGGACAACACGTTGGCGCGGGCCCTGATCGATCTGGGCCACGAGGTCCAATTGATTCCTACTTACACCCCGATCCGCACGGACGAGCAGGACGTGAGTTCGACGCGGGTGTTCCTTGGGGGTTTGAAGATCTACCTGCAACAGGTATTGCCGGCACTCCGTTTTGTTCCGCGGCCGCTCAGCGGCTTGTTGGACCGGCCCGAGCTGCTGCAGTGGATCTCCCGCTTCGCCGTTAGCACTCGGCCGGAAGAGCTCGGTGCGATGACGGTTGGCGTGTTGGAAGGAGAAACCGGGCCGTACCGGCGGGAGTTCGATCCGCTCGTGGACTGGCTGGCGGCCTGGCAGCCGGACGTGGTTCACATCACGAACTCGATGCTCGCCGGGGTCGCTCCGATGCTCAAGAAGCGCTTGCGCTCGGCGGTCGTTTGTTCTCTGCAAGGCGAAGACTTGTTCCTGTCGAGCATGCCGTCTCCCTACCGCGAGCGGGCCTTTGCCCTGTTGCCCGAGCTGGCAGGATCGATGGATGTGTTTGTCTCGCCCAGCCGCGCTCACGCCGAAGAGATGGCGGGGCACCTCGCGGTTCATCCCGACAAGGTTCCGGTTGTCCACTCCGGCATTGATTTGGTGGGTTATGCCGGTCGGCAACGGCGTGCCGTCGACGAGTTCGTGGTGGGGTATCTTGCGCGGGTCGCCCCTGAGAAGGGCCTGCGGACACTGGCGAATGCGGTGGCCAACCTGCGAGCCATGAACACCTTCGGAAGGCCGCGCATCCGGCTCCGAGTGGCGGGTTGGCTCAGTCCCGAGCATCGATCCTTTCTCGCCGACGTTGAACGACAGGTGCAAGACGCCGGTTTCGCTGAAGACTTCGAGTATGTCGGCGAAGTTGACCGCGAGCAGAAAATCGCTTTTCTCAACGGACTTGATGTACTGTCCGTGCCCACTTCCTACGGAGCTCCCAAGGGCCTCTACGTGCTGGAAGCGTGGGCTTGCGGCGTGCCGGTGGTACAGCCGCGGATCGGGGTCTTCCCCGAATTGATCGACGCCACCGGAGGCGGACTGCTGTGCGAGCCGGGAGACGCCGCCGACTTGGCGAAGAACCTCGAGATGCTCATGACCTACCCGGAGATGGCCGAGGAGATGGGCACTCTTGGCCGGCGCAAGGTTCAAGATTATTTCCACAGCAAACGTATGGCCGGGCAAATGCTGACCCTGTACGAAAACCTGACGCCGTATCGAGAGAGGAGACTCTAGCCCGTCATGGCGTACGAATACCACTATCGACGCAAGGTCTATTGGCAGGACACCGACATGGCCGGGATCATCCACTTCACGAACTACTTCCGCTACATGGAAGAAGTGGAGATCGAGTTCCTTTCCTCTCTCGGTCTCGATCCGCTCGAGATCGCCCACAAGCACAATGTCTGGAGGCCGCGCGTTTCCGCGCAGTGCGACTTCAAAAAGACCGTCAGCTTTGGAGATGAGATCGACATTCACATTTGGGTTGTTAAAAAGGGACGGTCCTCGATCCACTACGAACTTGCTTTCAACCACGACGGGGAAGAAGTCGCTCACGGGCGTCTTGTCATCGCCTGTGTCAGCAAGGCCCCCGACGGCGTCATGCAGTCAACGCCGATCCCGCCGGTGATAGACGAGGCGTTGCAGGTTGCCCCGTTAGCGGAAGTATCAGAATGACCCGGCCAGGCTTGTCGTGTGTGTGAACGCCTTGTTAGGTTGTCAGAGGGAGCGGCGATCATGGCGACCCGGCTGCTCATCTGGAGTACGGACGCTCTTCGAGAGCAACCCGGCGCCGCTGAGAAGACACTCGGAAAGCCCTGAGGCACGGCATTGATCCTGTCCCCGGAACTGATCGGTCGATGACAGCAGCGCACTTGGTCGTAAGAGATTTCCGCAAGGAGTATCCCACTCCCGGCGAGCCACTCGTCGTCATTGGCGGCGTCTCGTTCGAGTTGAAGCGCGGTGATGCCCTTGCGATCATGGGGCCCTCGGGCTCGGGCAAGAGCACTCTACTCTACATGCTCGGGACACTCGAGACTCCCACGGCCGGCTCCCTGTCGGTCGGATCCCAGGACCCTTTCGCGCTCGACGAAACGGACTTGGCGTCGTTCCGCAATGAACAAGTCGGTTTCATCTTCCAGGAGCATCACCTGTTACCGCAGTGCACGGCTCTCGAGAACGTGCTGATCCCGACGATGGCGCCCAGTTCGGTGCAAAGTCCGGCTGAGTCCAAGCAGCGGGCGCTCAAGCTGCTGGATCGCGTTGGGTTGAGCGGTCGCATGGAGCACCGCCCTGCGGAGTTGTCCGGCGGCGAGCGTCAACGCGTCGCTATCGCTCGGGCGCTGGTCAACAAGGCCCCGCTGATTCTTGCCGACGAGCCGACAGGCAATCTCGATCGCCACACGGCCGAAGCCGTCGCGGACTTGCTGCTCGAGCTCCACGGGGAGGAGAACACCATCCTCATTACCGTGACCCACAGTCTCGACCTGGCGCGGCAGTTTCCCCAACGCGCCGAACTTTCCGACGGCAAGCTGGTGTTCGCGGTGAACTGAGACCGCACCTGCTGCCACCGACTGCCCCGGCGTCCCGTCGCATCACCGTCAACTCTGTCTGTCCCTGCTGGACCGGCACCGAGATGACGCGGTCGCCTCACTTATGAGAGCCGGCGGTCTGGACGGACACCTTTTCTTGGGCTTGCCGCCACTTTTTCGTGCAGGCACGAGCCGTCTCGAACATGAATTCAACGTCCGATCCGATGATCGGCAGCGTTACGCCTTTAGAAACCAGAGAGTCAACGTTGTCCCAGGTCACGCAGGCCCCGACGACCAGATCTCCGGAGCGGGCCGCGTCGATCACCTGATCTACGGTTGCATCCAGCCTCGGATTGGCTTGGCCGGGCAGAATCCCCATCGATTGGGAGAGGTCGAATGCGCCGACAAAGATGCCGTCCAGTCCGGGTGTGCTCAGGAGGTGGGGAAGGTTGTCGACCGCCTGCCTGTCCTCGATTTGCACGATCGTCAGGATCTGTTCGTTCGCTTGACTCAGGTACTCGTCCCAGCGAGTTCCGTAGGACGTTGCGCGCAAGGCCCCGATGCCCCGCTTGCCCAGCGGCGCGTACTTGGTGTGCGTGACGGCCCACTGCGCTTCCTCGGGAGTGTTGATTTGGGGGATGATCACGCCCATCGCACCCGCATCGAGCGATACTTTGATCGAGTCGATATCACCCACCTTGGTGCGCACGATCGGGGCGCATTCGTAACGATCGACGGCCATGATGATGTTGCGCAATGACTCCGGGCCGATGTGACTGTGCTCCACGTCGATCAGCAGCCAATCGAACCCGGCCTGCGCCATCATTTCGGCCGAGCAAGGATCGG
>MKWU01001583.1_pt1 | contig 38379 bp, 31 predicted proteins | sample 809101 | NCBI WGS metagenome assembly MKWU01 (sample SAMN05860141, study PRJNA318959) | sponge metagenome | host: Aplysina aerophoba | place: Slovenia: Piran, Adriatic Sea, Gulf of Piran | collected 2013-05-07
TCATCTGTAAAATCTCTTTTTGCATAATCACACTCGTTCTTTCTAATCCCATAACGTGCCCTTATCTTAAGTGGTTAAAAAGAACAAATATAAAGGATAAAGAGGCGCTGTAATCACATACTCAAGAGCTACATTTCTTGATAGAAATTCTCACATTACAGATGGGGGCATAACCTGTAATAGGGTGGGAGCGTAAAACGTAATTAGTGGTGGCGTATCTTGTAATAGGGTGGTGGCGCAACTTGAAAACAGACAGCAGTTTGTATAAACCTTATCTACAAAAAGCCTTACAGCAGGAGTTAGATAGATATAGTCGTGGTGCTAGTAGTGATAATGGTGACAGTGGTTATAATGCTGACATGAGCAGTGACAGAAACAAGGATAAAAAAACTTCTCCCAAGAGCTCGCTTCATATCCATGAAGTGGATGTGGTTATGGATGGTTTGTGGATGGTGATGAATGCGGCTAATGGTTATCAGTTAGTTAGTGAGTCAGCTTCTTTTCCTACCTACCTGAAGGTTCTTCTTTTTGGCTCTGTTGTGATTAAGTAGTGATTATGCTTGCATTCTCCTGTTTTTCTCTGTAGAACGGAACAAAAGGAGGTTTTATGGATTTGAACAAACGAGTTGGCTCGCTTTCGCGAAAGCAACTTACAGAACTTATACTGAATGCCCCCACCGAGACTTTTTTGGGTAAGTTCAAATAGACGAGATAATTTTATGCTATCTTCTACTTGACTATAATTGAACCTTTATATATGATTAGGCACTTATGACGGATAAACAAAATGTCTGCCCGTCATATGAAATCGAATACTTACAAGCTCTAGCCAAATCACTAGCCAAATCACTAGCCAAATAATAACCACATGTCGTAAGTCATTATTATATAATTATAGCTATAAATGAACTTTTCTTTTTTCTGAACTCTTGTGTATTTACATATAACATCAACTATCACATCAACAATAAAACACTCTCTTCTTCTCGTTTACATCGTTATTTATGCTAGTCCTTTAAATAACAATGTAACGTTTCATTAAAAACCAAAAACGGAGGTCCTATCAACATGAATGCTTTATCACTATTTTCAAGGCGATTTATAAAGTCTCCACTGACAACCCTTGTGGTATGGATGTTTGCTCTGAGTAGCATCAGTTCCGCAGCCTACGGCCATTCACTTTATAACTCTGGTTTCGTCCATACTCATGAAAAAGCAGTCACTGCATCGCAACTTGTTGAAGCTGTAACTGAAGCTGTAGAATTGAAGATCAACTACTTAGAAGCTGAAGCTGTAGCATTTCAAGCTATTATCGATGCACTTAAAAACATTAATGTTGAAGATGAAAATACTGTCAACATGGCTAAAGAGCGACTTGATGCAGCTATAAGTGACGTTGAAGAGTTAAAAAGGAACTACGTAAGAGATGAAGAGGAAGTACTTAAAAGGCTTCTCGATAAACTTAGTAAATTTGTTAAAAAAACTGAAGGAACATGAAGAGTCCAACAGCAAAAACCCGGGAACTTGCAGATACTCCTAAGTGTTGCTTACAATGGCAAAGCTATGCCTTAGACTCAAGCGCTGAGAACAGCACAATTACTGCTCTAGCTTAATCTTATGTACGACTCTACCTGCGATTTCTCTTCACAATAACTTAAGTGGATATTTATTATTTTTCTATCGAACACAGCCAGGATATAACAACCTTTAGATTGTGTATTAACTGCAATCTTTTATAATTATTAGCTCACTTTTTTTAGCTCAGGGATATTTATTCTTGAGCTGTTTTTTTATACTTTATCCCAGATCTCATTTATCATGGATTACATAAAAAACAGTTTTACCTATCAATCGTCAGTGTAGGATGGCAAGTAATAACAAAGGCGTAAACAAACATGGTTAGCCTTACTGAAAAGCTTATCTTGCAAATAGGTGGTTGGCGTAAAGTCAAACTGACAGATGTATAGATCTATCAATAACATGATCATATTGTGGTATTTTTTGTCAAAAAATACTTTTTTTTAGATCAGATGGAAATTAAAGGTCCAATTTGTGGACTCAGGATGGTCTTTTTGATCATTTAGAAGGATGCCTTGATGGGATAATTCATCTCTGATGAGATCTGCTGTGGTAAAATCACGCCTCTTGCGAGCTGCTTGGCGTTCTTCAATTTTAGCTGTAATAATATCTTCACTAAGTTTTAAGTGATTTAAATATCTGGTTTGAAAATGCTTCATATACAGTGTGGGGTTTTCAACAAACACTGCAAATACTTTTGCGATATCATGGATGCATTTTTGAAAGTTAACAAATGTGTTGATTTTATCTTCATCGCTAGAGTTGCTGTTTATAGTAAGGCGCATATCTTTGAAGATTTTATGAACACCGGCAATAGCTTTGACTGAGTTGAAATCATCATCCATAGAGGTACAAAACTCTTCTTTCCATTTGGCGTAAAAAGAGTCGTTAGCAGTCCATAGCTCAGGGTGTGAAGATGTTGAAGTGTTATGAGACTCTAAAAAGCTATTGACTTGTTCTAATAAAAAGTAATAAGAGAAGAGCTTTTTGTCAGTATCCATAAACGCTTTATGGGATAGATCCATATCAAGTCGGTAATGATGTTGAAGACATGTGAATTTTAAAACTTCAGCGGGGTATGTTTTAAGAAAGTCTCTTATAGAGATGTGATTGCCTAAAGATTTGGACATCTTTTGTTTATCAATACTCAAAAGTCCTGAATGGAGCCAGTATTTAGCTAAAGGAGAACCGAAACACGATTCTGATTGAGCAATTTCGTTTTCATGATGAGGAAACACCAAATCACGTCCCCCGCCATGTATGTCGATATGTTCCCCTAAGATGCTATGAATCATGGCAGAGCATTCGATATGCCATCCAGGGCGGCCTTTGCCCCATGGACTTTGCCATGAGAAGGTTTCATTGGAGTCAGCTTTCCATAAAGCAAAATCCAAAGGATCTTCCTTCCCTGCAACAACAGTGTCACGAGTGACGTGATGTTGATCATCAATATTTCTTCGAGATAGCTTTCCGTATTCTGGGTAGTTTCTTACCCGAAAATAGACATGTCCATCAGGTGTTGCGTAGGCAAAATCTTTGGCTATCAACATCTCAATGAAACTTATAATCTGAGGAATCATCTCTGAAACTTTTGGCCGATGATCTGCTGGTTCTATGCCTAATTCAGCAAAATCCTTTTGAGTCATTTCGATGATTTGCTTAGATAAGCCAGATGCTGACATCTTGGATTCTTTTGCACGAGCAATAATTTTATCGTCCACATCGGTATAATTTCGTACATATACAACTTTATAGCCGCTATATTCCAAATAACGACGAATCATCTGAAAAGCCATAGCTTGCATAGCATGGCCAATATGTGACACATCATAGGTGGTGATGCCACAAGCATACATTTTCACATAAGGAGGATTTAAAGGCTCAAATAGTTCTTTTTTGCCTGATAAAGAATTTCGCACATATAACATGATCAAACCTTATGGCTATGGTTTATGGCTATGGTTTATGGCTATGGTTTATGGCTATGGTTTATGGCTATGGTTTATATAGTTGGTTTATATAGTTTGCAAACATAGTCTACACATATGGTATGTCTATAACCACTTTATGAATGAAAATAATACATATTTTGTCTTCAAGATCAATTTACCTATTATGTCTATATGACTTTAAGTGTTGTGAAAATCGTTGACTTAGAAAGCCTCAGAACCATATTCTCTCATATAAGCGCCTTTCTTTGAACTATGATAAACTGCCCAAAGATGCTTTTTTATGTTTTAAAATTCTTTATGTCTGAATCTGCTTCTTTAGAGTGTGGATACATGTGAACAGTCCTATACATATATGTGATCAATAAAGGCAAACCTCGCACATGCAAGATCTTTCCATGCCAGAGCAGGCAAAACCATCTTCTCAGTATTCAGATGATGCATCTTCATCACAAAAAAAATCTTTTAAGTATCCTGTTCCACTGGAGAATTTTAAAGCACTTTCTACGGGAATAGGGCTTGGAGAATTTCGTCAGGTGCTGCGCAAAGAGCCAAGTGTTTTGCGACCAGATAGCTTGACTTCAAAAATTCAAGGAGCCTCAGCCCAGAGAGCCTCAGCCCAGAGAGCCTCAGCCCAGAGAGCCTCAGCCCAATCAGCGTCGTTTCAAGACTTTCCTCCTGTACAAAATCCTTTTATTGCCAGTATATCAAAAACAGATCATCCCTCCACCACCACTCAAGTTACATCGTCGCAAGTTTTCAGTGCAGTGGGAGATGAGAGAGCAAGTGAGAGCAGAATAAGCGCAAGTACAAGTGCCATTAAAAAGAGTAAGGTTTTTGAAAAACATCACAAGCCTTACATATGGTATGGGTGGTATAGGCGGTTGTTAACAGTTTTTACATTCACAACGGGACGTAAGCATAAAAAAAATAAGGATTCTTCTGTGGAAGCATTTGATGCTCTTTCTCCAGGATGGCATAACCCTCAAGACTTGACACAAGATGAAGAGAAGACAAGCCAAGAGAAGACAAGCCACAGGGCAGTGATGACAGAGGAATCCTCCACTCACCTTTTAAAGACACCTTCAAGGAGTATGACGAGATTTCTTATCCATACTTTGTTGTGTCATCTTACAGATATTATAGGATGTAGCCTTATTTTTGTGGGCATTTTATATGGGATGATTTCTCTTAGCTTGCAAGGTAGTGAGAGTATAGAAAACACAGCCAGTGTGTTGGAATCTTTTTCTTCCATGGGGTGGGGGTATATTGTGGCCATTTCTTATGGATTGTTACTGATCAACTACCTGTTGAACTGGTTATTAGGACTACCTAAAATATCAGATATTATATGGCGTAAAAAATCCACATAATCACTGTGGTGTTTTGTTTCTATATACGGTTGCTATAGGGAGGAGGAGGATAAGCCTTCACGTTCTATGACATCCATAAGAGTGCTGGCAACATCAGATGACCATTGAGCAAATACTGGAATAGAATCTTTATTCACATTCAGTTCGATATAACCTGGTTGAGTGACAATATATTCTTTTTGTGAAAACACCTCAACCCAATGTCCAGAGGGCAAATATAGGCGACGAGTGGTTGATGATGGATCTAAAACAGGCGCAATCATCAGATCACTTCCCAGCATAAATTGATCATCTATTTGCCAGGTATGTTGGTCTTGTGGGTATTCAAGAAAAAGTCCACGTACCAAAGGAAGTGCTTGGCTTTGAGTTTCTTCCACAAGGGTTTCGCGATAATCAAAGAGAGCTGCATAAATACGTGAATATTGTGCGAATTGCTCAAGGGTTTCTCTATCAGAATGAAAATGATGGGACTGTCCTGGCCATAAGCCTTCGTGGGTGCGAAATATGGGAGTGAAAGCATTCATTTGCATCCAACGCAAAAAAAGGTGTTTTGTGCGTTTGACGTGAGCCACAAGAGGAATACGTAAAGAGGTTAAGCCACCAATGTCAGAATGATTCACTAAAGCACCTGATAAACCACTTGATATCAAACCAATCACAGTGGAGTGGAGACCATCATATTTATCCCAGGTGCTCAGCTGATCTCCTAGCCAAAACCCATGAACATAACGATGAGAACCTAAAACACCACTACGAGCAAATACAAATCCATCGTCTACTTCATCGATCATCTGGCCATTCAATTTGATCCATTCATAAATATAATGATGATGATAGTCTTTTCCCAAAGATCCATTTTTCATAACAGCATCAAAAGGCAAAGATTCAGAGAAATCAGCCATCCATCCTTTTATGGGAGCTTCTTGGATACGTTTTCTCATCAAAGAGGCAAACCACTGTTTGGCATCTTGATGAGAAAGATCGATTTTGGCAAATTCAAAACCACCGTTTTTAATCATGCGGGGAAGGCCATTAACCCCTTGAACTAAGAACTCGTTGTTTTCGGCCACATTAAAATGACAAGTGGTTGTACAATCGTTGGTAAAACGCGGGTTGAAATAACTTAACACAGGAATACCTTGGTCGTTATAACGTCTGACAAATTGTTCCCAATGAGGGTATAGATGTCTATCTATGTGCCATTGCCAAAGTAATCTTTGGCCAAGAAAAGTATTTCTAACACCAACCCAGTCTTGAATCCATAAACTGGAAACGTGAGCTTTAACGTCTTTGAGTTTGCTCATGGCATGATCTATCATGTCTTCTCCACCCTGAAGTCCCATCATCGCACCACGATGAACCCATTGTGGCAAGCGTTTGGTAACCCCAAATTCTTGGCCAAATAATTGTAAAAGTTTCTTGGGATGATCCGCTCGGTTCAAGCGAAAATGCATGGTACTTTTTGTACTGGTTACGCTAGCATATGAAGGATTGGTGAAATCAAATGTGGCATAATCCCGATCGTAAAACCAAAAGCTGCGTCCCAGACGAGATATAATATGAGGTACATAATGATAGGAAGTGGTTGAATCACCTCCTAGGCCACGAAGAAAGGTGTTAGAGAACCAAGTCAGTGGTTCTACTCCCCTGCCATGTCCTTGCTCTTGAGAAAGCGAAACAAATCGATGACCGCGTAGATCCAAATGAGTGACTTGAGTGCCTAGGCCCACAAAATGTTCATCTAATTGGCGGGAAAACGTTAAAGATATACCATTGCATGGTATATCTCCTCTTTGAGGTGTCTTTTGATCGCGATGTTCGGCTATGACATCTATGGATTGAGGAGCTTTTTGTGAAAATGTGAGATATATATCTCCTTCACAACCTCCTATCACAGGTAAAGTAAAGGTGAAGGCATTCTCCTTAAGCTCATAGGGCATATAAGAGCCCAAAGAGTTATAACTCGTTTGTTTTTTAAAACGTGGACGTTTGGTAACATGGTTCTCATGAACCTGTTCGATGAGTTTGACAGGTTGTACAGATGGCATCATGACCCAAGGCTCTAGAATGCCCTGATCTGTTCCGTATTGCAATGAAAACTGTGTGCCTGCTAGTTGAAGGTAAAAGTTTCCTATACGGTGATATTGCTGTTTTGCTGAGGCTTGGCCTGCCGTTGTCACCACCATCAAACATAGTAAAACAACATATTTTATTAAAGAAAGCGCTTTATTCTGCATAATTGTCCTTAATGATTCTTTAACTTTCAAATCATATGAAAATACATCACAGGCTCAATAGACTCAGAGAATATACCTTAATAAAGATCTGCCAAGATATAAGCATGAAAAAAAGCTATCTGGCAAGCACTTAGAAAAGTAGCAAGATCATTATAAAATCATATCTATTGAGTTTTTGTGTGACTCATGTTTACAGATGCAGACATAATTCTCTACAGATCTCTACAGATCTCTACAAAAACCGACATATATTTACACGCATTTATCACACTTGCTCGATCAACAGATATCAGACAAAAAAGCCATTCACTAGCTATATACGTTAAGCTATATACGTTAAGCTATATACGTTAAGCTATATACGCTTAAGTGCGACAAGATATCTACAAGCACTTAAACCATAGAAACTTAGAGTATGGATATGAAAGATGCATACTCAATGCCATAAGCTTATACCATAACATCAAGCTCTTTGTGAATAGAGAAACACTATAGGGCAGTGGTTCATTTGTTGATGTGGGTTGCTTTTATGATACGTCTATGAGAGTCAGTTTTTGTTCTTAGGGTGTCTTGTTGTTGTGTTTATGAGTAGCTTGAGCAACTGACTTGAGTGAGTTGCTCTGGTTTTGTAAATTTTTGATAAAGTTTACTAAAAACCTGAAAAAATCATGCTAGAGATTTTATTGGGGATGATGACGAGCTAATCTGTTAGCAAGAAGGCGTTGATCTTTATCCATACCTAGATGTTTGAGATGCTCAAGTAATTGAGATTCCGCATCAAAGATCACCACATTTTTTTCTAAAAGAAGCTGTACCACATCTTGAAGAAAGGGCTTGTGGGTATAAAAAACCTTTGATGTAAAAACACGATTCAGCCATGGGCCCCAGGGATTGCCTTCTTTGATGGCAAATAATAAATACTCTCTAGCTTTGATGGGACTATCTACATACACATACAACTGAGCCAGAGCAGCCATGATGCGTGGATCATTTTGGAAGGGGGTGTTGGCTTTGATGTCGTTAATATCGTTGATAGCTTGCCAGCTGCGTCCCACAGAGGCAAGAGCCATAGCCAGTGCTTCAGCAGCTAAGGCTACAGCCTTTCTTTGGCTAAGACAGTGCCGTGCTGTGTTTTCAATGGCAGCATATTTCTTCACAGTGGCATATATGGATATTAATAACTCACAACCTTCATCTTCGTTAAGTATGTGGTCATGGTATTGTTGAGCATAACTCAATGCTGTGATGTAGCTGCCATCAAAATAACTTTGGTATGCTTGGTTATGAAAAGAGGACTTGGTTTTTTTATCTCTAAAACGATCTAAGCTGTCACCTAAACTTCTTAAACTTCCTAGATCATGGCTTACACCTATCACCAAAGCGAGGTTACATAAGGTGTAGATGATGAGTACAAACCATTTTGGCTTTGAGATATATCCAAAAAACACAACTTACTGTACCCTTTACGTGACTTGTCTTTATTCTAGATCTCTTCTTTCTCATTCTTTGTGAGTATAACCATTCAAGAGAAGAAAGATAACCATGGAGAATAAAAAAAAGGATAGCAAGCTCTTAATAAGATAAGGATAGAGTAAGCTCTTTTGAGTTGGCATGGGATAACAGATATCTGAACTAAGCAGCTGTCACTTTATTACGCCCTGTTTGCTTAGATGTATAGAGACGAGAATCAGCAATTTCGAGGAGATCTTTAGCTGCTTTCATCTCAGAGCTCAAACCAGCAACACCGATGGAGAGTGTTTGTTGTAGGGCAAGAGTTTTTGTGCTGCCGTCGGGCTGTCTTTGGTCCACTTTGAAAACATGGTTTTCCACACGAGAACGTACCCTTTCAGCAAGCTCTGTTGCTATCTTAGCATTGGTTTCAGGTAGGATAATGACAAATTCTTCACCTCCATAACGGCAAAGGACATCTTGCTTGCGAAGTGTGCTTTTGACGAGTTGGGCACTTTCTTTAAGGATCAGATCTCCTGCTTCATGACCATAGTTATCATTAACCTTTTTAAAGAAATCGAGATCATAATAAATCACAGCAATATCTTGATTGTATGTTTGAGCTACTCGGAATTCGCTTTTGAGAGTGTCTTGGAGATATTTCTTATTGAATACCCCAGTTCCTGCATCTATGGTGACCATACGATAAATTTTATCATGGACCATATTATCCATATCAGCTGAGGAGAAAAACTTAAACAACACCGCACCGAGACGGATCATATCACCATTTTGTATCACACACTTCTTATCCACCGGTTTGTCATTGATAAACGAGCCATTGGAACTGCCTAGATCTTCGATGGTAGCGGTTTCTTGATTGACAAAGAATTTCGCATGACGACGCGATACAGAAGGTTCATCGATAAACAAAGAAGCTTGAGGACTTCGGCCAGCTATATTGATATTCTTTTCCATAGAAAAGCGTTTGCCAAGTTGTTCTCCATTATATTGCACAAGGCACGATGCCTTATTACGTCGAGTGCTGCCAATAGAAGACATTTGCTCAAAGTTGCCAATGATTGTTTTATCCTCTGCCATCATCATCCTAAGTGTATAGAGCCAAAAACATACCCCATGTCATACATCCCTCGCATGGGGATAAACTATGGAAGCCATCGGGTAAGAAAGCTAAAATCTTAATACGAAATTGTACGAACTTGCATAGATACGTGTTACAGAACTGTAAATTTTTTTTCATCAAAGATCCATCTTACGGATGTGTTCTAACAGAGTGAGTGGTAACTCTTTTTTTATATGAGGTTTTCATGCTTTCATTTATGACACCTGCTGTAGTTTTCTTACGGCAATTGTTACGTCATGTATTAGGTATGAAAGGTATAGGGTTTTCCATTGCTCGTATATTACGCTTCCTTCCTGCCGAAACAGCTCATCATTTGGGGCTCAGATGTTTAGCAAGTCCTATGGTGGTGGCTCTTATGGATCCTCCTTTGCTACCTAGACGCGATCTTTCTTGCAAGCTTCTTCCTGGTCTTTCTCCTCTGATGCATCCTGTGGGCTTAGCTGCAGGGTATGATAAGGATGCAACGAGTATAAGAGGGCTTTTCAAACTGGGTTTTTCTTTTGTAGAAGTCGGTACCGTTACTGTGAGGGCTCAGTATGGTCATAAAAAGCCGCGATTATTTCGTCTCCATGATTCCATGGAGTTGATCAATCGTATGGGTTTTCCCAACAAAGGAGCTCAAGTGATGCAAAACACTTTGAGCCACTTTCATCAGTGGCTCCATCCCCATGGATCTCTTGATTCTTCGACTTCTGTAACCAAGGATCCTGATCCTATAGTGGGTATCAATGTGGGAAAAAACAAAGATACTCCACTGGAAGCTGCCATAGATGATTATATTCTGGCTATGGAGATGCTGTTAGCTTATGGCAGCTATTTTACCATCAATATATCCTCTCCCAATACAGCTGGATTGCGTTCCTTGGCCACATCGAGTTTTTTTAAAGTTCTTTCCCAAAGATCATCTGCTTTGGAAAGTCATTTGCCAAGTAAAATATGGATTAAGCTTTCCTGTGACGATCCTCAAGAGGTGTTTCAAAAACATATCGAAGATATCCTCGCTGCTGGTTTTGCAGGATTGATTCTTACTAATACTCATGCTGTGAATCAGCCATTTAAAGGGGGGCTTAGTGGACACAGCTTACGCTCTTTAGCTATGCAACGTTTGCTTTGGGCCAAAGAGGTTCATCAAGGACATCTGAGTGTGATAGCTGTGGGAGGTATTATAACGGGTAGAGATATTTTGCATGCCATATGTTTGGGGGCTTCAGCTGTTCAGATTTACACCGCTTTGGTTTATCGGGGACCACAAGTGGTAGCAAAGATGCTTAAAGAATTGGATGATGAACTCAACTATTTGGGTTTAAAAAACTTAGAAGAGGCCCGACAGCTTGTTACATCTCCTTATCATCATCATGAAGGTTTTTCATGAAGTCCTTATGATGATATAGCACCAAGCATTATACTGTGGTTGGTATACATTTACTAAGAGGTCTGCATGAACCCCATCACCTTAGATGACCCTTCTCTTCGACAGATATTGCATGGCAAAAGTATACGTATTCGTGATTCTCTTCATGGCTCTCTTTCTTTGAGTGCTTATGAAGCAGCTATTATTGGTCATCCTTATATACAAAGATTGCGTTATATTCGTCAATTGGGCTTTTTTCATTTGGTCTTTCCTGGAGCAACGCATTCGCGTTTTGAGCATTCCTTAGGTGTGATGCATTTAGCCACATGTGCTTATTTGAAAATCAGTGACAATCAAAGACGACTTCTTTGTGTTCATGATATCTCAGCAGAAACTTTGAATGATTTTGAAAACCACCATCCTTCCTTGCAAGCTACCCTTGCTCCTACTTTTGGGCTTCTTAACTCTTTATTTTCTTCACCGTATGCTTTAGCCACATTACGTACGGCAGCTTTACTCCATGATATTGGCCATAGTCCTTATTCGCATTGCAGTGAAAAATTCTTACCTTCTGTGGATGAGGTGCTTGCAGCTCATGATGATCTTCCTGATTATCTCAAAGAGGCCATCAGTCAGCATCCTTCGCCTCCCAATCATGGTAGCTCTTCGGCAAGTCATGAAATCTTTACCTTACTCCTTGCCTGGTATCTCTTAGAAGACATGAAGCAGCATTTCCCTCCATCTTCCATAGTCCCCCATGGACGTGATGTTCTAGCTTTGCTGTCTTCAAATGTGACCATAGAAGCTTCTTCGCCGCTTTATCAAAACGGCGCAGAAGTACTTAGAGAGCTTCTTTCTGGCGAAGTGGATGCTGATCGGATGGATTATCTTCGTCGTGATTCTCAGCATGCAGGAGTGAGTTATGGATCTTTTGACTTACCTCGATTACTCGATTCCTTGCATGTGGTGTTTTTGAGACAAAGTAAGCAGTATGCTCTGGGCTATCATTTAGGGGGTATGCATGCTTTAGAAGATTATCTGAAAGCTCGTGGGAGTATGTTTAAACAGCTCTATTTCCATAAAACCTCTGTGGCATGTGAAGCGATGTTACAGCATATATCACGTTTTTTGCCCCAAGGATGTTTTCCAGCTCATCATCATGCTTATGCCGCACTTTGTGATCATGACTTACCACGAGTGATCAAAGAAAAGATTTTGGCTCAAAGTTCTTTGAACCAAAAAGATAAAGATGAGTTGTGTGCTTTAAGTGAGGGGTTATTTTTTAGGCGTAACTTGTGGAAAAGATGGTGTGAGGTGTCATCACAGTCACAAGATATTCTTCAGCATCCCGATTTAAAAAAAGCACAGACTTATCTTAAAGACAAAAATCGTCGTCATGAAATGGTTGTGTCTATGAATTTTTTTACTCAAACACATCACAAAAAACCGGTGATGGCTTTTCCTATGATTGTTAAACACAAAGGCATGCCGGTGGTTAAAGAGCTTGAAGAGCTCTATGGCGAAGCTCTTCATCATCCTGATACGTATATAGTGAGGGTTTATGTGGAGAATCATTATTTATAAACGCTCGCGGGGTTATGATATAGTAAGGGAGATTTAAGAAGTGAGTTTTTCATTATGGATGGATGGATCATCCATCCATAAACTCAAGCACGAGTCAAAAATACAGCATTCATGATCATGATCATGATAAGAACATCCGATCGTAGATGGATCATTTGGCAGACAGGAGAGAAGTGTGTTAAATAAACCTGATAGACGCAGTGATAAACGACGAGCCAAAGTGGGTAACCGACGTGGTGGCTTTTGGAGTATGCTTATTGAGCCTTATAAGCAAGTGAAACTGAGCTTGATGATTTTAGGGCTGAATGTTGTGTTTGCTGTTATCATAAGTGCTGTGATATTTTATTTTGTCGATGACATATTTCAGATAAATATGGGGTACTTGGCACCTGCTGATGATCTTACCTCTGATCAGAAACAAGTGATATATGGAAAATATTTAGGGCCTATCTTTATCTGTTTAGGGCTTGTTGCAGCTTTTCTTTGCATAACCTTTGTGATCATCATCCGTTATACCCATCAGATCTATGGGCCTTTGGTGAGTATTCATAAATATCTTGATGATATGCTTGAAGGTAAAGCGGGCCCTGTTTTGCAGGTGCGTTCATCCGATCAACTCGTTTCATTATCTCATAAACTCACCAAGCTATCTCGTTCCATGACAGATGATGCCTCCTCAACGGAACAAAGCTCTTAACTTTTCCATCACATAACAGCTATGACCTATCTTAGGGATGTGGGTATGATGGTTTTTGAGGAAACTTATGAAAGAATTATCTTCATTTGATGTCATTGTTTTGGGCAGTGGTCCTGCTGGCTATGTGGCTGCTATTAGAGCATCTCAAGCAGGATTGTCTGTGGCTATGGTAGAAAAGCGTTCTGGTAAACATCTTGGTGGTACTTGTTTAAATGTGGGCTGTATTCCCACAAAAAGTCTTTTAGAATCAGCAAAAACGTGGCATAAGTTGCAACATCTTCAAAAGCAAGGTTTTCATGCTGAAAAGCTGTCTTATGATTGGAAAACCATTCTTGGGCAAAAAGAAGCCATTGTTAAGGCGCAACGTAAAGGCCTTAACTTTTTGATGAAAAAGAATAACATTACGGTTTTTTGTGGCCATGGATCTTGCCAGAAATCACCAGAGCCTAACACTCATCAAGTGCTTGTGAGTGATGCCAAAACAACACACATTCTGCAAGCACGCTCGGTGATTCTTGCCACAGGATCACAGGTGGGGATGTTGCCTCACATAGAGGTGGATGATAAACATATCTTCACATCAGATTCCATATTAGATATTCCTGCAGTACCTAAAAGCTTATGTATCATCGGTGGTGGTGTGATCGGTATGGAGTTTGCCAGTCTTTTTGGCATGATGGGTAGTCAAGTGACCGTGGTTGAGGCTGCTGATCACATTCTTGCTACGTTTGATAGGGAGTGTGTTAAAGAATTGGTGCGTTTTTGGAAGATATTTGATATCACCATTCACACCCAAACTCTTGCTCACACTGTAAAAAAACTTTCCACAGGAGATCATGAACGAGGTCATGAATTGGGTCATGAATTAAAGGTTACTTTGGAGTCCCAATCACAGAAATATAAGCAACAGAAATATAAGCAACAAAAAATACAGTATAAAGAAGATATCTATTGTCAAAACATTCTTGTGGCTGTGGGTCGTAAGCCGGTGAGTACTGGTATAGGCCTTGAAGATGTGGGTGTGGTTACGGATGCGGCTGGTTTTGTGAAAGTGGATGCTCACTATCGCAGTTCTGTGGAGGGGATATATGCAGTGGGTGATCTTATTTCCACATCTTCTCTAGCTCATACGGCATCTGCGGAAGCTATGCATGTGGTGGAGGTGATTTTAGCTAAAAACCCTCAACCTATTTGTTATGCTCATAATCCATTATGTATATACACGTATCCAGAGATTGCTGCAGTGGGAGCTCTTGAAGAAGATCTTAAAGCTCAAAACAGGCCTTACAAAGCCACGCAATTTCCTTTTTCTGTGATGGCTAAGGCAAAGATTGAGCATGCTGCCAGTGGATTTATGAAATTACTGAGCTGTCCTGAGACGTTGGAATTACTCGGTGTGCATATTGTTGGTGCCAGGGCTACGGAGATGATCTCTGAGTGTGTTTTAGGGATGTCTCTTGAGGCAACTCTTGAAGAGTTAGCTGCTGTTATTCGCCCTCACCCTACCATCTCTGAAAGTATCAGTGAGGTGGCTCATGGTGCTTTATCAGAACCTTTACATCTTTGAGATGTGTTTAAGAACTTTCTTGATAGCCAGGCTTTTAGGAGAAAGTAGATGTCTATTACGGTTATCCATCTTCCCTCTTTGGGTAAGGGGATTCATGAAGGGACATTTAAAGGTTGGCTTAAAGAACTGGGAGAAAAGGTTCAAAAAGACGAACCTCTTTTTGAAATATCCACAGACAAAGTAGATAGTGAAGTGCCTTCTCCTGCCACCGGTTATTTGCGTAAAACCTTGGTGAGTGAAGGCGATGAAGTGAGTGTGGATAGTGTTGTGGCTTATCTGAGTAGCCAACCTGACAGTCCTTTGGCAAGCTTTCTGAGTGAGGTTAATGCTCGTAACACACAAGACTCTGCACAGGATCTTCTAGATAATACATCGCATCATGTTACGAGTCATGCTCCTTCATTATCTTCATCCTCATCTCCATCTTCTTTGTCACATAGAGTGGTGATATCTCCTTATGCAAAAAAGCGGGCCTTGGAGCTTCATGTTTCTTTACCTGAGATGGTGGTAAAACGGCAACCTAAATCCTCTTTGCAGCGTATTACAGCTTCAGAAGTAGAGGCGTATTACCTTCGCAGTCGTAAGCAAGATAATGCTGCTTTGGGCAGTGAGACGGATAGGACATCTTGTAAGGGAAAGCTTTATAATGACAGAGATGAGTATCTTGAGGGCGTGAAAGTACGTCGCCAGCCTTTATCTTCCATGAGACGTATTATTGCTCGTCGTATGAGTGCATCTTTGCGTGAGAGTCCTCATGTGAGTACTTCGGTGAATGTGGATATGACCTCTTTACTCACCTATAAGAATCAAACAGCGCACAATCTCAGTATCAGTGCGTGTTTGATGAAGGCTTCTGCTTGTGCCATCATGGAATATCCATTTTTTAATGCCTGTATTGAAGGCCATGATATTTTATGGCGTGATGATATCCATATTGGCTGTGCTGTGGCTATAGAGCACGGGATTATTGTACCGGTTGTGCAACATGTTGATAAAAAAGATATCTTTGTTATCAGCAAAGAACTTGCTGAATACGCTCATTTAGCTCGTTTGGGCAAGCTGGCTGCTAGTCATTTGAAAGGTGCCACTTTCACTCTATCCAACCCTGGTATGTTTGGTTGTGAACAATCCACAGCCATTATCCATCAACCACAAGTGGCCATACTTTGTGTGGGGCGTATTCAAACGCACTATGAGCCTGTCTTTGCTGAAAGCAATGTTGAGGATCTTTTTGACAATCATATTATCGATATGCAACATGTTTCAGGTTTAAAGCGCTCTTATGTCACAACTTTGACATTATCTTTTGATCATCGATTACTTGATGGCAAAGATGCAGGAGATTTTTTAAGGTGTATTGAAAAGCAACTAAAGACCTACACCGTAAATAGTTTGTAGGTGTATCGATGAATGGGTTCTTAGCCCATGGATTTTGAGGTATCGATGAAAATAGAATATTGGTTGTTGAGGTGTTCTTTAGCATACTCTGCTGATTGGAGCAGATGATTAAAGGGCTGGAAGATAGCCAGTAAGGTGAGGTGGTTGAGATAGACATTTTCTGCCATCAAGCGATCAATAAAACGTGCAAAGTTACGTTTCATATCATGCTTGGCAAATATTTCTTCACTAAAATACAACCCAAGTGCTTTAGGATAGGTGCCAATAAGCATGGAAACAAGATTTTCTAACCACATTTCTCGATTGTCTTCTGTGGTGAATAAAGATTCTGGGTAAAAAAGCAAATGAAGCGATTTCCCTTTTCTTACTGATGTATCCACATACATCAGAGGGCGATTATCATCGATGCCATGATGGATAACATTTTGGAAAATTTCGGTAAATGTTTTGGCATTCACCACTTCCATGTTACTCAGTGTGCCTCGACGATAGAATACAATCCAAAAATCACATTCATCCCATCTCGTCCTAGATTTGATCTGAATCTTAAGGTGTTGTTGCTTGCTATGAGATGGCATAGACGTATACAAATCTTGTTTGTGTGCGTTACTCTTGAGTAAACTCAGCATTTGGCGCCCCTTCCCTGCTTACACGTTTTTTGTCAGTCACTCTGGTTTGTCTGATGGTGTATCTCTTATGAGGATGTATCTCAGATTGTTTAGAGTATTTACGCTTTAGCATTTCATCTCGTAACACGCTTTTATCTCATGACAAGTTTATCAGTTTCTGTTTACGGCTGGTTTGTGTATCAAGAGGCAATTTTGTCCGTATATCTTTGTGGATGTCATATGTGTGAGTAGCTTTATGGCTTTATGTTGGTCGTTTATTCTTTGGCTGTTATGCTCTATGCTTTCTATGGGGGCTTTCTATAAAATTAGGTAAAGTTGAGAAAATGCCGAGGTGGTAACACCTGTAGTGATAGCTTCTTGGATCTTTGATGAATTCTTTGATGAATAAGGGAGTGTTGAAACGTGGGTATTGGTATAGAGCAAAATCTTAAGTTATCTCAGCAACTGACTATGACGCCTCAGTTGCAGCAAGCTATTAAGGTGTTGCAATTATCGCGGCTTGATTTGGAACAGTATATTCAGACACAGATGTCTGAGAATCCTGCCTTAGAAGAGAAGGATTATGGTCCTGAAGAGCCACTTGCGAAAATAGAAAACAACACAGAACGAGCGATTTTAGGAGATCTCAAAAAAGAAGGTATTGTCGATGAGAAGAGTACAGATCAAAGTGTTGATTGGGATATTCTTGTTCGACATAAAGAGGCGATGTCCTCTGTGCAACAATCTGTGCAACAAAGAGTGTCTTCTCAAGCATCAAAACATCGTGTGGAGGCTGTGCATTATGAGCAAGTAGTTGCAGCCAAAATAACCCTCACAGAGCACCTTGCTGGGCAGTTAGCCTTATGGCATTTGCCTCGTAAAACCCTAGCTATTGCTCGAGAAATTATCGGTAATTTGGATCATCGCGGCTATTTTGATGAAGCTGTTGGTGCTATGGCACAACGTCTAGGAGTGGAAGAAAAAGAAGTTGAAGAGGCCCTTCATATTGTCCAGCAGTGTGATCCTCAAGGTATTGGCGCACGGGATCTCTTTGAATGCCTATCGTTGCAGATGAAACGTTGGGGACGTGAGAGTCAAGATCTTAAAAAGATCATTGCCACACAGGTGAAAGAATTAGAAAGAAAAAATTATCCACGTATTGCTAAAAATCTGGGTTTATCTCTTAAGAGAGTGGATGCAGCTATTGCCTTACTTTTAGAACTTGAACCCACTCCAGCACGTCCTTTTGTGCGTTCTCCGGCTCAATACATATCTGTGGATGTGATAGTGATGATGCTTGGAGGAGAGCTACGAGTGGTGGCTAATGAAGACGGTTTTCCTCGGCTTAAAGTGTCTCCGTATTATCAAAATATGTCTTTGCGTATGCAAGAGAAGAAAGAAAAACATAAAGATAAGATCAAAAAGAAAGATCATAGTTATTTGCAAGAGCGTTTGAGTTCAGCAGCTTGGCTGATTAAATCATTGCATAGAAGAGAGTCAACTATTTTAAAAGTCAGTGAAGTGATTGTTAGGCGTCAAAAAGACTTTTTTTTAAAGGGCAGTCATTATCTAAAACCGATGATATTACGTGATGTGGCTGAAGAGATTGAGATCCACGAATCTACTGTATCGCGTGTGGTAACAGGAAAGTATATACAAACGCCTCGTGGTATTTTTGAGTTAAGTTACTTTTTTAGTGCTAGCCTGCCTCGTTCAGTGGAGGGTAGTGATTCGGCTATTGCTGGAGAGGCTGTACGTCAAATGATCAAAGATATCTTTAATTCTGAGGATCCTACGAAGCCGTTATCAGATCAGAAAGTGGTGCATCTTCTTGGGCAAAAAGGGATTCGAGTGGCCCGACGTACTGTGGCAAAATACCGTGAGCAACTCGGTATATTGTCTTCATCACGTCGTCGTCGTTTCGTCTCATAAATTCCAAGCAGCGAGTGAAAAAGCCAGTGAAAAAACCTCTGATTTTTCTTTTAGGTAGAAGTGGTGCTGGTATCAGTACTTGCCTTCGTGCTCTGCAAGATCTTGGTTATTTTGTGGTGGATAATCTTCCTGTTCATTTGGTCCATCATGTTGTTCAAGAGATGGAAAGAGATGCTTCAGAGGCTGGCCATGATGATAAGAAGCCTTATCATCGCATTACCGGTTATTGTTTCGGCATTCACACCCATCATCCTTGTGAGTTATCTTTTTTCCAAGATATTATCCACAAGACCAGTGAGGATTATGATGTGGAGGTGGTGTTTTTAACAGCCCATAAAGATGTTCTTGAACAGCGTTTTTCTGTAACTCGTCGTCCTCATCCTTGGATGGCTAAGGTGCTTTCTTTAAAAGAGTGTATAGCTTATGAGGTTCATGCTCTTAAGCCTTTAGAGTCTTTAGCTCATCATGTCATTGACACTTCTCCTTTAACTCCTCAGGCCTTAGGGCATCTTATGGTGTCTCGCTATGGCAGTGCTAAAAGTCATATGCCTTTGCTTGTGATGTTTTCAAGCTTTGGTTTTAAAAACACAGCTATGATCCCTGGAGATCTTGTTTTTGATGTACGTTTTTTGAAAAATCCTTATTTTGAATCTTCTTTGCGTCAGTGCAGCGGTCTTCAAGAAAAGGTGCAGGATTATGTGAAATCCGATCCCGGTTATCATAAGTATGTGGATCATCTCGAAGAATTTATTGCCCGTTCATTGCCTTATTATTGCAGCGAAGGCCGTACATATCTACGGATTGCTGTGGGTTGTACCGGAGGTATTCATCGTAGTGTGACGGTGGTGGAGGATCTAAGCCAACGTCTGGCTTCTTCTAAGAGTGCAGGTGATATTTCTGTTCATAAATACCACCATTCTTTGAATGTGGTATCGATGATGGTTTCAGGTAAAAAAGATTGAGTATGTGCTACTTAACTCAGATTTTATGGGTAGGTTCACTAATCGCTATTTAAAATAATCATAATTATTTATGATATAAATTTTTAATATCTGAAATTTTGAAGAGATTTTATTTCTTGGCTAAGCTTAATGCAAGTCTCATAACTTACAAAAGATAAGTAAAGCTACAAATCTTATGATTTAAAAAAGCAAAAGTTAAGCTTGTATGTGATTTATAAAGTTGAATATATCACAGATGTCAAAGTTTTCATGGTTACTTGTTATCTTTAAAAAACGGCTTTACTTTCCATTAAAATGACTATGTCTTAAGATTAAATTTATTATACCGTTAAGGTATAATAGATAAATTTGTATAAATGTATAAGACTAACATAATAGAGAGGAGTATTAGTTAAGAAATAGTACATTAATTAGTGACTTAATTTTTTTGGTTAATCTCACATATCGATACATTATGATTGAAATATATTAATATATGAGTGTTACATTTTTTTATAAGGAGACGTATATGAACATTAAAAAATCTTTAAAAAAAAGAGCTATTAAGCTTAAGGCACCTGAAGGCATCTCTCGAAGGGCTCAAAGCATTTCTCGAGGTCTTTCTCAAACGACTCAAGACATTACTGAAGGTGTTACTCGAACGACTCAGGATATTACTGAAGGTGTTACTCGAACGACTCAGGATATTACCGAAGGTGTCACTCAAACAACTCAGGATATTACTGAAGGTGTTACTCGAAAGGCTCAAGACATTACTGAGGGCATCGCTCGAAAGGCTCAAAATATAACTGAAGGTGTTTCTCAAGAAAACATCGCTAAAGGGATTGCTCAAGGAGTTGCCCAAGGAGTTGCTCAGGGGGTCACTAAAGGTATCGTTGAAGGCGTTTCTGATGGCTTCTCTCAAAAGAGCATGGCTATAGGCATGGCTGAAGGCCTCGTTGATGGTTTCATTGATGGTCTTTCGGAAGGCACTTCTAAGAAATCTTAGTTATAAAAGTGTCTTGTCTTTATTATTTAGTCAGTGTTTTCTGCTCTAATGACTTTTAATCGTCATGACGCTACACCGCAAACCAGAGAAAATCCGTCTTCTGCTTCTTTGGAGGCAGATGCAGATTTTCCTAGTAGAGTAGTTGTAGCAGTAAATTATTGATGCTTAAATATGTCACTTTCTTCACTCATTTTCGTAGAAAAAATGGTTTCATCTACACTTTTTAACAACACGAACTCAAAGTGAAGATACAAATGAGGGCAATGGAGATGTGCGACAATCTACCTGTGTTCAGGAGAAGTATCAAAGTGATGATACCTCGTCTTGTAACTACTTTTGCTCCTTAGTTGTTGTGCTTTACTTTAACTCTATAGCTTTTGGCAAAGAAGATAATCAGACGAGGGTAACTAGGGGATATAGGTTTAATCCATATTTTGGGGATAACTCTATTCTTTCTAATCTTATAACTTGCTCTTATCTTAAGTTGTTCAAAAGAACACATATAGAGGCTCTGTAATAACATACTCAAGAACTACGTTTTTTTGATAGAAACTCTCACATTGCAAGTGGTGGCGTAGAATATAATCGGATACATAGGCTTGTTTGCGGAACAAACGATTATAACCAAACATCAAGAGAACAACATCTTTAACTTAAACATTTTTCTCTTGAAAATTTAGTACTATCATATCTTCATAGATTTTATCAATAGAAACTGAAGTCAAATTATTTTCTTGTCCCTGACGCCACTACGAATATAAATCTCCATCTGTTATCATAATCTTTATACCCTTGTACCCAACGTTTGTCGAGTAATACTCGACCATCACTTCGTACTTGGCTTGGATCAACAGGAAAATAATGAACTAAGCAAGCTGTCTTAAAAAGTAAAAAAGCAGAATCTCCTTTTTTTTTGGAGCCTTTCCAGTCTGTGAATGTACCATCTGGTATCCATAAACGCAATCCGACTCTATAGTTATGTTTTGATGACAATCCATTAAGAAACATCACCTTGTCAGTGTATTTTCCCATATAATCAGAAAATTCGGGTTCGGGTATGCTCCCATGTTCAATTCTTAGTGGAGCATCTGGCACACGGACACCATTTACAGTGATCCTCTTAGTTCGGTACACAACTCCCTCAGACACAATAAATGGAGCAATATCGTTGAGATTAAACATATAACTTTCCCAATTTAGCCTCCAATCTTCGCTCGACGGAGTTGTTCCGACGCTAAAAACTGCACCAAATCTTCCATAGTCACTTAGTTTTGTATTCCTTAGCTTTGCATTTCTTTGAGCACTCGTTAAATTGCTAGAGTACGTAGGCTGTAGACCAAAAAGTGTAATTGCGTAAGGACCGGCTTCAAAGCTCACGCCAGTAATTCTAATATTTTTATTAATACTTTTTCTGCATAATTTATCATTAGGTTCCCATCCTTTTGGATAGTTGTGATACTTTGTTTCAGCTTGAGCATATAAGTAACTGGGTAGTATTGTCATAGTGACAGCAAGAAAGAGAAGTGAGCATATTATTGTATTATAAAAATCACGAATGAACTTAGCATATTTCATAGTTATTTTGTCCTTTGTTGTATGATTTTAAAAAGAAATTAAGACATTATATATATAGAAATGCATTTAATCTTTGCTTCTCTAAATTCTTATATTGAAAGCATAGAATAGACAAAAAATCACAGTGAAAAATCTTGTCAATGCATGACTTTACTGAGGAAACACATATCATGGGCTTCTGTAATATGCACAGCACGCTTGTTACTGTCTATATTACTTAGTCAGTCTGCCTTTCACAGTTGAAGCCCGGCTTCTAGAGAGGCACTCTAGTGCTAAAGACTAGCAACATAGAGTAACACGGATAGATGGTAACATATCTAAAACTAAAAATCAACCTACTTACGTCAATAGCTACGTGCGAAATCTTTACCGATAAAATAATCCAAAAAAGAGCATTTTTGGGATTATTGTTGCGTATTAATATCGGTCAGGCAGAGGATATAAAGTTGTGCAGACTTTTTGAATAGGGTGGTCAGAATGATTTATATCAGATGGGCTATTTAGAAGATAGTCGGTAGATACATTATCTTTTGCTGTAATCGTTTTAATAGCACTATTAAGTTTCTCTATGCAGTCACCTTGATTTATTATATCCACACTACAAAAAAACTTAATTCCACAGTTACGTTGAGCAAAGAAAAGAGCATCTTTGTTATGGTACCAAAGTAGACAATCTAAATACTGATGATGTTTGTTCAGTCCATTATCTGCAAAATGCTGAGCACGAGAAACTTCATTGATTTCAACATCGGTTACGATTTCTCGAATAGGTTCTATATTGTCTGTATCATTACATTGAAAGAAACGATAATAGTACAATAACCCAGGATTATCCTCTATTGGCACATACCGTGGTTGAGTTCTTTTGTTTTCTGTGCTACCACCAAAATTTTCCAAGTTTGAGCTATTGGGATCTAGCGTAGTGTCTATATCTGGGCGACATGACATAGGCAGTATGAGTATGGTTAAGGATCCCATTATAACCATTAAAACACATAATCTATCTCTAATCATTTTTTTTATTTGAATATCCATCTTAACCTCATTGATCTTACCCACATAATATCATTACGTTATTAAACAAAATGTGAGCTCGTTATTGCATTAGTTACAACCAAAATCGCGCGCTCTCACATCATCTTCACCGGTATCTCTTATGTTATAAAAATTCTCTCTATTCTTATCGTCGTCGCCTTTTTCTTCCTGCTGTTGAGGTTGGTTGTTGGTTGGTTGCTCGTTTTCTGCTACTTCACCTTCATCTTCTTTACCTACATCCGGTCTATCGACAGGTTGAGGATTAGGGTTTAGATCGCCTGATCTATTGGACTGTGGTTCACGTTTTTTCGTATCACCAACAGCAGTGCTTTGTTGAGTAGAGCTATCTCTTGGGGTTGTTTTGGATGTTGAAGTACCTGAGTATGCTCTCTTCTCATCATTATCATCATCACTTGGTTGAGTTGTGTCAGTTCTCGGTGTCATCCGGCCAATAAAATCCGCCTTATCGATAGGTCCATGAGCGGTGCTGTATTCCTGTCCGTCTTTGGAGTAAAGAGCTGCCATGATTTCATACCCGATTGTTTCATTGCCAGAAATCATCAATGAACCACTGGATCCTGGATGAACCTTTAGGCTTGATAGCATTAATGAAATGCCCCATTTTCTGAGAACAATCCCATAAACACTGCCATACAACGCCATAAAACCATCGTCAATTTGGGGCTGGTTTTTACTATAACTAAGTTTTAATTTTTTGAACTGATAAGGATCATTGTCTCCATCTTTATAAAATGTTAACAACCGTAAATGACGTTGATCTTGACTATAATCCATGATCTCTTGAAAATTCACTATCAAGTCATCATCTTTACTTTCTGTACCTTGATTGATGATATTTGTAGACTTATGAAAAGTTTCATTCATTATTTTGCTATATAGATTTTGATGATGTTTTTCCGTTCTCCACTCTCTACTCTGTTGTTCTTGACTATCCCACTGCAGTGCTTCATCGTGAAAGGATACAACGGCCCTGCTCCATTCTGATTGGTTCTTAGGATGGCTTCCTATGTTTAATGTAAGAGGTACAGGCTTGTTATTATTAGACATTTCTGTTGTTAAATGAGATGTTTTGAGGCATTTATGAGTAGATTCATAACTAAGGATAGTTTTGTTGAGATTGATCTTTAAAAACACCACATCATTTGAAAGAAAACAGGCATTAGATATGTTATGACTACTATCGTTGTATGATGTTATGACACGATGAAAATCCTCATAACTGGGATGTTTGGCTTTAGATGTGGCTACTAAAGGAGACGTGGTACAGACATGATAGTCAAAGCTTTGGTTAAACAGTTTGATATCATTAGCTATATCCTCTGGTGACTTAAGGTTGCCTTTGAGATCTTCAAGCATCTGTTTCTCATCAGAATCATCAACCATTCCAAGACTCTTCTCTAACCATGCTCTATCGTGTTGGGCTATGTTTATGCTTGAGTTCTGAGATTTAAGATTCTGTATTTTTGCTGCAAGCTTACTTAGATACTCTGATTTGTTGATATCAAAATCCACTTTCACATAGTTAGGTTTCTTTCCTTCTGTTGTTTGACAGTCAGCATCAGCAGCAATGTTAAAGTACAAGGCATACTCATTAACTGTTCCACTCACCTGTTGTTCTGCCATGTTACGAACACAGTGATAAGCTGTTGCCACATAAGCAACAAGTTCTCCATTTTCTTCTTCAAGAGAAACCACTGATGCACAAGAGTGGATAGTAGGGGCATTGTTAGTCTTGTTGTTTGCCCAAGTCATCTGTGCTCCGTAGCTCAGTCCACGATAGACACTTAGGGGCACTTTAGCGACTCCACCCTGACTACTGGCTAATCTGGCATCAGCACCACCACAAGGGGTGCCTGTGTCTACTCCACCTCTTTGAGGTTTACAGGCTGGGATGACACACAAGCTGGTAGCGACAGATAACACCATAAGAGTAATAAGGATGTGATGGTGTTTTTTCATAGGTAAAGTATTGTCTTTTTGGCTGATGGATTCATGTATGTCTCAAAAGGAGGTAGAGTTACGAGCTGCTTTATGGAACATAAATAGCTCGTAAGTGCTGAGCTAAAACAACACGTTACGTAAGGCTTGTATCGGACTAATCAGTTAGTAAATTTACGAAAAATAATTATTAAATGAGTTTAACTCCAAAAAAATAGAAAAGATGTAAGATATCTGTTTTCAATTTACGCCACCACCTAAACCCTAAACCCTAAACCCTAAACCCTCCCGCGTTTGAGTCGTTGAGGAAATTGCTATGATAACTCTATAAAGTGAGGTAGAAAGAACATGGGGTGCTCTTGAGATAAACCGGAATATATGATATGAGTTTTTTGGCCATAGCCAAGAGATAGGCACAACAGGTCTGCTAGAGCAGATTAAGATGAAAAAAAGAACAGAGTCAGCATGTATCAATATCTTAATTTGCTTGAACATATCATAGCCAAAGGTAACGATCGTTCTGATCGTACCGGTACTGGTACTCGAAGTGTTTTTGGCTATCAGATGCGTTTTGATTTATCCAAAGGCTTTCCCCTTCTTACCACAAAAGAGATCTTCTTTCGCTCAGTGATCCATGAGTTGCTTTGGTTTCTGCGAGGAGATACTAACCTTGAATATCTCAGAGAAAACAATGTTAAGATTTGGGAACCGTGGGCTGATAAGCACGGCAATGTTGGTCGTATTTACGGAGCTCAGTGGAGAGATTGGAAGACAGCTCAAGGTGAATCCATCGATCAAATAAGCCGCCTCATTCAAGGGTTGAAAGAGAATCCTTATTCGAGAAGACATCTTGTCATAGCCTTTAATCCTGGAGAGTTAGAAGACGTTTATCTACCACCATGCCACGTTCTTTTTCAATTTTATGTGGAAAACCAAAGACTTTCGTGTCAGCTTTATCAACGCTCAGCAGATGTATTCTTAGGAGTACCTTTCAATATAGCCAGTTATGCTCTCCTTACCTCAATGATTGGTCATGAACTTGGGTTAGTGCCTCATGAATTTATTCACACCTTTGGTGATGTTCACCTCTACCACAATCATATGGATCAAGCCAAATTACAACTTTTGCGCACACCCTATCCTTGTCCTACTTTAGAATTAAACCCTAAGGTTACAAAAGTGTTTGATTTTACCTTTGATGATATCACCCTCAAAAACTATCGTTTTCATCCTCACATCAAAGCTCCCATATCTGTGTAATCCAAGTCTATGACTAACTCCAATGTATCTTACATCATCTCTCATATTGTCTGTATCACCAAAGCAGGGGTTATTGGCAAAGGGGGGGTTATGCCTTGGTATGTCAAAGAAGATTTAGCCTATTTCAAAAAAACCACCTTAGGCTCACCGGTGATTATGGGAAGCAAGACTTGGCACAGTCTTTCATCTCCTCTACCAGGTAGGTGCAACATCGTGTTATCACGTTCTTCGCTCTCTGTACCTAGCGAAGTTAGTGTTTGTTCATCTATCCACGAAGCCATAGAACATGCCAAAAGCCTCGCTGATAACGGTCGTATTTTTATTATTGGCGGAGGAGAAGTTTACCGAGCCACTTTGCCCTATATCCAGCGTATCTATCTTAATCAGCTCTCTATAGATATAGAGGGTGATACATACTATCCCTCTGTTTCCATGCAAGACTTTACACTTGAGCAGGAATCCATCATAACAGCAAGCTTTGCACCCACTAAGAACCACTATATCAGTGGCTCTGTTCAAACCATCTCTTTGAGTACCCGCATTTTTAAACGCATCCATTGATAGAATGCATGCCTGTTCCATCTTCTATCTTCGATTATCCTTATTTGAGTATTTGAGTGAGACATGATTTTACTGATAAGTTTAGGCCTTCTTACCGGTTTTCTTGGCGGAACATTAGGCATAGGAGGAGGGGTTATACTTGTCCCCATACTCACTCTCATAGCTGGGTATTCATGGCAAGTAGCGTGCTCCACCTCACTGTTTTGCATTCTTGTGACATCTTTATTGGTGAGTGAAAAAAAATTACGCCAATCAGACCCTCATCAACCTTCAAATCAACAAGGACTTATCCATCTTGATTGGGCAAAAGACATAGAAGGCCTTGGGTCTTTATTTGGATTTTTTGGCTTTCTATTAGCTTCTTGGCTGACTCCATCTATCCTTCTTACCTTGCTGGCTTGTTTTTTAAGTGGCCTGTTTTTTTATAATGTGCAAAAAAGTTATCATGATTTTTTCCCACAACACACCAAACAATCCCACCAAACCCATTATCAGCACAACACTTGGTGGGGCCTGCGTTCTTTATTTATTAGCTTTGCTGGTCTCTCTTCAGGTGCTTTGGGCATTGGTTCTGGCTTGCTGTTGGTTTCGGTACTGCATCTCATGGTAAAATTGCCCATAAATATAGCTACAGCCACCAGTTCTTACAGCATGGCATCTATTAGTTCAGGAGCTCTCATGGGGTATGTTTTATGGGATCACATAGACTGGAAGATATGTGCTATCTGTAGCATAGGCACCCTTGCAGGATCTTCCATAGGATCTCATCTTAGTGCCCAAATTCATCAAAAATGGTTACGCTTAGCTCTTACATGTGTTTTATGTACTATCTCAGGGATGCTATGGAAAAAACTACTGATATAACAACTGAGAGTACAGCTCTATCTTTTCTCCACACCTATGTTCTAGGAGCATTGATTGTAGCTTTTGTGATCTCAGGAAGTGTGTGGTTTCTCTGTGAGAGTGTTCTCTGTGAGAGTGCTATGACAACGTCTCTTTTTTCTCATACCATAAAGAATGATCTTATGCATATGACTAGTCAAGTCACGTCCTTACTAGGCATACTGATTGTACTTTCTCCTGTCATCAGGCAAGGGTTACGTATGGTCTATTTTTTTAAACAACCACAATTATGGTCTTACAAACATATCTGGAATGGATGTTTATTGTTTCTTCCTGTTATGGTTCTGGTTATGATTTATCTTTTTCATCAAAGGATATGATATGCCTTTTTTTTGGCACACTTTACTAAAAATATCTTTGAGTTACGTACTGCTGCTAACAACTTCTCTGAGTTATGCCAACCCAAAAACTCCTTTATCTCCACTTGTTTCTGCTGAAACAGCTTTAAAAGATATTGTCTGGGAAAGTCATGATAGTTCAGCAGAATTTGGTGATCCACGTGCACAAAAAGGAGGGACATTTCATAGCTACCTCTATAGTTTTCCCACCACTTTTCGTACTTTTGGATTAAACACTCATCATTCAGCCAATCAACTTCTAAGAGCTCATCAGCTCAAACTTCTCACTAACCATCCTAACACTTTGGCATTTATTCCTGTACTTGCCACTCATTGGGCCGTGGATAAAAGTCATAAGCGGGTGTTTTATAAACTATCTCCTATAGCTAGGTGGTCTGATGGTAAAAAGGTAACAGCTGAAGATTACCTTTTTGCCTATGAAATGATGACATCACCTTATATCTTCTCTGCAGAGCATAATCAGTTATTTGGTAACATTATCAAAGGGGTGTATAAACACAGTCCTCAGATCATCTCTGTTGCTACTGACCAACCTTACAGTAAGAAGATTTTATTACATCATACCAATATTCGTCCACAACCCAAACATTTCTATGAAGTATCAAAAGATTGGATTAAAAAATATAACTGGAAAATAGCTCCAAATACCGGAGCTTATCGACTCAGCGAATACAAAAAAGGCAGCTATCTCAAATTATCTCGCAAGCATGATTGGTGGGCTAAAGATCTTAAATACTTTAAGTACATCTATAATATCGATCATCTTGTCTATACAGTTATCAAAGATCAGGATGCTATTTGGAATCATTTTATTAAAGGTGATATTCATTCATATAATCTTCTTGATCGCCATAATTGGTACGAAAAATCGCGTAATTCTGCATTTACAAAAGGCTACATTCAAAAAATTTGGCTTTATACAAACGCCCCAGATGGAGGAGGATTAATCTTTCTCAATCAAAAACAAACACATTGGCAAAACAAACAACTTCGTAGAGCCTTTAGTCATAGTTTACACTTTCAAAAAGTTATCGATCATATATTTGCCGGTGAATACAAACGGCTTGAAGCCTTCTACACAGGCTATGGCAGTTATTCTGATAAAACTATCAAAGCACGAAGATACCATCCTCAACGTGTTAGTGAGCTTATGAAAGCACATGGCTATCACATTGGCAAAAAAGGCTATTGGCAGAAAGACCAAGATATCTTTTCTGTTGAAATTCTTTATGGCTATGGCTCCATCACACCCTGGCTAACTATCTTGAAAGAAGAAGCTCGCAAAGTAGGTGTAAAGATCATTCTTGATCTCACCTCACCTTCTACATATGCCAAAAGGATACAACAAAAAAAATACGATGCTGTGGTTTCGGTGCTTAGTCCAAAAACTCTCACACCCCATTATAGAGAATACTTTCACTCCACATCAAAACCCATACATAACTTAACATCCTCACACAACACACAATTAGATCGTCTGATAGATAATTATGATAAAGAATGGGATGAAACCAAAAAAGCAGATCTTTCAAAGCAGATATTACATTTTATTCACAATGAAGCTGCTTTTATTCCAGGATTTTCGGTTCCATTTGTAAGAGTGGGATTATGGCGAGGTTGGAAGCTCCCTACACCTCCTGGATCAAAAATTTTTGGTTTTTCTTCACCAGAAGGACACCATATGACCTCATGGATGTGGCATGATCCTAAAGAACACCTTCAGCTTAAAAAAGCTCAAAAAGATAATCAGTCTCTTTTGGGCGTAACCATCACCGATACCACATTCAAAGAATGATGGTATCGGTGAACAGAAACATGCCCCATATGCTCTACGTATCTGGCTAAACAAAACTCGAGCTGTTTGAGACATCATAAGAGGCACATAAAAGTTAGAAAATCATCAGTACTTATTATCTGCAATCAAACATGAGCACTTGATTATTTTTTATGCAAGTACTGATATGTCTTTCGAGGAAGGAGTTAGTATAGAATATTCCGGCATCGAAAGGCCCCTGTGGGTGGTTATTGAGATACTGTGAGGGGTCAGTGACCAAGCTCTCTAGTATTCTTGTTCGGCTCACTCTACTGAGTTGATCTTCACTGGAGATCCTAAAAGAGAACCACATCATATCGTCATGAAATTTACTAACCGCAAACAGAAGTCTTTTGGTATCATCGGCGTAGAAACCTCTCCGTGCTTCTATTTTCGATGCTATCATAGAGTGCATGACTTCTAATCGAGAATAATTGGGGGTGTTATCCTTCGTTATGGATTCGCTAAGTTCGCTAAGGCTAAGAATGTACTTGTAGAGTTTGAAACATTCCCTGAAACGAAGGTCTTTAAACTGTGACGAGGCACATGTTTTTTCGAATATACTTGGTAGCTGTGTAGCAATATTTACCAATAATGGGCGTGTATAGAGAGCATATCCATCTTTAACAAGATTGAGGCTTTGGTATCGTCTCAGTGTTCCAGATTTTATGAGTTTAAAAACATCAGCGAGGAAATGATACGAAGCACTGATAAGGGATTGTGCTTTGGCTGCCTGTGTTTCTAGTCGCCCTTGCTCTACCGTTGCTAGAGCTGAACTATTTTCTTGGACATACTCATTATAGAGATTTCTTTTATGATCACCTGGGAAGATTCCAGGAACATGAAGAAGCTTTATAGCCTTTGTGATAACAGCATCTTTGACTCTTTGATAGTCTTTAGTTCTGATGTTTCGTGCGTTCAATAAAGCTTCAAAAGCCTTATTGTCCATGCTTTCAAAAAGGAGTGTTTTATTGCTTTCTGTGTAATGCGTTTCTGTGTCTATATTCATCACTGGTACGGGTTTTGGGTCAGGTGATGTTGAGCTTAGCAGCGATTCTCTGCTAAATGTAGACAGACTTTCATGTTCATTGTTGCCAGCTGTGTTTGATGAAAGAAAAACCTCTGTGCTTGCAGCAAATTTTTCTGCTAGATAACCCACAACCACAGCTCCTCCAGCAAGAGAAAGAGCCCACTGTGTTAGTGTCGTTTTGGGTAGCCAATTTTTGGGTAGCCAATGTAGATGCTTACCCCAGGAACCAGCAGTACCGAGAAGAGCCGCTCCTGTAACAGGTAGGACAGCTGCAGAATGATAAGCTTCTGTGAAATGTTGAGCTAAGAGCTCCTCATTTTGAGGGATGAATGCTTCAGCAAAGCAGGAATCACTTCCAACTTGTTGATTGTCAGATAGCTTACTTGTAGCACAAGAGCTTAGAGTAAATGTTGAATTGGTGTCTTTGAGAAGATAGTAATTTTCAATTGTGTCCTTTTTTTTGTTAGCGAGTACTGCCGAAGAGAACATACAAAGCCATAGTAGGGAAAGTGTTGTGACTATGTGTTTTTGGTAGGACCAATACATAAAAGCAAACTCCTTGAGAAAAGTGAGAAAAAATGATTATGAGATTTATGAACTAGGCGGTAAAAAGATAAGTGCACTTTTAGGTGACATATGCAAACGTTCGCTAAAGCTAACACATAAAAAAGGTGAGTTCAATGTTAATCTATTAAAAAGATTAAGAATGATCAAGGTAACCTAAATATTTCCCTATTCTTTCATTATCAAGTAGTTAAAGCCGGATTATCATGAACTTCGCGAAATTTCTGTTTTATGTTTCAGTTGTTGACAAAGGGTAGGAGAGATTATAGGATCGCTACGCTACTTGTTTATAAGGTTGCAGAGGGAGTTCTTTGTAATAACACTTTGAAACAACATTAAGGGGAAACCATCATGAGAAGTTGTGAAAAATGGCTCTATATGCTAGGAGTTATTGTTTTTTGTACTGCCACAACTACCAGCTATGCTAGTACGGAGATGAAATCAAGCGATTTAGACTTACCTCAGATAGTTTCTGATCATAATGGCTCTTATGCTCTTGTTATAGCAGAGGCAGAAAGTGATTCTTCATCTGTATCTTTTTACTCATGTTCTATAAGTGATTTAGAAACCCAAGAACTCGATAACGCTTCATCTGTGGATGTAGACAATTGCGAAAGTCCATTTAAAGTAGCAGATGGTAAACCACTTACTGTTAGCAAAACGTTTCTGCAAAATCTGCAAAATAAAGAGAGCCAAGCTTTTTTATCACAAAGGTTGGATCAACTTAATCAACTGTATGAATCAGATATAAGTGATATGGATCTCAAACAAGCTAGTCAAAGCTTGATAAAGAGTGCCTTTTTGGGAGTTGTTACGGGACTTGATTTGGCATCAATGGTAGTTGGAGGTGGAGGTGGAGGTAATAAGGCCTCTCGTGATGCATTTGCATTGCTAGCAACAATGATTTCAGGAGAAATGACTGTGGATTCATTAGTTCTTGCCGTCCGCGGCCTTGGAAACCTAATGAAGTCAGATAGTTATGTAGATTCAGATTTAGCAAAATCTGAGTTTTCATCACTGGGACAACTTGGTAGCAGCACGTCTTCTGATTCTCCTGCTGTTCGTAAGATGATGTCTTCTTTTACTTGGGCTATGTATATTATTATAGGTGCTGCCTTCATGAGTGCTATCTTCATGTTGGGGTCTTTCTGATGGGTGATGTTTCCTTAAATAAGTGGCCGGTGATGTGCTTGGATTAACACCCAACTCACTTCATGGTCATTGCAAAATAAAAATGTGTACGACTTTGCCAAAATATTGATTGAATCACATTGTTAAATATGATCACATATAGCTTTATAGTAAAGTCCTAGCCCAGTGTGGCTGTATTTTGACATACACACAATCTAGTAGTACTTATCGGTCTTCCTTACAGATGATGTCACCATCTGTAAGGAAGATTTTTTATGTTGCAACTGGATTTTATGAGAGCTTCTTATTCTGTTATGTTTTGGCTCTTATAATAGAATAGCTATTGTTTTATTTGTTGGTAGAAGAGTTTGTTTTGAGTGAACTTTGAAATGCTATAGTTATAGGTTTTGCTGTTTTTATAACGGTCTGGTTTTATTATTTAGTAACTATTATCTCTTGACTTTATGGCTTACGGGCTTAGTTAAAAGAAGGGCTTTTGAGTTTGTGAAGTGTAGCGGGCTATCGCTTAACTTTTCAAGAACACAGTTGTTGAGATATGTTAGGAGGAAAGTCTGGACTTCATATGGCAGGATACTGGCTAAAGGCCAGGCGAGGTAACTCGACGGAAAGTGCAACAGAAAGTAAACCGCCTAAGCAATACATTTTGTGTATAAGCCGGCAAGGCTGAAACGGTGAGGTAAGAGCTCACCAGCGATATGGTGACATATTGGCTCGGTAAACCCTATCTGAAGCAAGATCAAACAAAGGCATATTCTAAAGAATAAGCACCGGCCAGGTGTGGCCTTGGGTAGATCGCATGAGGGTGCAGGTAACTGTACTCCAAGATAAATGATAGCCTCCACTTTTATGCTATGTGTAAACATGGGTATAAAAGTGAAGACAGAATCCAGCTTACAGCTAAACTTGCAAACTCAAAGCTCTTCTTTCCGCATCCTTCTTATCCTAGATAGTAAAAGAGAGCTATGTTCTCTCACTATCACCAAACCAAGAAGCAGCTCCCCTTTGATGTTATATCCATTATGGGCGTTGTGATGCGGAGTTGTATCTGCGATGATAAATGGTTTCAGAAAGAGGTGAAGGGCTTTGGAATGTTCTGGTGAATCTTCCTAGCTGGCTATTCCAGGACCATTTTTGTGCTAGACGTTGAGCACTAGCTGAAGACCATGAGATTTCTGATGGTAAGCAGAATGCTGAAGTGATGGTTTGAGCGTGAATGGGTAAGCAAATTTGGGGTTTGATGGGATAGAGCAGTTGTGGGTCTGTGATGGTTTCAAAGGGATCTTCAAAGGCATTGAGTTTGTACAGTAGAGCAGCGATGGTCTCTAAGAGTTCAGGCATAGGGGTTTTGAGAGTACTTACTTTATAAGTATTGGTTGTAAAAATATAGGAGTAAGCTTCCACTAAAGTAGACTCAGGTGTAGAGCTGATTCTGCTGGATATTTTCAGGTGTTTGCAGTTTGTTTCAATGGCTGAATCAAGGCTTGCTATGAGTTGTTCTGTAACATCATCAAAAGCTGATGTGCTTTGTTGGTTAGTGGTGGTGGCGATGGTTTTTAAGGTATTTATGCAGGCTTCATGTATGTCGCTATTTTGATGGGGTTTTCCTTGAATAGTGATATAGGCACTTTTACCCACATCTTGAGCACTAGCCATACCTCTTTTTAAGCCTTTTTGAGCGATTCTTTCAGCTAAACGTCCTTGAGCTGAAATTACCCAGCCAAAGGTCATGATTCCTGAACGAATAGACATAATCTGTGCATGAACACTGGAAAAGGGCATGATATGTAACGGAGCTGATGTTTCGAGCTCTTGGGTTTGTTGAGCTGATATTCCCCATGGAGATGAGTGATATCTCTGTGATGTGATAAAGTTCTTAGGAATATAATAGGGCTCTTCTCTGCCAAAAACATCTATAAAAGCAGGACCACATCCGAGGTTTTGTAGTTGCCCGTGATGAAAGCTTTGTTGAAAATTGACACCCGAGCGTTTAGGACAGATATAGAAAACATAGTGGTTATCAGAATGATAGGCATCTATGAGAGAAAGAACATATGTGTCACTTATAACAGCACTAAGATTTGCTTCATTACGGCTTGGTGAGAGTTTGCAACTCCATGACGCCATAAGAGATATCAGTACCCATAACACGACAGCTCCGCAATGGGGATGCATGGATCATTCCTTTATGATGTTGTTGTGGATGGTTCATGCTGTTATCAAATATATGCAGTGGTTGCTGTGGTGAAAATGTCATGGTGTTTTGAATCATTTCTTGTTTATGTAGTAAGTCTTTTATGACTATTCTATGGCTGTCACTTGGTAGCATGAAGATGGATGGCTATCATTAGTATTAGCTGAGCCTGTTTGAAGAGCAGGTAGGCAATAAGACATATCTGTAGCTAGAACCACATTGCCACCGCTTGCATGCAAGGCTAGGGTTTTGAGTACTGAAGGAATAGATGGTACCTTTAAAGTGACATTGGTATCAAGAGTGTTGAGTGAAGGCCAATAACTTTCATAAACACTTACAGGAATAAAGGGCACAGAGGAATTTTGGGTTTCTTTGTTAAGCGATTCTAGATTCACTATCGTTTTAGACTCAGCACTATCCACAATAGCAAAAAGAACCATAGCTCCACCAATCAACGACACTCCCCAGCCGAGAAATTTTGTCATAGAAAAGGGGCCTTTAGAAGAAATATATTTACTGGATTTTGATACCAACGATGTGTTTTGTTGAGGAGCTACCGATGTGGCTGTATTGATGAGTAAGCTACGAGCTGCACGGTCTGTTCTAACAGCTGTGGTAGGGAAGTTAAGAAGTCCTTTATTTAGAGCTTGTGTTTCAAGTGCAGCAAACATCCTGCTAGACTCTGTGTCTAAATGTGTGCCAAGTTTACGGATAACCTCACGTAGTGATCCTTTGCTTCCAAGCAGGGATTGGACATTCTCTCCGCTTCGGATTTTATCCAAAGCTAGTTGGTGTAATCTATCGCGTTGTACTTTAAGTCTTTGGAGGCTGCTACTTTCCATTTTAAATGGAAGTAAATCTTTTTCATAGCTTATGCTGTCAGAAGTATCCACCATCCAATCACTGACCTTCTCCCACATCTTAACGGCCTTATCGTAGCCTCCTGTGGCAGCAAGATGTTTGAGTGTTTTATTTTGTCGAGCTTTAACATTATAGCGTATCTGGTCTTTTGCCGTTCTTGCACCATTTGACATATTCACAAGTCTTTGCTTGATGCTCGGAGGGGTGATGTCATCCATGACATTGTAGTAATCTGCGGAAAGTTCACTCATGTCGATAATTTGCCAGAAAGTGACATCATCATGGAACTGTGTCATTTCTTTAATGATACCGCTAACATCTCTGTTTGTGCCAACTAATAATCGGGCTCTTTTCTTGAGAAGATTCCAAGCTTGAGATGTCTGTGTTTTGAGTTGATTGAGACGTTTTGGATCATCAAACATATCGAGCAATTCTAGGTGTTCATTGCCTGTGAAAGCATCATGATGAAAGAGGTCAGCAAATGTGAGTTTGGCCAACAAAACTTTGTCTTGTTTGAGTAATTGGGTAACTTTTTGGATATGAGCACTTTGATGTGTAGCAACAGCTTTTTGCCCTTTAGCAATCCATCCTCCCAGTGCAGCACTACCTATTCCAGCGGTGAGAATGTGGAAGTTTTTGGGAAGTTTTCCATGTTCATTGCGATATTCTTCGGCAATCTTTACTTTTAGAGTTTCAATTTGTTCCGTATCTTCGGGTTTGAGAGTGCTTTGTGGCAGGAAGTTATAGTTAATCACACTGTCATCCTGGAACTTTAGAGCAGGAACACATGAAGAGGCATTAAGACTTTGTGGTGTGCCTAAACAGGTTACAAAGCGCAGGTCTGTGCCGTGTTTTTGTAGCACCAATGAATAGGTGTTATCATAAGCACTTTGAAGACTTGATGTGGGTTGCTTCTGCTCTAAAGCAGAAAAGCTCCGACATGAAGAAAGTTTCAAGACTAAAACGATGATGCTGAGACTTGTAAGTAGAGTCGTAAGGCGTAAGCTATGGAAAGTCATGTGATGTCACCTAACAAAAAATTATCTTTTAACACGATAAAACAAAGTACAGCTACTCATAGGCTAAGACAGAGCTCTAGTTTGTAACGATACAATCATTGTTATATAATAACGCCTGTTTTTCGGTTCGAGTAAGTGTATCTTAAGTGATTTTTTGCAGCGATATTAACTCCATGCTTCTCATTTAAGTTGATAGCATCACGTTTAAACTCTTCATTGTAAGAATCTCTTTTTGTCATATCGATTTCCATGATAAACAAACACTCTTTTAGCCGATTTTATCTTATACTTAATCCATATTGTAATATCCACACTAACCTGGCGCATTGGCAGTGCCTTATATTTCAGTATTTGCAAGATTTTAGCTGCTCAATTTGAGGCAGCTTATGCGAAAAGCTTGCTCTCAAATGAATCAAACAGTAATATAATGAGGAGGTGAGGCCGTCGATAAGAAGAGGGATGGATTTAGGCGTAGATCCCATTCCAGAGTGATGGTAAAAAATCAAGATTATTACCAATGGAGAAAAAAGATACTATGAAATTACCTTTACCTTTAGGAAAGCAAAATTTTGAAACACTTAGAAAGGACGGCTGCTACTATGTAGACAAAACTCAGTTTTTACACCAGCTCATTACAATTACAAAAGGACGCTATTATTTTTTATCTCGTCCCCGTCGTTTTGGCAAAACTCTTTTTTTAAACACTTTGCAATGTCTTTTCGAAGGAAAAAAGGAGTTATTTAAAGGACTTTATATCTATGATAAGTGGGATTGGTCTCAAAAGTATCCCGTACTTATCATTGATTTTGGTGGCAGAGAATACACTAACGAAAATGATTTAGAAAGGCGGATTTTTGCCTTCTTAGATCGTGTAGAGAAAAAATATAACATCGTAGTTTCTGGAGAGCTTAAGCTCTCCGAAGCTGAGCGTATGCAAAATATTCTCGAACATATCTATACTATCAACTCTAAGACAGAAGTAGTTGTTTTAATTGACGAGTATGATAAACCTCTCTTGGATGTTCTAGAAGACAAAGAGATAAGTAAAAAAAATCAATCCACTCTTAGAGGGTTTTACAGTATTTTTAAAGCATCTCATAAGTTCATTCGATTTCACTTTGTTACTGGCATCACCATGTTTTCTAAGTCGACTGTATTTACAGGTTTTAATCATCTTATTGATATCAGCTTAAAGCCGGAATATTCATCTATTTGTGGATATACAGATAAAGAATTAGATACAGTTTTTGAAGATGAGATCAAGAATTTTGATCGTGATG